>Ga0209390_10005757_pt1 | contig 17206 bp, 20 predicted proteins | sample BON01_FD_187212 | JGI IMG/M metagenome (GOLD analysis project Ga0209390, IMG submission 187212) | Freshwater microbial communities from Lake Bonney liftoff mats and glacier meltwater in Antarctica - BON-01 (SPAdes) (version 2) | ecosystem: Environmental > Aquatic > Freshwater > Ice > Glacier...
CAATACAGAAAGAAGACATACTGAAATTGGTAGTATTCCTCCAGACGCACTTTATTTTACACCAAAGTTGGTCGGGTAATACAACTAAGAAAATGAAAATGTTGTCTTAAGGATGGGGAGTACTTCAGAGTATACACCATGCTTTGGTTATGTAAGTGTTACTTTATCAGCAACCTTTCATTATATCAATACTAAAGAATTGTCAAGAATGAATTACAAACAGTTTCGAAAAGTATGGAGTAAGCAGCTGCGAGATGTTTCATTTATTCTTCATTATCTACATACCTTCTCAAAGTTTTATGAATTAGATTTCGAGGTAGGTGATTTGCCTTTTGAATAATAGAAAACTATAATAAGGTCAATTTTTCAAAGATCTAATGTTTGAGACTACTCAATTAAAATATAACTTAAAACAATTATTATGAAACGTATAACAATAATAATAATATTATTCATTTCAACACTTGGAATTACACAAACATCCACAAGTTTAATTGGAAGAGATTCAATCAATCATAGATTATTGGATAGTTTGATAATAGTTGCAGTAAATAATCAAAGATCTATAGTTAAGTCTCCAGCTTTAAAATATAATCCAGTTATATTTAAATTTGCAAGTGATCATAGTGTATGGATGTCAGTTAATAATAAATATGAACATTCTAATCCAGCATTTAGGGAATATGCTGAATGTCTTGCCGCAGGATTTATGTGGGAAAGAACTAGTTACATTGAAGAGGCTGAAATGATAGTAAACGGCTGGATGAATTCACCTAGACATAAAGCGATATTATTGGATAAACAGTACACAGAATGTGGAACGCATACTCTTGAATACGTAGATACATCAATTAAAAGTGTGTTATATGGATTTGATGCAAGGTCTACATTTTGTTTAAAATAAATATGTTTCCAGAAACGGACTTGATAAGGGGTAAAGGGATAATTTTTTTATTATCTTTAAGCTTAACAATAAGAAATAAATAGATGAAACAACTGCTAGTTTTAATTCTTACTTTTTCAAGTTTAATAGCTCATTCTCAGTCAATATCAAAGGTTGAAGTGAAAAACGGCAATATTTACACTTTAAATTCTAGTGGTAATGAAATAGGCCGATTTGGAATGCACAGTTCTGATAATTTTTTAGGTTATTCTAGCGAAATTGTGGTTGTTAGAAAAGGCAATTTTATATATTCATACAATTATAAAGGGATTGAACTCGGAAGGTTTACGAGTTACGGAAAATTTAAAGGAGTTCAAGGAAAAAATATCTTAATCGAGGAGAATTCTTATATCTATACTCGAGATTTTAAGGGAACTGAATTATCTCGTAAGAGCAAATAAATAATAATTATGGAATTTAATTGGAGACGTGGATTAATTGGTGGAGGTATTTTAGGAATTATTATTCTAGCATCCTTTGCGCCGATGATTTACAAAGAATACAATAAGACTCCTGAAGATAGATTGGCAGAAGAAGAAAAATGGGACAAAATATATAGTTGTTTACCAATACCAGATGATGTTCCGAAGGAATATGTTTGGGGACCAGATGTTAAATGGAATTGCACTCTTCAATCAGCCTATAATGATGGTAAGCTTATTATTGTGTATCCTAAAAATGGAGATAGAAAGTATTGTGAATCGATAAAATACGTGAGCGGGGGAGATACAATATTATGTGATTTTGAGAAAATGACTTCTCATTGAATTTAAATAACCAAATAATAAATTATATGAAATTTTTTTTAGTTCAAATATCGTTCTTTTTATTTTTTAGTTCTTCGTTGTGGAGCCAATCGATTGCAGATGCAATGCACTCTAGCTTGTTTTTGGAGAAATCGGAACTTTTAGATGGGTTTCGAGATGCAGGGTATAAATTACATGCTTCAGACCCATCAATTAATATGTATTCCTTCGTTAAGGTTTCTGAAAAAAAAAGTATTACGGTAATTCAAAAAAACATGACAGCTTACATGTTTCCGGATGAGTATTATTCTGAAAAAATCAATCTTTTAAGGAAAGATAATGACGTTAGAAGTACAAATAGAAATGAAATGTCTACACGCGCCAAAACTTGGCTTAAAGGCCTTTCACCTGATTGTAATGTTGAGTATTACGTTTATAAAGAAAAATATTCGTTAATAGTTGTGAAACTTTGCATCGAGGGATATTCCTCTTGCACTAATGTCTTCTACATGGATACAGATAATCTTGAACCAAAGTAGAGCGTTCTACACTAGATTCTAATGGTGTTAGTAATATCTTCTTTCTTACTTTGTGCTTAGGTTAATATTAAATAAATCCTAAACACATTTGTTTTTATTCAATGAATTTCATTTTCTTATTAGTTGTTATTTCATCCGTTGTTCAAGTCGCTGATGACCAAGAAGAGAAGTACACTGGCGGTGATATTGATGTTATTAAGTTTAATAACCTTTGTCAATCTTAACATAATGTTATAAACCGAAAACAATTGAAACAATAACATGAATAAGGAAGAATTAAGAGAGTTAGAGAATCAAATGCTTGTTGAAGGATTACATTATCTTACGGGGAATAATCCAACGATGTATTCTCCTAGCAATAATCCCCCAGAACCATTTTGGCATACTTTTGCTTGGCTTTCGGAAAAATTTGAAAATGATTATCCCGTTTTTCCAGGAAATGATATTATCTCGAAAATTATTGATAATCTTCGAGAATCTATGGTAGCTGTAGTAAGCGACAAATGGTGTGATGATTTCAGTCTGGAAGAAGATAATCTAGTAAGCGATTTAATGTGGGATGCATCAATTAAGATATTCAATTACTTAGTAAGTTATATAGGAAACAAAGATGCTATTAGCATTTATTTATCTGCAATTTCTGAACGAGTAATTAATCCGTATACGATCAAAGTGGAGATTCAAACTAGTCCTTCAAAAGTAAAAGTAGATTCAAACCAAGTTGTCGAGAATGAATGCTTCAAAAACTCATGTAAGGTGGCATTAAACAATAGTAATGTTGTAATAGTTGAAGGAGTCATCCGACTAAAAACTATAGAGTCAGGGGCAAAAGTTATTCCTCATGTTTGGAACCGTTATGATTCACACGTTCATTTTGATGTTACAAAGGATTTTATATTTAATGATCATCCAGAGATTGATTCAATCGAATATTTCCCTGGATTAGTATATTACGCAGATGATGTCAAACGTATACATAAATGGGAATTTACCATTAAGACTGAAAGTATTGCTTTTGATTTAAATGACATGTTAGACTGAATTAATAGATCTGAACTTAGTTTCGGTAACTTTAAAAGTCAAAGTGTTATTTTCAATCTCAACGTCTCATCAGCGTCTCAGCCCATTTTCAGACGATCTACAAGTCTTCGGTGCCAAGCCTTAAAAATATAGCCTCTAGCTCCGTCCAGACCGCAAAACGCTTACGTTAAAAGACAAGTCTATATGGCTGTAGACCTAGAGAAGCCTCAGAAGTATCAATTTCTGAGGCTTTTTGTTTTTCATACCGTGGTCAGTATCGTGGACAGTTTATAGAGAGAATTAAATTTTCTATTCGAAAATTTATTAATTTAGTATTGTTTCTATTTGACCAGTTTTTATAATGACACACTCCAAAGACGCATATGATATTGACTTGAATTCATTAATTCCAGAATTAAATGAAATTATCAAGTCTTAAGTCCAAATCTTCAGTTTCCCAAGGAAGAATATTTTAATCGAATTAGTTTTAGCGGGAAATCCTTAACAGGAAATCCCGCTCAAAAAAATTTTTATCGGACAGTGGTCATTTAAAATATCTATTGCATTCATTATTCTCTCATGAAAGCACTCAAATATTCAATGCAATACGCCCAAACTGTCTAATTCGTGTGGAGAAACAGTCGGCGGGAAAATGCCATTTTTGATTTTCAGTAAAGTAAATTGTCCTGCCGTTTGCGCTTTTTCTTTTGTTGAAAATCCCTTATTACCTTGAATCGCTGGAATAATTTGTTGGTTAATAATCATTTTTCCATCTTGCAAAATTTGACACCCAAAATTATTGGTTCCATTTTCCGAAACCACTAGCTCATATATAGGATTCTTATTTATAGAACGAGTTTCTTTTTGAATAGCATCTTCTCTTTTATCAGACTCATCACCACAATTAAAAAGAAAAATACTAATTATAAAAATAATAAAGTATCTCATTATTGTTTGCTTATTTTTCCAGTTGAAAATTGCTTATTTGAATTATCTATTAATTTATAGATGTAATTCCCTGAGGGTAAAGTTGAAAGATCTAATTTTATTTCAGCCCCAATTTTCGTGGGTTCAGGAAAATTAATTTTCTGACCTGATGGGGAATATATCTCAATAATTACATCTTTTATCTGTTCAATTGACATTGAAATTATACTGTAATCCTTTGTTGGATTGGGATAGCAACTTGTTACTATTGGCATCTGAGAATCTTCTATACCAACAATATAATTATAAGCGTAAAAATCATCTTTAAAATCACCGTCATAACCCGTTCCAACAAATGCCTGGTCATTAATCACAAAAGCAACAGCATTTTTCCTTGGACTTCCTGAGAAATCTGTTCGCTGTACCCAAACATCGCCAAAATAATAATATTGCCATACATCCTTTCTATACGCTGATGTATTGTCTTCCCCTAAGGCAATTACTCCCGAATATCCATATCCCCAACCAACAGCTCCTGAACGAGGACTTCCCGGGAAATTGGCTTTTTGGGACCAAGCATTCGCAGCTGGGTAATATTGCCAAAAATCATTACGCGCTATTCCATCATCACCCGTGCCAACATACCCTTTATCTCCTATTGCAAAAGAAACCGCCTGTCTACGTGCCGTACCTCCAAAATCTGCAATTGGTGCCCAAATATTCAGTACAGGATTATATCGATAAAAATCATTTTTTAAACCAGATGCACCTTGTCCAGTGCCGACGTATGCATAATTATCAATTGTAAATGAAACTGCCTGTCTCCTTGATTCACCGATAAAATCTGCTTTTTGAGACCAGGCTTGAGTTCCTGGATCATATTCCCATAAATCATTTGAATACGGTTGAAAATTCCCTTGTCCCAAACATAGATAGCCTTTGTTCAGGAGCGAGAAAGCAGATGCTGAACCACGCTCCAATCCATCGCCACTTTCACCACCTAATGAAAGTTCGTTGTCCCAATCGTCTTGAATCGGATTGTAGGAATACATTTTGCGTTTAAACCCTTCCTCGTATAACCCTGACGCTAACCAACCTTGTCCATCCATTACAAAAGAAGCAGCAACAGATCTACCTGGTCCATTTACCGAATCTTTTAATGTCCAAACATCTTGGGCTCTTATTCCAAAAATCAATGTTACGAATAGCAAGGTACTCAAGCATTTCTTCATATTACAAAATAATAACTTTTTTCGAACCCAGTATGTCTCCATTTTCATTTATTAGATTCGCAATATACACCCCTTCAAGAATAATGCTTTTATCAACACTCAATTTGTGGTTGGGTAGCACTCGTTCATCAAGAACCTTTATCCCATAATTAGATACCAAGTGAACCCGAGACACTTCATTATTTCTATAAGAAATGGAAAACGATTCTTTTATTGGATTTGGATAAATAGCAAAGTCAATTTCTTTTTCTTTCTCAACTTCAAGAAATATACTTTGTAAAGGTGAATATTCATGAAAACTGGCTTTTTTTCCAGAATAACCTGAACCAGTGCCTACAAATCCTTTATTATTCAGCGTAAAAGCAACTGAATTCTTCCGTTCACTGCCTCCGTATGACGCTCTTATTTTCCAATCATTAGAAAAAGGATTATACTCCCATAGATCGTCCAACATTCCACCATTGGTTCCTGTGCAAACAAATCCTCTCAAGCCAATTGAAAAAGCAGCGGCTCCTGCCCTTTCAGAACCGGGTAAATCTGCACAAGCAGTCCATTCGTTTGAACCTGCTGAATAGCGCCATAAATCTTTTTTGTATAAATCTTGATTTGTTCCCAAACCGACGAAAGCATCGAATCCTATAATAAAAGATAAAAGTTGGTACCGAACACCTCCTGGAAAGTCTGAACGTTGAATCCAAGAATCATTCGAAGGTTTATATTCCCACAGCTCATTCGAGTATTGATTTGGTCCACGTTTTCCGCCACAAATATATCCTTTACTGTCAATTGAAAACCCAGTTGCAAAGTACGTTCCTGCTCCGGAATAAGCAGGAAAATTTGCCTTTTGAATCCAAGAATTATTCACAGGATCATAAGCGTAGAAATCACTGAGAACATTTCCATAAGTCGCAATTACGCTATCCATTCCTGTGCCAACATATCCTTTTCCTTGTATTGAAAATGCGACAGCATCTCTTCGTGCTGGACCAACTAAATCCGCTTTTTGCTTCCAAATATCCAACAGAGGGTCGTACTGCCATAAATCTTTTAAAACGGTTTCAGAAGTATCTACTCCACCGCATAAATAGGCGAAATCACCAATTACAAAAGAGGCTGCCCGAGTTCGTTTACTTCCTGTAAAATCGTTTTTCTTTTCCCACGTATTTCCTGTTTGTGCATCGGCGAGAAAAGGAATCAAGAATAAAATAAAAAAGAAGCTTTTTTTCATAATTTATTGGTAGATCAATTTTCCTGTAAAAATGACTTTATGAGCATTCACAATTAAATATATATAAATTCCCTTTTTAATCTCATTTCGCTTGATCGTGCTTTCTGAACTTATAATTCTTTGTTCTAAAATATTTTCCCCAGAGATCGTGCAAAGGATAAGTGATGGTTTATCCAACTTATTAAATTCATTCAAATCAATTGATAATTTGGCATCTAGAATGATTGGGTTTGGGTAAATTTTAACGTTGTTGGAATTCAAATTAAACTCATCCATTGACAATGGATTATAAGCATATTGCCAAAAATCATTGAAATTAGTTCCGTTTGTCCCTGTCCCAAAATAAGCCCGATTATTGATGCTAAAAGAAGATGAAAATCGGCGGCTCGTGCCGGGAAAATCATCCATTTGAGTCCAAACATTTGTTCCAGGATTGAATTCCCAAAATTCTGAGTTAACATTGCCTAATCCTCCGTTATAACCAGAAGCAACATAACCTTTTCCATGAATCTGGAAGGCCGTTCCGCCACCAGTTGTCAATCCAGGAAAGGGAGCTCTTGGGAGCCAAATATCTTGTAAAGGCTTGTATTCATATAAATAGAATCCTGTTTTCACGAAACCGCTACTCGCCGTTTCAAATGCACTTGACCAGACGTTAATAGTAGAAGGACAACTTGTTTTTTGTGTCCAAATATCTGTAGTTGGGTTATATTCATACAAAGAATTTGTACCAAGTACATATCCATTTTCGTTGACCATAAAACAGTCGAGGTTCGATGCAGATATTGGGCATGGAGAAGTATTACTCCACAAATTGACACTAGGGTCATAGACATAGTAAATCCCGCCACCGATTGATCCTGCACCAACATACCCTTTAGCATCCGTTCCCCAGCCTATGGAGCCGTATGTTGGAGTTGGAATATTGGCTTTTTGAGACCATGAATTACTACTTGGATCATACTCCCACCAATCATTAAAAACAACATTTGGTCCTGCACCATTGTAATGTCCAGTTCCAATATATCCTTTATTGCCAATTGAAATACCTAATGCTCGGTGGCGACCAACTGTCCCTATACTCGTTTTTTGCTGCCATGAGCCAGCCAAAATTGAAATCGTAGAAAAAAGGAAAAGAGAAAAAAGTAGATTTTTTTTCATACTTATTTTATGATAATAAATTTACCTGTCCTTAGTCTTTTTTGCTCGTATTCAAACGAATAAAAATACGTGGATGGCGGCAGTTCAGAAATGTCAAAAACTTTAGAATATTCATCAAAAAGCTTGTCTATTTTTTTATTCCCTTGCAAATCTCTTATGACTATTTTTAATTTTTTTGGCAGAGCTCCTGTCGGAATTTTAGACAATTCAAAACGCAAATAATGTGTTGCAGGATTCGGATAAATTTCGATTTTCAATTTACTCAAAATCTCTATTAAGTCTGATAATGCTGGATCAAACATCCAAAAATCATTGAAATTTGTACCGTTTGTTCCCAATCCCATATAGGCTCTAGATCCTATTGTGAAGCCTGAAATATATCTTCTTGCCGTACCATCAAAATCTTGGCATTGCAGCCAAGTATTACTCGCCGGAAAATATTGCCACATATCCTTTAAGTTGTTGGTACCTGTAGAATCTAGCCCTGTTCCGATATAGCCCGAAGAGTTTATTGAAAAGCCAAAAGCTTCTTGCCTACTCTTGTTGCTCACGTTCGCTTTTTGAATCCATTGCTCCGTCAGCGGGCTGTATTCCCAAAAATCATTGATTGGTCCAAAAGGAGTTTCACCAGTGCCTACGTATCCTAGGTTATTAATAGAAAATCCTACTGCTGAAGTTCTCTCTGTTGCGGGAATACTTGCGATTTGCGCCCAACTGTCGGAAGTTGGTTCGTACTTATAAAAAGCAGAGGAAAATCCACCAGAAATTTGCCCTGTGCCCACATAACCGATGTTATTTAATGAAAAACCGACCGATCCTCTTCTTGGAGGACCAATGAAATCAGATTTAGTAGTCCAAGTATTCGTTTGAGAGTTGTAGGCATGAAATTTTGCCGAATAACTTCCATTTTCTCTTCTTCCTGTTCCGACATAAGCCAAATTATCGATCACAAAACACGTTGCATGGTAAATTTTTCCTTCCGGATAATTTGCCACTTGCGACCATGAATTTGAACTAGGATCATATTTCCAAAAATCCTCATGAACCACATCTGTGCCTGAGTTAATATGGCCCAAACCCATATAACCTTGATTTCCAATGGAAAAAGACGTCGTTCTATGCCTCGCTTCCGCCGGAAATATAGATTTCTGAAACCAAGGACTAGCAAAAGTTGATATGCCTAGAAAAAGAAAAAAATATGTCAGTAATTTATTCAATGACGGATGATTATCTTGCGTGAAAGACTATTTGTTCCTGTTTGCATATGTACGAAATACACACCGCTTGTCAAATCCTGAAGCAATAATTTTTCAGTTGCCAAATATTTTTTAATTGCTACAACCTTTCCAAAAATATCAAGAATTTGTACATCTCCTTCAAAACCTTGAATTTGAATATAATCAGATGCGGGGTTTGGAGAAATTAAAACTTTTGAATTTATCAAGTTCTCAATCCCAACAAGACTAGAATTGATGTTGAGCACGAAATTACCCATCTCTGAGCCCCAACCTTCAACAATAATAAAAATTGTATCATAACTGAGAACATTAAACATTATTTGAGATGAACTTCCGCAATTTAAGCCATCATCATTAAACGCAATAACATTTCCAGATGGAGTAACAGCGCTAATAAATGTATCGAAACTTGAACCGCAAGTAGAGGCGTTAATTGAAGCAACATTTGGCTCAGGAATCAATCGATAATAAATATCGGGTGAAGCGTAAACATAATTTTGATTTGAATAGCAATAGGAATTATCATTGGAATCAAGATAAGGAAGTGAATTAACAACAATCGCATCATTGATATCATCTCCACTGTATCCAGAACAATCGATACCTCCAATAATATCAATCCCAAAATCCATTACGCTCCCCCAACTAAAAGTTGCACACGGATCTAATGGCAGAGTTGTGTTACCCTCTCTCTGCATAACGCGCAATCGAGTTATGCCATTAGTTGTGCCTACAGGAACTGTAAATGTCATAGTTGATATCGCTGTCGGGGGTGTTCCTTGCCAAGTACCGATGGATTCTGAAAAATCAAAAATCGCATCGCCATTAAAATCTATCCATGCTTCACCATATCCAGCATAATTTCCCCCACAAGTTCCAAATTGGACAATTAGATTGTAGCTTGATCCTGCAGAAAGGCTTGTGGACTGATTCGTTGTTAAATCTTCAACACCTGTTACAGCAGGACAAGCATTTGGAAGATTTATGGAACCCACGTCACCTAGCAATAACACACTTTCAACATTCGAATCTGCAGTAGCTGTTGGACCACCATTTGTACAATATTGACCGTAGGAAATGAAAGAAAATCCATAAAAAATAAAGAATATAATTTTCCACCTCATCAAACATCAATTTTTATCAAATATAAAAAATAATAACTAGTTTATAGTATAGTACTCCCAAAAATTAAGACAACTGTAAGACAACTGATTACATTCAAGTTTTATCGGATAGTCGTGATAATTAATGAAAAAAATAGCTGAATAAAAAGAGGGTTGAAAAATCAACCCTCTTTTATTAAAATACTTTTTGAAGCCTACAACTTAAACAAAACTCTCATCATAAAGTTTCTTCCTGCTTGTGGATAGTAAAAATTCTCTACTGTTCTTTCTCCACCGTAAACATATCCCCAAGTGTATCCATTGTTCTCATACAACACATCAAATAAATTATTCACTAATAATCCAAAAGTTATTTCTTTAAATAGAACATCTTTAATTGTGTAATTTATTTGAAGGTTAAATGTTGTATAAGCATTCAATTTTCGCGTTTCTGTAGAGGTATTGTCTAAGAATTGATTGCCGACATGCTTCCCTAAAAGACTAATATTCATTCCTTTTAACGGTTGGTATGTTAAACCTCCAGCAGCTATAATGTTCGGAGAAAAAGCGAGGTCGGTATTGCTGTGTACAATCGTATCCTGACCACCAATGTCGTAGTTGTCTACATACTCATTGAACTTATTTATTTTGTTATCACTAAGGGTTAAATTCCCAGTAATACTTAATTTTTTAGATAGATTGTACCCAGCTTCTAATTCAATTCCGGAGCGATGACTTATATCTACGTTTGTTCGTGTATAGCCTCCAACATCATTAATTTGTCCTGTTAGAACTAACTGATCGGTGTAATGCATATAGTAAACATTTGCATTTACCATTAGTTTATAGCCTTTATAGCGGTACCCTGCCTCAAGATTTATTAGGTTTTCTTTCACGGGCTGATTCTCTGGAGTACTTTCTCTAAAATCTTGTCGTACTGGCTCACGATTAGCAACAGCAACAGAAATATAGGTGTTATTACGATCATTATAATCATACATGAAGCCGACCTTTGGATTAATGAAATCAAAAGTTACAGTTTGATCAACAGCTTTAATTGTTCCGCTAACATCATCAATTCCTAAGAATGTATAGTCAATATGACGATATTGAAGGTCTCCATAGAATGTTAACTTACCATATTTATACGTTCCCTTTAAATAAGAATGAGCTTCAAATTTGTAGGCATCATTGTCATAATATCGGTCTCTAATTTTACTATCTGAAGAAAATTGAGCCCAAATAACTTCACCGAAATGACCACCTATATATTGATTGGCTCCTCCACCAAAAATTAAATTAAGCGGCCCCTTATCATAAGTAAGTGAAAAAACTCCACCATAGAAATGGTTGTCGAGCCATCTTCTTCGTATTAAGTCTGTTGATGTGATTGTATCGTTAGAAAAAATGATTGGTACAAAGCCATAATCGCTAAACCCTTGGTCAGCTTTGTATTGCTCATAATATCCTTTTCCTCTTGTATAGTGCAGTGCGCTACTTAACTTGATTCTCTTTTTAATCGAACGATTGAAATGCAATTGATAGTGGTCTTGCTTATAGTTATCAACCTCATTATCATATGTATAGAAATTATATGTTCTGCCCGATGTTAAAAGATTGTCTTTATCACTTCCTGAAATATAATTGCGATCTGCATACGCTATAATTTCTTCTTGCTTCCCATTTATTACGGATTCAGGAGTTCCATACCAAGCTTGATATGTTTTTTCTTTTCCGCTAAACATTGTCGCTCGAAGAAGTGATTTTTTACCTAGCCATGATCCTGAAAGGTAATATGATTGTAGATTTGATTCTGCTCTATCAATATATCCTCTTGAACTTATGCGTGATAAACGAGTGTCGACAGTAAACTTTCCATTAATTAGTCCTGTTCCTGCTTTGATAGTGTTTTTCCATGTGTTAAAAGAACCATATGAATTATCTATGGCGCCATATGCTTCTCGGTTGAGGTTATCCGTTTCAATATTGATACTTGCTCCGAATGCAGAAGCACCGTTTGAAGAGGTGCCCACACCACGTTGAACCTGAATATTGTCAACTGAAGATGCAAAGTCGGGCATATTTACCCAATATACTCCATGAGATTCAGAATCATTTACTGGAATTCCATTTATGGTAACATTTGTTCTAGTGGGGTCAACACCTCGAATTCGAATACCAGTATAGCCAACTCCCGCTCCCGCATCAGAAGTAACAACTGTAGAGGGCAGGGAGTTTAGTAAATAAGGTAAATCCTGTCCAAAATTATTGGCTTCAATTTCTTTGAGCTTAATGTCTGAATAGGTTGTTGGGGTTTTTTGGTCTGCACGTACAGCTAAGACAATTATTTCATCAATAAGCTGTAAATCTTCAGTCAACAAAAAAGTTAATCCCTCATCACTATTATCGATTTGCACTATTTCACTGTGCTGTACAAAACCAGCAATAGAAAAGTTAAAGTTATATTCTCCAGCCTTCAATTTAGTAAACACAAATTCTCCTTTAGGGTTTGTGAAGGTTTTAAAGAAGGTTTCTTTAATTTCTATTTTTACACCCGGAATTGGATTTCCATCATTTCCTTTTACAATTCCTTTGATGTTGTGTTGTGAAAATGAAATCAATGGCATGAACATAATCAAGCCACAGATTTTAGACAAAATTCTTGTTTTCATATTTAAAATATATAAACAAGGAACAAGGGGCTAATCCTCTATGTAATTAATAGTTAGCTTTTTAATATCACTTCCCTTCGCAGGCATTATCCTGAGCAGGTTAAATGGGTATAATCTCAGCCGCTTAATAAAGCAGCACCCCTTAGAGATGAGACAAAATTACATCAAACTTTTAAAAGAAGGTCTATAATTTGCACACTTTTTTCTACTCGATTTTTATGCGCACCTGAAACGGTGATAAAATTCTTGTTGTACTTATTTAGTGATTCTGTATAAAGCTCAAAAAGTTGATCTCGAGTATCTGGGTTTTCTCTAAGAGGATCTTCTTCCCATGGAATATCTGGTGCACATAGAATGTGTAAATCAAATAGATCTTTTTTGACTAATTCAAGAATAATATCAGATACGTTTCCGTATTTGTATTGTGACCATATTTCTAGCACAGAGAAATCAGAATCACAAATGTCAATGGCGTTCTGCGATGAAAGTATGTTTTTTAGCTGTTCTTGCGCTATTTTATCTAAATCGGGCTGATTGTATTCCCCGTTAGTTTTCTCTAAATACGTTCGGGCAAATTCAGGAATAAATACAACATTAAAGTGTTCAGAAAGTGACCTGCACAAAGTTGTTTTACCTGAGGATTCAGGGCCAGTTATTGCGATTCTAATCATCCCTTTTGATTATTATATTCATTTCGCCAAGCAATGAATCCGAACACAGCTAAAATGGTAAAGAGTCCATATTGAACAGCTGTTAAATTGTAATCCCGTTGAGCATATAGATAAATAGAAACTAAATCAATTACAATCCAGTAAATCCAATTACCTAATATTTTACGAGTCACCATAAAGGTTGTGGATAAACTATAGCAAGTTGTAAATGCATCCACATATGGATTCTCTTGATTTGTATAATTGTCAAAAATAAATCCAAGTATAAAAGTAACAACTCCGCTTATCACAATGTTAAGGAAGTGATTATTCATTCCCCATTTTTTAATATCTGCTTTTTCTGATTTTAAATTATTCCAACTGATCCAACCAACGACTGCCATTACAACATAAAAAAGTTGAAGAATAGATTCAATATATAAATCCCCGATATAGCAGAGATAAACAAATAGAGCTGAGCCTATAAAAGCAAAGATCCAACAGGAAATTAATCTTTTTGCCGCTAGAATAACATAAATGATACTTGAAACAACAGCCAGCCATTCAATTATTGATGTAGCCTTTAAACCTTCCCAAACACTTGTAATAAAAGACATTATTTGATTTTAAAAACAATATTAACACCTACAAGGCTATGCTCTCTATCTTTTTTGGTGGCAACTCCATAGTCAAACGCATAAGAACGCGTTGAATCTATAAAAATGAAAAATAATTTCCGCATGATATCCTATTCGTTATAAAAGTAATCAAATTCAATTCGACAGATTGAATTTGATTTTTTGATTGGTCTAAAACGTACCCTTAGTAATTTAAACAAAGTAAATTGCAAAGGGAACTCTTACATTTCGGCAAGCTATCCGCCAAACGGGCTAAGAAACCCGTATTTTAAAGGATTCTTTATCAGTAACATATAACGAGACAGAACAGACTGGAGAGCCTTATAACACCTGTTTGTCTACCTTCTTTCTATTTATTTATTCTTTGGGTTGCAGTGTTTTTATTCTTAATTTTGCCACATGGTAATTCGTCTTTACAACCCTTTCCAAAAATTTGATTTTAGTCCAAAAACATGTTTCTTAACTGGTCAGGATTTACATTCTACAGAAGAACAAATATCTGTTTTTCCTGAATGGATATTGGATCGATATTCATTAAGAGGTACAACATTTAAGATGTTAGATGAGAGCAGCCTTCAGTATCAGGATATGAAAATTCCTTGTATCGCAGGCGTTATTAAAAATGCTATAAATCCTTTGGAAGAAGAAATAGAAAAAGCTTTTACCGCTGGGTATGAAGAAGTAATAAAAATTCCGGAAGAACGCTTGTTTCAATGGATGGCTAAATTAATATACGGTGTTTTATACAACGATATAAGTATTGAACAAAGAAAACATACTGCAAAAGGAAAAGAGTTTAAATTGTCTACATCCTTGCAGAAAAGATTCGAAAAACTTCATTTGATGTTACAATCTTTAGTTGTTCCAATGGATTTTCAAGGCCCTAAACCCTGGAGTATTCATGTGGCTAAAATTAAGATTTCTAAAGACATATTTAATTACAAAGACGACCCCAACAACCTCAATTTCTCTTTAGGAATGAATGATTTTGGGATCGTAGCCTGCCTACAGGATAACGGTGTAATTGGTGTTAATCAGCAGGAATTGACAGCTAAAATAGCTGATAAAACACTGCATCCTGTTCAATTTGAAGAACTTTGTGCAAGATTTATTTACGCTAATTATTTATTAAATAGTCATACTGAATATACTATACAGTCAACTGAAGAAAAAGTAATTGTAGAATCTATTCCTTTGATCGGCACTGCGAATAAATCTTTATTTGACCGCTGGGATGATGATATGTTTGCACAAGTGTTAGCAGTCTATTGGAAACCATGGGGTATCACAAAAGATGAAATTATTACGTTTGGGAATTCTCCAATCAGTTATTTAGAAAATAATGATACTTACGCAAGTATAGAACCTGACTCTATAACACTGCCTTATTGATATAAAAGGTTTGTTCAGGAAGCAACAAAAACAGCTGACTTTAAAGTTTTCATTAGGGCCATTTATTTTCACACATATTTTGCATAAATCTTCTCAATTTTTCCAACTTAGATTAACTTTATGTTCTGACATGGTAGCTTTTTTTAAGTGTATTCGATTTATTATTCCAATTTGCGTTTCTTATTTTTACGATTCTTGTTTTTACGCTTACTCCCTTTAGTATCGAAACGAGTTATATTATCCTGACCAATAACGTTTACAAAAACCAAGGCCTGAGCAACCATAGCTTTATTATTTTCTTGTGCTTTCAGATCATCCGATTTAATGCTGTCTTTCTCCCTCTCATCTTTGATATAGCATTCAAATTTATTGCTCTGTCGCCTGTAATTATTTTGATGACGGATCGAAAAAGGGGAGTCAGTTTTAAAATTAGTAGACCAAGTATGGCAGCACGAATAGCTTCCACAAGGACCAATACCGCCAATTCGACTAGTTTCCTCACGCATGCCAATTTGACGCATCTCAACACGTATATGAAACGTTTCGGACAGGTGTTTTATTAACTCTCGAAAATCCATACGTGCTTCGGCTGTGTAATAAAAAGTGGCTTTAGATTTGTCGCCCTGGTAATCTACATCGCTTAATTTCATAGATAAGCCAAGTTCTTTAGCTAAATTCCGTGCTTTATACAAAGTATCTACTTCCAGCTCTTTGGCCTGATTCCATTTGGTTACATCAGCAGGAGTCACTCTACGATATATTTTTTTAACTACTTCCACCGTCCGCACATTTTTTTTCCTAAGTTGCATACGTATCAGTTCACCGGTTAAGGAAACATGCCCAACATCATGCCCACCCATACTGCCCTCAACAACAGCTAATTCTCCATTTTTGAAATGTATGTTTTTATCATTAAAATAAAATTCCTTGCGAGATCCTTTAAATTCAATCTCTATAATATTGCAAACTTTATAATCAGGTGGCATAACAATATCCGACAGCCAGTCATATACATCTGATTTGCCGTAACCATACGTATGGCATGAACCATTGCTTTTGCCCTCCACGGGGACATAAGAACCTTCTGTTGAATAATTATCCATATTAACCTATATTTTGAATCCCTTTCGGAAGTGAGTAAAATTATACATTTTTATGTTTAATAAAAAAATTAAGAACAATCAAATTCGATAGCTGTCGGATTAATCTTCATCAGTTTCTATCAACATATTATATGCTTCCTGTAATTCTAACAGTGTTTTTTGATTCTCCATTTTTTGCGCAATTTCAATACCTTTTTTATAAATCACCATTGCTTTTTCTACTTCATTCAGCGACTCATATAATTTCCCCAATTGATAGTAGCTCGCTACATAATCTTCATCCTCCTCTATCAATTTCAAAAAGCAATCTCTCGCAGTGTCATTTTCTTTAATCCTAACATATTCTAATGCCAATGCGTATTTCAGAAAAGAGTCGTTGATGTCATCCTTTAAAAATTCTTGTAATTGTTCAATCCTACTTTTCATTATTTTGAGTTTTTTGTAAAAGTATTAATCTCAACGAAGTCTTTTTCGGTAAATATTTAAATTTCTTATAAAACCAAAAAATCCCCTCAGCAAAAGCCAAGGGGATTTTAGTTTATTTTGTTCTGACTACTATTGTTTTACCAATTTGCTCATCATTACTTTCTCATTGTTTGAAAGAATAGTTACGT
>Ga0209390_10005759_pt1 | contig 17205 bp, 7 predicted proteins | sample BON01_FD_187212 | JGI IMG/M metagenome (GOLD analysis project Ga0209390, IMG submission 187212) | Freshwater microbial communities from Lake Bonney liftoff mats and glacier meltwater in Antarctica - BON-01 (SPAdes) (version 2) | ecosystem: Environmental > Aquatic > Freshwater > Ice > Glacier...
GAGCAGAGTGCGCCCACACCCACATGGATGACATGGCGGGTGATGTGTGTATGTGTGTACTTTGCATGCTTGGTTTTTGTCTGTGACTATTAACTATTAAGTCTGTTATGTGACTGAGTGTGAGTGTGTGTGTGTGGCTGTGTGGGTCGTGGTGGGTGGTCGTCGTCTGGGTGTGGGCTGGTGGCTGGGTGGTATGTGTGTGGTGTTGGGGTGGTGGGTACGTAGCCCAAGAGACTGCTACTGCTACTGCTGTCACACGACAGCAGTGGTGAGTGGTGCGCAGGCTGCAGGCGGAGAAAATTTTGGCTTTTGTTTTGGCTTATTTGGAGCACAATCAGAAAGCTAGACAAATAGTTGTATATTTGCTATATCCGACTATATCCGACTATATCCGACTATATTCGACTGTATCTCATATATCCCACCATATCCCACCATATCCCACCATATCGGAATTGGGATATCCAAAGATACACTCCAGGGGGGGGCTGGATAAGGACGCAGGAAGCTCTTGCTTGGTCTTGGTCTTATATTTTTATTATTATATTATTATTAGGTCTCTTGGTTGGTTCTTTATTTGGACGACGTAGTACGTACGTGACGTAGTTTGAACTATATGTATGGAATATGAATATGGACATAATATAATATTATCATAATATGGACTGTGGTCGTGGAGGGTGAGTGCGCCCTCTCCGCACAGCGCTCAACCATGCAACACTTACACGTACACTTGCATTTGATTGATTTTACAACATACATACAACTTGCAACTAGGCATTTTTTGGGGTTAACGCGTAAGTATGTCGTGCGGCAGGCGGGAGGCGGGAGGAGGAGGGCAAGAAATGGCGCGTTGCCACCGCGGAGCGTCTACAAAACCCTACGAAATGGCGAGTTGGGTTCTACTCCTCTACGACAATGACTTGTAGTAGCTCTAGGTCTTGAGTCTTGCGCATATAGTTTTCGCAACCCCTCCGGCGATATAATAATAAAGTACAGTATTCACACACACGAATTCACACACTGCTCGGCGCTTCCGCCAACGTCGTCCTCTTTATCGCCCACCGCGACCCCACCGCCGATTTCTTGAGCCTCATGCGCAACGAGTGCTGGAAGCGCTTCACCTGCGGCAGCTGCCTGAGCGAGGCCAACGACCACGACGGCTGCTTTTGGTGCTACAGCACCGGCACCTGCGAGGAGGCTGAGGTGGGATTGGAACCGTTTGGCAATTGTCACGATGTGGGCATGACCGCGGCGGCGTGCGAGTGCCGGCCTTCGGAGTACACGTCGTGCGAGAAGTGCGCGACTCCCGCCCACCCAACGTGCGTGTGGGTGGACGAGGGAGCCTTGGTGACGGGTACGGTGGAGTTCTGGAACTCGTGGGGCATGGGCGCCAAGCAGGCGCTTCCAACCACCACCCTCAAGACGGGCGCCTGCCACTCTGGCTGGGGGTTCGGCGCGTTCGGGCTGGTGCAGAACGCGACGCTTTTCAACGGCGGCCTCGGCCATTTCTCCGTCCAGATGGAAGTGATTCCGAAAGAGTATTTTTGGGCGCAGTGCCAGCTGCCGAACGCTGGGTCAGCTCTGTTGATGATGGGCGCTATTTTCGTGGTTTCAAGCTTCATCTCGCTCCTCATAGGTGCCTTCACCCGCCGGCCCAGGGTCGTGTATCTGATCTGAGCCAGGGGCGAGCATAGCGGGGCCTCGGCGTGCCGGGCGCCTCATGGTATATTTGGTATAGGTTAGGAGGGGACGCGCGGACGCGCGCGGCAACTTGGCCTCGTCGCCTACGCGCTTTATGTTGGTGTTCGACCACAGATGCGCTGGGCGCTAGCTACCTCGCGGCCGCCCAACTGAGCTCGCGCACGCGTCCCGACGCCGCCCACTCGAACGCCTGGACAAGGGCGGGACTCGCTCGATCGTCGACCGATCGAGTCATGTTATACGGTATTGCTATCTGCGCGTGAGTAGACGCACGCATTCAGATGATACATACATGCAACGTGTTGCTTGCACACAAATGAGGAATCTGTTTTACGTTGTCAGTCTGGGAAAGGTGAGGCTCGCACTGGCGCAGCAGGTGTGAGGTTGTGAGGCGTTCAGCCTAGTAACGAAACTGCAAATGGCGAATATGACCGCCACCCGCCGGTCGTAGCCCCCAGGCTTCAGGCGCTCGGCGTTCGGTGTCGCTGGTTCAACTGGTCGCCGTCGTCACGCACGGCGGCCTGCGCCCCGGCACACGAGTTTTTTTTTCGAGCGGATACAGCAGTTACTATTACTACGTGCTACGTACGTACTACGCGTGAAGGAAGGCACTAAGGCAGTAAGGGGTAAGGGTAAGGGTAAGGGGTGGGCGTTGTCGTTGGATCGCAAGATCGTCTTACTCTACTTATTTAGCCCTCCCCTGGCGTGTATTTTTGAGGGATGCCCCGCCTGTATTTCACCTGTATATCCTGCCTTCTAGTTTTCACCGTATCCTTTGTTTGTATCCCGTGTGTATCTCCCTGTATCGATTCGGATTCTATATCTTCCGCCATCTATCCATTATTTCGCAGCAGATCCAACTGCCAACCAACTGTATCCCGCTCCCGCTGTATATCTCCACTGTATCCAGCTGCCAGCTGCCAGCTGTGATAGATCCATACGTATCTAGAATCTAGCTGTATCTTGCCAGTCTCCCGCTGTATCTCACCGTGTCCCACCGCCTCGAAAACGAAAACGAAAACGGGAGATATGATAGATATGGCCAAAAATACACTCCACAGAGGAGGAGGAGGGCAGGAGCAGGAGGGCTTTATTAGGCATTACAGTACTGAGCCTAACTCGAGGGGTATCGCGACTCGCCTGGGTCTACACCTATGCTCGGTTGGTCGGTTGGAGGAGAGCGCGCCGCAGGCGAAAATTTTTGACCGTTTTTTGCACTGCTAACACTGCTCCGACAGCGTTTTGCGTGGTACCAGCAGTGCGTGAGCAGTGTTGACAGGGCGCGGGCGCGCAGCACATATGGATCTCGTGTCTCACAGGGAACTACTCTGCATGCTCCTCGCCCTCGCGTGTGAACATGTGCATGCAGTACATGCATATACTACTGGTATACATATACTTGGATGTTCCATACCCCATACTCCATACCCTCATAATACCCTCCCGGGCAGGGTATGGGGTATGGGGTATGCAAAAGGGTGTATGTACCCGGGTATAGTATGTATGGTGTATGTATGTACCTCCACACATGAGGCTATTTATAGTTTTGTTTTAGTGTTTTATGAGTGTGAGTGTACATTTCACCGTGCCATACCCTGGGCCCCCAGGGTATATGGAGAGCATACCCCTTGGCGGAGGGTACAGGGTACATACCCTCATACCCGGGTACATACCCGGGTATGGATTTCATATAATATGAATGAAGTTATGATCGAAGAAGAAGAAGTATATATATATATATAATATATAGCGTGTATACGAGCTATACTATATATACTATATTAGTCTATATATATAAGTCATACGTCTATTTATAGATTTTCAGCCGACCTACACAGCGGTTTACTTATAGAAAGGGTTGGTTGGTCGATTTGTCGGGGGCCGAAGGCAAAAAACAGCATAGGTGTACCCTTAAGTTTTTGGCGATACCCCTCGGCCTAACTGCTTTATTTTATAGTTAATCTTAGTTAAGTTAGTTATTGTGTAGTTACTAGTAGTTATTATAAGATATATATATATTAGAGATTATTTTAGATATAGATAGCAGACAGATATGAATGATAGATATGTTAGATGTTAGTTAGAGTTAGAAAGATAGAGTATGAGTATATATAATATAATATATATATATATATATAAATAAACGCTATTACGCTATCATAGCAGCGACCGGCACGCAACCCCGCTTGCGGCGTCGACACGAAGATGGGCGATGCGCGATGCGCGAGATAGATGATGATGAATGATGAGTGATGAGATGATGATGATTGATGATGTGACGACAAGTTCGACAACAGCAGGCAGCAGGGTTGAAAAGGGTATATCGTATACCGAGCTTCCAGGAGTGCCCTTGACCGCTATATCTCACTCGCTGGGTGAGGGGACCCGAACTAAGGCCCCTAAGGCACTTACAAGGCAGGCAGGCAGGCAGGCTCAGGGCAGGCTACCCGCCAAAAAATGGGTCGGTTCTTTTTGTGCGTGTGCTGTGTGCTAGTTCGGTGCGTGTGGGTGTTTGCGGGGTGTGTGTGTGTTCTGGAGACTTAGAACTTAAAAAAAAAGGCCAGGAAGTTCACGGCACGCTTGCTGTATTCACGCACGCTCGGCCCAGAGTTCACGGCCGCCGCCAAAATTACCCGTCGCCCGCCTGCAGCCTACTTCGCCGCACGCAGTGGCCCATGGCCGACAAAACACCAGCATTGCCGCCGATCGCCAGCGCCGCGTGCGCCACGGCGAGCTGGGCCGTGGCCCTTGCGGCCGCCGCGCACACTGGCGGCCCCGCCCTTGCGGCGTCTGTTGTCGGCTGGACTATGCTGCACGTGCTCTTCGCCACGCTCTTCATTCGCACCAAGGGTGACGTGCACATAGGCGGATACCCGGCGTGGTCCTACGTGGCTTCCTTGCTCCACGGCGGCGTCATAGTGCCCACGCTCTTCTTCACCTGCCTATGGCTGCTCCCGCGGGATTTGTGGCACGCCGACGCCTTCCTGCGGGCGGCATGGGGCGCCGGCCCCTTTGCGGCCGTGCTGGCGCAAATACACGCGGCCGTCTTGGCCTACATGCTCAAGGACTTCCACCTGTGTGAGGCCGTCGAAGTGGGCTACGCGGTGCACCACGTCGTGGCCACACTGGGATGCGCACTTTGCTTCCTGATGCCGTTTGCGGCGGGGCTGACCACCTTCAACGCGATGCAGTGCGTGAAAGCACCTCCCCTGCTGCGCGCATCGCCTCGCCGTAGCCGCCCCCCCCGCTCAGAGTGCTAAAAGCATCTCGCCTGCGCGCATCGCCTAGCTGTCGCCACCCCCCCTCCCTCCGCTCAAAGGTCCGAGGCAGCGAGCGCCATCTTCAGCGCCTACACGGTCTGGCCCTCGAAAGTGACGCGCCTGCTCTACTACGTCAGGTGAGGTTGGATTAACTCTAAGACACGCTACGAAATTGCGCGTTGGGCTTAGGGAATACACTTCTTAACGCCCGTCAATGATTGTAGATTCGTTTATACTGTAGACGGGGACAAACAGTGCGTACGTGCCGCTGTTTTCTGAATCGTATAATAAACTAACGTAACCAAAGGCTATGGACGACGACTGGCTAACCTAGACTAAGCGGTCCGCGTTAAAGATGCCCTGCATCTCCTAAGTAAGCGTTATAGGTAAATTCGCTTTGCTCATGTACATGAGCGAGTTCCGACTAAGAGTTTCATCGTTTTGATTATTGGAAACTCGAGAGTCGAATCACTTAGGCGCACAGGGCACCTTTAACCCCGATGCGTGTGTGTGCTATCGTGTTATACTCATACTGATTAACATATAAAGGGACTTGCTTTGAATGAGTGTCATGGTATACTTATAAATAAGTATACACTTTAATAACATAGTGTTATATCATCTTATATATATATGTTATATAGCCATATTTATGTATATACCTATACACACACATATATAGATATATGTACTCGAGGTTAACCCTGACCCTAACCCCGTGTCGTGTCTGCTCTACTTTTCAGCATGACGGCATCAAACGTCGGGGGAGGCTACCTCGCTTACGTCCTCTGCGGCTACGACCTTCCCCTCGTCTTCCGGGCCGCCTACGCCGGCGCGGCGTTCATCCTCGTGCTGCTGCGGCAGGGCGCGATGCTCCTCGAACTCTCTCAAAACAAGGATACTGCCGCCGCGTCCCCTGGGGCCAAGGCTGTCGCGAGCCCGAGTCCGCAGGCCAAGGCGTTGCCCTCGCCAGCAGCCAAGTTGCCCACCCTCCCTCCGGGACTCGGCCACACGCCGGGCAAGCGCTTGGCCACGCCCAAGGCAGCCTCGTCGCCGGCGGACAACGCATCGCCGCCCGCGCGCCCCTCGCAGTACCCGCCGGGGCTCGGCTTCACGGTCAAGAATGGCACGAAGCGCGCGGCCAAGTCGCCTGCCCGGTCGCCGGCCAAGCCAAGCGCCAAGTCGCCATCGCGCGCGGCCACCATTCTCGACGACAGCGGACTCAACGGCAAGGCGTGGGGCGAGGCCCCTGTGTCGCGCCGGCGAGCTGCTGCGCCCAGGCGCTATGCGGGCGGCGACTGAAGACGGCGCCGTGCGAGTGGTCGATGCAGCAGGAGACGACGCTTGCCCGCGCGCTGGATGCGCGTTGGCAAGGCGTTCTATAAAACTACTCCGACTACGGAGTAGTTTTATGAGCCCCTTGGCGTTGGCGTCAACGCTCGCGCGCATTATGCGAGGCGACCGTGCCGTGCCGTCGGTGGCGAGCGCAAGCGTCGAGAGCCGCTTTCCGTTGGCTGTGGGCGTGCGCCGCTGGCGAGCTGGCGGCGCGCTCCTGCTGCCTGCGACGAGTGAGCAGCTGCACGTCGAGGGCAGTGAGCCGCTTGAGTTTCAACCCGGCCCAACTTATCAGCGGCTCCTCCCTGCGCCCTCTTTTGGAGAGTGGGACGCTTCGCGTGGGGGCGCGGTGGCACGCGGCCAGGCCCAGACTACTGTAGCAAACGCGCGCGCACGCGCACGCGTGCGCGTACATCGTGTGTATATGCTGGTGTGTAAGTTATATGGGCAGCGCATGCCGAGTACGAGTACTAGAGTAGGAGGACTCGCCGAGCATATGTATCAATGTTGTTCTTGATTCAAGCTATGCAAATTACCAATACACTCTCTCCAATATGAATATGGCCTATATTACCTATATGCAATATATCACACACATATTATATATGTTATATATATTATATACAAGGCAACCTTAACTTCTTGTGTCTTGTGATTATTATATAAGGCGTTATTCGTTATTCAATATATAAATATAAAGCTAAAGAAAGATGCAGATGTGATTTAATCTGATTTGTCACGCGCTTCCGCCCGGGCCTGGCCCCGCCGGCAGCCCCCGCCCCGCCCCCGCGCGCCATGTGCTAGTGCTAATATCCCACATCAAAACAACCTCCCCAGCCCTACCCTAGGCCCAAAACGCAACAACTCGCAACGCTAGCGCGTTGCGCGCTGCTTTCGCTCGCACAACACACGCACACGACACACGACCAGGCACAGGCGGGCAAGCCGAAGCCTGCGCAGGACACTGCACACACTGCACACTGCAGGCACGCACACGCGGGGCCCAGACGACGCAGGACGCAGGTGCTGTGCGCAGCCAGGGCGTGCATACAGACACAGACATTCACCTTCGCCTTTCCCTATCATCACTGTCACTGTCACCCCGCCGCCGCTCGCTGTCTGCTATCTGGTCTGCTGGCGGCGTTGGCTGGTTGCGCGCTGCGCAGGCAGCAGAGCCGCACACCACAGCAGCACCGCACCAGGAGGAAGGGCCCGCGAATCTCAACCCTGCTGCGCAACTGTTCGAGCTGCCCCTCCCGCATTAAGCCAGCCAGCTCCCGCCGTCCTCATGAAGCACCTGCTCCTATGGGCCGTAGACACACGACGGGGGTGGCGGCCGCGGCGTGACTGCAGACACATCAGCGGCGCGGCGGGCTGTCCTCATACCGGTCCACAAACGCGACTTATGCTTGTTATCGTGGGCGTTGCAGTGCGCGGGCCGCTTGGTGTCCACCGACGTCCACTGCGTGCAATCGTCCCACTTCACGTCGCAGATCATACAGTAGCACATCGCGCACGCCGCCTCGTTTTGCGGAAGAGTCCGCTTAGCCACGCGCGCGCTGAAGGGGTTGGCCACGCAGAGGTGCCGCAGGTGAGGCAAGTTCTGAGCGAGAAGGCCACCCGTCGCACTGACGAACGCGAAGTCTTCGTCGCCCAACGAAATGTCGTCGGCGCAGGGGGTGGCCGGCGGCGGAGGCGGCATCCATTGAACCTCGTCGTCCTCGGCCGCTCGCGTCGGCGCAGCTGGAGCCCGCCGAGGCGCGGTCCCGTCCTCGTCATCGGACGAAAGGACCACTGGTGCGTCCGCCGAGCCCAAAACTGGGAGGTCAATGGCCTGCGAGAGGTCCTGCGAGAGGTCGATTTCAATCCGGGGTCGCTTGGGCGGTGGGGGCATGGCGTGAGAAGAGCTGGCAGCGCTGCTCGGGCCAGAGTTCCCTGCGCCGGCGATGACGCTACCGCTGCTCCAATGGCTGGGATGGCTCCCAGCGCTGCTGCTGCTCATGCCCAGGCCGCTGTTGCTCTTGGCGCCGGCTGATGGCTCTGGATTTGCAATTGTGGAGTTCACCCGCATTCACGCGGGAAATAACGCCAAAAATAGCATAGCCTGTTTCTGGCCGAAAAGCGCCCGGTTTCGGGACTGGGTGGGACCTTCGGCGTTGACAGAGACCAGAGGCGTGGACACTAGCCGCACACACGCGCGCATTCAGCGCAGGCGCGCAGCAGGCCAGCCCCGCACCATCACCTCATGCGGCGAAATTCCAAGGACGGCTCCAAGAACGGCTCATGGACAGACGACCTCGTGGTGAGCGGCGAGCCACCGGAGCCGGCACTGGCACGCGGTCCCGTATCCAGGGAGCTCAAGCACTCGTCTCGCAACCGGACCACCGGCTTGCGCCGCGGTGCAGGGTCGTTGCCAGGGTCGCTCAGGAAACTGTTGGAGCCTGCGCCTGGGTCGCTCAAAAAGCTTTGGGAGCCGCCAGCGCCGGTGGACCCTAAGCAGCTCACCTCGCGCTACCGGATCGTGAGGACGCTCGCGACGGGTACCTCGGCCGTGCACGTGGTCCGCCGCCAGGACGACGCGCGCCTGCTCGTTCTCAAGGTGTGTCGCATACGCGCTTCCCGCCAGCTGGAGCATTCACAGGACCTCACGCGCGCGCCCGCCCGCCGCTCGCAGGTGTGCCCCGAGTCCGCGGCGGCCTCGCGCGAGCTCGCACTGCTCCGGTCGCTTCGGCACGCGTCCATCGTGCGCGTGCACGACTCGTTTGTCCTCGGCGCGAGCGGCGCTAGCCCTTCCCGCCTCTGTCTCGTCATGGACTATGCGGCGGGTGGCGACTTGCAGCAGCTCATCAACCGGCTGCGCGCGGAGCCCGCGGCCTTGCCCGCCACGCCGGCGGGCAAGCCGGCCACGCAGGGCATGCACGACGAGCAGTGCACGCGGATCCTGGTGCAGCTCATCTCGGCGGCGACGCACTGCCACGCCAAGGGAGTGGTGCACCGCGACATCAAGCCGGCCAACATCTTCCTGGCGCGCGCGCCCAACGCCGCGTCGCTCGTCTTCCTCGGCGACTTTGGCATCAGCGCGCCGCTGCCGACGGCCGAGCCGCAGAGCAGCGGTTCCAGCGCGAGCAGCCTCGCCAGATCGGGCCAGCTGGCTGGCACCCCCTACTACCTCGCGCCGGAGCTGCTGACCGGCGCGCCCTTCTCGGCCAAGAGCGACGTCTGGTCCATCGGCGTCGTGCTCTACCAGATGCTCACGCTCGAGCTGCCGTTCGTGGCCGACTCGCTGCCGCAGCTCGCCCTCAAGATCCAGTGCGGTCTCTACGAGCAGCCACGCGGACGCAGCGCCGAGCTGCTCCACGTCCTCCGCTCCTGCCTCACTGGGGTGCGCACCGCGCCACCCTTCGCTCCTGTTGGCGTGCGGACGCGCAGCGCTGGCAGCGCGGCTCCCGCTCACATCGATCAACTCCACCACTCCGAACCTCGTTACTCTTGCCAGAGTCCCCGCGTGTCTCCTGTTGTCTCACGCCCTCCTTCCACGCCTCTGCAGGACACGGCTGCCCGCGCCAACGCGCGCGCCGTGCTCAACCTCCCCGCGCTCGCCGAGTGGCGCCGCTACTACGCCGCGCGACGCCTGCGCGCCGCCGCCGACCACTACCTCTCGCCCTCGCTCTACACGCCCCCCGCGCGCGCGCCGCCCTCACCGCGTGGCTGGCTTGCCGCCAAATCGATGGCCGCCGCCTCAGTCGCCGGGGCACAGCGCGCGCTCTCGCCGGCGCGGTGGCCTGCGCCGGCCAACGTTTCCTCGGTCAGGCCGCTGGGCCGGCTAGGCGAGAACTCGATCCCGGCCCGGGGCGACTCGCCTCGACGGCTGGAGGTACAGACGGGCGGCGAGGGCGGCGAGCGGGGCCGCGCCGGCCCGTCGCTGCCTGACGACTTGCCGCTCGAAGACGAGGCCGCGGTGCTCGAGATGCGCGAGTGCCTCTCGGCGCTGCAGGAGCTCGCGCAAGGCGAGTGGCTCGTCTCGGACCGCCATACGCACGAGTCGGAGCGGTCCAGCGGCACGCCCGACGCGAGCCACCGGCAGCGCACGCCCCTCTGGCGGCGCATCCAGCGGGGCGGCTCGCCGCGCAAGGCGGACGCGCGCCGCTCGGGCCGCGCCATGCCGCGCTCGAGCCGCGCCGATGACAGCCGAATGCTCGGCAGCAGCAAGGAGCTCTACGTCCAGCGCTACACGCCCGAGGGCAGCTCGGTCAGCAGTGGCTCGCCCTCCAGTCTAAACGCCCCCGACGGCGCAAGCTTTGACCGGGGCGTCGCCGTCTTCCTCTGCCGCCACAACCACCGCTTCGGACGCCTCTACGTGACGGGCGCCCACGTCGTGTTTCGGCCCTTCTATGCGCGCAAGGGCGGCGCGCCCGACGCGGTGGACCCAGCCAACCAGCCTGGGGGCGGGGCGGTGATTCCGCTGCATCGCATCCAGTGCGTGATCCGGAGCGCGGCCCACGGCTCCGAACTCACTCTGATGCTCGCCGCCGCCGCCGAGCCGGCTAGCCTCGCCCTGCAGCCCGACGGCGGCCAGCTGCCCACGACCGAGTTCCGCGTCCTCTGCTCCTCTAGCCGCACCGCCGCCGTCGACGCCATCGTCGCGGCCGTCGCGGCGCACGGGCTCAAGCTATCCGTCTACGTCCGGCGCCAGAGCTCGCCCGCGCGGCTCCGGCGCGCGCTCGAGTCGTACCAGACCGACCTTGGCGCGCCCGACCAGCTGCGCCGCTCCTTCGAGGCGCTCTGGAACCGCTCGGGCTGCTCCGACATTACATCGCGCCTCTCGTCCTACGCGTCGGCCCCGTTCCCGCACCGCATCTCGGTCCGCCGCACCTCCGAGCGAGATATCGTATTGCAGGCGGAGAGGAACTCGCGGCGGAGGTCGTCGAGGGCTGATGCGGATGAGGGGGGGGACGTGCAAGAGGACAGCCAGAACTTATGACAGGCCGAGAAGCGTAGGCGAGGCGTAGAGGGGAGAGTACGGGCGGTTGCTTGTTTTTATAGAGTGCGGCTGGGTGTGTGTTTTATATGTATATCTCCCACCTCTTCTCTCATTCTCATTCAAGCCCTCCCCTGGACCCTCCTGCTCCTGCTGTTGTGTATTTTGGCCTAAGACAATAAATATCCAAATCCGGTTTTCGAGGCGGGTGAGAGTCGACAGCAAAAAAACTCCTTATAATACAGCTAGATGGTGTCCCGCCTGTATCTCACCGTCTCCGTGGTAATCCCTGTCCCTGTATCCCTATATCGATTTTATATATATCCATTTTGCAGCAGATCCACTTTTTTCCTCCACTGACAGCTGTATCCGTACATATCTAGCTGTATATCTAGCTGTATCCCGCTGTATCTCACCGTATCCCACCGTCTCTGCCTCGAAACTCGAAATCGGGATATAACCAAAAATTCACTCCAGGGGCAGGGGAGGGCTTTTATGGAGGATATAGTATATATAGTGGATCTACCGCAAAATGGTTAGATACAGATCGATACAGGGATACAGATACACGCGGAATACCAGACTGCGGCTGGCGTGATTTAAGTGAAATACAGCTACAGGCGGGAGATCCCCAAAATACACGCCAGGGCTGCCAGGAGGGCCAGGGGAGGGGAGGGCTCATTTCACATGTGCTATACAACAATCGCAATTGGGTACACAGCCAAGACAAGCAAGCGACAAGTTGTGGTTGTGACAAGAGAAAGCGAGTAGAAGCGCGAGCGAGCGCGACCTGCGATATGCTATGTGTCCGTGTCCAGTCCGTGAGGGGGCGAATCGTATTTACCAGTAGCCTCCCGTCCCCGTATGCATCGTCCAATCGTCTCTGCACAAAGCCTACCTGGACCGACCTGGACACCGAAGTCTAAATACCTAGTCCTGTAACTATATAGTTTGTACGCCGCTACGGCCTGCATTAGGCCTGCATGTCCGCCTCGTCGGAGGAGGGGGAGGTGCGAGCTGGCCGCGTGGCGAGCATGTACCAGCTGGTGGTGAGCAGGCCCTGCTGGTCCATCCGGACGAAGTCCTCCGTGTGCTTGGCGAAACGCTTCATCAGCGCCTTCATGTAGGAGGCTCCGAGCAGCGCGCAGAGCCCCACCAGGGCGGAGACGTGCCGGTAGCTCTTCTCCGCGCGCCGGATGAGCGGCGTCTGGGTCTGGTTAAGGCTGAGGTCGCGGCTCGCCTCGAGGCTGAAGCCGGCCTCGCGCAGCGCGGCCTCCCAGTAGCCCACGTGCCAGGCGCCACCCATTCCGAGCAGTTGACGTGTGGGCGAGATGAGCCGCATGTGCTCGGGCTTGTGCCTGCTGAAGCCGTCGAGAAGCACGCAGTCGAGGATGGCTACCTTGCCGCCCGGCTTGACCACCCGGAACGCCTCGGAGAAGATGTGGAGGAGCGAGACCGAATAGGTGAGCGGCTGTATCGCATAGACGGCGTCGAAGCTCGCATCTGCAAAGGGCCATTTCTCATTGAAGTCGAGGGTTAAGAAGGAGAGCTGCGCCTCGAGGCCGGTGCGCCGCGCCCACGCGTCGGCCTCGGCGATCTGGGACGGGTCGATGTTGATGCCCGTTACGCTGGCGCCGGTGGTGCTGGCGAGGTTGGCGCTGATCCTTCCTCGGCCGCAGCCCAGCTCGAGCACCCGCGTGTAGGGCCCGAGCCCGAGGTCATCGGCCATCCGCTTCTCAAACAGGAGCTGGTTGCTGCGGAGCGAGGCCGATTCGTCCAGCACCGGCGGGATGTACATCTTCTCGACTGAGCCGAGCGCGCAAATCAGGTTGAGCACGTTGTAATAGCTGACGATGCGTGGGTCACCGCCGTTGAGCAACGGCACCAGCGGGTGCTTTGCGTCGAAATCCGAGAGGTCGCACACCGCGTCGTCGGTGGAAAATGCAGTGTAGCTCTCGAAGAACTGGGCGCGATCCTTGGCGGGAAGCCGGAGCAAAGAGAAGAGTGCGCGAGCGCGTGTTGACAGCCGTGTCGTGTCAGATGTGGGTTTGCGCTGGGCGACTGCTTGCGCTGGGTCTGCTCGGTCGCCCATCGGCTGGCGTGTCGCCTGCTCGAGTGCCGCGGCGCACATCGGCCAGCAGGATTGCGATCAAAGCCCGCTGCGAAAAGCGGGGGTTTTCGAATCCTGAATCCTGATGCAGTTTTTCATTCACGTGAACGATCCTGATGAAAACAGAGACGAAAGGGTCGAAGCAGGGCCGGTTCCTACTCTACAGCTCCCGGTACTTGCTGAGCAAGGCCCCACCCTACTCTACTATCTACTATAGGCTACAATACACATGAAGACAAGGCACGGATGTTTGGCCTTGTCTATCTGACTGTGACTGACCTTATTTTTGTCGTCGTGTGTGTGTTTGTTTGTGTGTGTGATCCTCGCCGGCCGCCGCGGGAGCGGCACCGAAAGACTCGGGCGGGATTAGGATTAAATTGGTATTAGAAGGTATCAGCAGGTATTAGCAGGTATTAGTGTGGTATTAGCAGGTATTAGCAGGTATTATCAGGCGTATGAGCAGGTATTAGTATAATACTATTAAGTATAGTATTAGTATTATTAGCCAGAAAATGCTAATACTAATACTCGCTAATACCTGTAATACCTGCTAATACTTGCACTAAATATACGCCGTGTTCCTTCTTGTGTTAAAAAAAAACTAATACCACCTACTACTACTTGCATTAAAAAAAAAAAAAAAAAAAAAAAAAAAATCACGAATTTCAGTGGTATTAGTGATTTTTGGGGGGTATTAGTGCAGGGGTATTATCAGCAGGTATTAGCGAGTATTATTATTAGCGATTAGCGAGTATTAGCACCTTTTCGCTAATACGCCTGCTAATACCTGCTAATACCTGCTAATACCTGCTAATACCACACTAGTAACTGAACAAGAACATATTTACTTATACTAAATTAACACGATACTTATTAATTAACACCCAATACCAATACTCAATACTCAATGCCCGTAATGCGCATACTCAATACTCTACTCCTACTCTTACTCTAATAAACTAACCTGCGAGTCGACTCTCTCTCGGATTGCTACTGACCGAGCGAGGCTACTCTGAAACTAAGGGACTGCTGCTACTGATTGATGAATGAGGAGCCAGCTCGGACGACCGACAACCTACTCATACGACCTATCGATATCTATGAGCTATGAGTGAAACGCCCCTGCCCCCGCCCCCGCCTCCGACCTTCGACCGACTCTGAACACACGACTGGCATGGGTGGTATCAGCGTACAGCGTGTAGAGGAAAGGTGACGTACTGTACAGCGTGCCACGGCGCTTAGTACTCTAACGCGGGGGCACTGCCACGCGAGGATGGGGAACACCTCTCATAACGTTAGTCGGATACTAACGTTATACAAGAGGCTAAAGGGGAGCAGGACTCATTCCACCGGAAGTGGAAGCGGGATTCATCCCATCGGGATATCCTTTTAGTGTGTGTGTCAGTTATAGTGACCGCTTTGTACCGTCGGTACAGAGCGGTGACCGCCTTTGAAACAACCTTGAGATCGCCAAGGATTACAGCTAGCTCACGCGTCTAGCTGTTCGTACCGGTGCCCAGAGCCGCACCGGTCCCCGCATCGCTGTGGTACCAGTTGTGCCACTTTTCTTTTCTTCTTAGCGCTTAGAGAAAAAGTGTCACAACTGGTACAACAGTACATCACCTTTCACCTTTCCTCTACAAAACAGTGACTACCTGGGGTTCGACTCCCGGTAGGCCGCAAGTGGTGTATCAGCGCAAGCGCAAGCGCGTGGACGACCGAACGAGACGGCCGTCGGGTTAACCCGAGCGCGCAGCACGCACACACAACACCCACGCAGGGTTAACCCGAAGAAAATATTGTCTCGCTGTGTCAGTATATTTTTGAATATATTATATGTAACTATTATTATTCTTAGCGCTATTAGCTATTAGCTATTACAGTGACGCACACAACACACAGGAGCGGCGAAGGAGGAAGGGTGAGGGTCGACGAAGATGGACGGAGCAGCCTAGGCTGCCCTCCAAGAAACAGCAAACACTTTGCAAGAGATAGAGAACTCAGAAGAATGTACGCGGACGCGGGAATGGGAAGGCCGCGTGTGTGCGTTGCCGCTTGCCGCCGCGCGCGCCGCGGACCGCGGAGCGGCTACGGCTACGAATTTGAAACGCTAAGAAATGGCGCGTTATTGGTTGTGGGTTGTGGGCTCTGGTGGGTGCACATTTGTTCATGCTAATGCAAGTAATGATAATATTGATATGCTAATGGCTAATCCGCCCGACAATAATGTATAATGCATATAAAGAAAGCAGGTCTATATCCATATATATATATAGCGAGATGTAGATATAGCAGATATAGACATAACAGATATAGTTATAGTAAATATTTTATAATTATATTAATATAAATATTATATATATATAATAATAAAGACGACATATAGCGTGATATATGTGAGAGATCATAGTAAGAAGCAGCACGATGCATATCGTATATCGCATTATCATATGATAATATTTATATAAGTACACGTATCATAAATATAAACGATCACGCCATCACCACACGACTACCTCTACCTCTACGCTGCCCCGTCCTCCCCTACCCCTACCCCCGCCCCGCCGTACGTGGAAACTTATTATAGATATAAAATAATTATACAGCGTATATTATAGTTGTATGAGTATGCACTGTGCAGTGTAGTTCGGAGCCCCGCAACTGACAACTGTGTGATACGAAGATATGAAAGATTCTTCAGAAAAGTAGTATAGTATATACAATATAGGTGTAAAAATATCAACAGGTCACACACACACACACACACACACACACACACGCCGACAGCGAAAACAACACCCCTGACACCGACACACACACACACAACAAGAACAACACCCCAACCCCCCAAACAAACACCTCCCATAAATACTGAACAACGCTCGAAGGTGGCGCGACGACGGTGCGTGCCACCTCCCACGCCCGGGTGGGTGCCCGCGCCGAAGTCAGCGTGAGAGGTAGGGTCGAAGTCCGACGCGGCCTGGGGCACGCTAGGGTCCGGCGCGCCCCGGCAGGCCCAATACTGTGAATGTGAACACCTCAACATAAACATCTTTGGACTTGGACGTGGCTGACCACCTATACCTACAATCTACTTATCTACTTACTTCTACCTCTACCTATATATACCTAGGCGCGCAGCAACAGGTCCGGCCCAGCAAGATTTGGTACACACAAAGCCACACACGGGCAAGGAGAAGCCACATCCCAGCACAGCCACAGAGGGCAGCAAACCCTGTGTCACGACGTGCCGCAGGCTTGGGGGGCCAAGAATGAGTCGTGACAGCACCTAGCATGCGCAACTCATTTGTTAGCACGCCTTTTTTACAGTGGCGTGCAAGGAAACTGTTGGGAGAAACACCTCCTCAAGTGCCTCCTCTCATGGATAAGAGGAGTTGCCCGGCAACAGGTCCGGCCCAGCAAGATTTGGTGCACACGTGTCTCCAAACAACACAAAGCTCGACTACAATAGATGCAACACGAATGATTACAAGGGTGCTGGTTGTACTCTCATGGTTTGGTTAATTAGTTTTTTTTTAAATCATACAATGATTACTTGTGAAAGAAAAGAGTAATCAAGAAATGACAATATATTGCATTCCTTTTATTGATTATCCCTGCTTGCTAAACAAGCAAAAATATGCGTGTGCTTCCACTATCGATCGGCGATCATAGGGCCCCGAGCATAGCAAGACTTTTTGCTATAAGGCGAATGTTAGGGACCCCTGCGCGTGCCTCTTGCGTTCTTTGCACATCGCACATGGCACACCGTCAAGCAAGAGGACCCCTTTCTCCCGCCCCCCCCCCCCTTATCTATG
>Ga0209390_10005761_pt1 | contig 17202 bp, 15 predicted proteins | sample BON01_FD_187212 | JGI IMG/M metagenome (GOLD analysis project Ga0209390, IMG submission 187212) | Freshwater microbial communities from Lake Bonney liftoff mats and glacier meltwater in Antarctica - BON-01 (SPAdes) (version 2) | ecosystem: Environmental > Aquatic > Freshwater > Ice > Glacier...
TATTACAACGTATGTGGCCGAACCCGAGATTGGACACCCGTGGTTTGTCAAGCAAGCCGGAGGCAAAACTTTTTCGCTCAAGAGCATCACTCTCACTATGGAGCAGCACCTCTGGTTCTGGAAACAAGTGTGCAGCGTCAAGGCCGATGTGACCAACAAACAAAAGTCCATCAACAAAATCGTAATTAAGGCTGGCTTTGGCCAGGAGGTTCTGCGTGACGGCTCTGGCAGCGTCAAGTTTACATTCACCGCTGACAAGTGGCAAAAACACGCTCCTACTTTGCTCCGTGGAGGGGTCGGCAGTGGAGCTACTGGTGAGAAGGGCCGACCGAAGGCAATTGCCCGCGAGGCCTCGAAATGAGGCACTACACTGAAAAGTGGATCTGACGGTGATGCAAGCATATAGTCGATACACACTAATGATGCCTGCTGCATTTCTTGTAGAATACAGTGCGTCCCTGGAGATTCTATGTTCTGGTCCTGTCCTTGACAAAAATGTTGCGGATAACATCATTGTTTCGCTAGCTCTGCATCTTGCACACGCGGTACTGCTGTGTTATTGGTAGATGTTTTTGATGTTTTACATGTTTTCATTACAATCAAGTGTGAAACGAGTAAATTTTTGTCTACTCTGCATATCGATTGGACTTATAATGGGAATGCACCAAGAAAAGGTTGTCACAGCAGACAAATTACGCGAAGAAGGTGTAAAAAGATTCAATAAGAAAGCATTCACGACCACTTTATTTACACTGCCTGCCTCGTGCTTTGACGGGCACACACGTGTTCACACGTACTCCCTTAGCATTGAGATGCGTGCCGCTCTTTCGATACCCTTTCCAGCAACTTTCGCACAACCTCTTTTTCCCGGTAGCGATGACCATGATTGAAGGAGGGTCACACATCACTAGGTGCCCGTTCATATATACTATATCCGCATAAGTTTTGAATTTCAACTCCGTAAGAAATATTGCATGGTAGCTTTGTGACTTACATTGATATGACCAAGTACGACAGAGAGGGGGTGTTTGAATCAAGCTGTGCAATATTGGCAGGCATGGTCATCTTTGTAGCGTAGATGACGGAAAGAAATACACAAAAAAGCCGAAAATTGAGACTAGTGGGACACTTGACAAGACTGCGACTAGCAACAGCGTTTGTAGCAGCCATTCTTTGCTGCGAGCAAAAAATACGTAGTGGAAACGTGATTGATTTTGTCTGGATTTCAGCCCCCAAAAGCTGTACGAACATAACATTATTCTTCCTGTGAATTCCTATACGACATCACTATATAACCTCTGGTGCACACACATTATACAACATTCGACAGCGGGTGTATTCGGTAAAGCGCGCTTTATTTACCATGGTTCGACACATTGATGGGTTAAGACACATGGATTTTAAACTTATAATCATCACCCCACTTACTTTCCGATACGCAGTCCACGACGGATGCGAAGACATGATCACGCCGGAGGATGTGGATTATCTCAATCATCTTGATCCCGATTTTTGGCCGGTGAAAGCCGATATGTTGTTTCCAGGTTGTACTCACTTTGACTGCAACAAAGCGATACTGGATTTCTACGCCCGCTATACCGTTGATGCACTCAAGCAAGAAGCATTTGTGTTGGAAGATGCGATTATTATGCTGCGTATGGAGCACCAAGATCACAAACGTGACAACTCAAAATTCAAGAGTAAGTTCAGAACACGAGAAAAGTACAATCGTGTCATGACGGATTTGTGGTATAGAATTCTTTGGCATATGAATGCATACAATTGTGTTATTTTTATAATAAGTTTCACGCCTCTTAGCACAGATTCCGAGCCCTTTGCGGGCACCGCGTACATTGATACTCAGATGCAGCATATGCGTTTGACACAAAAACTTGTGGTAATATAATTCACTTATTTTCGAAACTGTCTTGTCGCATTCCTCAACGACTTTGCGCTTGGTAGCAAGCATTTGTTCTCTTGCGGCCCGAATCACCAACCACATGAATAAGATTGTCAACATCAACGTTCAGTGCAAGTCGCGTCCGGCTGCAATGGAGGAGGAAGCAATGGAGGAGAAAGCAATGGAGGAGAAAGCAATGAAGGAGAAAGTAAAAAGGGAGATGAAGACTTCACGTGTTTTATTGTTTTCCATAAAAATTGTCTAGCATGGATACACTCATGTCTTCGTCGTCGTCGTCGTCTAAATTTTCATCCGCGTTGATTTCATGAGAGTCCACAGGATATGGAACAGGATGATTGTCTGGCGTTGGTGTTGCAGGTCCTTGCAAATTTTGCAATTGTCCCTCTTGCATTCCAAGCTCTTCATCGACATGGTCGCTTGGTGAATCAGATCGCGGCCATGGAATTCCAGACCATAGCATCCTTATCCGATGACTGGTATCGGAGTCGTCGCTCCGTTGGAAATATTCCTCCACGGTCGACGTGTTGCGCAACACTCCTGAGACATTGGTCGTGTGGTGTTCTATAGAGTAGGTATCCAGCGCCAAGCCTTCTCGCCACGCGATTGCATCTTGCATATTTTGCATAGTGTGATTCAGGCTCACTCGGACCATACGTAAATACAATCCGACTGTTTGTCTTTCGATGTGATGATTGACGACATCTCGGTGAATGGTCAGGTCTGGGAATCCCAGCACGGAACGAACGACGTTGGGTACGCGCGCAATGTTTACCATATTATCACTATACGTGTCCAGATTGGCCAGGTAGTCGATGGCGGAAAATCCAACTTCGACTGCTGTGATATACCGTTCATTGGCCGCGTCTTCATCGTTCAAAGAAACGTCCCAGGTGTAATCTTCAGACTGCGTGGGCAGAAAGACATCGCCGACGGCAACGTCGTTGGGACCCAAGCGCATAGACGTACTAAACATATCCGTCATCTGCTCCATACTTTGCACCTCTCTTGCTGTTGACACCTGACTATCACCGCACGGAATCTGTGTTCCGGGCACTACCATCATGAGGTTGTGCACAGACAATCGATATGCTGCGTCGAGTTGCATTTCACGCCGGATCAAGTGATAAAGATGTTGATTGTCTGTTTGAGATTGGAAAGAAATGCAAAAAGTGCTTCGTTGATCGAATGTGTTTTGACAATGCGTATCAGAATGTCGTCGGGAAGATTCATAAGTGCCAACGTTTGCCTGATATTTGGCGGACTTGCTGTCGTATTCTCCACGCTTCCTCCGCCCGCAGCACGGCCGGCGCTGCCATCGTTGCCGCCGCCACGACTTCCCCTGCCGCCAGATCCTCCGCTTCCACACCTTGCGCGCGAAAACATGGATTCCAGAGCAAAATGTTGTGGCGTCTCGACTCCTATATACTGCACCAACACAATCCTTTATATACAATTTCAAGATGTAGTCAAGTTGAATATTCTTTAATAGTCACGGTGTCAAAGGTGCAAGGGGATGGGGTGACTTGTTCTTTGCAGTTCTTCAACAGAGACTTTATGTGGGGGTGGTGTGGCACGTGCCTTTTCTCCTATCTCATCAACACGCAAAAATAACAATTTTGTTTCTTTCCAAAAAATGGACTTGAGGACTCCCCGACGCTCTCTTCAGAATATCATGTCACAGTATAATGGTGCGTCGAGATCAAATAATACCCCACCCAGGTGTTTGGAATACAGATTGATTTGCTTAGAATCCCATCCGTCTTTGACGTTCTGACGCCATGGCAATAGCCTGTATCCATGAGACGCATAAAATTCAATTTCTTCTCCGTTTTGCTTGTCGCCACGATGCACGTTTGCGTCATGGAGCTCGTCTTTGTCTTGCCAATTTTCGTCCCAGTCTTCGCTGTCATACACCTCTGTATCCTGCCCCACTATCGTAATTAACATTTCCTTGCGAATATGGCAATCCTTTTCGATACATTCGAGTAGTGCCGAATGTTCTTTTTTATACACTGAAGCTTCGTGAATTTCCAGATACACCATTGTCCTTCGATTTTCCAGACACCTCTGAATATCATTATGGGCAGACTCGTTATCGTCGGCGTTTGGCTCGATTTTCGAAAAATACTCTATAAACGCATCGGTGTCCCCGATTATCGCATCAACTTCTGCGTCACTCTGAGGTACGTGCCCCGCAAAATATTGCACCTCATCTTCGGATGGCGCCCATGTTGCAAGTAGTTTCCTTTGTATGTCGTCAATCGCTTCTGTCCATATGATTGCCATGCTGCCATGTGCGCCCTTCACATGAATCTCATGGCAGCAACGCTGCCTGTGCGCAGCATTTTCGGCATTGTGTGCATCAAGCCACTTAGCATGCCCTGTTGCACACTCAACCGTCGAACTCGGACGCAACAGCGCATCGCGGTACGGTGTGTCCACAATGCTCGCGGTCCCAATTATCTGCATCAATCCAAGCAAAAATTCGTCGTGTGTGTAAATATTTGTATTATACAACGCATCTACGTCTTGCCAAGACAACTGCGGGCTGTATAAACCAGTGATAGATTGCTCATATACACATTTGGCCACATCATCCCTGGAGGCCTGTGAATGGCCATACGTCTCGCTCACGTGCGGGAAATCTGTATAATAGACCGGAGAAGGGCGGACGCCCGAGTACGTAGAATCGCGCATTTTTCGTGTGTACGTGATATCTCGAGACTTTCTGTGTATTTGCCATTCTTATATACATCATACTACCACATTTAGATCGGTGAGTGCACTTGGGACCAACAATGCTCAAAACACAAAAATTGTCAGAGTTTTGGCCAACCTTCGCACGATCAGCGGAAGCCTGCATCCTCCTCTCGATGGTTGTCTAATTCAGGCATATTGATCCTGCCCTCATGCTCGCACTGATACATGTACATAGTCACAAATTGGACGTCAACTTCCACCATTGCGAGGTGGGATTTGTCTGACACTCAGACATGACTGCACAGTCGGCGTGTGACGTGCTGTCTAAGTTTGTCACTAACGCGCGCATCACTGCCGCTGATGTGGTTTTCGCGGATGGATTGCAAGACGCACGTGAATGCCGTAGTATCTTGGTTGCCCCTGCTGTGACACGTCACGCGCCATCTACCGTCTGTTGTACCGACACCCAATGCACGGCGAACTGGCGCTTGTTTCGAGTTGTTTTGGTGCTTATTTCAGTTCCGGGGCTGATGTGATTTGCGCGTTACATCGACGTCACTTCCTTCATCCATTAGAGCTTGGACCAATGCGTCCGACTCCGCAAGGACATCAACAACACCACTGCAGTGAAAGGCCCAGGGCAGGCTTGAATCTGTCGTACAAGCATCATGCGTTGTGAAAAATTGGTGTGATGAATCGTGTCTTTCAAAACACATGGGGGTCGTGTCCATTTTGTGCCACATAAACAATAAATTGGGGATTCAAGATGAGTTTTGAAAGGCGTGCTGGGGATCGAACCCAGCCAAGTCTTGCTTCCAAAGACGCCCGTGTTTTTTTTTGATGTTTTCTCACCATTTTCCCACAGAAAGCAACGCTACTCTGCTACTGTACTTGCATCGAAATGCCCACCGGGGATTGAACCCAGTCCGGTCTTACCTGACCATTTTGCCTCGGAAGGCAACGCCACTGCGCGAGTCGACATGCCTACTGCCTCTCGCCGCGGATGCGGCGGGCGAGCTGGATGTCCTTGGGGTAGATGGTCACCCGTTTGGCGTGGATTGCGCAGAGGTTGGTGTCCTCAAAGAGGTTAACGAGGTAGGCCTCGGATGCCTCCTGCAGCGCCATGAGGGCATGCGACTCAAAACGGAGGTCGGTCTTGAAGACCTGAGCAACCTCGCGGACGAGCCTCTGGAAGGGAAGCTTGCGGAGCAGAAGATCAGTCGACTTCTGGTATTTGCGGATCTCACGGAGCGCCACGGTACCAGGACGGAAGCGATGGGGCTTCTTCACACCACCACCGCGGGGCTGCGACTTCTGGGCGGCTTTGGTAGCAAGGGACTTACGAGGAGCCTTGCCGCCAGTGGACTTGCGAGCAGTTTGCTTGGTGCGTGCCATTGTGGGAGGAGTACTCGGGTCTGAATCGACCGAAGCTGATCTAAGAAGATACCACGCCAAACTGTCTATGCTTATATACCATCATACGATGATGCCATGTGCCCCAACAGCTATTTCCTGGTTTGAACCACAATTGCGCAGTTGTGCGTATAATATCCACTGAATCTGCAAATCTGTATTTTTGAAGCTGCTTATATCATTAAAATCCACAATGTTGGTCTTTTTACAAGTATGTGTGTGCTCTGGACATACGCATGAAATTCCCACTTCATGCGACACACTACACAAAATAGGCTCAAATGTGTGCGATGGATATCGTCTGCTCGTGTATGACGCGGCAAACTCGACTTTCGCGATCCGCCCATTGTGTTTCCGACCAGGCTATATACATAGAAGATGTTGGTCCAACCATGGAGCACGAGTATGAGTGTGCGTGATCAATCGCATTCGCGCAGGATTAGTATATCGCACCGAAGTATAATATAGATACGAGTCATGAACAGCGATCCCACAACCAATGTGCCCTACGTGCCCCGCACACACTTGCCGAAAGTTGGGTACCGACTGATGGAATACGGCACCAAGACAGTGGCAGCGAGTGCATGTCCACTGGACAAACTGGTGACGTCAAAGTGGGGGATCAAATTCAACAATCAAAACGTGGTCAATTCCATCAAGAGTGGTTTTTTTGAGAATATGATGCGCGAGCATGCAAACACCAAGATCGGGTTTGGCCAGGGACTTTTTGCCGTGAGTGTGCAAACACAACATCAGAGCCTGTATCTGCTCGAAAATAAACAGTACACCCTCGAATATATCGACCCAAGCAGTAAAGAGGAGGAGTGTCGACCCGTCATAATCAAGGCACTCTACATCCACAACAGTAACCGGGTGGCGTGGGTGTGGTTGGAGTAAAATTTTCCGAAACTCCTTGCACTATACAGAGGTGTGAATTTGCAGCCATTTCATAGTACACAATACACAAAAGCCGACGTGTGCTCGAGAGCGTCAAGCGAGGCGGATGCGAAATTTGCTGTCGTCTGTACTTCTGCTAACGGATGCAGTTACGATGGGAGTCCACGGATGGCAGTATACCAACCGTGATGGTCGGTCAGAAATAGAAAACGACCAAAACGCGATAAAGACGCCGACAATTGTTGCGTTCTGGCACCTGAAATCAGCCCCTGCCTGCCATGGGAGTATTTGACGTACAGCTTTTGCAGGCCATGCAAGACAACAACCTGGCGGTTGCCAAAACACTCGTGTGTAAAATCGCTGATGTGAATTATCAGATCATGACCAGACACAGCGCACTACATTCGGCCGTCTTGTACAACGCGCTTGAAATTGCGCAGTTGTTACTTGAACAGGGGGCCAATATGCTGCTCATGCCCCGGAACAAGACGTACGAAAACAAACACGAGTGTCCGCTGATCATGGCGTTCAAAATGGGCGAATCGCGCGAAGCTATGCAACTTCTCCTGATCCGTGCTCTCCGAAATAAACGCCAGGTATTATCGTGCGGCGACAAAGAATTGCAGAAATTAAAGATGCTTTCCCACTACGCGATGCTGTACAGCAGTCCTGCCGCTTTTTACGCGACGATTGCACACGAGGCTGACGCCAATGAACGAAACTGCGACAACATGACCCCGCTAATGTATGTTCTGCGTGATGTAACAAACTTTGAAAAGGATGTGGGCGTGTGCCGCATAAAAATGCAGAACGTGTGCGAAATCGTGAGCAAACACCCCGAAATGCTATGGGAACGGTATCGTTGCGACGATACCGAGCGGGGCCGACCCTGTGTTTGCGACAAGAACAACAGCACTGCATTGGGCATGCTTTTTTTCGAAACGATGTCGGGACGTTCCGGTCGAACTGCACTCGATGTCGCGTACTATAATTTGCAGCAAAACGATCCCACAACAACGTGCAATATGATGATGCTTGCTGATCGCATCGCGCGAAACAAGGCCGTTGTGTGGTTTTTCCAACACGATTTCATGCTGTTGCTATTTGAGTCGATGCTACAACAAATGCGTCTCGCACTTGCAATGGCCACGCACAGTCGTCTGGGCCAAAGCGCAAAATGTGGCGTCTCAGTTCTTGCAGGCGACGCCATGAACACGGTATTCGACGTGCTGATGAGTAGCCTCACGTGGGACGAGAAAGAATTTATGTTATGCTGAGTAGCTTCAAGTTTGTTGGTGGATTTATTTGCAATAAATATGTGTCAACACTGTGAAATATTCTAGGGTACAATAGCAATGCGCTTACATCGTGATGCAGGGCTCTGATCGGTGTGCGGAATTTTGCAAATGGGGCTGCCAATGCTATAAAAATCAACAGAGAAACCCCCTTTCCTCCACGACTCGGGGTTACCAAGGGTAACTTTCACAGTGCTTCGGTTCACCTGTATCACCGTTGCCATTTCATGATCGTAACCCCCACAGCTCCACACACGACCTTGTATTTTGACACGCGAGCCTACCTGTGGAAAAAATGCACCAGTGCGATCTCCTAACTTAAACTTATTGTAGCATGTGTTCTGTTGTGTAATTTTCATGAAAGTTTCAAGCTCCACCGAAATGGGTGCGCATGCGGATGTTAATCTCATTGGAAAACGAAGGATAGACTTGGATGTGATTTGCTGCTTCTTATCTGATCCACATTCAACAGGCCGGGGTTCACAACACGTGTTTTTTACCCTTGGGTAGACCGGTCCTGTGTGGATTTCGGATGGATCCTCGCAACTCATGCAACACCAATGACGCGTTAAAGAAACACACAAACGCTTCTCTGGAAAAGAGATCGACTTTCACACGCGACGAAAGTATGTGTCATATATACAAAAAAACACACACAGCTTGGTAATTTTTCGAGATAGAAACAGATGGGCGTCGGTAAAGGTATAGACACAACTTTGGTCGATCTTGAGACGAATCGAAAATTTGGTTGTCGCTTGGTCCCAGTCGTAGTATACACGTAAGCGTAATAATTCTATAAACGACCAGTTACTCTGTATCCTCAATGGGAACTGGGTGCTGAAAGGTAATATGTAAGAGATGCTTGCAGATCTCAAAAGGCCAACAGATGGGAAACCAAATACCACAGTAAATGTGTGGAATCGACTCGAATATACCCGTCATCGCCATGCCATTAAACACATGTTCAGGAGCGTGTTTCATGTCAACACCCGCGTACCATCCTCGACGACAGAAAAAAAACGCAGGTCGCTGTTTCCACGAGATAGCATTGCAATTGTCGAGCTCTGATCGTATCAACCGTCGTACGTTTTTTTGGAAAGAATCCGATTGCTCTGTAGCAATGGGTATTCCCGTATACGCAAAGTTTTGGACCATGCGGTGCTCTCCTGCCGGGGTATCGACACAGTGTTCGTGCAAGAAGTCACGATAAGCCTGGCTAGGCGTCAAATTCATTTGCGGCATCAAAATGTGGCGGATTAAATCCGGAAAGAGCTGGAATGCCGGCGATTGTGCGCCGAGTCGCGGTTGGGCGGCCATTGCGAATGCTACAGCGCGATCTTGCTCGTCCATAAGACGGCGCACTACGGCCCAACACAATCTATTATCAAACGCCGCACGGTCGTTTTCGGCGTGCAGCAGGCAATTTGGCCACTCTGTCGACCGAACATGGTCACCATTGCGAACTTGTAAATCGCTACTCAGTCTAGCAAGCTGCACCCATCGCTCGATCAGTGCCGAAAACATACCCAAAACTGACGCGTGGGCTCTCCACACAGTGTAATATACATTACGAATGATTTATTTTTTTGCAAAATGTACCCACTGCTTATATTACACTCGTCCAAACAAATCGTCGTACTGTGAGCATCAGTGCACTTTGAACACGCACTCACTATCCTCATTGTGTAGCGTGCGTTGCATAAAGTTGTCCGCTTGCTTACAGCGCAGTCCGCTAAAACTCTCAAACCGGTCCATCATGCACCGTGGAAATATGGCACTCAGTCCGAATCTCCGAAATTTAAGGCCCCTGGGGAGGTGGTCTCAAAAATATCACGCGACGCTGAACTCGACGGCTGCGTCTTGTGGACGGTCGGCTTCATGTCTTTGGCATCAAAACACAAAAGCAAGCTGTTGCGTTTTTTTCCACGCTGTCCATATGACATGATGGGAAGTGAAAGCCCGTTGCTCACAGCGTGTTTTGTCAACGCCAACAGGACCACGACATCCTGCATACAGTAGGATTCGAGTCGCTCCCAATTTTTCTCCTTTGCCCAATGCACGGCCTGTAAACCTGAGCCGCTTTTTGCCACACTAATGTTGTTCCACAGACAGGCATTGTGCAGGCTGATGTAGCTTCCCGTATGTTCTCGCGACAGCAGACAAAAGTCTAGATACTTGTGCTGCCACGGATCTGCGTCCATGGCTGTCTCAATTTTCGAGCCGGTAGGGATCAAGTTGTCCGGGTTGATCTCGGGGGTTTTACGCTTACCCGCATGGTCTGTCTGTGCGGGAGAGGAGGAGGATGATGTGTTAAGCCATTTCATGATAAAGGGCATATCGAATCCGACGCCGTTAAAGGCCACCACACAATCGGCGTCATCTAGCAATTTGGTAATGTCTTTTTTCATTGTAACAATATCGCTGCGGTTTTGGCTTTCCTCGGCGACCATCACGTTGTAGCACCTTTCGCTGATGGCGGTCTCGTCGAGCGACTCGTATACAATCGTGCCAATCACTGTAATCACGTCCTTTGTTTTGGACAAGCCTGTTGTCTCGATGTCGAGTACAAGTACAATCATTTCCGCCACAGAACAGGGCGGCTGTGTTTGATGCGTATCTGCGAAATCAGCATTGGACATTTTTGTTTTTCTTGAAAACCAAACACAGCACCCAAGGTAATGATTGGGCATATCTGTAAACACGAAAGATACACGGGTCCGGCGATGAATATTACCCTGTATTTCCTACCAGAGATCCAATACGAAAATGCACCCACACCCAACTGTGCACTTCACAACGCATAAATAGCCCCGTTTTTGGACCTTGCTCTTTCCGGTGCGTTCGGCTGCGCGGCATGTCGGTATATAAACATTTATCGCGGTACAGCCCACACTTGTCCTCTGGTCCTCTCTACACACGTCGGCTTGCTCTATTCACACAAGAAGAAGAGTACCACCAGAGCGCAGCTATAGTGGGGGCAAGTGCGATAATGCTTCAAGGTCATGAGGCGTCACAGGCGATACAGGTTCGGAAAATCACAGCGAATCCTGCGTTCCAGAGGCTACTACAGACGAAGCGACGCATTCAGCTGTGGAATTCGACGTTTGCAATCACGCAGACCGAAGATCCGGTATTGCCAGACGACATGCGTATCGTTCTCAATCAAGCGGTGGCGAGCGGTATTCTGTCGGATATTGTCTCGTCAAAAATCATGTCGTCTTTCACGCTTATCCACAACTGGTTGCAGATGGCAGACCCCGTTGTCACCTTGACGCGTATGGAAGACAATAACTGTATCTTGGGGTTTCACAGCATGCAGATTACACGGCCAGACGTATTTGACGTGCAGCTTAAAAAAATGCTGGAAACCGCGCCCAAGTTATGGGGAATAACCAATGCGGTTAGCGCAGATGAATCGATTCGTCACTTTTTCAATATCATGGGCTGTGTCTCCAACAACGGCAGCACGCTGCGGACTTACGACATGCGGGGCGGAGTCTTGCCTTGTAATTATATCACACAGATGCGGCTGGTGCAATTTGACAAGGCGTATTTTGCATCCAAACACAAACCAATCATCTTTTTAATGCGTCTTGCGCACGTCATGCCTGTCGTGAAACCAACACCATCAGTTGTAAAAGAGCAGACTCGGGTCGATTCTGTTGCACGCATTGCAAATGAGGCCATTGCTAAAACGCGTCTGGCTGTTGCTGCTGCTACCGCTGCTCGTGAAGGCGATGTCAATTTCCAACATTTTCGTCAAGGGTTCCGGACTTTCTCGGACTTTGATATGCCATCTTCTAACGTGCTACCTCCTGACCTTCGATCCCCTCCGGCTCTACAGCACACTACTGCAGTTTCTTTTTCCTTAACTCCGGAACATTCGCCTCCCACCGTGCCATTGGAATTTGTGCGGGTGAAAAGAAGGCACCCCGGTCTCCGGCGTTCAGTTGATCCACAGCGATACAACACGGCAAATACTGCACGTCGTCGCTTGGCCATGATGTTGGATCAACACAAAACCTCGCCTATACAAATCTTGGATGGCATGGTTAACAATCGTGCAATTTTTGACAGAAATGACCAAGCAAATTGTGTGCACGTTCCTCTCGCACGGCACGACATTGCCGCCCAGGAGCGCATCCACGCGTCTCTCATACGAGACCTTTCTGCAAGCCGTCCGGCTTCGGCATTTAGTGTATTTCGCCGCAAAGCTGTTGACTACACATCTATGTCAGCAAGTTCTACAAATCTTGCTTCTATGGACTTGAACTGATGACAGTGATCACGACTGCACACCCCGTTGAGCCGCTGTATAGTGAGACGAAGCTCGCAACAGCAAACATTATTTTCCAAACAAAAACCATATGCTACCGTTTGCATTCCACCGGAATACTTGTTTCTCTGGAATTTTGAATAAATTTCTTACAAATTTTCTTCGACCGATTCGTCAAAAATACCAGACACCCTCTGGCAAATACGCAATTTATAGCTCCTAGAATAACAATTGTGTAAACGGCAATGGCATTCCATTCGAAATGTCATACAACTCTTGCCAAAAGGTCTACGCCCCGGAGATATTCGTCCCAATCTACATGCAACTGCGCTGAAAAAACGACTGAAAAAACGTCTTCGCCTTTCGAGGGCGCAAGTTGCGATTGCATGACACAGCAGCAAATCCGGCGTGCTCTACTTATTGCAAATAATACCATACACAATACCATAACAAAACATAGAACACGTGGTACCCAAAAATATTTTTCACTATATCCAGACATATCTTCCTCGAGCGCATACCACTTGATGTCATCTAAGTGGTTCATTGTAAGAAACGCAAAACCTTTATCGGTCTTGAGAGCTTCAAGGATTTTGTGGAGTGCATACCACACCATGTACACCAATTTTTATTCGTCGTCTTCGCCCGTCTGGCTATTCAATAGCACGACGGAAAAATTGTACAACCCCGCCGTGAAGGTGTTTTCAAACCAATCGAGAAAGTTCGAAAACAGATTCAACATGGTTTCTACACACACCTGGAACTCGGCACTGTTTTTCCGCAGATGCATGTTACCGCGTAACTGTTGCAAAGCAGTGTCGAAGCTGCTACCGTAACGCTGTATTTTGTCGAGTTTTTGCACATAGTCATCGTGCGAGGCGGAAAGCAGTTCAATGCTCTGCACCAGTTTCTGCTTATTTTCAGCCATGAAGGCGATGCTTGCCTGGATTTCATTGAATTGCGACAACTGGCGCGTGCTTGCGGCTACGTGATTCGTTTTTTCTGTTTCCTGTATTATCAGCATCTCATCTTTCTGCAAACGATGTGCTTGTAGAGCACCCGAGGATGTCTTCAAATCCGCACGCGTCTTGCTTAATTGCGTTGCCACATGCGCTGTTTCGTCTCGCAGATTTTTCACATCCGTTTGTATCTGCACGTGCAACTCTTGGGTCGTCGCCGCTTCCTGTTGCAATAGTTCGAGTTCATTTTCCGCCTGCTCCTTGTCAAGCTGTACTGCCTCTAGCTCTGTGCGCACTTGCGAATACTGCTCTTGTGCTACGATTGTGTTGTGTTGTACTGCCTCAAGTTCTTCTGCCATTGTTTTCTCTAGTGCGCGGCGCGATACCGATTCTTGTTCCCACGCGGCATCACGCTGTTCGAGCTGTAAAGTGTGTTGCTTCAGGTGTTCCAGTACAGTGGTGTGCTCTGCCGCTGTTGAGCTTAGTTCGGCACATTCGTCTTTGAGCACAGTACTCTGATCTTGAAGATGCTGCACCTCGGCCATGGCGAGTGTTTTTTGTGATTCTAGAGTGTCCTTTTCGAGCACACCTCTGCCAATCTGGTCTTCTAGAGCGGTGACATCAAGTTTTGCCTGATCGAGACGACGACTTGCTACCAAAATCAGTTCTTCCAGTTCGATCAGTGTGCTTTCGAGCGGCAGGTTTGTTTCCAATGTATTGGCACCATGACCACAGAGATTCAGAGCGCTCAAACATTCTGGAGACGCAGGTGTATCCGGAATATCCAGAAGCATATTCTCAAACTCATTGTCGTCGACCAGAGTATTGCGTTGAATACTCTCCACTGTTGCGGAAAGTACTATCACTCTCTGTTCTTCGACCTGATCGAGTAATGACTGGAGTTCAATCGTACCAAGTGCAATTTTATCTTGAATGTCGTGCAACACCGTTTCGTATTCAAGTTGCGTCGATGCTGTCGAAGGATTGCACAGTTCGGCTGTGTTGACTGTGTGGGAAGATTCTTTCGAGTCCACAAGATGTTCAAGCGGAAGCTCGGCCAGCATTATGTTTTGTTCTTCTGGACCGTTGAAGGACAAAACATCCACACCCAGTTGCGCAACATCGTCTTGTTGTTCTGCGGGGGTAGAATTCTGCTCTGCAAGCTGCTGTCTCAAACTGCTAAGATCCAGAGCCAACTGAGTTTGTAATGCGGTCTCGCGATCGCGATCTGTGCGAGTCTGCTGTAAGGTAGCTTCGACGTGCATCAGGTCTGTCTGTGCGATGTCGATTGTCGACTGATAAGCTTCTTTCTGCACTTCAAACTGTGCATATGTCAGTGTCTTTTCAACATCAAGGGTGCTACGCATTTGCTGTGCCTCGGTAACGAGCGCATTCAGTTCACTTTGTTTTTCACACACCAAGGCGGAAATATCGGCCAGCTGTATTGTCTTTTGCGCATTCGTTGCCGCCATTTCGCGTTCGACATCGGCACTTATTTGCAGAAGATCATCCTCCAGTCCAGCGAGTTCGCTCTTTTTTTCCGCGATCGCACAAGTATATGTGCCTAGCTGAGCTCGTGCCTGTCCAAGCTGCTCATCCATCTGTTCTTGCTCGAGAACACAAACACCGCGTAATTGCACAAGATCATCCTCCAGTCCAGCGAGGTCGCTCTTTTTTTCCGAGATCGCACAAGTATATGTGGCTAGCTGAGCTCGTGCCTGTCCAAGCTGCTCATCCATCTGTTCTTGCTCGAGAACACAAACACCGCGTAATTGCACAAGATCATCTTGCAGTGCCGTGTGTTCTGTCTGATTTTCCAACATCAGTGATGCGTGGCTGTCCATTTCAGCGCACGTTTGTTCAGCACGCTCATCCCCCTCCTCTTGCATTTTTTGTGTCTGAAGTGTATACACGTTGCGCAGTCGCAGCAGATCTTCCTCAAGTGAGACAAGTTCACCCTGTTTTCCCGATACTGCCAAAGTACAGAGATCGAGTTCCTCGTGTGCCTTGGTAAGTTCTTGCCCAAGATTCTGCCCTGCGATGTCATCATGACGGATCCGGTCGCTGCGCAGCTTCAACAGAACGTCCTCCAGTGCAATAAGTTCAGCCTCCTTTTCCACCACGCTCAGCGCGTAGCCGGAAAGCTGTTCATGTGCACTACCTAATTGTTCTGTTAAAGTCTGATGTTCAGATTTGTTTCGTTCTTGTCGTGTTTCGTGTGCCGAGATGATCTCGCGAAGAGCATTCTGTTGTTCATCGTGATTGTGTTGGGTCTGCGCAATCATTGTTTCCAGCGCGGAAAGACTGGCGTCCATTTCGGTTTTCGCCGTAACTCGCTCCGTCAACTGTATCTGGACAATATCAATTTGAGCCCGCATAGCACCCAGTTCGGCTTCGTGTGCGCTTTGACGTTCTTGTTGGGTTATAATAATATCCTGTAGCAGGGCGGACTCCCGTGCACACGCAAGCTCGTGTTCGTTACGAGCATTTTCGCGCGTGTGTAGGGTCTGCGTTGCTCTACGCTCTTCAGCCTCAATGTACTCGTTTTCACTCGCGATGATTTTGGCCTCGTGCATTTTCAATTGATCTTGTGTTTGCGCCCACGCATGCGCATTGCTTGTTGACCTTTGTGTAGCAGTTTCAATGAGTTCCAAGAGCTCCTGCTCTAGGGTGTCTTTCCTATCTTGCATATTCTTCATGCTGTCTTCAAGAGACGCAACATTCTCTTGCAAATTGTCTTGACGTATAATGCTGCCTTGGGTTTCCCTCGCAAACTCCGCCTTTTGCTGCACATTAGCGGCTTGCAGCGCGCAACACTGCGCCTCGTGGCTGGACTTGTCTTGCTGCAATTGGGCTAATGTGGTGCGAGCTTCTGCCACATCGGCACGCACTTCCGGCAGCTGCTGTACAAGACCAGTGTGCTGTTCGGCAAGCTGTGCACATGTTTGCGCGAGACTCTGGTGGTGGTCTTGGGTTTGCTGTAGATTGTGTGTTTCCAGGTCAATCGCGTCGCGTATTGTTTTTAATTCTGCCGTTGCAATACCCAGGGCATTTTCACGGCGGAGAAGAAGTTCCTTGTGTGTGTCGTCCGTCTGGACCGTGTCTCGCAATCCAAGCAAGTCCGCATGCTGTGCAGTCAGCGCGCGCACATCCGCCTCCAGACTTCCTTTTGTAATATCGAGGGCATCACATTCATCGCACAACCCGTTATACTGCAGATTTAAAGCCTGAATATCTTCCCGTGCTTGTGTTACCGCGGTGGAAGTAACACTCGAAGAGCTTGTCATGAGTGTAGCATAGTCGCGAAACTGGGCTTGATGCTTTCTGGCGGTATGCCTGTGCTTATCTCTTATATACTGGCAATGCAGACCGCCTTGGATTACACCAATACCGCACCCTGTGGTGGGAGTTTGCCATGCTCGTGTCATATATATACCGTCCAATGCCCAAAAACACGCGACAGTCCGCCTTTTTGCGCGGACTGTGCAGAAAAATGGCACACAAGAATTTTCCAATCTCCATCAAAAACGCATCGATGATTCCTGATGAGCTCGTCACAGCACCTGCCGATCGCGAGCTCACAAAAGTCTACAAGGTTTTGAACTACGAGCTTATGGTCCAGGACAATCTGACGGTCCGACATCTGCATGAAATGCAGTGCAATTTGCAGCATATTTTCCACTCGTGGGATGCATATATATATACATATATGTATATATGTACATATATATATATATATGT
>Ga0209390_10005763_pt1 | contig 17195 bp, 17 predicted proteins | sample BON01_FD_187212 | JGI IMG/M metagenome (GOLD analysis project Ga0209390, IMG submission 187212) | Freshwater microbial communities from Lake Bonney liftoff mats and glacier meltwater in Antarctica - BON-01 (SPAdes) (version 2) | ecosystem: Environmental > Aquatic > Freshwater > Ice > Glacier...
AATCCTCACTTGATTCATGTCAACATGCTGACTTTGCCGAAATTGTCGAAAATGTAGCGGGTTGTTTCGTATCCATTTTCATGCTGTGCTCGTGAGCGTACATTTTAACACCAGCAACCAGATTCTTATAATACAAGTACACCCCTTGGTCGCCTGCATTTCTTCTGAGAAAGAGAGAGAAAAGAAGACACAGAACAAAAAGAGAGGGGAATAGAGTGAGAGGGATGGAGAGAGACAATAAGATGGACAGAGATATTAGACAGAGATAACATGGGATTTATATGAGACAAGGTTCTGCCGGAGACCGGCACTGCGCAACTTGTGTTTAACGACGGACACTAGTAACAACCTTTGAGCACATTTTTTCAAATATTAACTTGCGTTCACGATTTCTCAAATCTGATCCACCCAAACTCGAGTTGCGATCCAACAACCCGGCACGCACTGAATAAATAAATCATGCGACACACGAAATAAGTACAATTGGTCACAACGTGTTGAAGGCAACACATGTGTACATATATGTATATATTGAAGGCAACACATGTGTACAAAAATGTATATGTATATACATATCTGCGTATGAATACAAATAATATATATATATATGCATGTAAATACATGTATATATGGGTAGATGTATGTATACAAACAAACATATGTAGATGTATTCATATTTATATACATACATGTACGAGCATATTTGTACGTGAATATGATCAAAACTATGTATACAAATGTATACAAATCGTGATATGAGTGGATACAATCATTTCACATGTGATTCTGTGGGCTGGTAATACGTGTGCCCCATAATTCTCGTTCAGAAATATTTCAAGACGATTACTTTCAAGTAGCCTCAACATGGGGCACGCGCCTCCGTGCACCGGACATCGGACGCCAGGGTAACAACTCAAGGCCCACAACTGATTTCCCAGGTCTACTCCCCACTCACAAACCCTTCCTTCGCTACGCACAGGGTATCGTGCTGGTGGAAGTGGGTTATTAGGCACTGCAAAAAACAAGCACAAAACACGAACAATCTCAAAATGGCAGCATACACGAACCGAGCACAGCGAGGGGGTGGTATCATACCTAATGTCTGATTGAGCTCACCTCCAAGCGGACTCGCGCCTGCCGCTCCTGCACAGCAAGGTGATGGAAATACAGGAAGGCTTGTCAACAGACGCAACTGCACCCCGCCAAATGCAAAAGAATCATGACCCTACTCACCCCCTCCATACTACCCGCACATTACCCGCACATTTGATTTATCATTAATCATTACCCGCATATTACCCGCGCATTTCCCGCAAATTACCCGCATATTACCCGCACATTACACGCACATTTCACCCCTCCCCCTGTTTTTATTCGGGCCAGTCTCGACCAAATTGCCATTCTGGCCAGTCTCGATTCCGAGCAGGTAACTCATGCTGGTCCCTCATAACTTCAAGACATGGAGGACTCACGGTGGGTGGTGGCAGAGACAGTGAGCGGGAGCAGACAGGGCGGGGGGTATGAAACAGGAATGTCTAATACACATGGACAAGAACAGTGAAACCAAGCTGCCGTGCACAATGATCGTAATTCATGCAAACACACGAAGGGCAGTAACACGAGGCTAACTTGTGCAATGATTGTATATGTAAACACACCTCTAAAAGCAGTGAAACGAGGCTGCCTCGTGTACTCAGTTATGCACACACACCGATCAGGTGAGGTGCATCGACCCTAGTCCATACAGAGAAGAGCAAGACACTTGTCGGCGTACTGCGGGTATCACTCTCCAACATCAGCAAGAATGCTGGCACCGTCTGCGTGGCGCTGCATGAGCTCCATGTTGAGATAATGGTGCTGCCCTTCGATGCGTACCCAGACTGACGCACGAACGTCCACGCAGTAATCTAGCGCAGAGCTGCCCGGCATGCTCAGGATGCCAAAGTACGTCAGGTGCAAGCAGACTGTGTTGGCATGCGCAGCGGCAAAGCCAGGCACGGCCTGCTGCTGCGCACCCGAGATGCCACGGTGTCGAAGGGTCACAAAAGCGTGCATGATGTGCATCTCTTCCCTCTCTGGGCTGCTCGCGGGCACGGTCGCAGCGTCGAGCGTAAAAGCACAAGGATTGTAGACTGATACATTGGGTCCGCCTCGTAGAAGTCCGTCAGCGCCTCGTCCCAGTACATCGCACGGACAGAAGATTGTTGGCGGCTCCGGACGTGCGCTCTCCGGAGCCTGCAAAATGATCCACAAACGATCGAAGAGAGGTGAGACAAGGATCACCGAACCTCAAGTCAGATGGAGGGTGCCCTGTGGTGCTTTGGTGCCCGCCGCTCTCCTGCGGCAAGCTCAGCCTGGCCTCACGTCATCCCTTGAAAGTCAGATCGACGTTAAAACCATCCCAGCGTCCGCAACTCAGAGCCAACAGTGGCAGTTCAGACACAAGCACCCTCACCTGAGGTCTAGTGAGGCAGGCCCCGGGTGTGTTTTTGTCTGCCGACCAATGTACCGACGTAGAGAGCTGATTTTCTCACGTCGTATTTGTTGTTGTTTAGTACGTCGTTAGTACAATATTTTGTGTTTTCATCGTTTGAATTTTTATTCCATGAACTATATCTCACGAACTTGGTAACAATTCGAAAAGTGGCTGCAGCTGCGTGTCTTCAACGCGCAAGAGAGAATTATTGCAAACAATGCTGGCAGTACCACCATCGAAATGCATCAAGATGACATGGGTGCCCGACGCAAGCTTGCCTGAGGTGAACACGCAACCTGCAGATGATATGTTAGCTCTGCTCGCAAAAGTAGCAGGGGAAGTCGATCGTCCGCCCCATAAGCCCCTCCGCAGTATCTTAAAGAACGCATTGGACACTGCTCGTTCCCGTGATCTACAATTGAGAACAGAGGGACCTTCCAATTCTCCAGGTGTGTTTCTGACGTCTTTCTCTCCCTATTCTTATGGGTGGCTGACATAGATACTGCGCTCATCCTCAGAACGTTAATAGAAAATACACCTCACTTCGGCAATGCTACATTCAACAAAATCGATCCATGCCCGTTGTGCCCAACATTTTAGGCACATGTATTCCCGGGAAGTCTTTCTGAGTACGAATGTGCACATTCGTACTCAGAAAGACTTCCCGGGAATACATAACGATTTTTTGTTGTGAATTTGCAGGCAACTCCTCGAACCTGGGAAATGCGTCACCAAAGGTCATCCAAGCTGCGACACTGGAATACAGTGGCCGCGCAAAAAAAATGCATCAAATGGTCCAAAGCATGTCCCCAAGACAGAATCCGCCGCATCTCAGAATATTAGCAACAGGCTTGTCTGAACAAGCAATAATCTTCAAAAATCGTCCATCAGGTGCGACCTGAGCAGTCATTGGACCTCAAAATACTCGGACACGGGGCGCTAAAGTGTTAAAGATCATTTTGCAAATTGTGAATATTTAAGACTGTGGGAAGTGATAATTTTTTCAAGCAAATTTTGTCCCATTTCCTCACATCGTCAGGACATCACATATACATATACGTACCTAGAAACATACATAGGTACTTACATGCATACAAACACTGAGTATGTGTATATCCACATGTGTGCCTACACATATATACATATATAATGTGCTGCAGTGTGTTGCAATGTGCTGCAGTGTGTTGCAGTCTGCTGCAGTGTGTTGCAGTGTGATACAGAGTGTTGCAGTGTGTTGCGGTGTGCTGTAGTGAGTTGCAGTGTGGCCACAATCAACCTCCACTTGTGAAATTCTTTTGAATCTGTATTCCCTATATTTGTCTGACGAGTTTCAAATTGTACCAGACACAATTACAGATGTAGGCGATGTGGATTTGGAAAAAGCTGCAAGAAATCTCAGCTGTCTCTTCCAAGACAACACGACGCAACTATCTCGCGCTAATTTTGGTCAAATCCTTTCGCGTGTCTCTTTTTTACTGCTTATCCACGAAACTTGAGCCCTCTTGTTGATGAGGTTGTACTTTGCATTGAAAGTTTTAATTTAAATTTGCATTGTCTGATACAGCATTTTGCGCCAATGAGGAAATGGAAAAGAAAGGATTTGGTGCAAAAAAGAAGACAAGAAAGAGAGTTAAGTTTGCAACACACCATATGGTCAGACAATACCATCGTTCATACAAGACGGAAGTATCAAAGACGCAGACAGCTCTTCAGATTCAAGTGCAGCCCTCAAGTACGTATCAATCTTGAACTCTTTGATAGAAGAACTCATCTTGTCTCATAACATTCCTATGTGTTTTGTGTTGCAAGGTTGACTCAATGAGCACTGCGTGATGAGTTGAGAGTTTGCAAGACAAGACGAATGGTTGATGTTGTATACATGATTGCATAACATTTCTGTTCTTCATTTGACCCCTGCAACTTTTCGTGTGCCTCTTTTCGAGAAAATCATGCCTTTCAAATTGGACCAGACACGACGATCATTCTGTACACTGTGGATTCAGAAGATACAGCACGCCCCGTCAGCACGCGCCTTCAGCAATTGCATCAAACAGAACACACCACGGCAATTTCGTTCTTTAGGAATGATTTTGCTTCGTGTGTCTTGGTTTGTCCTGCTTAGCGTATTTGATTATAGTCTGCTAGTTTTGGCCTGCGTTCGTTTGAAAGAGCTTACTGGCTGTTTTCTTAGCATTTTCATTGGTGTAGGGGTTTTCAGGGTCAGCTTTTTCAAAACTTGCAAAAACTTGCAGGCCTGACTTGCCAGGATCTGACTCATTTCCCTCTTTGTAATCATGTTATGAATCTATAAATTCTTTTTCACCCTGATGATTTTTTGAAATTGTACCAGAAACGACAACTTTTCAGGACAATGTGGATTCAGGAAAACCAGAACCCCAGCTCAGATCTATCTTCAAAAGAAAAAAGCATCCTCTATCCGGTACTAATTTAGGTCTGCTCCTGTCTCGTGTCTACTTGGGTCTCTTGCTTTTTGTACGAGGATTCAATACATTTGACGCCTATTTTTGAGCCCACCAAACACAAACTTGTAGTATATGTTGCAAGTTTTAACTTGGAAGGGCATTGTCTAATTCAGGATTTGGTGCAAAAAAGAAGACAAGAAAGAGAGTTAAGTTTGCAACACACCATATGGTCAGACAATACCATCGTTCATACAAGACGGAAGTATCCAAGACGCAGACATCTTCTCTACCTCAAATGCAGCCCTCAAGTGCGTATCAATCCTGAACTCTTTAAACAAGGACTGACATTGCCTGATTACCTTCCTATGTGTTTTGGTTGTAGTGCTACGGAATGATTACTGCATTATGAGTTTAAAATGTGCAAGACAAGACGAATGGTTGATGTTGTATACATGATTGAACAACCTTTCTGTTCTTCATGTGACCTCTGCCACTTTTCTTGCGACAGTATCGAAGACACACACATCTCCTCTACCTCGAATGCTGCCCTCAAGTTCGTATCAATCCTGAACTCTTTATTACAAGAACTCATATTGCCGCATCACATTTCCGTTTGTTTGTTGGCAAGGTCTATGGAATAATGAGTCAAAATTGTGCAAGACAAGACAAATGGTTGATGTTGTATACTTCATTGCACAACAGTTATGATTTCATTGGACTCCTGCAACATTTCTTGGGATCCTTTTCTAGAAAATTATGATATTCAAATTTGACCAGGCACCACGACTGTTCTCGACACTGTGGATCCAGAAGATAAAGCACGCTCCGTCAGCCATTGCATCCAAGATCACACGATTCCACAATCTAGCAGCTCCTGTGGTACGATGCTGCTCCGTTTCACATTTTTCTCTCCCTTGAAAGATGAGAATTCATCTGCTAATGTCATGTCAGCGTTGGTGTATATGAGCTTGCTCGCTTGATTCTTTGCGTATGCATTGCATCTCGGGTTGTGTGATGCATCTCAAAACTTGCAAGTCAAATTCTTCTGACATCTGCTTCATGTAAATCTGGTACTTATCTTGTGAAAGTACATTCCCTTTCTTTTGTCCTGCTCACCATACAAGACAACGAATGTGGACGATGTGGATTCAAAACGAGAAGAATGTCAGCTTACCTCAATCATGACAAAGCACATCAATTTACTATGTTGCAGTACCTTTCGTCTACGCATGTTTCGTGTTTTTGTTTCTGTCTTTATTTGCATATGAGGATTTAATCTGCTCGAATTACCAGCCAAAGTGGTTGTTTGGATTTAATCTAACACATTTTTTTGAATCCAACCTGCAATAATTGGACTTTACCGTGATGTTTTCTTTTTTCTCTTTCATATTATCCAATTTATGTATGTGCATGCCGGCATGCTTGCTCATATCTGTGCTTTTGAGTTTGTTCATTAAGGTTGGTGGTGTTGGTCAAAATATAAGTATGATTTTGCATTCATATGACTGTGCATTCATATGACTGTGCGTTGCGGAATGTATAATTTTCCGGCAACATCTCAACTAATTTGTTTTGAATTTTGTTCGAACATTTGGCAGTCCAACAAAATGATTCAGGAGCCGCAATATCGAGGAAAATAGGAAACAACAACAAAAACGTTCAAGCAAACAAAACCTCCACACCTGACAAACTCGATGCAGGTTTTGCAACCACTCGTCTTTGTAATTGTCCAATCCTTCCTTGGCTTCATAGTTGATATCATCAATTGAGCACATGGCTTTGTTCTTTCCATGTCAAAGATTGTTTGCGTTGCCTTTTAAGAATCACTTGCTCGAGTGTAATCAATTTCAATCTCTTGCTTGGCTTCGTTGTACATATTTCCCACCAAGATGCACATGTGGAATGGGTGTGCCGGTCAAAAATTGGGATATCAATGATGATTGTGTACTGGTCAGACAACGTTTATTTGATTTTAAACAAATAATTGAGATATTTTCACATATAAATTGTGGATTTGCGTTGTATGATTCCTTGAATGGTACACCATCATGATATTTGGGCACAGACAACAAATGTTTGTTTACTATGTTGCATTTTAGATAGTTGAATTGCTTGAAATGGGTTTGTTGTTGTCTAGATGAGTGTGTGCATGTGTATGTGTCCTGCAACTAAATGAATTTGAGTTTGAATTTGTGTGAATTTTTATTTACTCTTGAAAGCATCTGTGACTCTAGGAAACACTTTTGAATTTGCTCATTATTCTCTCATGTCATGAGGAACTTGGGCTGGAAAAATACAAAGTTTTGGCGTTTGAGAATTTTTTGAGTGGACTTTACGAAATCTCATTGTACATCTTTACCCACTGCCATTATTTTAGAGTCTGCTCGATTCATTCTGAAGACAATACACATCAAAGCAAACCTAATGGTATTTTTATGCGTGCGGGCAATGACAGAAATTGAAGAATATGGATCTGTGCTTGAAGGATAATACAAGCTAATGTATGTCTTCTTTCTCACATGTCATATTCTGCAGATTGTATGCTCGGCGAAAAGCGCCTCTTGTTTACAGGCAAAGGTCTTGGACTTACATATGCAAGGGACTTGACGCTCGACTTGACAGCGAAAGTTACAGAATCTTGCATGGAATCATTCGTGATTGGAGAAGTGGGGTATTATGACCTTGCTTCACGGGTTCGTACTGATGCTTTGTTGCTTCCGTCACTCACTTTCAAACGTTCTGGAGTCGATGGCGGTGGACATGGAATATTTGCGAATGGACCTTTTGTCCGAGGACAAAAAATGACGGAGTATGGGGGTATGGTGGTCAGTCATGCCACTTCGATGAAATTATTGAGTATGAAGGAAGATACACATACGAAAGGACTTGGAGCGTCTTTGTCCACAGATCAAGCGCTTGATGGACGTCTACTCTTCCCACATTTTCCATTAGAATATTATGTGCTTCATCACAAGATGGGATCCTTTGTCAACTCCTGTCAAGGAACCGGTAATTGTAGATACGTTTTCACCGAAGACATCAAAAAGGCTTACAGGCACCCATATAATGCCTCGAAAATATACAACATCACAGAAACACCACCGCCAGTGAGCGAAGGAGCGCAAAGCTCAGATGCCTTGAACCAGACAAAGAAAAGAAAACACACAGACATTGTGGTTTCAAGGAAGCCCGCAGGGCGACCAAATAAGCGAAAGGAAATGTTGGAGACACAAATCAAGAAAAGAAAGAAAGAACTCAACGAGCTGATATCTGCACAAAGGGCAGAACAATTCAAATTGAAACGTGAATTGAGAAAAGCTGGGAACTTGAACAGGGTGTCTGTGCGTTGCTGGATTGAGGCTACACAAGCAGGTGATGCAGGCGACGAACTCTTTGTCAACTATGGGTCCCAGTATGACAAAAGACACCTTGTTGAGAATGCCAAGTGCCAAAAATCGCATGCAAAGCTTGGAACAAAGGACTTGACTCAGACAAGAAGCACTATTAAATGCAACTCCAAGAAGCAATGCTGCAAATGAGAATGAACACATTTGAAGAATTCAAGAACAAATCAATAGAGTCTTTACGTCTGGCAAGCCAATTCATTTTTTTCACTAATTTATTTGAAGACAAATCACACTTGCACACACTACTTCGAATCTGGAACATATGTATTGGTATTCTTTCGCACACCCCTGCATAGCTACGTATATTCAAATAGAGATGGTATGACAAAAACGTAAGCAAAGGGCTTGGAAAGATACAAAAACGTCAAGACAACAAAGAATTTTTTGAACGGGGGTGTTTACTCTATGCATACACATTCATCCTGTCAAAAAAGCGCAACCATACACATTGCAAATCACATACTAAAACATGCTCATGCCTACATATTCACATTGAAATGTCATTTGAAAAGCTGTATTCTAACAAATTTAATTTGACATGAATGTATCAGTGTGCATCAATTTTCATGTATATTTATGTATTTACATAGGCGTGTATGTAAAGAAATATGTATGCATATCAAGTTTCATACATATGTACAAATAGACCTTTGGGGAGCTTAACAGCTGCGAACTGGGTGTCTTTCGATTTTAATGTTTCTTACTCCTCTTGCTGAGGTTACTCCTTAATAAACACTTTTAAAATAAAAAAAAAAAGTACAAATAAACTTACGTACCTATTTGGAAGAAGAGGCGTAAGTACCATCGTCCAAAGCAAACACATCCAGTGACTACTGCTCCTCTTGCTACGACGTCTCCTCTTCAAATAAAGTGTGAAGTAGTACTCAAAAGGTGTGAGACATCAAAAGAAGATTTAATGAGATCGAGACGTCGTGGTAGTGAATTCATCATCGCAATAGCCTTGCGCTGAGAACCCACAGTTTTGTTGGTTGAGTAACGTATGCATTGAAATCTGGATAATATATATGCACGAAAAAAGTCAGCACATTGTGGCTTGGCGTGGTCAAATTACCTGGGTGCCGACAACGCGCAGCCCTTGCAGGGACCATTATTTTGACTTGTTATAAAATAATTTGATGAAATTAATCATCTCCAGTGACATGACCACCTCATCAATGCACCTGTCCGACGACGGGGGACATGACCATCACCGCTTGCATATGTTTTGGGCATACGTATTTGATCTATTGATATATACCTTTGTATCTGTATGTAATGTATATGTCAATCACAGATGTATGCACATATACTATATAGGTATGTTGATACTCATGTATTTGTTTACAATTGTACAGCTGAAAATATTATACCCTTACATATGATCTCAATTTGAAGGTCGAGGGAAAAGTGCGGGAATAAACCGAACCATGCCTCCACATGTATAATTTAAGTACACGTATACATTTACAAGTATATATATATACATATGGCATCTCCTTTTTGATACTCTACGTGTATGTAGCACTGTGTTTAATTGCATATGTGTTTGTCTTTGTTCATGTGTGTGTGAATTTATTTGAGGTGACTTGTGTTGGTGTATTTCTATTTGTCCTTCTTCGGTGCGTGCGAAACATGCCGGCAAAGGTATTGTTTGAATCCGAGAAATATATCATTTGTGAACAGATTTACTATCATTAGAACAAATATCAGCTAATCTACACATACGTTTGTTTCAATTTTGTTTCTGCCATAGTATTGAGTGCATTTTCTGGCATTTGTGTGTACGATTATCCTGAAATCAGGAATATTTGTATTTTGGGTATGAAAACCTACATTTATAATCTAAAAGCAAGAACTCCTTTACAATCCCAGGAGTCTCACGGCAATTTCTTTGTTGTATATCCTATGGTTTTCTTTTATCCTTTCTGTATTCATCATCCGTCCGTATTTCATTTTGCTCCTTTTTTCCCTCACAAAAGATACTTGTTTACGTATTTGATTTTTCCTCAATACCATGCTAATGCTTCTGGCTTTAATTGTTGCCATTTCATCCCTACTTGGAACGGGCTGTGTTCGAAATAAAGTGGATTCTCAACAGAATTTGGTTTACAAGCAAACTAGATCGACTGTTCGCATGCTGAAACCAACATTTTGTTTCTAGTAATGTAAACGTGATCTTGACGTATTGAGCATACGTCTATATATCATGCATGAATGTCGAAGGGAAACAACGGAATATATATTTCTCCCAAAAATTTGTGCCATGCGTTTCATATCAAAATATACGAAAGTCTGATCTCAATTATTTGGTCAAAACATTTGTTGTAGGTTGCAGGTGGAGAGTAGTCTTGCCATGTGCAAATACTCATGTTGTGTTGTGCTAGATGAGACAATTTCCTATGTAACGAAAAAGATCTAAATCATGCGCTTAGGCAATTTTTGAAATCTATGCTCCAGCACTGGCAGTATGTTTGTCGCGTCATAGCAGGTTATATTTACTGTTGACAGATTCTAACGTTTCCTGTCGTACGAGTTCGAGGAAATGCCTCATGAATTGAATTCCAATGAAGATCCACCTTCGTTCGAGACATACTCAACCGTACTCAACCGTACATGCAAAATATCCCCTTTGCAAACGACGTTTTGTGACTGATTGTTTATTGAATAAAATTGCGAATACTGTATATGTGATCGCATAGGTGTGTTGAGCCACGCATTTGTGAGGTTTTGTGTGTGTTGGGGTGTGTTTGATTTTCAGTGCTTGTCTGTATGTGAGTGTGTTTTCGTGTGCGAGTTTGGATGTGAAATGTAATGTATATGAATGTTTGTGTCTGATTTTGCTCATATGGGTTTGTTCAATAGAATAAGTGTTTGTGTCGATATATGTTTGTTTCTATCTGCGTATTTTTGGAGCAGTTTTGTGTTGGGGTCTGTTGGCAAGTTTTTGCATGTGTACCAGGAAAGAATTGTTTATTTTTCCACGAAATCCAATATATCGATGATCTTCACGTAACATTCGACAATTTGCTGATTGGAGAATATGTACTCGTATCTAAGTTGATGTGTTTACGTATTTCCCAATATAAATGTACATGTGGTTTTTTGTATACATATATAATTCAGAAGTATAAACATGTATGTACCTATACATATTCATGCACATGTATAAGCATTTTCATATTCATACAAAACGATGTATCAATGAATATATACAATTATAGTCATTCGCTCACAATCACTGATACTTCGAACGCCGCCTATTCCACACACCGTTGGCTTTTTGCTGCGCGATGTCAGCAGACACAGTGCTTTCAGTAGAACCTGGTAAAGCTTTGACATGATGTGGTGGGTGCAAAAGATTTCGTGGATCATCATCAATCCAACGAACCTTGAAACCTTGAGATGTAGTACTCATAATTTTGGCCCAAAAGTAAACGCTGCTTTTGTTAGTGTATCGCACACTGACAATCATTCCTACTTTGAACTTTGCCACGTCAAACAGGTTGCAGGGCTTGAATCGAAGTGGAACTTGAGTTGATCGAGGAGAAACCCGGTTGTTACCTGTTACCAGCTCTTTCACCTGCGTTTGTGTGTTCTGTGTAAATCTTTAATTTGTTTTGGCCAACACGTGCCCTAGTAAGATTGGAGGACAGCGCGATTCAACAGCAAAAGGTCCCAAAATATCCCAAATGCTTCAAACACGAGAAAATTATCGTTACTAGAATTGAGGGTGTGTATTTCAGAGATATACAGTACAATTTCCAAAACATTCCTATAAATACTAACAAAAGCCCGCATAATCTCCAATCATATGAACTCCCGGTCAATTGCCTCAACCAAAAAATTGCACAGCGCCATCTTCTTCCATATATTCCTGTACACGTTTTAAATAAACTTTTGGAGAGGGGGCCAGGGACGTAATAGGATGAAAAAACGAAGAGTCTGCACTAAAGTGCAGATAGACACACAGCGCTCAAGCATGCGAAAATTCAAAAGAGAGATAAAAAAATGTCCTCAAACAGGATCGCCTTCGGCCAATAGACAGCTCAAAACATAAAAACTGGAAAATTTGCATGTAAAAAGAGATGCTGCGAGGGACACCAAAACAAGTTACAACGTCAACAAAAACACACGAAGAAAGGTGCAGGGCTATGAAATGACCGCAGAGGGAGGTGAGGATGCTCTTGGTGATGGGGGACGTGACAAAGGGATGCAAAAAATGCATCATCAAGCACAGACACGAAGACGCAGGAAAGACTACGTGACAGAGATAGATGCAAAGATACGGGCATGCAGCACGAGAAACATGGCATGTAAGAAAGTGAGCCCACAAAAACTATTGCATTTGACCACCTGATTTTTGTCTTCGTGCACAGGAGCACGTGGTGCATCGATGGAAAGATCCAGAAAAGTATGTGCCTTTTCTGTACGAGGTTTGTCGACTGGTTCCATTGAATTTTGTGCTGATAAAGAGAAGAAAAGAGTGACACCCATGTTTTTGAGCACTCTTCAAAAAGTGATTGACAAGTACAATGAGCAAATTCATCTTTTGGGAGTAATGAATACAATACCGTTGCATGTTGAACAAACTGTCTGCCCCCAATTTGCATAACAACATGCACAGACAGGATTGCTGCTGCATGTCATGCATTGCATAATGTTTGCAGTTCCTTTCGTTGTGTTTGTGCAGATGCAACAATCATATGTCCCATCCATTGTGTCGATATCACATTCTGGCTCTGATTTCACAGGCATCGCTCGCCTTTCGCCGCACAGGTGCAACTGCGACCACAGCTGCACCACACCCACAGCTGCAGCTGTGACCACAGGTGCAGATGGGACTCTTTTGCGGAGTTGCAGCGTTGACAGCAGCTCCTTCGCTCGACTGAAGGCAGTTGTCGCCCAATTCCTGCTCACAGCCTCACTTCAGAAAAATGATTCCACAAAATCCAACGTCATTTTTGTTGACAAGTTCGCGCGACTTTTTGTCGTTCAACAAGGAAGTTTTGGTCATTCAATCTCATCACGCAAAATCAACCTGAAATTGGACGGGCACACAGAGGAGCAGTATAATAAGGATGATGGACATGCGAGTGCTGTCATCAACACCTGGGGCTGGACACATAGTTTATGATAATGCATGCAATTTGGTTCAGCCATTGTATATATGCACACAGCATTGTTACACAGGCTCAGTCGAGATTGTTGCGGATATCTGTAGTTGGGCTTAGAGAGACAGAGAGAGAGATGCAAGAAAATTTTGCTTGGGCGAGCAGACAAGATACCCGAGACGAACCTAAATTCTCAACGGATAATCAAGGAGTGGAGCAGCCTGGTGGTACCACCCAATGACATCTCCCTTGCTCGCTCGCTTGCACTCTCTCTCTCGCTTGGTCTCTCTCTAAAACGCAAGGTCAGTATCATACTGCGCAAAACACATATATCTACCTGTGGAAAGGTTTCCCCTCCCTCTGTTCTGTCTCCCATGCTCTTAGCTTCCACACATTGATTTCGTGTTCTGCTGCTCTCTGCCACGCAGCAAGTGTCAAGCGCTTGTGATGCCCTTACCCGTGCATGGGAAGGGGTGTGAGTGCAAAACGTGAAAACGAACGCTATAGTCACATAGTGGATCCGCCTGGAAGTGACTGTCCTTGTCGTATAACCACTCAATAAAATCTCTCTCTCTCAATCTCTCTCTCGCTCACCCGGTCTCTCACTCTCTCTCGCTCGTTCTCTCTCTCTCTTTGTTCTCTCTTTTTCTCCTTTTTCTCGCTCTCTCTCCGTTCTCTCTCTCTCTCTCCTTCACTCATTTTCTCTGTCTGTATTTCTTGTGCCAGCATAAACGGCAATGTTTAGGCAAGGTATCGGCAAACTTGCCAAGCATTCGCCGCAACATCGACACACAAAACATGAAGCTGCGCAGTAGTCTCCAGCGTCAATTGCGCCGCAGAGCGAAGGTGTTAGCATCCCTGAGCGGTTCAAGCCACAGCTTCTAGCGCTTGTGAACGACAGCGAAGAAGAAGCGTACGAAGATGAGGATGAGGTGCCTGACGATTTTCTCTATCTTGCCGTATTGCTCTTGCAGTCTTTCTTTCGCCCTCTCTCTGTCTCTCTTTTGCTCTTGACGTCTCTTTTTCTATCTCCCTTGCATTCGTTTTCTGCCTGTTTTTTTTGCTAGTTGGTTCTGCAGCTGAACTCTCTCGCTCCTACACACACACGTGAGCGGGCAAACATAGGATGGGGATGAGGTGTATGAAGATTTTTTCTCGGAAAAGCGGCTTCTGCAACATGAACAGGACCGATATGAGATGCTCTAAATGCTCATGAGCCCAAAATGTGATAAATATTATTCCCTGTCACATCTCGCAGACGTTCCCAAACGTGTTTACGCGTCTGATCTATTGGCGCTGTGCGAGCAGGACCGAAAAGAGCGTAGCATCAAGATAGTCAAGTGCGTGACAAGAATGATTAAGGGTCAGGTTGAACAAAGTAGGGGTCTGGGTCCAGAATGGGATTCACGTCACCAACGTTTGCAAAGAATAGTTAAATTCGTGACAGAGAGTTGTGCCACGGTTGGTTCTTGCGTCAAAGATTTGTTGATGAGTGGATACCGTGATCTAGCACAAGATAAGATGGATGCAGAATCCACAGCAATATTCGAGATTTGCCACAAACTTGAGGAAGCGAAAGAAAAAGCTGCCAAGCCCACAATCTGGGGGCGTTGGCGCACGAAAGGCTGTTTTCAATGCAGGTTACCTGGCCAGGATCACGAAAGTGTCGGAGTGGATAAGTCGCCACAGTTTTTTGTGAAGAATGCGTTAGACAGCGATCCCAACAATGCGAATCCAATTGGCGTGTGTTGCATTCACGACGGCAATCTGAAAGAACCCTGCTTACTTGTCGGCGATGCTGAGTCTTTGATGGTGCACAAAAAGAATTTTCACGTATGGTTTTGTAAGAACCACAGGTGCAAAGGACTCCCGCGCCCGCCAGCGACCATGGGTATGTATTGCCCTGTGGAAGGTTCGTGGCACGATGTTGAGGAGCATATGAAAAATTGTCCATGGGACCGATGGGATGATAACGTCCTTACTATTTCCTCGGAATGAAACATTCAACGGCAAGGTATGAGGCATACCAGGCCCGTATACATATATACATATATATACAAATATATGTCTATATACATACATATACATATACATATACGCGTCTGGATGATGACATCCATACTATCGTTCGAAATGAAATATTCATCTGTTCCTCACGGTTAGATATGTACATACACGAAAATATGTGTATCTTAATATATATGTATAAGAAACAAATACGTGAGGGTGGGGGAGGCAATTACAACTTGAAGGAGGCAGGGAGAACGGGAGGTGGGAGAGAAGAGGGGAGGGTGAGAGACGAAAGAGGATACACGAAAGAGACACAGGGTATATTTGGAACACTTCTGATGGTCGTTCAACGATCAATAAAATTATTCACACAAAGGGTTTGCTGTCTGTGCACGTTTTTGTTCTATTATTTAGATATTGATTGCGTGATGTAAGAAGTAGGTGACGGTGTGACGCGGGGTACTGAACAATATTAGAGTCATCTCGATTGTTTCAATGCGAATCTGTATTGTCTCCCAGCAGCCCTCCCAAAACTGTCACCATGATTGATCTAGCAATCTTAAGGACCACTTCCTCCCGCCCATCTCGTCGACAATTACAGGAAGTGTTCATTACCCAAGTGGCGCCAACGATTGTTGTGAGTGGCGTGTCGATACTGCGTGTGAGCATGATGAAGCCACTTCATGGTGCAATATTTCAATCAGTCGAACACACGTGTTTAAAATGGACCAACAGGCATACGCTCAAGGTAGGTGTGACGGTTGGAATGAGTACTTGTACCAGAGGAATGCAAGTGGAAATAAGAACTTGAAACAGGACCATTTAGTGTTGAGAATTTATGACAAGGTGTCTCAACACAAAAATACAAGAATCTACCCACATACATGCACATACACACAATGTCAGACACCGACATTCCACACTGGTTGAATGTTCCCGAAATTTTGTCATTTTTTTTTCTGATATAAATCCAAATCGATCTCTGAATTCAAATGTCATCATTCAGTGATTTTCAATGGCCCTGTGCCCTTTTTTCCTGCTCTCCATTTCTCTCTCACATCGTGTCATACATGTTGCCTTTTGCAGGGATTGCTCATTCCTTCTTCACCATTGGCACAAGGCGTTTGTCCTTGCACCTTTCTGTTGTTTCCAAAGATGTTTCTCAAAGATATTTGCGACATGTGTGATTGTATGTTTTGTTGTGGCCACCTTGTGACAAATTGGCGGGTCTGTCTGTGTATTCGATTTTAATGTTTGTCCATGGTACTGTGTATGTCGTGATCTGTGGCATTGTCAAGGTTTTGAGTTCGAGATGTTTTGTTCTAAGGATGTTTATGAGTTCTAGAGGTAAAAACATTCAATCTAAGACACATCTACGAAGACGTCTGAAAGTGCAGATAAAGTTGCTTCATATCAACCTCATCAAGAAATAAAACTCGAGCAAATGCAACATCTGAAGACGATGGTCTGTTAGTGATATAAATATATATATATATATGTATAGATACATAGCTATATAGATACATATATATATGTATACATATATACATAGCTATATAGATACATATATATATGTATACAAATATACATATATTTGTAAATATGTATATATACACATACATGTATAGATATATGTATATATATATATGTATATATATATTACATACGTATACATGTATACATACATATATTTATATATATATGTAAACGATATATATATATATATATATATATATATATACATATGTATACGTATATGTATATATAT
>Ga0209390_10005765_pt1 | contig 17186 bp, 17 predicted proteins | sample BON01_FD_187212 | JGI IMG/M metagenome (GOLD analysis project Ga0209390, IMG submission 187212) | Freshwater microbial communities from Lake Bonney liftoff mats and glacier meltwater in Antarctica - BON-01 (SPAdes) (version 2) | ecosystem: Environmental > Aquatic > Freshwater > Ice > Glacier...
TTGTAGCCTTTGGGCATGTTAATCTCCTGGTTGCTTGTCAGCTACCTTAAGATTAGCACCTTTACATGACTCTCTCTTTCTTATGGCTACCTTTTGAACAGTGTTGCACTTCGCGGTTGAATGGGCCCTTTATTATCATTTTGTAATCGAAATGATCAGAAAGCAGTCAACCTATCTATTCAATAGATTTTTTTGTCCAAAGTCCAATAAAGAATCTTATGGCATCAGTACCATTCAGCTGCTTATAACCAAAGAGAGGGTTAACCAACCGTGCCCTGATACAGGCAACACACCCTTAATTACCGCATATCTCAATGATGATCTTGAATTTAATGAGTTTAATGATGAATTGATCGATCTTCTTTTAGAGGCTGGCGCACACCCAATAATTAAAAATAAACAAAATCAAACGGCCATTACAATTGTTAAATTAAAGTATAACGATCGTGATCAAAATGATGACGACGCAGATAATTATGATGATGATCTTGAAGAGCAGGTTAATCAATTAGCCTTTATCAGCCATGATATTTATCTTGCTCAAGATGTATTGCTTGAGGATAAATCAGAAAATTTTAATGCCAAACTAAAATTAAAATCACATGCTTTTGGTGTGTTGAACGAGATCAATCATTATATTGAAAACGATTATAAAAAAGCTCAACTTCAACGTGCTAAACTTCAATTTGAAATAGCCTCTATTCATCGAGATAGGTTTGTGTTCAACATGGATGATGACTTTGAGAAGGTGATTGTTGAATTCGAGAAACTGACCTGTGTTTGCATGGAAAACTATAAGCATGCTCAGTTTGAAATTGCCTCGCTATTAATCTTTGTTGCTGGTCGTGAGCAAAAGGATAGTGTGGAACATAGAGGTATGTTAATTCGTGCCTTAAAGCATGCTGATAACGCTCAAGATAATGTGCTATCAAATTTTATTATAGGCGATTTAAGTGGCAAAGTAATCACCGATACATCGATGCCTTTGCCAGCTAATAGTTACGAACGCATTCATTATCTTACTGGAGTGATTCGAAGCCAAGCTCAGAAAATTTTAGCTTTAGAAAAGCAATTAGCCGCGTTAAAACAACCAACAAGCAGTGCGGCTTCACTTTCAGGTTTAATTAGAAAACGTTCAGACAGCCCTGTTTTTTCAGTGATTGATTCTGAAGATAGCTGTTCGAGCTCAAAAAAGCCGTGTTTATCGAAAAGCATGCTATAAATAAGATCACTTTTGTCTGAGATTGAGTTAAGGTTATCGACAGGCTTGTCGTATTCAGTTATCATCGCGGACGAAGTCGGTCAGGCAATCGCTCCTTACGTAAGTGAGGGGAGGAAAGTCCGGGCTCCGCAGAGTAGAGTGCCAGGTAACACCTGGGAGGCGCGAGCCTATGGAAAGTGCCACAGAAAATATACCGCTTGTTTCTTCTTCTGGAAGATATAAGTAAGGGTGAAATGGTGCGGTAAGAGCGCACCGCGCGTCCTGGCAACAGGCGTGGCAGGGAAAACCCCACTCGGAGCAAGACCAAATAGAGATCGACGTGGCCGCAAGGCTGCAACGCGTGACTCGCGCGCGATCTGGGTAGGTTGCTTGAGGATATGCGGTGACGCATGTTCCAGATGAATGATTGTCCGAGACAGAACCCGGCTTATCGACCGACTTTTTTATTTTTGTTTAATTTATCAAGAAGCGCTAACGCTGCAATTTGCTCAGCCCCTCGGCGTGTTTTGCTTACGCCTTGCTCTGTTAGATTTAACGAACGAGCTGTGCATGAAATATAAAACAACTTGCTATGGTCTTCACCTTCGGTATGCGTGAGCGTATACGTTGGTAGAAGCATTTTTTGAGCTTGCATGTATTCTTGAAGTGCTGTTTTAGGATCTTTTATATTGGTTTCAGGTGTGTGCTGCGTCAAGCACTTTTGAAAAACGCGCAGAATTACCTGTTCACACGTGGTAAACCCCGCATCGAGAAAAACCGCACCAAAAATAGCTTCCAGAGCATCCGCTAACGTTGATTTTCGCTCAGCGCCTTTGCTTTTTACTTCGCCAGCTCCTAGAGAAAGCATGTTTCCAAGTGATAATTCACGTGCGACCCTTGCCAGGGTTTCTCCTTTGACAAGATGTGCACGCAATCGGCTTAATTCACCTTCGGTGAGCTCAGGATAGCGTTTGAATAAATCATGTGAGATCACGAAATTTAAAACAGAATCGCCTAAATATTCAAGACGTTCGTTATGAGGGATGCCAGCGCTACGGTGGGTGAGCGCTTGTTTTAAATAGGCCTCCGATTTAAAGGTGTAGCCTAATTGCTGGGTTAGATGTTGATAATGTTTGTTTTGCATACAAAAAATCCACGCATGATGTTGGCTGGTATTAGCGAATAATATGGCCGATTTTTTTCCATCGAATCGTATCTTTTTTACCGTTCCAGCTCATCCAGACTAAAAAGGCACGGCCACGTAAGTTTTCTTCGGCGACAAATCCCCAAAATCGACTGTCGGCACTATCATCGCGGTTATCACCCATCATAAAATAAGCGCCTTCGGGTACGGTCACCTCAAAATCAACCGCTGGATCGTTTGGATTAACATAAATATTATGAATGGTGCCGTTTAGATTTTCTTTGTAGCGTGCAACAGCCTGGCCAGAACTTTCGTCGGTGGTGTATTCTACAAACATTTGTTTGGCGAGTTTTCCATTGATGGTGATGCGCTTGTTGTGATAAGAAATCACATCGCCAGGCACACCAATGACGCGTTTAATATAATCAAACGAAGGATCGGGTGGCCAGCGAAACACAGCAATTTGTCCTGTTTTAGGCGAGCTTATGTTCATTATTTTTTTCTCTAACAAAGGCAAGCGTACCCCGTAAGAAAATTTACTCACGGCCACAAAATCACCTACATTTAACGTAGGCTCGAGCGATCCTGAAGGAATGCGAAAAGGCTCGATAATAAACGAACGCAGGGCGAGTACGGCAAGAAACACGGGAAAAAAAGCGCGGGCATGTTCTATTATCACCGGCTCCTTTTGTGTTGTGCCACGTTTTTTTTGCCATAATATTTTGTCGATTAAAACAATCAACCCACTTAACGCGGATAAAATAACCAGTAATAACGTAAAGTTCATGCTCAACAACTCCTATGCTTATTTCTTTCGTTCATCCCGGAACACAGCCATGAAGGCTTCTTGTGGTATTTCCACATGGCCAATTTGTTTCATACGTTTTTTACCGGCTTTTTGTTTTTCAAGTAATTTTTTCTTACGTGAAATATCACCACCGTAGCATTTAGCTGTCACGTTTTTACGTAAGGCTTTAACGGATTGGCGAGCAATGATTTGCCCGCCAATGGCGGCCTGAATCGCGACATCAAATTGTTGGCGTGGAATCACTTCACGCATACGTTCGGTTAAGCTGCGTCCACGTGCTTGAGCGTTGTCACGATGTACAATAAGCGCCAAGGCATCGACAGGTTCACTGTTGATAAGCACATCCATACGGACGAGCTTAGCTTCTTCAAAGCGTATGAAATTATAATCTAAAGAAGCGTATCCACGACTTGCCGATTTGATGCGGTCAAAAAAGTCAGAGACCACGTCACTCATCGGTAAATCATAGGTCAAAGAGATTTGTCGACCACTGTAGGTCATGTTGACTTGAACGCCACGCCGCTCAACACATAAAGTAATAATCGGGCCTAAATATTCTTGGGGAACTAAAATATTAGCTCGCACAATCGGTTCCATGAGTTTGTCGATGTACTGAGCAGCTGGAAGACGTGATGGGTTATCAATCATCAAAATTTCACCTTTGGTGGTGTGTATTTGATAAATAACCGTTGGCGCTGTTGAAATAAGATCTAAGTCATATTCGCGTTCAAGGCGTTCTTGGACAATTTCCATGTGTAACATGCCAAGAAAACCACAACGAAAGCCAAACCCGAGTGCATCCGATGACTCCGGCTCATAAAAGAGGGAGGCATCGTTTAAGCTCAGTTTAGCTAAAGCATCACGAAAGGCCTCAAAATCCTCGGCTTGAATTGGAAATAAGCCGGCATAGACTTGAGGTTTTACACGTTTAAAACCAGGTAGTGGCGCGAGAGCAGGGTTTTTTTCGAGGGTGAGCGTGTCACCCACCGGTGCACCAAGAATTTCTTTGATGCCAGCAACAACGTAGCCAACTTCACCGGCATGCAATGTACCTGTGGGGGTGCGTTTCGGTGTGAAAATGCCAATTTGGTCTACTTCGTGACTGCGGCCTGTCGACATGACACGCATTTTTTGGCCTTTAGTCAGAGTCCCGTTGACAATTCGAACGAGCGAGACCACGCCTAAATAAGAATCAAACCATGAGTCAATAATCAGGGCTTCAAGTGGTGCATCTACATCGCCTTTGGGTGCAGGAATCGAGGTGACTAAGGCTTCTAATACATCTTGTATGCCCATACCTGTTTTTGCACTGACGTGAATGGCACCGGTGGCGTCAATACCTATAATATCTTCAATTTCAGCACATACGGCATCGGGATCTGCTTGGGGCAAGTCAATTTTATTTAAAACAGGTAACACTTCGAGCGACTGCTCAATCGCGGTATAACACACGGCTACCGTTTGAGCCTCGACGCCTTGGGCTGCATCAACGACCAAGAGCGCACCTTCACAGGCTGCAAGTGAGCGTGAGACTTCGTAGCTAAAGTCAACGTGTCCTGGCGTATCAATAAAGTTGAGTAAATATGTTTTACCATTTAAAGCTGTGTAATTAAGCGATACGCTTTGGGCTTTAATCGTGATGCCACGTTCACGCTCAATATCCATCGAATCAAGCACTTGCGAGCTCATCTCGCGTTCAGATAGGCCGCCACAATGTTGAATAAATCGGTCGGCAATCGTTGATTTACCGTGGTCGATGTGGGCAATAATCGAAAAGTTGCGAATTAACGTTAGGTCGGTCACACAAAATACTCATATATAAATGCCACTATTTTAGCTTATTTATTAACGTTCAGATAGTGGAGGGTGAATCTTAGTTTTAGTGATGATTGTGCTGATTATGCGAAAGAGTGTGACTAAATAAGATTACGAACCTGACTTAATGAGCAGGATGCGTTAGACTGACGCAATTTGAAGGAGCAAAGGGGTTTTATGTCTATTTTACCGGCAACATCAGCGGTGACTGGGGCTCTGGGTTTTTTTGCTGGAGCTGCGGGCGGAGCAAGTTTGGCAACCACCATGGGTGTGTGTTGTTTAGGCGGGGTTATTTTGTGGCCTTTCGGCATCGTATTGCAAGTGTGCGTTGGCTTATCTATTGGGGATAGCTCCATGCTTTTTCCTTTGGATTGCATCGCATCTATCCCTGCTGCGGGGATCGGCGCTTTAGTGTGCTCATTTCCTGTCGCTCAAATGGTTGTCGCAGCCTCCGTTGGCGCTGCGTTATTGTATGTCTTGGGGCAGGTTATTTACATCAATACAAACGACGAAATAGACCCAAATGAAGACCCAGAGGCTGCTGGATTGGGGTTTACATTATGTGTCGCTGGTTATAAAACTAATTTTTAGAAAAAAATTTAGAATAAAAAAAAGCGCATTGCAAAAAACTCTAAATCAAGCGATGATCCCCATCTAAGGATACTTAATTTCGTTTGGGATGGATTTTTATGAAGCAATTTACTCGTCTTGTTATGATCATATCAACGGTGTGTTATGCCGGATTTTCTTTTGCTGATGCTGCCCTCGTTAAGCAAAAAGACGCACAAGCGTTTATTCAAACCATGGTGGATAAACATCATTATAAACGAGCTGAAGTTGTTGCAGTTCTCAAGCAAGTCAAATTTCAGCCGCGCATTATTGAGCTCATGGAGCGCCCATATGAAAAGAAAAACTGGGATAAGTACAGCACGATATTTTTAACACCTGAACGTCTTCAAGGTGGATTAGATTTTTGGCAGGATAATCAAGAAACGTTGGCGCAAGCCGAGAAAAAGTTTGGTGTGCCAGCCTCGGTTATTGTTTCTATTTTAGGTGTTGAAACTAAGTATGGCAAATACCAGGGTACGTACCGTGTGTTAGATGCGGTGAGCACGCTTGCATTTTACTATCCTAAACGTGCATCGTATTTTACACGAGAACTTGAAGAATATATGTTGCTATGCCGAGAACAAGGCGTTCCTGTGAGTAAATATGTTGGTTCTTATGCCGGCGCCATGGGCCAACCACAGTTTATGCCCAGCAATTATCGTGTGTACGCGGTTGATTTTTCTGGTAAAGACCATCCGGATTTAATCAACGAAAAGAAAGATGTGATTTTTAGTGTTGCGAATTATTTTAAACGTCATGGTTGGGAGACCAACGGGGAAGTGACAAACCCAGCGTTGGTAAAAGGATCAAAATATAAAGCCCTAAAAACCAACAGCAAACGCCCTGATTATGCCTACAAGCATTTGCTTCAATCGGGTGTGGTGCCTGTAACACCGTTAAAAAACCCTCCGCCAAAAGCGGGGTTGATTGAGTTGAACACGCACGACGATGCTTACGCATATTGGCTTGCTTACCCTAATTTTTATGTCATTACGCGTTATAATACAAGTCCGCAATATGCGCTTGTGGTGCATTTGTTATCTGAGCAGCTTCAGCAGCGTTGGGATGCGCAGCATAAGAAAAATTCACATGCTTAAATAATCTTTACATCATTATAATAATAATAATTTAAAGGTAATTTTGTGACGACATGTTTTTTATTTCTTGAATCTTCCATCGAGACGAAGACGGTCCGGCAAGAGCACTTTTGGGCCGTACGACTCGATGATGCAGGTGACGTAGATCTTCCTCTTGCATGGTATCCAATTGAAGAAATTAAGAGCATGCAGATGGGGTGCCAAACGATTGCGGTGTTACCTGCATCGGTTGCGAGCCTACATCGTTTGGATCTACCGAAGTTAAGTACACGTAAAGCGCGTGAAGCCATTCCATATGCGCTTGAAGAAGAGCTCGCAGAGCCTGTAACAGAGCTTCATGTTGCTTTTGATCGCGAGACACAGCGGGATAGTCATTATCGCGTGGTGGTTATGAATCGATTGCGTTTACGCGCATGGATGCATGAACTGCAAGCCTTAGAAGTTGCGTTTGATGTCATCACGTTGGATTGGTTTGCGGTCCAATCAGGTGAAGCATGCGCAACGGCTACGGATTTATTAGTACATCAAAACACGTTCATCGGCGCATTAAGTCCTTTGCTTGCAGCGCAGTATTTAACGGCGCATCCTGAAGCGTGCGTAGGATTTACGTTTGATGATAGTGAAACCTCTTTACAACAATTGGAGCTGTCTGCACACGAGGGATTATATCGTTTGTTTGTGGCAAAGCGCTTGCTCAAAGGGCGTTATATTAATCTATGTCAAGGCGCTTTTCAGCATCGAACCCATGATAAATTTGGCTCTCTGTGGTACGCGGTATGTGGAGTTTTGCTCGCTGCTTGGTTTGTGAGTGTGCTGGGTATGAATGCAGTTGCTTTGCATCGTTTACAGACAAAGCAAGCGGGACTTGATCAGCAGATTGCAAAGCATTATCACGTGTTTTTTCCTGAAGCAAAGCAGGTGATAAGCCCGCGTTTTAGAATTGAGCGTTTGTTAAATCAAACGGGTGCTGCGCCACAGGATTCTTTTTGGGTGTTGTTTGATGCACTTGCAAGCGTTGTGGCACGCAATCCATTAGACATCGAAAACCTTCGTTTTCGTGACCAAACGCTGTGGGTGAGTGTGGCTGCTCAGGACTTTGCTTTCTTGGACGCGTTCGAACAAAAGCTTAAAAAATTACAGGTGCGTGTTAAACAAACGCAAGCTAAAACACGAGATAACCAAGTGGCGGCGACATTGGAGCTTCGTTTATGAAGGCTATGAAAGCGTATGTATTGCAATTATGGCAGTCGCTCAATCATCGCGAGCGTTCTTTATTGCTTTGGGGGGGCGTGTTTCTTGGTTTGTATCTTGCGTATGCGGCGTATGCGTCATTGACCAATGCGGTTATGGCAAGCACGCAGCGCTTATCTGAAAAGAAAGAAACGCTGGCTTGGATAAAACAAGCTGAAGCACAATTGTCATCGAAACATACCGGCTCAGAAACGCTTGATAAATCCAAGGGATTAACCGTCTTGTCTCGGGAATTAAAAACGGCGTCTTTGCATGCGTTTGTCTATCAATTGCAGCAATTAAACGACGATGAATTGCAATTGTCGTTTGATAAAGTGCCTTACAAAGCATGTTTAACGTGGCTTGCGTCCATGAGTAAAAAATATAATATAACCATCAAAGAGTTCCATATGGATCGTACCGATACGCGGGGACTGGTCAAATGGACCGTAATTATTGCTTTGAACGCATGAATTTATAAATAAAACACATAAATTTTTAATATTTTTTGTATTTGACTAGAAAATATCCCAAAAAGTGTTAGAATAGCTCGGGTATACATTGAGGAAATTAACATGACAGATAAAGTAAGTGGAACAGTAAAGTGGTTCAATGAAGGTAAAGGTTTTGGTTTCATTGAAAGCGAAGGTACAGATTATTTTGTACATTTCAGCGCAATCCAAGGTGGTGGTTTTAAAACACTGACCGAAGGTCAAAGCGTTATGTTCAAAGCAGGAAAAGGCCAAAAAGGACCACAGGCTGAAGAAGTCGAAGTGGTTTAATAAGTCTTGGATGAAGGTGTTATGTAGGACCGTAATGGGATTCAGTCGATTTACTCGAATCAATCCATTATAATCTAACGAACACCTTCATGCTTTTAAACACCTTGTCACAAATACAATCAAAAATATCCTAAGTCAGCATTCTAAATCAATACCCCGATGAATTTTGAACACTACCCCATGTCTTGACCCCTGCATTTTTTCTTAAGTCTTCAGGAAGTGCATTCAATGCCTGTTGTGCCGCTCCGTAACTTGAATACGTTCCATACACGCCTTTGTAGTGTTTTTTGCCACCACGATTATATTTAATTTCAGCTTTACGTGCGTCTTTGGGTGCTTTTTGTAAGGTCGAGGCGACTTGAGACGCTTTTTCATTATCGTCCAGTTGAATCGTGTAGTTTTGTGGGCTTTGGCGATCTACCCAGGATTTTTCACGATCGTTAAACGATGTAGGTGAGTGCTCTGAGCCGACATGGTAGCCTTCCGGTACCGTAACGGTTTTTCGCGATCCTGGAACATAGGCTCCGTTACCATTATCTTGAACGGCGCCATCCTGATAAGTTCCGCCTGAGGCATCATATCCGTCAGGATAAAGCGGGGCGGTTGTTGTGCGTTGTGTTTGTCCAAAGCTATACGGGGCATAATAATCAGATTGACCGTCTGGTTTCATGACACCGCATGAAGAAAGTGTGACTGTACAAAGCAAAAGTCCAATATGTTTCGTTTTTATTATCATGATATGGCCCTTTTCTTTAATTAATAATATTTTTTTATATTTTTTATGTCTTTCTGTAGAGGTTATCTGCAATACTTCACAAAACTTTAATTTTGGGAGCAGGTTTATGTGGACCGATCGTCGTTCGGGGAAAACCCATCAACGCGGAGAGCAGGATAAGCGAGGTCCTTATGAACGTGATCGAACACGTGTGATTCATTGTCCTGCTTTTCGTCGCTTGCAGCGTAAAACACAAATTTTAGGCACGGACGAAGGCGATTTTCATCGAACACGCTTGACGCACTCGCTAGAAGTCTCGTCAATTGGATGCAGCTTGGTTCGGCGTCTTGCAACCAACCTTAAATATGAAGCTTTTTTTGATTTACTGCCGGATGAAGATTTAATCAGCGTCATGTGTCTGCTTCATGATATAGGCCATCCACCGTTTGGGCATGGCGGTGAAGTCGCCTTGAACTATATGATGCGTAGCCATGGGGGCTTTGAAGGCAACGGACAGACGCTTCGCTTGCTGACTAAATTGGAGAACAGTTACGGTGCGTTTGGATTAGATCTCACGAGACGGGCTTTGCTAGGTATCTTAAAGTACCCTGTGAATCGTGAACGTGTGGTTGCAACCGAGATGCCGGCCATTCCAGAAGCGCAACATCAAGCAATTTGTGTGAACGATTGGCTTCCACCTAAAGCTTATTTTGAGAGTGAACAACCTGAAGTGGATTGGTTGATGCTGGCGCTAACAGAAGCTGATCGTCAATTATTTCAAAGTTTATCAAAACAACCGGATGCACATCATCATGGTGCGTCAAAATATCGAAGTTTAGATTGTTCCATTATGGATATTGCTGATGATATTGCGTATGGCGTGCATGATTTAGAAGATGCGATTCAATTGCGTTTGATTACACGTACTCAGTTGGATACCTCTGATTTTAGAGCGTTGCTTGCGGAGACCTCGTTAACCGATCGTGCGTCACCTTTATTGGACGCTTTGTTTGATGATGCGTTGGATATTAGAAAGCAGGCCATTGGTGAAATGGTGAATTACTTTGTGACAGCCACAACGATTGAGATAAGCAACGAAGCGTTTGACGGCGGTTTATTAAAATATAATGCGGTGTTGCTTCCAGAAGCCAAAGCATTGATTGAAGCATTGATTGCCGCTATTTATGAGCATGTGATTGATTCGCAAGAATCGCGTACGTTTGAATACGGAGGTCAGACGGTGGTGTTACGTCTGTTTGATGCCTTGAGTTCTAATCCGATGGGGCTACTGAGTCTGAAAGATCGGATATGTTTTAAAGAAGCAGCGGATGAAGCGGCTGGACGACGCGTGGTGTGCGATATCATTGCAAACATGACGGATGAATATGCCTATCGCATGCACGAGCGGTTATTTGGTTTTAATACGCGAACGATATTTGAAAGGTTATAGTAGGCCTATAAAATTGTTTTAATTTTAATCAATCATGAAGCATTATTGGAAACGGGAGCTCAGTAATATTTACTGGGTCTAGGGGCTGTTTCCATTTCCATTTCCATTCGAGTGCGCTTTGGCTGCGGTTCCTCTATATTATCTGCGGCAGATTTGTGAAACGAGTATCTGCTTTCTGATGAGAGCTGTGAGATATAACTATCAAATTGAGGAGAAGGCGTTTTGTTATCCTCCGTGATAACCTTGGTTAAATATGAGCCAAAATGAACGATATTGTTTATCAAGTTGTGACTAATGACTACTTTGCGAGCATAATAATATTCTAAGGCTTTGATTAAATTTGGGGTGATATATTCATCTTTAATCGGATGTAAACGGTTGAGCTCAATTATTTGTAATAGTATGTTTAGCGTACTTACTTCGATTGATATGTCATGCTCTTGAAAAGGCTGCAGCTTCTCAATGAGCTCTGGAAAGAGAAATTTGTCTTCAATAGAGTTGGCAGGTAAATTATCATCAAGGTACATCAGTGTCAGTACATAAGATGTTGGCTTATTATCTAAATCAAAATTATCAAACATAGCAGCAACCCAATCATCTTTATTTAATTTGCTTGTGGGTGAGTCGCAGCGGTATGCCAAATCCACATCAATACACCGTGAATGTTGGTCGTGTACTAAAAAATTACCTCTGATCTCTGCGTCTAAAATGATGATTCTTGTTCTTTTATAGATACTAATCACTTCAACTGCAATATCATCATAATCTGCAGTGATATCACCAAAATAAGGCAATATTAGGCATTCACGAAGAAATCCCAAGGATTGAACAATTAAGTTTTCCGTTTCAAGCGATAATTTTATGTTCGCATTTATTGCTTCGATGATATGAGTTGTAATATTTAGATCAAGTTTATCATTTAGTCTGGTTCGTTGTATTATGCCTAATTCATCAATGAAAGCTGCCATTAATATATTCGATGAGGAGTGATAAACATTAATTACTTTGGGCTGAATTGAGTCATCGTCAGGCGATTGGTCTTTCGTTAACGTTAACCGATAACCTTCGATATTAAATACAGGGTATTCAGGATTAATTAAACGGAGTTTGCGGGCCGCTCTGGCGGAGCTATTCGTTAGATTGTCATCTATTGTAATGGCCTGTGGTATTTTAAGTACCCATAAACCATGCACGCCATCAATCGTCAAGGGAGTGCTTGATAGGTAAGGTTGATTGTATGCACCTTTACTCAAAGGGAGCCACGTTGTCGTTTTTGTTAGGGCATTAAGATCGCGTTGATTCATTTGGAACTACCTTTATCCAACAGTTCAGTTCCAATATAATACCACCGTGATCAAATAAAAGTCAATAAATCCTCGTTTCAAGAATGGATTTCTCGGTGGTAATCGAGCTAAACTCGGCGCTGTTGTTAAAAACAGCTTTGCTTGTGTTAATATATTTATCAATTATATAAAATATTCAACGAAAAGGCGAAAATAGGCTAAAGTTATTGGGTAGGTAAATAATGATGCAACATAATCGAATGATTATGTTGGCGTCCCCAAGGGGAGTCGAACCCCTGTTACCGCCGTGAAAGGGCGGTGTCCTAGGCCTCTAGACGATGGGGACCTAGCTTGAAATTTTATCAGCATCAGCATGATTTGCTGATGCTGGTGGAGTTAGGCGGAATCGAACCGCCGACCTATTGCATGCCATGCAATCGCTCTACCAACTGAGCTATAACCCCAAATTCCGAACGCAAGTTTACGATATTTAGGGCCTGAGTGTCAAGGGTATTTACATATTTTATCTTAAATAAGCTTCTTATTTTAAGCATAACGCTTTTTTTGCCAAAGTAGCATCAGTGTAAGTGAGATGGTGAGCGGCGTGCCTAATTTATTAGGCCATCCCCAATCCAGGCACCACGCCGAGGTGAGATCGAGTAGCGAGAGAAATAAGCTTAAAGCAAGAAACGTTGTACTCAGCGCTTTTGCTGAATTAAGACGATGATTTTGCAAGATTTGCGGCAAGATATAACTTAAAAATCCAATGCGAGAAACCCAGCCAATCAAGCATATCGTGTTGCTTGAGTAAGACATGGCTTCCAAAGAGAAAAATCCAGTGAGCATCATCATTAAACTTAAACAAAAAAGGCTAAGCGCTCCAAGTAATATGATTTGTCCGCGTTGCTGCGCGCGTCGCATAAGTTGTATCTGTTGTATACTGAGCGTGGCCAGGGCCGCAATTGAAACCATGAGGTACTGCCACGGCAGGGGTTTTAGCCATCCGTAGATTAAATCTAAGGCAAAGCTTGTCATGAGTATCATATGTAAGCTTATGCTTAATTCGGCTAAGTGATGCTGATTGTTGTTGTGTCGTATTTGAGGCAGATAGACGATGAGATAAAGTGCGAATGCAAGGTTGAGTGTGAGGTTTCCGAGGGTTGTTGGACTTATCATGCGTTTATTTTTGTTCGTGTAAAATTAAGTGATGTGAGCGTGCGAGCAAGTCATGTAATACATTATTTAGGGGTGTTGCACGCTCCGAAAATATCGAAAGTGCTTGCTCTGTTTTTTGGAAGTGCGTCTGTATTGCTTTTCTTAACGCGTCTTCGGTGTAATAGGTTGCAAACGTTGTTTTATGATTGGCCTGGTCTGAGGCACGGCCCTTGCCAAGGCTTTGCGCATCGTAGCTATCTAAATAATCGTCTTGCATTTGAAAGGCAAGGCCTAAGTGTGTGGCAAATTGACGCAGCGCAAGCACGGTTTCGGTGCTAGCTTCGGCAGCAGCTAACGTCATGTTCATGCACGCAAGCATCAGTCGACCTGTTTTTAAATCATGAATTTCAGCAAGTATTGCTTCGGTAATATCGGGGCGTGCTAGTTCAGAGAGATCTAAACTTTGTCCACTGACCATGCCAGCGGGGCCGCAAGCTTTCACAAGCTCGTGGGTTACATCAAGTACGTTAGGGAGTGGGAGGGTTTGTGGAAGCTGGCTTAATAATACATCTATGGCGAGTGCTTGCAGTCCGTCACCGACTAAAATAGCCGTGGCTTCATCAAATGCGCGATGACAACTGGGTTTTCCTCGACGCAGATCATCGTTATCCATGGCCGGTAGGTCATCATGAACCAATGAATAAGCATGGATGAGTTCAATCGCAACAGCAATCACATCTAATGTTGCCAAAGGTACGCCTAGAAGCTCGCCTGATAGATAAACGAGCAAAGGACGTACGCGTTTGCCCCCCGGAAAGAGAGCATACAACATGGCGTCTCGAATCGCGGGTGCTGGAATGGGTGTGGTTTCGAGTAAATTACGTAAATATTGTTCGTGGCGTGTTATATAGGCTGTGTTAGGCATCCGTGCTGCTCTCGTCAGAAGGTGTTTGATTAAGAAGTTGCTCAACTTTTTGTTCAGCATCAGCTAGAAGTGTTTGGCAGGTTCGGGTGAGGCCAATGCCTTTTTCAAATGCTTTCAGTGCGTTATCTAACGATAAATCGCCTTTCTCAAGAGAATTCACGACCTGTTCGAGTGCCGCAATTGATTTTTCAAATTGAACGGGTTTAGTCATGTGATGGGTCCTATCCTGAACTCAGCAATAAAGTTGTTATTATACGGCGTTGATGAATAAATAAAAAGAATGAATGTGAGTTGTGTCGCGGGCAAGCTGCGCTACGTAGACGGAAGTGAATATTAGCACATAATCGTGTCTATAATGAAGTCATTATGGTTTTTATTGGCTCAGTGTATAATTGCTTTTTTGTTCTTTACGTTCTGATTGAGGGGTTTTTGTTGTCTAATCGCTTAGTTTTTTTGTTCTGTATTTTTTTTATCGGACTAAATAGTGCCGTAGCATTTTCTTCATCAGCGGATGTAAGTTCGAGTGGGATTAAGCCTTGGCCTGCTTTAAGATATGGTGATAAAGTGGCCATTATTGCGCCATCGCGTGGCGCTTCTTCCGAAGAGGTCAATCAAGCAAAAGAGCTTTTGCTTGGGATTGGTTTTGAACCTGTTGTTGAGTCTTGTACGTTTGGTGATAACACGTTTGGTTATGCAAACACAGACCGTGAACGAGTCAAGTGCTTTAATAGCGTTATGAATAATCAAGAAATCAAGGCGCTCTTTGCTATTCGAGGTGGTAATGGAGCTTCTGATGTGGTTTTTCTCTTGGAGAAATATTACTCAAATGAGCTTGAAGATACATGGCAATCTAAGCCTGTTATAGGCTTCAGTGATGTTACAGCTCTTCATCTGTTGCTTAATTCAAAAGGGATTCCTACTATCCATGGGCCTGTTTTATTATTTAATCAAGAAACAGGATCAGGCATGAATGGTGAGCAAGTTTTTTCTGAAATTGCTGATTACCTTGTGAATCCAACGCATGAAAAGCTGTATGATGAACGGAGCGGGGTTAATTTTATACCCATGAATCATGAAGCTTCTTCTTCCAAACACATATCAGGGATCTTGACCGGTGGTAACCTCACGTTAGTTGCTACGACGATAGGAACGTCGAGTGAAGTTGCAGCCAACTCGATTCTTGTTCTTGAGGATGTTGGAGAGACACCGGAGAGAGTCAAGCGAAGTCTATGGCAAATTCAACGAGGGCTTATAAAGCAGAACAAACTACCTAAGGCCATGATTTTTGGTGATTTTAAATCGGACAATCCAGATTTAATGAAAGCTTTGCAAGAATTTGCGGACGAGGTCTCCTATCCTGTTATAAAAACTGAATCAATTGGGCATGGAAAGAAAAATATTTTCTTGGCTTTTGGTGTGAAAGCAGTTTTGGAGCTTGGATCTGTTATTGTTCTGCGCATGCCTTCGTGGAATGGCGTTGATTCAATGGCTGAAGACGATACAGCATTCCAAGCCTGGCCAGCGTATTATTAAGGAGAGCTTGTACTCGTTTAGAAAATACCCCCCCCACCCGAACGACAGAGCCGCCTGGGTGGGGAGGGGGCTTTAGTTACGAGCCATAGCTTGCAGAAATCGCCTGTTCAGAGGCTTCAAATCGCTCAGCCAATACGGACGGTGCTGTTTGGAAAAACGAATTTTTTGTACTGGGAACCATAGGTGCTAACAGATTGAAAATCACATGCAGTGCATCCATAATTTTTCGACAAAAAAAGCTAGCATAAGATTCGTTTTCAAGTAACGCGGCTTGACCTTCTGGAATAATCTTTGTTTTAACCTTGATTCTAAAGTCGTTCATACTTTCTTGTGTGCGATTAGGTTCACGTGCGAGGTCCTCGGCCATTGCCTTAAAATCATCCATGGAATGTTTGATTTTTTCATAAGCGTTCTCGCCCAAATTATCTAAGAGCTCTTTTTGTAATGCGTCTAAGTGTGGCGTGATGTGATCAAGGGCCTCTTGTATGACGAGCTGCTTTGCGGCTTTTGCGTTTTCTGCTTTTGAATTTTCTATAGCCTGAAGTCTTGCTGCTTCTTCAGTCGCTTTTTTTTCTTCTATTTCTGGTGCATCAGAAGGGTCTAATAAAGCATTGAGTTCGTCAGATCGCGTAGACCGTGCATTAAGATCTTCGGAATTTAATGAGTCAAGTGTGTCTTGTCTCAATAATGTGTATTCTTGTTCTGGAGGAGGTGTGTCAGTACTCATTGCATCAGCATGCTCTATAGACGCGTCTACTTTACTATCAGGCATGGTGATTGCTAATAAACCACCGAGGTTTTCTGATCCTATTACAGCCAGCATAGGATGGTCTTCTGTGGTAAGAACAGCATGTAATTGGCTCATCTCTTCAGCATTGAATGTCCGCTGAATGATGTCGAGAAAAGATGCTTTGTGTTGCTCAAACTTGGCTTCATTGTCTTGTTTGAGGCCTTTAAATGATACAGCTCTTTGAAATTTTGCCGTTGAACTTTCTACCGGAGCGTCTGGGTGATTGGTGCGTATAATGCTTAGAAAAATATCGATGCGAGATTGTTCAAGTGCTGCAATAATACAGCTCGCAGGAATAATATTTTCGGGTGTTTTGAACGCATCAAATAATTGTTTGCAATGTGCTTTATCAACCTCATGATTCGTGATTGCTGCAAGCAAATGTGATTCTGTTACCGTTGTATTGGGATTGTTGAGAATCGTGGTTATTTTGTGTAAATCTGCTGTTTCAATTGCTTCGAGTAATATCATCGTCATTATATCCATATAAGTTAAGGCGAGATCGTAGTGTAGGGTTTAGTTAAAAATAAATCAATACAGGCCCAGCGGGGTGTCAAGGCAATTTCAAAATGTCACCTTTTCAGCAAGTTTAAAATGTCACCTTTTTCATTTTTTTAAACACTGCTCTTCAATAGTAGTTATCCATAAG
>Ga0209390_10005770_pt1 | contig 17172 bp, 18 predicted proteins | sample BON01_FD_187212 | JGI IMG/M metagenome (GOLD analysis project Ga0209390, IMG submission 187212) | Freshwater microbial communities from Lake Bonney liftoff mats and glacier meltwater in Antarctica - BON-01 (SPAdes) (version 2) | ecosystem: Environmental > Aquatic > Freshwater > Ice > Glacier...
ACATGTATGGCCCCACCGAGACCACCATATGGTCCTCGGTCGAAGAGGTGAGCGACGCCGAGCCGACCACAAACATCGGCACCCCACTGGCCAACCAACAGCTTTATGTCCTTGATCCAACAGGCCAACCCGTCCCCCCCGGCAATGAGGGAGAGTTGTGGATCGGTGGCGAAGGTGTCACCCGCGGCTACTGGCAGCGCCCCGATCTGACCGCTGACCGCTTCCGCCCCAACCCCTTTCACAAGGGCCGCATCTACGGCACTGGCGATCTGGTCCGCCTGCGTAAGGATGGCAAGATCGACTTTCTGGGCCGCACCGACCATCAGGTAAAACTGCGCGGCTACCGGATTGAACTCGGGGAAATCGAAGCCGCCTTGGAGCGCCAACCCGGCGTCACCCAAGCCGTGGTGATGGCGCGAGAAGACAGCCCTGGCGATCTGCGGCTGGTCGCCTATATCACCGGCTCTGCGTCGGATGCCACGCTGCGCACCGCCTTGGCGCAGGATCTGCCCGATCACATGATCCCGGCGCATTTTGTCACGCTGCCCGCGATGCCGCTAACCCCCAACCGCAAAGTTGACCGCAAAGCGCTGCCCGCGCCCACCACAGCCCCGGTGGTGGCGGTGTTTGAGGCCCCTGTTTCAACCGTCGCCGCCGATCTGGCGGTGATCTGGGCGCGGGTTCTGGGTGTGGCGAAAGTGGGGGCCAAGGACAATTTCTTTGCCCTTGGTGGCCACTCCTTGCTGGCCGTTCAGGCGCATCGCGAAATCCGTGACAAGATGGGGGCGGCCAAAGTCTCAATCACCGACATCTTCCGCTTTCCGGTGCTAGAGGCGCTTGCCGCCCATATCGAAGGGCCAAAAGTGGCCAAACCCGCGCCGGTTCTTGCGGCGGCACCCGCGCCCTCAAGCACCGAAGACCTGGGCGATGCCCTTGCCCGTCGCCGCGCGATGCGGCTGGCGCGGCGCGGTGTTGATGCCTGATCTGGCCCGCCTTGCGGCCATGGCGCGGGGCCTTCTGCCCCCCGGCGTGGCCGTGGCGGCAGCCGATCCGCGCCAGTTGCACCCCGTGTTGGACGGCGAAGCCCTGCCCGGAGCGGTGCCCGCCCGTCTGCGTGAATTCTCGGCCGGCCGCCATGCCGCCCGGGCGGCAATGGCCGCCCTTGGCGCGCCGATTGCCGCGATTCCCCCCGGCGATGACCGCGCGCCGATCTGGCCCGCCGGGATCACCGGCAGCATCACCCATAGTGCCAGCGCCTGCCTTGCGGCGGTCGCTTTGTGCGGCGTTATTGACGGGCTTGGGTTGGATCTGGAAGAAGACGCGCCGCTAGAGGCCGCTCTCTGGCCCGAGATTTGCCGCCCCGAAGAGCTGACCCTTTTGGGCGACACGCCCGGCTTGCAAGCCCGGCTGATCTTTGCGGTGAAAGAGGCCGCTTATAAGGCGCAATATGCCCGCTCAGCGACGCTGTTTGGGTTTGACGGGCTGTCGGTGACGCTGACAGCCACGGTGTTTTCTGCGCGTTTTACCCGAGCAGTTGCGCCCTTTGCAGCGGGTCATACGGTGCAGGGTAGATGGGCGCGGGGCGAAGGGCACATCCTGGCCACCTGCATTCTTTAGGGTTCAGTGCCGCAGCGACGAATTTGCAGGACAGGCGTTGTTTTTGCGTTAAGTAACCGGCAGCGGGCTATTTGGCCCCGCAACCGCGCAAAGAATCCCCATGAAAAAGCTGGTCGCCACCCTTTGTGTCATCAGTTGGTCAGGCTTCTGGGCCTTTGGCTATCTTGCCCTCTGTGCCGGAGTCACAGTCGGCCCAGATCTCACGGTTGCCGTGGCGCTGGCAGCGCTTGGTCTGATAACGGGCGTCTTCACCTATCTGAAAATCGCCCGCAGCGCCGACCCGGATCGCTGGCAGCGCGCTACGCCGTCTGAGGGCGCTTGATCTTAGACGCGGCGTCATAGACCAGCGGGCGCAACTCGGTATTGCCCTGATCCAGAAAACGAAACAGCTTGGTCCGCATCCGCGGCTCCCAAAAATCGTTGATGTGTGAGGCTGTCAGCTCCACCCCCTCAGCATGGGGCTTTGATTCCATGAATTGGGCGATCTGGTTCGCCATGCGAATGATCTTGGCGTCTAAGTCAGTGGACATGGCTTTGCTCCGTCAAAAGGCGATCGGTGTGGGTATAAGCCTCGAACCGGTCGGGTCGGGCAAGGGCAAGCAGGGTGATCCCGGCACGGTCGGCAAGGGCGACGGCATCTGCGGTAGGGGCGGAAACGGCAATCAGGATGCCAGTGCCAAGGGCGGCCACCTTTTGCACCAGATCAATCGAGACGCGGCTGGTCAGAACCACCGCGCCCTCGCTCGTAGGATGCGCAATATTGCGCATCCTACCAATAAGTTTGTCCAAGGCGTTATGCCGGCCCACGTCTTCGCAGGCCGCCAACATCCCCGCCGGGGTCCAGAACGCCGCGCAATGCGCCGCGCGGGTGGCGTCATGCAAGGGCTGCGAGGCGGGCAAAGCCGCCACGGCCGCCATCACCTGCGCAGGCGTCATCCGAAAGGCGCTATGCGCCACCGGCGCCACATCGCGCAGCGCTTGATCAATGGAGTCAATCCCGCATAGCCCGCAGCCGACCGGCCCGGCCATCGTGCGCCGCCGCGCTGACAGCCGCGCTTCGGCCTGCGCTTGCAGCCAGATCTGCACATCAATTCCGCGCGCTGAGGGCACCACCTCAACCGACAAAATCTCGGACGGGGTGGCGATCCCCTCGCTCAACGCAAAGCCATAGGCGAAATCCACCAGATCATCCGGCGTCGCCATCATCACCGCCTGCGTGCTTCCATTGAACGACAGTGCCACGGCGGTCTCTTCGGGCAAGACGCGCTCTCCGGCCCGGATATCCGGGCCGAAGGCAAGGCGGGGCACAGGCCGCGCACCGTGCATGGCCTACTCTGCCGCAGGCAGGATGCGCCGAGCCAGTGTGGCTTGGGCGTTATACTCTTCCTGCCATTCGGACGGCCCGTTTGACGGGCTGATCTGCACCGCTGTAACCTTGTATTCCGGGCAATTGGTCGCCCAATCGCTGAAATCGGTGGTGATGACATTGGCTTGCGTGTCCGGGTGGTGGAAGGTCGTATAAACCACGCCCGGGCTGACCCGATCTGTGATCTGCGCCCGCAGAGATGTGGCCCCGGCCCGGCTGGCCAGCCGTACCCAATCGCGATCCCGGATGCCGCGATTTTCGGCGTCATGCGGGTGGATTTCCAGCACATCTTCATCATGCCAGACCACATTCTCGGTCCGCCGCGTTTGCGCACCCACGTTATACTGCGACAAGATCCGCCCGGTGGTCAGCAACAAGGGGAAGCGTGGCCCGGTCTTTTCATCCGTCGCCACATATTCGGTGTTGATGAACTTGCCCTTGCCACGCACGAACCCGTCGATATGCATCAGCGGCGTGCCCTCTGGTGCCTTTTCATTACAAGGCCACTGGATCGAGCCCATCGTCTCCAGCTTTTCATAACTTACGCCCGCAAAAGACGGCGTCAGCATCGCGATCTCGTCCATGATCTGGGACGGATGGGTATAGCCCCAGCCCGCATCCATCTCATTGGCGAACATCTGCGTCACTTCCCAATCAGCATAGCCGTTCTTCGGCGCCATCACCTTGCGCACGCGGTTGATGCGGCGTTCAGCGTTGGTGAATGTGCCGTCTTTCTCAAGGAAAGTAGAGCCCGGAAAGAACACATGCGCGTAATTCGCTGTCTCGTTCAGGAACAGATCGTGGACGATCACACATTCCATCGCGGCCAATCCGGCCGCGACATGCTTGGTGTCCGGGTCTGATTGCAGGATGTCTTCGCCCTGACAATAAAGCCCCTTGAACACGCCCTCGACGGCCGCATCCAGCATGTTCGGAATCCGCAAGCCCGGCTCGTTGTCAATTGTAACGCCCCAAGCTTTCTCAAACAGCTCGCGCACGTCGTTATTCTTGACGTGGCGATAGCCCGGCAATTCATGCGGGAACGATCCCATATCGCACGAACCCTGCACGTTGTTCTGACCGCGCAAGGGGTTAACCCCCACGCCCGGACGGCCCACATTGCCCGTCAACATCGCGAGGTTAGCAATGCCGATCACGGTGGTTGAGCCTTGGGAATGCTCTGTCACACCCAAGCCATAGTAGATCGATCCATTGCCACCCAAGGCGAACAACCGCGCGGCCGCGCGGACCTCAGCGGCGTCAACGCCGGTCAGCAGTTGAACGGCCTCGGGCGAGTGATGCGGCTGGCTGACAAACTCAACATAGTCTTGGAACTCATCCCAATCGCAGCGGGTGCGGATGAACTCTTCATCCATCAGCCCTTCGGTCACGATCACATGCGCCAGCGCGGTCACCATGGCCACGTTGGTGCCCGGCGTCAGCGGCAGGTGGTAGGCGGCCTTGATGTGCGGGCTATTGACCATATCAATCCGGCGCGGATCAATCACGATCAGCTTTGCGCCCTTGCGCAGCCGCTTTTTCAAGCGGCTTGCAAAGACCGGGTGCCCATCGGTCGGGTTCGCCCCGATCACGATCACTACATCGGTATGCTCAACCGAATCAAAGTCTTGCGTGCCCGCACTGGTGCCGAATGTCTGGCCCAGACCATAGCCGGTGGGCGAATGGCACACCCGCGCGCAGGTATCGGTGTTGTTGTTCTTGAACACCGCCCGGGTCAGTTTCTGCACCAGATAGGTTTCTTCATTGGTGCAACGGCTGGAGGTGATAACCCCCACCGAATTGCGCCCATGCGTGTCGATCAGGCCCTGCATCCGCTTGGCGGCAAACTCCATCGCCTCGGGCCAGGACACTTCCTGCCACGGGTCGTTGATGTCGCTGCGGATCAGCGGGTTCAGAATGCGGTCCTTGTGGCTGGCATAGCCATAGGCAAAGCGGCCCTTGACGCAGGAATGGCCCCGGTTCGCCTTGCCGTGCTTATAGGGCACCATGCGCACCAATTCATCGCCGCGCATCTCGGCTTTGAACGAACAGCCCACGCCGCAATAGGCGCAAGTGGTGATCACGGCATGCGATGGCGTGCCGATGTCGATCACCGATTTCTCGGTCAAAGTAGCGGTCGGGCAGGCGGCCACGCAAGCCCCACAAGACACACAATCAGAGGCCATAGCATCGTCAGTTTTCGCGCCGAACGACACGCGGGAATCGAAACCCCGGCCTTCAATCGTCAGTGCAAAAGTGCCTTGAGTTTCCTCACAGGCCCGCACGCAGCGCGAGCAGACAATGCACTTGGCCGGATCATAGGCGAAATACGGGTTGCTGTCGTCTTTCGGCAGCCATTGCGGGTTCTTTTCGCCGCTGGTGTTCTTTGCGCGGAAATGGGTGTCGATGGCCTCATACCGCACGTCGCGCAGGCCCACGGCCCCCGCCATATCCTGCAATTCGCAATCGCCATTGGCCGCGCAGGTCAGGCAATCCAGCGGGTGGTCGCTGATATACAACTCCATCACGCCGCGGCGCAGATCCTTTAGCTTGCCAGTCTGGGTATGCACTTGCAGACCCGCCGCGACGGGCGTGGTGCAAGAGGCTGGCGTGCCATTGCGGCCCTCAATCTCTACCAGACATAAGCGGCACGACCCGAAGGCCTCAAGGCTATCGGTGGCGCACAGCTTTGGCACTTGAATACCGGCCTCAGCCGCCGCGCGCATGATGCTTGTGCCTTCGGGCACGGTCACATCGAAACCGTCGATGGTCAGCGTGATCATCGTTTTGGATTTGGCAGCAGGGGTGCCGAAATCGCGATCTGGGATGATGAAATCTTTCATTCGGCGGCTTCCTTTGCGGCGTTGAAGTCGTCAGGGAAATGGGTGAGGGCGGACAGCACGGGATAGGGCGTAAAGCCCCCCAGCGCGCAAAGCGAACCGGATTTCATCGTGCTGCACAGGTCTTTCAGCAGCGGGATGGCCGAGGTGTCGCCCTTGGCAATCCGGTCGATGGTTTCCGTGCCGCGCACGGCGCCGATGCGGCAAGGGGTGCATTTGCCGCAGGATTCGATGGCACAGAATTCCATCGCGAAACGGGCCATTTTCAGCATATCCGTGCTGTCATCGAAAATGGTCAGACCGGCGTGGCCGATCAGGCCATTTTGCCCGGTGAATTCCTCATACCCAAAGGGCGTGCCGAAATCGCTGCGCGGATGATATGCGCCCAAAGGCCCGCCCACCTGCACCGCCTTGACCGGACGGCCAGAAGCCGTGCCGCCGCCAATCCGGTCCACGATATCGCCCAAGGTCAGGCCAAAGGCGATCTCATACAGACCCCCATGCTTGACGTTGCCCGCAATCTGCAACGGGATCGTGCCGCGCGACCGGCCAAGGCCAAAGTCTTTGTAATGCTTAGCACCCTTGGCCATGATCACCGGCACCGAGGCCAGCGAGATCACGTTATTCACCACGGTTGGCTTGCCCAGGAACCCTTCCAAGGCGGGCAGCGGTGGCTTGGCGCGCACCACGCCCCGCTTGCCCTCAAGGCTGTTCAGCAGGCTGGTCTCTTCGCCGCATACATAGGCGCCCGCGCCCACACGGATCTCCATGTCAAAGGCGGCATTCAAAACGCCCGCGTCCCGCGCGATCTTGACCGCTGCGTCCATCACCCGGATGGCGACGGGATATTCGCTGCGGATATAGACGTAACCCTTGGTCGCCCCGGTCGCCAAGCCTGCAATCATCATCCCTTCGATCAGGGTAAAGGGGTCGCCTTCCATCAGCATCCGGTCGGCAAATGTGGCGCTATCGCCCTCATCCGCGTTGCAAACGATGTATTTCTGATCGGCAGGGGCATCGGAAACCGTCTTCCATTTGATGCCCGTCGGGAAACCGGCACCACCCCGGCCCCGCAGACCCGATTCGGTGACCTCTGCCACGATCCCGGCCTTATCCATGCCCTGCGCCCGGGACAGACCTTCCAGCCCACCATGCGCCCGGTAGTCGTCCAAGGACAAGGGATCAATCACCCCAACGCGGGCAAAGGTCAGACGCGTCTGCCCCTTCATCCACTCCAGTTCCTCGGTTGGCCCCAAGGCCTTCGGATGCGCTGCCAGATCGCCAAACAACCCGGCCACATCGGCCACCGTCATCTGGCCAAAGGCATGGCGCACGCCGCCCACCTCAACTTCGACCAGCGGCTCCAGCCACACCATCCCGCGGCTGCCGTTGCGCACCAGTGTCACATCGCCATGCGCCGCAATCGCCGCCGCCACATCATCCGCGCCCAAAGCGACCGCAGCAGAATCCAAAGGAACCCAGATCTTCATGCTTTTGCGTTTGCCACAAGGGTTTCGGCCGTCGCACGACCCACAAGGGTATCCCCCACCAAAGCCGCAGGCCCGCAAGCGCACAGTCCCAGACAGAACACCGGCTCCAACGTCACAGCACCGTCCGCCGTGGTTTCATGCCAATCAATTCCCAGCTTGGCCTGCACCTCTGCGGCCAGTGCATCCGACCCTTGGGCCTGACACGCCTCGGCCCGGCACAGCTTCAAAACCGTCCGCCCCGCAGGCTTTTCGCGGAAATCATGGTAGAACGACATTACCCCATGTGCCTCGGCCTTCGAGATGTTCAGGTCCTTGGCAATGATCGGCAGCGCCTCTTGCGGCACATGACCAAAAGAAGCCTGCACAGCATGAAGGATCGGCAACAACGGCCCCTCCAATCCGCGATGGGCGTCAAGGATCTCCTGGATCCGGGCGGTAAAGTCGACGGAATCAAGCATGCGGACGGCCTTTTGCTGGTTCCGGTCATAATCACCCAAGTTGATAGGCGATTCAATCTCGATCTACCGTTGTCTGATAGGCTTGACCTATCAATCCAGTCGCGATTTCAACCGCGCTGCCTCGTCGATCAGCGCTGCCAGAACCGGCGTCTGCGGATCACGCCGCGCGGCGATCAATCCCACCAGATGCTCTGCCTCTGGCTGCACAATCGGAATCGCCACCAGCCGCCCGGTCTCGGCAAACAACCGCGCCAGACGCATCGGCACGACGCTTGCCCAACGGCCCGTCATCACATGACTGACCAGCGCAATGGTCGAATTCGATTCAATCGCTGGGGCCACATTGGCCCCCACCTCGGCCAAGTGCTGATTGACGATCCGCCGGTTTTGCATATCGCCGGTCAACAGGCACAAGGGCTGCTCTGCCGCCTCGGCCCATGTCACTGAACTGTGCGCGGCCAGTGGCGTGCCGGGGGCGCAGAGAAAGCGGTAAAATTCCGCATACAAAGGCACTTGGGCAACCCGGCCCAAGGGTTCATTGTCCAGATAGGTAATCCCCGCTTCCAGATCCAGCGATTCAATCTGGGTCAGGATCTCGGCAGAGGTGCGCGACAGGATCGTCACCTTTACCCCCGGATGCCGCGTGGTGAACGGCCCGGTCAACTCGGCCACCATCGGCAAGGCGGTGGGAATAACCCCCAACCGCAGATTGCCAGACAACCCGGTGCGCACTGCCCGCATCTCATCCTTTAACGCGCGGGCATCGGCCACGATGATCAGCGCGCGGTCCAGCACCCGCTGGCCTTCGGGCGTCAGACCCTGAAACCGGCTGCCGCGGAACACCAGCTGCACGCCCAGTTGATCCTCTAGCTGCCGGATCGCCCCCGACAGTGACGGCTGCGTCACCCCACAGACCTGCGCCGCGCGGCCAAAGTGCCGTTCGCGCGCTAAAGCGATGAACATTTCCAGCTTGTCGATCATGCGGGTAAACTGCCCCGACGATAGCGCGGGTGCAAGCGAAGAAGGGTCAAACCCCCGGCGCCCCAACCCACCCACCCCGCGCCGAGGGTTTGACCCGGCACCCTTGCCGGGCGGGCCGTGACAGCCTACTTCTGAACTATGAGAATAAACCTGCCCTTTGTCCCCAAAACCCCGACCGTCCCGGTGATCCGCCTGCAAGGCAGCATTGGCGCGGGCGGTCGCGCGTTGAATGATGCCAGCCTTGCCGCGCTGATCGAAAAGGCGTTCCGGTCAAAACCGGTGGCGGTGGCGCTTGCCATCAACTCGCCCGGTGGCTCTGCTGCGCAATCCAGCCTGATTGCCGCCCGCATCCGGCGGTTGGCGGATGAGCGGCAGATCCCGGTTCATGCCTTTGTCGAAGATGTCGCGGCCTCTGGCGGTTATTGGCTGGCCACCGCCGCCGATGACATCTGGGTGGATGCCACCTCTATCGTCGGCTCTATTGGTGTTATCTTTGCGGGCTTTGGGTTTCCCGAATTGCTGGCCCGCCAAGGGGTTGAACGCCGCGTCCACACCGCGGGCACCTCAAAAAGCATGGCCGATCCGTTCCGGCCAGAGACTGAGGCCGACGTGGCCCGCATCCGCAAGCTGCTGACGCCGCTGCATGAGGCGTTTATCGCCCATGTCAAATCCCGGCGCGGGGGGCGGTTGACCCCGGACGCCGATCTCTTCAACGCGGATATCTGGGTGGGTCAGGGGGCGGTGGATATGGGTTTGGTCGACGGGCTGGCCCATATGAAGCCCAAACTGATGCAGCTTTATGGCGACAAGGTTCGTCTGGTGCCTTACGGCCAGAAACGCGGCTTGCTCAGCCGGTTTGGCCTGTCGATGATCGACAGCACCATAGGCGCGGTAGAGGATCGGGCCCTTTGGGCGCGGTTTGGGTTGTAAATGCTGTTCAAGATTATCCTGATATTCCTGTTGGCAATGGTGCTGGTTGGCATGGTCGGCAAAGTGCTGTTTCCCACCGCGCTGGACCGTGCCAAGCGGCGGGGCAAAATCCGGGGTGCGGTGCTGTGTAACGACTGCGGCAAGCCGCTGATCGGCAAGACGTGTGACTGCAAGGGGCAGAAATGACGGCTTTGGTAACGGGCGCAGGCAAGCGGCTGGGCCGCGCGATGGCGCTGTATCTGGCATCACGGGGCCAGGATGTGGCGGTGCATTACGCCTCTTCGGGGGCAGGGGCCGAAGCGGTCTGCGCCGAGATCCGCGCGATGGGCCGCAAGGCCGTGGCGGTGCAGGCCGATTTGCTGGATGAGGCGCAGGTTGAAACCCTGATCCCCCGCGCCGTTGCCGCCCTTGGCCCCCTGACCATCCTAATCAACAACGCCTCTATCTTTGAATATGACCGGATCGAAACGGCCACTCGCAAGGGCTGGGACCGTCACATCGAATCCAATCTGCGCGCGCCCTATGTGCTGACCCAAGCCTTTGCCGCGCAATGTGCGCCCACGGGCACGGACGCCGCAGGCGAGCCCCTTGCCTCCGGCCTGATCGTCAACATGATCGACCAGCGGATCTGGAAACCCACGCCCGAGTTTTCCACCTATACCATCGCCAAGATGGGCCTCTGGGCGCTGACCCAGACCGCCGCCCAAGGCCTTGCGCCGCAAATCCGGGTCAATGCCATCGGCCCTGGCCCGACCATGCAAGGATCGCGGCAATCGGCCGGCCATTTTGCCCGCCAGCGCGCCGCGACCATCCTCAACCGGGGCGCGAACCCCGCTGACATCACTGCCGCGCTTGGATTTTTCCTCGATAGCCCCGCCGTAACGGGCCAGATGATCGCCGTGGATGGTGGCCAACACCTGGGCTGGAGAACCCCTGATGTGCTTGGCCCAGAGTAGCCGCACAGGGGGCTGCGCGGCCCCCCGCAACAAAGTTGTCCACTTTGGCCCAAAACATCACAGTTCTGTGACGCAAAACCCTGATTTCCCAAGCACTTGTCGGACGATCAAAAAAATCTCATTTAATTTCAATATCTTAAATAACTGCCTATTTTTTAGGCAAATCAGTGAAAGCCGCCAAATACAACGAAAATCCCTCCCTCGCGAAATCTTCTCCGCAGAGTTATCCACAGAAACCGTGGACAGCTTTCCCCTTGCCCCCGCCTATGCTTCATTGCAGCACCGCCCCAGAATCGAAACATCTGAAATGGGCCATTTCGCATGACCACCGCCGCCAAGACCGGACATGAGGTGATTCAAGATCATCTGCGCAGGCTTGACAGCTCTCCGGGGGTTTACCGGATGCTGAATGCCGCGTCTGAGGTGCTTTATGTTGGCAAGGCCCGCAACCTAAAGGCCCGCGTTTCCAGCTATGCCCGCCCCACCGGCCACTCCGCCCGCATCATGCGGATGATCGCGGAAACCACCGGTATGATGTTCCTGACCACACGGACAGAGGTTGAGGCGCTGCTCTTGGAGCAGAACCTGATCAAGCAGTTGAAGCCGCGTTACAACGTGTTGATGCGGGATGATAAGTCCTTTCCCAATATTCTGATCTCCAAAGACCACGCCTTTCCGCAGATCAAAAAGCACCGTGGGGCGAAAAAGGAAAAGGGCAGCTATTTCGGCCCCTTCGCCAGCGCCGGGGCCGTCAACCGCACGCTGAACCAGCTTCAGCGCGTGTTCCTCTTGCGCAACTGCACCGATCCGATGTTTGAATCCCGCACCCGCCCTTGCCTGCAATATCAGATCAAACGCTGCACCGCGCCTTGTGTCGGCAAGATCTCGGATATCGACTATGCGACGCTGGTTGCTGACGCCGAACGCTTTCTCAACGGCAAATCCACTTCCGTCCAAGCCGACCTTGCCAAATCCATGTCAGAGGCCAGCGACGCGATGGAATTCGAACGCGCCGCCGCCCTGCGCGACCGGATCAAGGCGCTGACGGCGGTGCAATCCACCCAAGGCATCAACCCCGCCACCGTGGCCGAGGCTGACGTGGTCGCCCTGCACCTGGATCACGGCCAAGCCTGCGTGCAGGTTTTCTTCATCCGTGCCAACCAAAGCTGGGGCAACCGCGATTTCTATCCGCGCACCGGCTCGGGTGCTGAAGAACCCGAAATTCTGGAAGCCTTCCTGACCCAATTCTACGACGATAAAGAACCGCCCCGGCTGATCCTCTTGTCACATCCGGTGGAAAACCCCGATCTGGTGACCGAGGCCTTGTCTGCCCGCGCGGGCCGCAAGGTTGAAATCACCGTCCCGCAACGTGGAGAAAAGGCGGAACTGGTTGAAAACGCGGCCAGAAATGCCCGCGAATCCCTTGCCCGCCGCATGGCCGAAGGGGCCACGCAAACCAAATTGCTGGCTGGTTTGGCCGAGGCGTTTGACCTTGAAGGCCCGCCCGAACGGATTGAGGTTTACGATAACGCCCACATCCAAGGCTCCGATGCCGTCGGCGGCATGATCGTTTCTGGCCCCGAAGGCTTCATCAAATCGCAATACCGCAAATACAACATCAAATCCGCCGCAGGTGCCAACAGCGACGACTTCGGCATGATGCGCGAAGTCCTTAACCGCCGCTTTGATCGCCTGCTGAAAGAAGACCCCACCCGCACAACCGGCATGTGGCCGGACCTGTTGCTGATCGACGGCGGACCCGGCCAGGTCTCTGCCGTGGCGGGAATCCTGAAACAGATGGAGATCGAAGACATCCCCATCATCGGCGTCGCCAAAGGCATCGACCGCGACGCGGGCAAAGAGGAATTCCACCGCCCCGGCGGCCGCCCCTTTGCCCTGCAACGCAATGACCCCGTGCTGTATTTCGTTCAACGCTTGCGCGATGAGGCGCACCGCTGGGCCAATGGTGCCCACCGCGCCAAACGTTCGCGCGCCATCGGGGCCACGCCACTGGATGAGGTGCCGGGCATCGGGGCCGCCCGCAAACGCGCCCTTCTGGCGCATTTCGGTTCTGCGAAAGCCGTCGCCCGCGCGGCCTTGCCCGACCTGATGGACGCCCCAGGTATTTCGCAGGGCATGGCTGAAACGGTCTATAACTTCTTCCATCAGGGCGACTAGGCGCGCAAAGACAGGTTGCCCCTTCCCGCGCCCGCGCCTCTGGGCTACCAATGGTTTATGGTGTGGAACATTCCCAATACGCTGACGTTTCTTAGGCTGCTTGCCGCCCCCGGCGTTGTGGTGATGTTTCTATATTTCCACCGCCCTTGGGCTGACTTCTTCGCGCTGACGCTGTTTGTCGGCGCTGCGATAACCGATTGGTTTGACGGCTATCTTGCCCGGCTGTGGAAGCAGGAATCCAAATTTGGTGCCATGCTGGACCCCATCGCGGACAAAGCCATGGTTGTGATCGCGATCATGGTGTTGACCGGCTATAACGGCATGAACCCCTGGCTCATCCTGCCCGCCACGATCATCCTGTTCCGTGAGGTTTTCGTCTCGGGCCTGCGCGAATACCTTGGGGCCAAGTCCAGCTTGCTGACCGTGACCAAGCTGGCGAAATGGAAAACCACCGCGCAGATGGTGGCGATTGCCGTGCTGTTTCTGGGCACCGGGCTGGAATATCTGAATGGCGTCAAGATGCAGGGCATGACCCCCAATCAGTATATTGAGGCCGTCACCGCCGGTCTGGCCGACCCGATCCGCGCTTGCGGCAAGCAAGACTGCGCCTCTTTCGCCAATCAGGTCGGGTTGGTTCTGATCTGGATTGCCGCCCTTCTGACGGCTTGGACGGGGTGGGAATATTTCACCAAAGCCAAGCCGCATCTGAAAGACGACCCATGATCGACGTGGTCTATTTCGCATGGGTCCGCGAACGCATCGGCCTGCCGCGCGAAAAGGTGGAAACCTCGGCTGCGACGGTGGCTGATCTGGTCGCTGAATTATCGGCGCGCGAAGACCGTTACTCTGCGGCCTTTGCCGACCTTGCCAGCCTGCGCGTGGCGCTGGATCAGGAGCTGTCTTCCTTTGACGCCCCCCTTGCCGGGGTGCGTGAAGTGGCGTTCTTCCCCCCCATGACAGGCGGCTGATATGCGCGTTGTGGTGCAATCCGCGCCTTTTGATCTGGGCGCAGAATCGGCGGCTTTTGCAGCAGGGGCTGCGGGGGCAGGGGCGATTGTCACCTTCACAGGATTGGTGCGCGACAATGGCGGCACCTTGACGGCGATGGAGATCGAGCATTATCCCGGCATGACCGAGAAGGCGATCTTGGCGATTGCCAAGCAGGCCGTCACGCGCTGGTCGCTGATCGACGCGCTGGTGATCCACCGCCATGGGCGTCTTGCGGGTGGAGAGCCAATTATGATGGTCGCCACCGCTGCCCCGCACCGCGCCGATGCCTTTGCGGCGGCCGAGTTCCTGATGGATTACCTCAAATCCCGCGCGCCCTTCTGGAAGAAAGAAATCGGCCCCGATGGCGGCGATTGGGTCGCCGCCAAAGAGGCCGATGAAGACGCTCTGACCCGCTGGTAAGGCGACTCAAAGGTTAACAAATCCCTAAGATTCTAACGCCATCCCTTTGATTTCAAAGGGATGGTATCGCGTCCCGATTCGGGATACCCCCAATCAGAAATCAAACAGCTCTGACAAAAAACCTTCCCGCCGCTTTTTGTGTGGTCGGCCCCGATCATCATCATCATCGTCATGATCTCTCCGCCGCGCAGCCTCCCGCCGTGGCTCAGCCTGATAGACGGGAGCAGCTTCGCCCCGTGCCGGGCGGGCCGCAGCAGGGGCCACAGCTGGTGGCGCGCCAGTCCGCTCGATGATCTTGTCCAATTCTCCCCGGTCCAGCCAAACACCCCGGCAGCGCGGGCAATAGTCGATTTCAACCCCGTTGCGGTCAGCCATGACCAGCGTTTCCCCATCAACAGGACATTGCATCGCGTCTCTCCCTTGCGTTTGATTGCCCTATAAATGGGGTCATTTTTGACCACCACAAGGGGCGCTAACGCGCTTGCGCGAAACTTTGCTTTGGCGCAAAAGGCAGGCAAGCCGTGGCGATGGCGTCGCCACAAGGGCATTTGCCCCGCCGCTTGCGGGTAACCGCGGTCGTCCTGTACGCCGGGATCTTTTGGGGCGCGCACGCGCGCCCCGTTCATAGGGGTCTGACGATGACATTGAACCGTCCTGAACACTACCGCTTCCACAACGGCGGCCGCAAAGACACTCTGCCCTTCGCCGATGAGGAATATCACGACCGCATCGCCGGCTTGCGGGACATCATGGAGATGCACGGTTTGGATGCGGTTGTCCTGACCTCGATGCACAATGTCGCCTATTACTCGGGCTTTCTCTATTGCTCGTTCGGACGGCCCTATGCCTGCGTGGTCACGCATACCGAATGCATCACGGTCAGCGCGGGCATTGATGCGGGCCAACCCTGGCGCCGCAGCATTGCCGATAACATCACCTATACCGACTGGACGCGTGACAACTTCTGGCGCGTGGTGGCTGGCATTACCGGCACCGGCAAAGCCATCGGCTGCGAGTCCGATCATCTGACGATGGAGCGGGCGGAAAAGCTGAACGCGTTCCTGAAGCCCTCCAAGGGCGTGGACATCAGCCCCGCGACCATGCACCAGCGCATGTTCAAATCGCCCGCCGAGATTGCGCTGATCAAGCATGGCTCGAACGTGGCCGATGTGGGCGGCTATGCCATCCGCGACGCCATCCGCGAAGGGGTTACGGAACTGGAAGTGTCGATGGCCGGTCGCGACGCGATGGAGCGTGAGATTGCCAAGCGGTTTCCAGATGCCGAATACCGCGACACCTGGGTCTGGTTCCAATCGGGGCTGAACACCGATGGTGCGCATAACCCGGTGACCAACCGCAAATTGCAGCGCGGCGATATCCTGAGCCTCAACTGCTTTCCAATGATCTCGGGCTATTACACCGCGCTGGAGCGTACCTTGTTCGTGGGCGAAGTCGATGACGCCAGCCTGCGGGTCTGGGAGACCAACATCGCCGCACATGAGTTTGGCATGAACCTTTTGCGCAAGGATGCCAGCTGTTCGGGCATCACCGCGCAGATCAATGAGTTCCTGTCAGAGCGCCAGATGCTGCAATACCGGACCTTTGGCTATGGCCATTCGTTCGGCGTTCTCAGCCACTACTATGGCCGCGAGGCGGGGCTTGAGCTGCGCGAGGATATCGACACGGTGTTGGAGCCGGGCATGGTGATCTCGATGGAGCCGATGCTGACCATTCCCGATGGGGAGCCGGGCGCGGGCGGCTACCGCGAGCATGACATTCTGGTCATCACCGAGGACGGGGCCGAGAATATCACGCATTACCCCTATGGCCCGGAGTTCAACGTCGTAGGCTGATTTATAAAAACGATGGTGGGGGCGCGAAAGACACGCCAAACACGGATTCGCGAGTCAGGGTTTCCCCACCGTCATCTGCCATGTTAGGAGAGCGCTTGAGTCGATCTCCAGTCAGGTGTGCAATGTCCTCTAACGCAATCAGCCGTCGAACCTTCCTTTCCTTGACGGGCGTAGCCGCCCTTGCTGCTTGCGGTGCGCCGGGGGGCACGACCCCACCGGTGGCCTTTGTTGAGGGATACGGCCCGATCTTTGACAGTGGCTATGAGCTGCACGGCATTCCGCCCGAATATACCCAAGGCGTGAACCGCCGCATCACCGGCACTTATCTGGGCGAGCAGTCGGTTGGCACGATCGATGTCGATCCCTATGCCAAATTCCTGTATTTCGTTCGCGAAGGCGAAAACTCGGTACGCTTTCCCATCGGTGTCGGCCGGGCGGGCCGCGCTTTTGCGGGCGACGGCACCATTCAGGTTAAGAAAAAGTGGCCCGGCTGGACGCCAACCGCCAATATGCTGCGCACCGAGCCAGAGATTTACGGCCCCTTTGCCCGCGGCATTCCCGGCGGTCGGCGAAGCCCCTTGGGCGCGCGGGCGCTGTATCTGTATAAGGGCTCGCGCGACACGCATTACCGTATTCACGGCACCAACGATGTGGAATCCATCGGCAATTCCGGTTCTGCCGGCTGTATCCGCATGTTCAACCAGGACATTATCGCGTTGTATGACATGGTGCCGATGGGCACGCGGGTGCATGTGCGGTCTGAAGCCGAATCGCTGCGCGTTGACCCCGAGAATTTCGGCCGGGGCGTGGAACTGCCCGCCCGCAGCGTCGACCCAAGTGAGATATACAGCGCAGAGGCGATTGCCAACGATCCACCGCCGGTTTTTGATGATCCGCGCGATGGATTGACTGTTGACTCGGGTGATGTGCCGATCTGATCGCGGCTTGCGTCAGGTTCGGATCACTGAATCTTTCAGCGTGGTCTCCAAGGTTTCCCAAGTGCCTTCAAAGCCGGGGCGGATGATATAGCTGTCGCCCGCCCGCAAGTGGGTTGCGGTGCCGTCGTCATGCGTCAGGATCGAATGGCCGGAGT
>Ga0209390_10005771_pt1 | contig 17170 bp, 10 predicted proteins | sample BON01_FD_187212 | JGI IMG/M metagenome (GOLD analysis project Ga0209390, IMG submission 187212) | Freshwater microbial communities from Lake Bonney liftoff mats and glacier meltwater in Antarctica - BON-01 (SPAdes) (version 2) | ecosystem: Environmental > Aquatic > Freshwater > Ice > Glacier...
GCAACGACCACACGGTAGCGCACACCGCCGCCCGATGCCGCGCATAGACTTTGCAACAGGAACGTGCAATACTTTGGGTCCAAATACTATTTAGACTGAAAGTATAGTGATTAGTGTGGGCCGAACAAGAGTAGGAGTCACCCCGGTGGCGGAGAGCGCCCTCGCTGTACTCGGTCACGAAATCCGTTTGTCGCGTAAGGGCAAAAATATGAAGATCGTGGAGCTTGCCGCCCGCACCGGACTGTCGCCACGGACGATATCGGCCATTGAGACAGGATCTCCATCGACGTCGGTTGGCAATGTATTCACTGTCGCGGTTGCAGTGGGCTTCCCCCTCTTTTCTATGAATGACCCAAGCGAGCTCCTAGCGCACCGCAGACGCGGTGAACAAAAACTTGCACTGATGCCCACGCGGGTCGATCGCCCACGGGTGGAGGGTGACGATGGCGACTTCGACTTCTGACCTCATCTACGTTTGGGTGTGGCTCCCCGGCGCAACCGAACCAGTACCCGCCGGGGTGCTACGACCCGACGGGAACTCACTGAGCTTCCGCTACGGCGATAAGTACCTGCTTCGAGCTGATGCCATGAGCATCTATGGCCCGACCCTGCCGCTGAGTCCGAGTTTTGTCACACCGCTCGGGAGTCTTCGCGCGCCCGGACCTATTCGCGACGCCGCGCCAGATTCTTGGGGTCGCCGAGTCATTCTCAACCGCTCAAATTTTGGAGGTGATCAGGATGTCGATGACCTTGCTGAAGGCGCATACCTGTTGCGTTCCGGCTCCAACCGTCTCGGGGCGATCGATTTCCAGGTGAGAAGCGACACGTACATTCCAAGGAGCGATACCGCAACACTCGATGAACTGCATCAGGCATCTCGGATGCTGGAAGCTAACGAAGACCTGTCGCCAGAGATCGCCGACGCGTTAATCAATGGCACCGCCATCGGGGGTGCGCGCCCGAAAGCTCTCATCCGCGATGGAGGCGACCAGTACATCGCCAAATTTGGAACCAACAGCGACATCTTCCCCGTCGTCGGGGCCGAGCAGGCAAGTATGTACCTCGCCCGCAAGGTCGGCATTGACGTGACCGAGTCCAGGATTGAGCGCTCGCTCGGCAGGGATGTCCTGCTGATTAAGCGGTTCGATCGACCCGGCAACGGGACGCGACGCCTGGTCGTATCTGCGCTGACAATGCTAGGGCTGGACGAGAACACATTCACTCTCGGCAGCTACCCGATGATTCTCGATGTGCTGCGCGACCAGTCAGCAGACCCCGCAAGGGTTGGGCGCGATGTATTCCAGAGAGTGGCGTTCAATATTGCTATTTCCAACACTGACGACCACCTGCGAAACCATGCCGTCTTCTGGGATGGGCAGCACACCACCCTCACGCCGGCATATGACCTGAGTCCCTGTGTGCGCGGTGGCGACACGGCAAACCAGGCAATAGCTTTTGGGCGTAACGGTGAGCGACAAAGCGACTTCGCGAGCCTCGTGAAGGTCTGCCACATCTACGGACTGTCTATCCCGCAGGCCATCGACATCATCGACGAGATGGTCGAGCTGATGGACTCACACTGGGAGGATGCGGCAGACAGCGGGCATCTAACCCAGTCGGCCCGGAAGCAGTTGCGTGGCCGCCAAATCCTGAACCCGGCAACCCGTTACGGGTACAAGGCCGACCCGGTGGATATCCTGCCGAGTTCATGGTTGCCGGGTCAGCGTCGCGACTGAACATGCCCGGCGTCGGTCAATCCGTGTCGACGTGGCCTTCGATCTCTGCCTTCACTCCGGCAGCGGCGTAGAGACGCAGCGGGTGGATGCACGGGTCGGAGTCGTCATATTTTTCTTGCGATAACGCCACACCGTCATAGGTGACAGCAAGATCGCCGGCGACGAGGCGCTACTGCCCGGCACCATACCTCGATATGGAGACCGTGGTCCCAAACGTCCCCGAAATGTTCGACTGGGAGACCGAGCTTCAGCAGTGGGTGATGGAACGAGGCATCGCCGGAGCGGTCTACAGTGACAGGGTCTTCATTGAGGAGCAGACCCTTGAGGTCTCTGAAGTCGTCGAAATGTAGGGACGCTGCCTTGTCTTCTACTGCTAAACGACGCCATACACGGCATCACAGACAGCGCCTGATCACCTCAAGAAGGTTCTCAACCAAGCTCTCCTCGAAAGAATTCTCATAACCCGCGACGACAATTCTCCAGGTGGCATTGCAATGCGAGCCGAACTCCGCGAACCGTTCCACACGCTGCTCGGCACCGAGATGAAACAAGCGGAAAGCCACTGGAGACTCCACTCAAAAGCCAACCACGATAAAGACAAAAAATGCTGCTCAGCACGAAGCCAAACAGAATTTTCTCATGTCAATAGTTTGAGTATCGCAGATTGATGAAGCAGTGCAGAACTATGCCGCCGATCAGTCTTTGGAGAAGACCGGCAAACGCCTGGGCTTTGACTCAACGACCGTGCTCAAAGAGCTCCGACTGCGCGGAGTGCAGTCAACGGAAACTCATGGCCGCGAGCGCCGGTAGCTCGTCAGCGGATAGCCCCGCAGCTAACTGTTTGCAGCCATGCGACTTCGGACCCGATCGAGAATGTCGATATAACCGGCTGCGCCCAACTTGTTTATCAGAGTATTCGCGCGCGCGGTGAGTGCAGGTTTGTCGGCGCTAAGAGAAGCAGCGAGCACTTGCGGTACAGCGTTCTCATAGAGGTCGTATCTGACTGCGTGATGGTCGAGCTCGACATCGCTCATTAGGATCTCCAACACAGCCAATGCCGTGTCGGGGTCGTCAATTCCGGCCTCACCGATTGGTTCGCCCAGCATTCCGCGTGGCTGGAAATCGGTAACGATCGAAGCCACCGCAAGGAGTCGCGGGAGCCACCAGGAGGATTCGAGTTTCGCGCTCCGAATGAACCAATAGAACTGTGAAAGCTCCGCTGCATCGGCGGGTTCAACCTGCACATGAGCTACTCGGGAATCCCAGAGCTCCGTTGCTCGCCTGAGCACCTCTTTGTCGACCTCTGTCCAACGCATCATCTGCCACCCGACATGGCCAAGGACATCACCTCTGAGTTCCGCATCCGCACCCCATAACCACTCGACCATGAGTTCATCTTCGAGTTCGATAGCGCCAGTTATGAATGCCAGTAATGTCCAGTCTCCGAGGAGTTGATTGAAGGAACGCATTCCCTTCCACCCCGAGACTCGGTCACCGGCGGGAAGTTCCTTGAGCGCCAGGAGTATCGGGATTCTCAGAAGTTCAAGCAACGCGGGGTGGTAGCCGTGAACTGCGAGCGCAGTTGAAAGCGCGACTTGCTGTTGCGAACTGGCAGAGTGCGCAGTCCCGAATATTGGTTCCACATTGGCCAAGACCCAATCTTTGACCGAATCGTAGAGTCGACCGATTCCCTCTCCGTACACGGCAGCCACAGCAAGACTTGGGTCTTGGTTTCCGAAATGTGTTTGGAGCATCGCTAGCGCCGACGGCACGGACGTTGAACCCGGATATCGATGCACGAGTTTGATGAGAGAGCGAAGGGCCACTGGTCGGAGAGTGTTCAGCGAGAGGGTCAATGGGCCCATGTTGTCCCCGCCATATTTGGCTTCATACTCCGGCGTCGGTTCAGGGTGGGCAGCGAGTTGACTAAGTGTCTTCTCCAGTACCGGTATTTCGTCAATCGAGAGAGGCGAACCCTCAGGCTGCTTCTTTTTATTTACCCCTGACTCAAGAAGTTGAAGCGCCTGGAACTTGAGGTTGCGATAGTTGCTGTCGTCATCAAAATCGTCTCCTTCGCTCTGAACCCTTGCCTCGTCGTCCAGATCGGCTGCCCATTGGCAGATAGCCACGACCCAAACCCAAGGAAGCGCTCCCCCGGCCTCATGAGCGAGTTGCCATCCACAAAGAACCGCTCGGATGTACGTAGGACGGAGATCCTCGAGCTCCTCTCTTCGATCCGCTAGGCGTCCGGGTTGGGAGCTGAATGCCTCCGATAGCACCCGCCCCTGTCCTTCGTGAGTTGGGCCCGCCCAAGTGCTGGGGTCGGGGTGCCATGTCTTGAGGTGTTGAAACAAGTTGTCATCTGACATCGACTTGATCTGCTCGGCACTTAAGGGGCTCGTGGGGCCGGTGAAGGATCGGACCTGCCAAGCAGGCTCAATTGGATTCTCGATCACACCCTTCGAGGCGTCCAGTTCGGCCAGACGCTCTCGCAGCGCCGGGTTCAAGCTCTCGCTCCCAATTGCGGCGAGGAGGAGGTGCTGCCAACCCTCGAAATACTCTTGGATTCGCGCCGCCGTGTCAGCTTCGGTATCGCCCTCACGGGACAACCGAGCGCGACGTTCATCGCGAAGAGCTAGTGGACCATCCTGCACGATCCCAGCGAAGGGCTGTGTATCGATTTCCGCCGGCCAGAGAGCGGTGGCTTTCGCGAATTTTACGAATTCCGGACGATAGACATTTTCGGTGAACGATGCGTTTCCGAGAACGGTCGACGCCCACGCGAACAATTGCAACCGTCTCTCGCCTGTCATCTCTTCGAGGTTGCCGTCCAGGCCGCTCTCAGCGGCTAGCGCTTGGCCCAGCGCATCGATTGCGATCCGCTGCAGGAGGGGTTGTTTGCTCGCAAACAGCGCCTCCAGCGACGAAGGATTGAGTCCTCCGCTCTCGACCGCCGCGCCATGCACGGCCTCGACAAGAGCATCCCCGATTTCGTTAGCGTGATGCTCCGCAGGCCCGGAGACTGATGTTCGCCAGATGTAGCTCGTATCTTCGCCAGTTTCCGGATTGAACGACTTCGAATGCAATTGATACTTTTCAAGCCATCTACGGAGCGTGCCCAACCTACCCTCACCTAGAGCGGCTGCGACAGACGGCAAAGTATCGGCATACCAGTGCGGTTTGATTCCTGACGTTGGTTCCGGAGGTCCGAATTCCGGTTCCGCTCTGGGTGGTCGCGGCTGGTAGAAAGCCGCGGCAAGCTGAGCGCCCTTCTTCCGCTGGCCGCCTTCAAGCAACTCGACAATGACTCTTGAGACATCCCGAGGATCAGTACTTGAGTTTCCCAGATCCTCCTCAGCCCAGGACTTGAGTTCCGGCATCAGGAGTACGGTATTGTTTGCAGGGAGGACGGCCGCAGCTTCCCATACACCCCTTCGAACCCAAGGGTTGTCAGTCTTTGAGGCGCTCTTCAGCGCCTGGGACACTTCCGCCGGCGCCAGTGACGCCATCCTGACTAGATAGTCAATCTCTGGCCATGGATCGGCACGATAAGACCCGTCATCGAGGCGCTCGACCGACGGAGGATTTGAGAAGACCTTCTCGGCATGAAGCGCTACCACCCAAAGTGGGTTCGCGAGCTTCGAGTAGAACGCCCGACGTAGCTGCAATGTCGTGAGGCGCGCCAGCGCCGCATGAACCTGTTCGGTAGTCGGTGCGGCGAATGTCGCTGGCATGTAATTCATGGAAAGGCCACCGGGTCCGGCACACCCACTAGACGGTTTGCCGCATCAAGCAAGTCATTCAGTGAATCTACGGTGTCGAAGAATGCCCCAAGTCGTGCGAGAAGTGATGCCTCGATGTTTGAGACATGTGTTCGGACTTCATCGTCAGTTGCAATGTCCTTTGTTACGTTTGCGGTCCCACCGACGTTCAGATGGGTTTGGCCCATGAAGAAAACTCTGGCAGCCTTCCACGGGACTAACGCAGGATCTGTCGGATCCACACGACCCAGTACTGTAGCTGCGTCACGACGAGCAACTCGTCTCGTTACTGTCCGATGTTCGGCCGCAAAAGCTGTCAGAGTTTCAACGAGGCCCGCTGGGATCTGTACCATTCGAACTAGATGTACGTCGGCGTTTGGCTCAATGACCGCGGGGTCCAATCTCGCAAACGCTTCCTCTATATCTGCTGACATCTTGCCTCGGCTAATCCCGTCCGTGGATTGTCGGGCGGGCACGCCTTGTACATCGTTGAGTGCTTCAGGCAGATTGTTTAGAATCTCTCTAAAGCAATGACCGACGCTTGAAAGCCTTGAACGCTCCCACCCATCCTCGGGAGGTATATCCATCAAGTCGATCGCCGACTTGTACATGCCAGCGAGGGATTTGTCCTCTAGATCGGACAACAGCCGAAACACCTCTGTCCGGGTTGCGTCCCACCATGATTCTGGCGAAGTCTTATTCCCCGGCATGCTGCAGCCCAACCGTCAATTTTTCAGACATCAGCGCGCTCTCCGGAGCCAGCCGCGAACAGGTCCGCCACGTTAGGCACCAGCTCGACGAGCTTCTCTTCAGCGTCCTCGGCCGGGACTGGTGGAAGAAGGGCGCTGGGATCGAGGCCGACGACCTCACAGAGCCCGGAGAAGTGCGCCGGGTCGAGGCAGTTCATGAACTCGAAGACCGCGCCAATCGCGGTGGCGACTTCGTCCGGACTGACCGTGATATCGGTTGCCGGAGTATCGCTGTGGGAGTGCGCGTGAGAGTATCGAGTCAATCGCAGTCGAAGTGCGTCGGCGTCACCCGTGTAATCGGCAGCTACGAGTAGACCCTTTGACTTCCGCATCGCCTCACTGAAATTTCCGACCCATTCAGGGTGCTTGAAGGCGAGGAAGGTCTCGAGCATCCGGCGCACCACGTTCGGGAACAGGAGCTGTGCGTCGAGCTTGCGCTCCATCGAGTCGTCAGCTTGGAGCTCTTGCAGCGCTTGTGCGACCATCATGAAGGCGTGCTGATAGGTCGAGCGCATCTTCTTGCGGACCCCGGGCGTGGACGGCCAGCCCACGAGCCGAGGGCGACGCTTCGTCTTCCCGGCCAGTATTACGTGCGTCGAACGAATCTCGTAGAGCGAAGACGGGTACTTCGACTTAGCCCCTCCTGATCCTGGGAGTCCCTCGATCTGAATGTCCCACTGCCGGAAGAGTTCAAAATTGTGGGTCAACAGCAGGACCTGGGCGATGTGCTCCTTAGCGACCGCCTCCGCCCAGATATACGTTGATATACCCATGAAGACATCGTTGTCGAGGCTGGACACGGGATCGTCGATCACGACGATGGGTTTGCCCTTCGATACGTCGAAACGCGCAACCGACTCCAGAAAGTGGACGAGTGTGATAGCTGTGCGCTCGCCAACACTAAGACCAATCGCGGGCTGGCCATCACGCGTCACCCGATACTTTCCGTCGAACACCTCGAACGTGAGTTCGTTGCGTCCGAGTAGTCGAGCAATCTCCTGCGTAAGGACCTTTGCGCTGGGCATTGGATCACCGTCCACAGTCTCGAGCGAGGTGATCTCAGCAGTGTACTCGCCGAGCTCTCCGTCAAGCCGCTCAATATTCGAGTGTGCGGACGAGGCATCGCCCTGATTCTTCTTGATTTCCGCCTCGGCCGTCTTGAGGTAGTGGAGCTCGACAGCCGTGGCCGCCTCCTGAACAAGCGAGCCGTGTTTCGATACTCGATCGTTGTGCTCGGCGAGCAACTTACTGAGCTCAACGCCTACGACAACCGGCGACTGATCGACAGCAGAGGGCGTGGACGCGAGTACGTTCGACGCCTTTGTCTCTGCCCGACTTATGGTGTCGGCCGACCAGATGCGCAAGGCAATTAGCTCCTCCCGGAGCGTCTTCGCCGCGTCGTCGTACCGCTGTCGCAGATCCTCAAACAGGAGGCCCTTACTTGGGATGTTCGTCAGAGTTGCACCCACCGCCGTCTCTATCAAAGTGAGCTCGCGGGTGATGTCGCGAAGATCGGCTTGTAACCGCTTCACCTCCTCAGAGAAGTGCTGATCGATGAGCGCCCGACGTTCGTCACTCAGAGGTGCGCCGCAGAAGATGCAGACATCGAGCCCTTGGTGAAGGTGACGCCCTTCACCAACCCAGGCTGTGGCCTCGGGATGCGCCGCGAGAGTGTTCAAGATAATCGTCGAAGGCGACGCCGCCAACGCTGTGGACACCCGTTCCGCAAGTCTGTCAGGCACTTGCGCGATTAGCTCGTCGTCCGGGAGCGGGTCCGACTTACCCGAGCTGATTATTCCGATCTTCTCCTGCAACTCCGTCTCCGTCAGAGCGGTCCAAGGGGAGTGGGAATTGCCGAAGGCGGTACGGACCATCCCGGCGTTGAAGTTGCTGCGCGAACGCCAACGGCCGCCAGCGTTGCTAGCGGCGTCCACGACCTGCTGCGACACCCCTCCGAACGCGCTCTCGACGGCCTGGTTGGCTACACGCTGCGCCGCGACTTCTTTGCTGCGCTCTTCGGTCTTCGATGCGACGGTCTTCCGGAGTTCTTCGATCTTGAGTTCCGTCTCGACCGGCTTCTCGCCGATCGTCAGGACGGCCTCCATTTCGGCCTCGGCAGGCGTGAATCGATGGCTTCGAGCCACGTAGTGCTCACTGAAGACGTGCACCCGGTCGAACATAGCGTCGTTCGAGCCGTTTGTGACGCGATCGGTTCCGTTGTCATCGAGAGTGATCGACACGCGCTTGTAGCCTTCGGCGTCATCGGCGTTCCGCAGGCCGTCGAACGCACCCGCGAGTGAGGTCTTGCCTGAACCGGTTGGCCCGTAGATGACGTTGATCCTGCCGAGCTCAGGCATCGCGCTGCCCCAGCGGTAATCCTCGAAAATCCCGCAGTTCTTGATCCATTCGAGCCGCCGGAGCATTACAAGTTCCATTTCTCCGGGCTCGACTTCGCGTAATCGGCGATGCCGATCGCAGCGAAATGCTTCTTGGCGGACCTGATCTTCGCGAGCTCGGTCGGGCGCAGCTTCGAGTCGTCGAGGGTCGATTTGGTCTCGCGAATCATGTAGATCCGGTTCTCGCCGTCCTCGTGCTTGATGATTGCCCAGTCTGGGTTGTAGTCGCCGACCGGTGTCGGGATCTTGAATTTGGCCGGTAGCTTCATGAAGAGCTTGATGTCCTCGCGGGAGTCAAGCAATTCGGCGAACTGGCGCTCAACGTCAGAGTCGTAGACCACGTAATCGAAGTCGGTTTTCTTGTCGTTCTGGACCTTGTACATCTGGTCGAGGAAGCGTTCTTTCTCCTCCGCACCGTCTTTTTGAAGTTCACGCAGCTCGTAAATCGAGCCTGCGATCTTCTCGTACTGGATGCCCTCGACGACGATTTTCGCCAGCTCGCCCTGGAGGGCGCGCTTGACCATCGCGATGAAGTCATTCGGGTTGCCGATGAACTCGTCGAGGCGTTCACTAGCGATCATGATGTCAACGATTGTCTTGCGGGTGAGCGATGTCGCTCCCTGCATCTCGCTGATGATATCCGGCAGGTCGTAGCTGCCCTTGAGTTCCGCCGAGCGAGTGCCCAGCTCCTGGCCTTTGGCACCGCCGCGGAGCACCTTGACTCCAGCGCGGGTGATCTGGATGCGCAGCGGGTCGATCCGTGGTGCGTCCTTGACGGCTTTGACAGACGAGTCAATCAGCTCTTCTCGCCCGAGACTCACGCGGTAGGTGGTCTTGCGGCTGATTGCGTGCCAGAACTCCTCGAACTCCGGCGTCAAGTACAGGGCTTTGTTGAGCGTGCGCTCCTGACGGTTGCTCTTCGGCTTGACATACTTCTCCAAGCTGGCTTTGCTGACTGCTTCGATGATCTCCGGCTCGTAATCCTTGAGGTACTCAGGCAGGTTCAGCGAGAATCCGACTGTGTTCGGCAGGAACTTCGAAGTCACCTTGCCGTCGACGAGATAGCCGTTCTGGGTGAGGTGGTCGTAGATCTCTTTGGACCTCGCGTAGCCAAGCGCATCGTCAGTGACGTTGCCCTCCAGGTTACGGGCCGCAATCTTTGCGAACTCGTTGAAGCGCACCTGGCCGATCTCGACACCGGCAGCCTTGTACTCGTTCTGCAGGCTCCTCGCAAACGCCGTGTAAGACTCGTTCGCAACGACAGTCAGGGTCGCGATGCCCCGATCGGCGACACGCTCATAGCCCTTGTCGGTCTTGGTAACCGGCAGACGCAAACCACGGCCAATGGTCTGGCGGCGCTCAACCTCAGCACCCATCTCGCGTAAGGTACAGATCTGGAAGACGTTCGGGTTGTCCCAACCTTCACGCAGGGCCGAGTGGCTGAAAATGAAACGGACGGGTTCGCTCTCGTCGAGTAGGCGTTCCTTGTCCTTCATGATCAGTTCGTAGGCGTCGTCGTCGGCTTTCGTCATGCCAGAGGAGTCTTGGGTCACAACCGCCTTACCGCGCTTGATCTGCGAGAAATAGGCCCGGCGTAGGTCACTCGGCGCCTGCGGCAACAGCTCGGCCGAGCGTGGCGACTTGGCGCGCTCCTCGATGAAAACCTCATCGAACCACTTCACAAAGTCACCATCAGCACTGTCGTTGGTCGTGCCGTCGCCCATATAGCTGGCAACCTTGTCGACGAAGAAAAGACTGAGCACCTTGATGCCACGGGTGCGAAGCATCGACTCCTTGCGTAAGTGCTCGCGGATGGTCTCGCGAATCATTTCCTTGTAGATCGCACCGGAGGAAGCCCCGATCGTCTCACCATCGGACAGCAAGCCGTGCAGATTGAGCTCTACCGAGGCAGGCTCGCCGCCCATGCCGAGGTTCATCTCGGTCACCCAGATGCCTTCATAGGCCGGGTTGCCAGTGATGCGCTCGTCTGAGAGTTCTTGATTCTGACGAACATTGACCTCGCGACGCTCAAGCTGGCCGTTGGCGACGCGCACCGACAACCCCACACGAGCGGTCCACTGCGGGTCACGCTTGACCGAAATGAGCTTCATGTACGGCGCAGCATCGGCGCCCTGTTGCAGTACCTCAGCGACGACAATCTGCTTAACCAGGCCGAGGTCGTGAGCGTCGACCGGGTCGAGTCGGTAGACGACGTTGCGGTGTTTCTTGTGGGTGGCGCTGTAGCGCAGCGTGAAGATTGGGTCGAGTTCACCGACCGCCGACTGGGAGAGCTGCGATTCCATGTTCTGCGGCTCGTCCATGATGACCACCGGGTGACTGGCCTTGAGGTAGTCGATTGGGCGCAGCCCGTTCAACTTGTCACGGGTCTGGTGAATAATGCGAGAGTTAACGTCGCCGCGGATCGAGTCGATGGTCATGACCAGAATCTGGACGTTGGTCGAGGTCGCGAAGGACTGTACCTCTTCTGCGGTCTTGCCGGAGTAGACCGAGGCGTCGAAGGGATAGCTCGGGTAGAGGCCGCGGAAGTGCTCACGCATTAGGCGGATGCTGGTATTGACGCCCTCGCGAATGGCGACGGACGGGACGAGGATGACGAACTTCCTGAAGTTGTACTTGTCTGCCAGCTCGAAGATTGAGCGGAGATATACGTACGTCTTGCCAGTACCCGTTTCCATCTCGACGTCGAAGTCGAGCGCGTCGTCGTAGAGCATCTCGGACACTTCGAGACCGTTTCGGTCTTGCACGTTCTGCATGTTGGCGAGAATGAGTTCGCGGTCAAGCACGAGATTATTGCCGATCGCACCGACTTCCTGAGTGAGGTCAATATCGAGGGTCGACTGGTCGTCTTCATCGACTACCGCCGAACTACGAAGCGTCGTAATGAGCTTTTCGGCATCCTTCGGTTGACCATCGAACAGCCCGACGACCGAGTTGATTGCATCTAGTTGAAACTGCTGGGAGGCGTCAAACTGGAATCCGGAGGCGCTCATTACGCCGTCCAGAGTTCGATGCTCTTGCTCTTGCAAAGCTGAGCCAAATTGGTCTTGAGTTCGTCATCGCCTTGGAACGCATCCTCCAGCACAATGATCCTCGCAGGGTCCTGGTCGACGAGAGCGCGAAGCTGGTCAAGCGTCGGTTTGACGAGCTCGTTCAGGTAGGCGATCACGAGGTTGTCGCCGATAGTGCGGATGTCGAGACTGGCGATCTCGGCCGAGGCGATCTTCTCCGTCAGGGAGTAGCCCTGCTTGAGGAGGATCTCGGCCAGTAGGTCGTCGCCGGTCGCGTCGTCGGCTGAGCTGTCGCGGAGGCCGAGCAGGTGCTGCTCAAGTTTTGTCGCGTCGACATCGCTGTCGAGCCGCCATTTCGAGAAATTGGTGTCTACTAGCTCATAGGCGCGAAAACCAACATCGATACGCTCTCCAATCCTCAGCCTGCTGGCGTCGTCGCCGAGGAGTCGCTGCCCGGCCAAATCGATTCGCCTCCGTGCGAGCGCCGCGATGGTTTCGTGTCCGATGGTCGCAGCGACCGAGCCAATAGGCGTTGGCTCCGGAAGCTGTACCATCACGAACCTACGGCAGCCACCGTCTTCCAGATTGAGTGCCAGGACGGCGTGCGCCATGCTTGCGGAGCCGGCGAAGAAATCCAAGACCAATGAGTCCTTGTGCGCTGCAATAGAGATGATGTCCCTCAGCAAGGAGAGCGGCTTAGGGTTATCGAACGGCGACTGCCCACCGAACAACTCGGTAACCGATCGCGCGCCCGCTCCTGTGTCATATTTCGGATCAATCCACACGGTCTTGGGGCGTACGGTGCGCGTCTCACCATTGATGACATCACGCATCTTGACGTAAACATTCCAACGTCCGCCGACCTGCTTAGCAATAAGTTCGGTTTGCTTGTTCTCTTCGAACGTCTCTCGCCCCCATCTCCAACGCCCTTCAGCCCCGTTGGAATCGAGAGGGAGTATCTCAACAGCATCAGTCGACTGATTGAGCGAGAACTCACCCGGCTCCGGTGTGTAATAAATCGGGTAGAACATATTCGGGCGGTCAACACGACGCCATCCTTTGCCCGTTTTGCGCAACCCCACTTCTTTGTAGTTACTTGTTTCGTCCGAGTATTTGAACTCTGCTTGATATGTCTGATCGCCGGGGAATCCACCGATCGAGGCTTCCATACTGCTCCGTGCATAGACGACGAGAAATTCGTTGGCCGTGGCCAAGAACTCATCATCGGAGCGTCCCTTCAAGTTGTTTACGACCGAGATAATCCCAAGATGGTTTGACTCACCGAATACTTCATTCCCAAGCTTCACGAGATTATCCACCTCATGCTGATCGATCGATATGAAGATCACACCGTCGTCGGTAAGCAGGTTCCGCGCGAGCTTGAGGCGCGGGTACATCATGTTGAGCCAGTTCGAGTGGTAGCGACCCTCGGTCTCGCTATTGGTCGAGACCTTTTTGCCCTCCTCGTTGACCTGCCTCGTCCACTCCAGGTAGGTGTCGAGCCCCTCCTTGAAGTTGTCCGGGTAAACGAAGTCCTTGCCGGTGTTGTAAGGCGGATCGATGTAGATCAACTTAATCTTGGCGTGATAGTGCTTCTGCAGGATCTTGAGCACTTCGAGGTTGTCGCCCTCGATGAAGACGTTCTGGGTGGTGTCCCAGTCCTTCGAGTTCTCAAAGTCGGGCCGCAATGTCGCGGTCGTCGGCTCCTGGGCTGCGCGAAGGGCGCGCTTCTTCCCAGGCCAGAACAGGCCGAAGCGTTCACTGGTGTCGGCGGTGTCCGCGCCGAGCAGTTCCTGAAGTTTGACGATATCCACCTTGCCGTCGGCGATGGCCTCGGGAATCAGATCGGCAAGCTTCGCTGCCAGTTCGGTCTGGAAGTTCGGGGTGGTGGATGGTGTTTCGTAGGTATCGTCAGTCATTTGGTAAGTCTCTCTCATCTATATCGACCAATCGCGCCGATTTCGTGAATGGTCCGTGGGCTATGCGGCTATCCGCCAGCGGATCGTGAACAGGTGCTCGGTGCTCTGCGTGCCCTGAAGTGACTGCTCGATGAGGTCCAGGTATTTGTCTGCCTCAGCGCGGAGTTTCTGGCGAGTCTCACGGAAGTCCTCGTCCGCCTGATCAGCTCGCTGCTCCCACTTGCGGGCTTCCTTCTTCAAGCGGAGCTGCTCCATAGGGTCATCGGCATGGCGGGCGAGCTTGCGGGCCTCTTTCTCCTTCGCACGATGATCCCGAATCGCGCCCTCATGCTCAGCCTTGCGGTCCTGCTGGTTTCGGTAAATCAGCTCCTCTTGCTGGTCGTAGTACCGGGAGTTGCGACCTTGAACTTCCTTTTCCAACTCGCTCCGACGGGCGGTGAGTTGACGGACGAAGTGGGCCTCGTCGATCTCCACCGCCTGCTCGCCGACGTTGGTGCATGTGAGGTCGAGAATGTCGGCCGCATATTCGTCGTCCAGCCACTTGCCATCGTCGGTCAGCGCACCCGCCAGCATGTAGGACTCGGAAACATCTTCGTCGCGCGCCTTCATGGTGAAAGTGACGAGGCTGACCGTCAACTCGCCGCTGGCACCTTCCAGAGCCTTGACGGCGCTGCTCGCACGCTCCGACTCGCTCAGCGAGAACATCAGTTCCCGAGGCGGGGTGTCGTGAGACTTCGACGCGTCGACAACATGCTGGGCCAGCGCGCTCGAGTACCGGTACTGGTGTGCGTTCTCTAACGGCTGCGACTTGAAAAAGTATCTGCCGGTGGGCGCGTCTTTGACCGGTGATTTGTGCAGCACAAAGTTACGACCGTCGCCCTCGAACGACGCGAAAGATTGCAGACCGTGCTTTGTAACCGCAAGCAGGAGGCGCTCGAACTTGTTGAGCACCTCGCCCGACTGCGTGTCATATGCCTTAAGACGGTCTTGAACGTGGGGGTCGAGATTGTCAAAGACTTTTGCCTTGGCAGTTGCCATCTCTTGGGAAATCTCATTGGCGTAACGCCCCTCGAGCTCCTTGAACGCCGTGTCGAGCTCATCGGCTGTCCGACAACGGTTCAAGATGCCGCTGATCATTTTCTCAAAGTCGAGACCATCCTCGATTGCGCCGAGCACTTCGTCACTGGCACCGAAAACGCTCTCGAAGAGGTGGAACTTGTTCGTAAGTAGTTCGAGAATGCGCTGCTCGGCAATGTTGCCCTTATTGAAAAAGTTGACGACCACGACATTGTACTTCTGCCCGAAGCGGTGCACACGCCCGATGCGCTGCTCAACCCGCTGAGGGTTCCACGGCAGGTCGTAGTTGACCAGCATCGAGCAGAACTGCAGGTTGATACCCTCGGCGGCAGCCTCAGTTGCGATCATGATCGTGCCCTCCGTGCGGAAGTAGTCCACTAAGGCCTTGCGCCGATCCGCAGAGGCGATACCGGTAATCAGGTCGCCATCTTTGTTCGCCTTGAGCCATGCCTGGTAGATCGCCGTCTGCTCAGGCAAGTTGTTGGAGCCGTTGAACAACACGACCCCCTCGCCACGGCCAGACTCCTTCAGAGCGCGGGCAATGTATTCTTGCGTCTTGGTGGAGTCGGTGAAGATGATCGCCTTCTCCGGTGCACCCAACTCTCGGAGGCGTTCAAATCCGAGGTCGAGCGCCTCGCCAAGCTGGACCGCTTTCTGATTGACGGTGATCGACCGGGCAAGTGCCGCGTACTCACGTAGCTCCGTAACCTCAGCCTGCATCTCCCGCGTCAACTCCTCGTCCAGCGCACCGTTCGCCAAAGTCGGGCCGAAGCTTGATTCGGTCTTGATGCTGGCCTCGATATCCTCGGCCTCCTCTAACTCTTCGCCTGTGAGTTCATCATCAACATCGAAGTCCGCAGCGACAAGACCGCCGCGGCCATCGCGATGCTGGCCGGCCGCAACTTCGCTCGCGAGACGGTTCGCAATGTTCTCGAGCGTGCTCGCCACAGCGTAGGTGGATGACCCCAAACGCTTGCGGATAATAAGCGCCGACAGGTGACGCTGGGAACCAGCGAAGGCAAACAGTTCATCGCGCTGCAGGTAAGCGTTGACAATGCCGTAGAGTTTCACTTCGTCCGGCGACGGGGTGAACTCCACCGTCAGCGGCAGGCGCTTAGTGAAGTGGATGTACTTGTCTGCATCCCTGCGCAGCGTGCGCTTCGCAATCGTCGCGACCCGCTCCGCCAGATCGTCATCACCATTCAAGTTACGGTTTTTGACGTACCGCTCCCGGAACGCATCGAGCGAGTAAAAATAACTCGGATCGAACACAGAAACCAGTCCGTAGAGATCCTCCAGCTTGTTCTGCAGCGGGGTGGCCGTCAGCAACACGGTCTTGTGTGCGCCGCCCACGACATGGGCAACGGCCTCGGCGGCCTTCGTCTTACCCGTCCAGTAGTTTCGCAGTCGATGGGCCTCATCGGCGACAACGAGATCCCATGCCTTCAGCAACGACTGCTCGTGCCGCAACACGAACTCATACGAACAGATCAGCGTCTGCGAGGAGTGCGAGCCAGACTGCGCCAGCAAAGCATCCTTTGTCTTCGAATCAAGGATCGACGAAGGCATCAAGAACTTCTCATGCAGCTCCTGCTGCCACTGCTGGCGAAGACTCGATGGGGTGATGATGAGGACGTTGCGCCGCCGCTCGGCCCAATATTGGGAGATGACGATACCCGCCTCGATCGTCTTCCCGAGGCCGACTTCATCAGCAAGAATCACACCCTGTAGAAAAGGCGTCTGAAGCACGAAGAGTGCCGCATCGATCTGGTGCGGCTTCGGCTCGACCTGAGCATCGAACAGCAGGCCAGCCAGCTTGCCGACGTGGTCATTTGCGTAGCTACGCTGCAATTCGTGCGCGTAGTATTTCGCCTGGTACTGGGTGATTGGATGCGTCACAGACAAGCGCTACCCGTCATCGCGCCTGAAGGCCCAGTATTACAAGAAGGTGAGTGGCCCACGGTCCTCCCATGGTTTCGGCGGACGGCACCCATTTCACCCTCCCTACCTAAAAAACAATGCGTGCGCGTTAGTTATCCTTAAGTTTGATTCAACAATACTGGCAGGTTGCGACACGTGGCCTTTGTTCTGGCTGACGCGCGAGTCGATTTCACTTGCAGCCGGGAGTTCCTTGAACCTGAAAATTCAGTCTTCCCCTTGTCAAAACAGGATTATCGGGTCGGTTAAACCCGGCAGCTGCGGCGCCGTGGATTGTGACGGGCTTCCGCGCCCGCGAAGCTGATCTCACGAAGCGGGAGTCAGGTGCCCGAGCAATTTCAGGTCGATTTTGGCACTCTGCCTCAACGACAAGAGCCTTTCCGAACGGCGGCTCTTTTGCAGTTGCTGCAACGGACCTATTCGCTGACATCGACTGTCAAGCCGATTCTCGTAAGCCTTCTTTGGTGGACCTGAGGGGATTCGAACCCCTGACCCCCTGCATGCCATGCAGGTGCGCTACCAGCTGCGCCACAGGCCCAAAGACGGAAAGCCCCAGCCTACTACA
>Ga0209390_10005774_pt1 | contig 17165 bp, 8 predicted proteins | sample BON01_FD_187212 | JGI IMG/M metagenome (GOLD analysis project Ga0209390, IMG submission 187212) | Freshwater microbial communities from Lake Bonney liftoff mats and glacier meltwater in Antarctica - BON-01 (SPAdes) (version 2) | ecosystem: Environmental > Aquatic > Freshwater > Ice > Glacier...
ATATATGTATATATATATATATATATATATATATATATACAGCCGAGTCGGGCTAGGGGTGCGTGGTCGTCTTGTGCGTCTAGCTAGGGTTGTGTCCTGTGCGTGTATCTGGGGTTGCGTATGTATTTCGGATCAAGTCTCGACGGACCTGGATGACACGTCCGGTGCCCGCGTTGCCCTCGAGGTGGATCATGGCGGCTCCCTCGGCGATGCGGCCACATATCCTAGGTATATTGATTCTAAATGGGTCTATATACATATATATATACACAGAAATATATCATTGCGTACCTGGATGACGTTTCCGGTGCCCGCGTTGCCCTTGAGGCGGATCATGGCGGCTCCCTCGGCGATGCGGCGCAGCGCCTCTCCCAGGTCCTGCGCGCCGCACACGAACGGGATCTTGAAGTGACGCTTGTCGATGTGGTGGGACTCGTCGGCCGCAGTCAGCACCTGGAGGGGGGGGGGGGGGGGGTTAAAAAAAACAGGCGAGGGAAGGGGTCAGGCAAACTAACATAGGCGGGCTAATGGGCGGAGCCCTAATGGCGATACGGGGGGGCGGGGGTCACCTCGGACTCGTCGATGCAGTCTACTCCGAGCGCCTCTTATCCGGGGGGGGGGCTAAATACACGAGGAGAGACCCAACACATGAGGGAGGGGCGCACCTCGGACTCGTCGATGCAGTCTACTCCGAGCGCCTCGAGGATCTTGGCCTCGTAGAAGTGGCCGATGCGCGACTTGGCCATCACCGGCAGCGAGGTGTGCTCCATCACGTCCTTGATCATCGCCGGGTCGGACGAGCGCGCGACGCCGCCGTCGCGCTTGATGTCGGCAGGGATGCGCTCGAGTGCCATCACGGCGACGGCGCCGGCAGCCTCGGCGATGCGCGCCTGCTCACCGTTGACCACGTCCATGATGACGCCGCCCTGCTGGAAGACGGCAAACGCGCGCTTGATCGCGGTGTCCACGTCGGCGCCGGGCGCCGGGTTGGGCTGCCACGGCGCGGTGACCGCTTGGTGCGGGTAGGGCGCGGCGGCCGCCTTGTCGAGCTTGGCGCCAGCGATCTCGCAGAGGAAGTACTGGAGCCACGAGTCGTCGCCCGAGATCTCGGGGTGGAAGCAGGTGGCCAGCAGGTTGCCCTGGCGCACCGCCACCGGCTTGTCGCCCTCGGCCAGCGTGGCGAGCACCTCAACCGAGTCGCCCAGCTTGGCGAAGGCCGGCGCGCGGATGAAGTAGGAGGCCGCGGCGACGCCCGCCGCCTTGGCCGAGTCCGAGAGCGACATCGCGCGGAAGCGCGAGTTGATCTGGCGGCCGAAGGCGTTGCGCTCGACCGTCGCGTGGAGCCCGCCGACGAGCGCCTGCGGCTCCTCCTGGGCCAGCCCGTCGGCGAGCAGGATCATGCCGGCGCAGACGCCCCAGACCGGCTTCGTCGCCGCAAAATCGCGCACCGGCGAGAGGAGGTGCGCCTCGATCATGCAGTGGCCCTGGGCGGTGGACTCGCCGCCCGGCAGAATCAGCGCGTCGAGACCCTCCAGGTCCGCCGGTACGCGCACCTCGACGCCCACCACGCCCGGCTGCCGCGCGATGCCCGCCAGGTGCTCGGCGAAGCCGCCCTGAAGGGCCATGACGCCAACGGCGAACTCACCGTTGATGGCCATCAGGGGGTTGGAGCGGGCGGTCACTAGCCGGCTGCCCGCCGGCAGGCCGCCGCCGAGCAGCGCCGAGGTTGACAACAGAGCTGAAGCGATAAACATGATTTCTAATTTCATGTGAAATCTATTTTGAATTATATATAATTTGCATAAGAAAATAGACTGATCTGAAAGAGGGGGGGATAGGAGGGGAACAGAAATGAATTGCCTTTTAGATGATATGCCTACCCCCACAGGGACCCCCCCCCCTCCCCCTCCCCTAAGTATTTTATAACCGGCCCGCAGGCCAAATGTGTCCAACTGCCATGCCGGCGCGCTTATTACTGTTCTGGGCCGTGCCGGCGGCGGCAGTCCTCTACACGCCGCTGCCGACCCCGGTAAACCTGGCGACCGGGGCTTCCCTGTGCGCAGACTCGCAGTACCTCGACATCAGCTCCCTCCAGTGCCTGGCCTGCTCGGCGAGCGACGCCGGCGGCCAGACACTTGTGCCGACGGACTCTGGGCTGAGCTGCCGGTGCGCGAGCGGCGTAATCGCCGAGGTGGGCGGCTTGTTCGTGTGCGCGCTATGCGGCGACGGCGAGGCGGCGTCGGCCGACGGTACTGTGTGCATGCCGTGCGGTGGGACGACACTCGGCTTGGTGGGCAGCGAGTGCGCGTGCCCCTCCGGCGAGGCGCTGCTCGAGACCAACGGCCACGGCGCCCTGCTGACGGCCAAGGGGTGCGGCGTGTGCGGCGACGCGGCCTACCTCAACACGGCGAGTGGCCGATGCGTCGCGTGCCCGGCGCGCTACCAGACGTCGACGGAGGTCGGGTGCGTCTGCCCGTCGGGCTACCTCGAGAAGCTGCACGCCGACGGGCTGTGGGAGGACGGCCTCGGCGGGGGTGGCGTCTCGTGCGTCAGAGAGTCGGTGTACAACGCGGTCCAGCAGCTCGACACGCCGGCGGGAACGAGCCTGACGCTGAGCGGCCTGCTCGGCTCCGAGGGCAGCCTCACGCTCACGTCGAAGGCCTTTGAGCAGCTGCTCGTGCCCGCGGCGACCGAGTGTCTGCGCGCGGTGCAGGCGAGCACGGCCGACGGCGACGACGCGCCGCGCGCGCTGCCGCTCGAGCTGGGCAACGCGGCGTGCCAGGCGGTGGCCAACCTCTGCGTCGCCCAGCTCTACAATGAAAACTCGGCGGCGTGCGGCCTCTTCGCCCTCATGGAGGCGCAGAGCACGCTCAAGGCCTACTCGTCCCCCGCGACGCTCGCCTGGTTCAAGCGGCTGCCGTGGCTCGCGTACGACTCGGCGCAGGTGCTCGCGCTCACCGCCGAGGTGCCGCTCGCGGTCGACCTCTCCGGCGCCGCCTCCGTGCTCACCTACGTGCTGGCCGCCTACACGCTCAACGGCACCTTCCTCGGCCTCCAGCCCCTGACCCAGCAGCTCCAGCTCTGCACTGGCGTCGCCAAGAACCCCGCCGCCTTCCTCAAGGTGGGCACCGCGCTCAAGGTGAGCTGCTCGCTCCAGGTGGGCGCGCTGCTGCTCGCCGCGCGGGAGCCGACCTACTACGACCTCTACCTCATGACGTCGGACGCGACGCTCTACCCCGTCCCGGTCAAGATCACCAACCTCGCCGCAAACACGGACCGCAGCGCCTCCAACGACCGGCTCGTCCGCCGCTTCTTCGTGGCCGACGCGCTGACGCCGCGCACCGCGGGCAGCGCGGCGGCGCTGGGCGTACGCTACCTGAGCGACGCGACGCTGACGGTGACGCTCGAGCCCAACCTGCCGACGCGCATCCTGCCGCCGCTGCTCACGCTCACCTACGCCCAGGCGAAACTGTTGCCCTCGGAGCTCGTCGAGGGCGAGCTCGCGACCGAGGCGGGCGTCGATCTGGCGACGACGTTCCGCGCCGAGTACACGATGGACCTCAGCGAGACGAGCTACGGCATGACCATCTTCTTCATCCTCTCGGTCATCGCGTGGGTCGTGGGCTGGCTCATCCTCCTCTACATGCAGATGCGGCGCAACAAGGGCCAGGTGGTGGACGGGCCCTACCTGGTTGGCGCGGCGGCCAAGCTCTGCCGCGTCTTCGGCGACGTCTTCTTCTTCTTCCTCTTCGGCGCCTCGGGCTGGATGCTCATCATCTACAAGGAGCAGGACTCCATCTACGTCATGATGCCGCTATCGGAGGGGCCCAACGCCTCGAGCCTCGCCTCCGTCTTCAGCGACGTGCTCGTCGCCGTCTTCATCGCCAAGTGCGTCCACATCGTCGAGCTCGTCTGGAGCCAGACGCGCCACGACCTCTTCTTCATCGACTGGGAGCAGCCAAAGGCGGCCGCCGACAAGGCCGAGCAGGGCGACGACGGCGCCGACCCCTCGCACGGCGTCTCGACCTGGAGGACGGTCTTTGTCGCCAACGAGTGGGCGCAGCTGCAGGCGGCGCGCGCCGTCTCGCTCGAGGTGTCGCTGGTCTGCCTCCTCTTTTTCCAGCAGGGCCTCGGCCTAGAGGACTTTTCGCGCCTCACGCCCTCGGGCACCGGCCAGCCGGGCGTCCCGCAGGACCTCTTCCTCCGCTTCGCCCTCTCCTCCTTTTTGCTCCTCGCGCTCGCCGCGGCGCAGTGGCTCGTCCGCTGGGGCCTCTGGGACCGCTTCGTGCAGGACCGCGTCTGGCAGTTCGTCGACCTGCTCTCGGTGACCAACGTCTCGTGCCTGCTGCTCGCCGAGCAGACGTACGGCTACTACCTCCACGGCCGCTCCGTGCACGAGCACGCCGACACCGACATGCTGCAGGTGATGTTGTGAGCAGTAGCTGCCACACATATATCCCGATATATCAGGCGATGGATTCCAGTCCCACTCATCACAGCTGACCTTTTTCAGATGAGTGGGTACTGTCCCCAGTCATGCACCCAGAGGACGTGGGTTCGACTCCCGGTTCTGTCACATTCCCACCGCCGGGTTTTGACAGGTGAACCGCAACCTGAAGCGCGAGGAGGACGGGCTCTGCGCCAAGCGCGGGCTGCTCAAGGACTCGGACGTGCAGAGCTTCGAGATCTTCGTCTCAAAGGAGGTGCGCGAGCGCTACGACAAGGCCATACGCGGCGCCGGCCAGCTCGCAGCGGCGCGCGCCGGGCGCAACCAGCAACGCACCGGCCGGCGGCGCGGCTTCGCATCGACGCCCGAGGACCTGCTGCTGCGCCAGCGAGAGACGAACACCTTCCTCACCTCGTTCCTCGACGGCGCGCTTGAGCGCGAGACGCTCACGGTGCGCGAGAAGGGATACTGGGAGAGACTTGTCAACCTTCCGCCCGAGATCGCGCCCAACACACGCGAGTCCATCTTCCTCGCCGACCCCGCCGGCTCCTTCAAGCGGCTGCTGCTCGCCGGGCGCGAGCTCGACCTCGTCGTCTTCCACGTGGTCGTCTACGCCCTCTTCGACATGCGCTTCGCGAACACCTTCGTCGCCATCTTCGCCACCTACACCGCCGACCTCCTCGTCCGCTTCTTCCGACACCAGCTTGCGGTGCGCAACATCGCCAGAAAGACGCTCCTCGACACGCGCTTCCTACTCTGAGGCGCCGCGGCGCGCGCAGGCCCTGCTCGGTGGCTCCTCGACGCGAGATCGGGTTGGGGGGGGTAGGGCTACGTCAAACCCCAACCTCGGGGCGCCCCTACCCACGCGTGTAGAGCACCCCGAGCTCCCCAGGTTTCGCAGCATCCGCCGTCTGCGCGAGATGGTGCGGGATATGGCGAACCCGCCGCCGGGGCGACCGCCGCCGGGATATCACACCGCGAGATACATGTGAAGCTCCGCGCGCGTGGTTGGGGGAATGTCTATAATTTATTACTGTGGCCGTGGGCTGCGGAAGCTATCTGTTGTCTGTTCTCTGTGTTCCGTTTTTTTTCTATCAATGTGTGTCATGTTCATGTTGGTGTGACGGAGCTGTCTGTGTGCATGCACAGGTTGAGTTGGCGCGGCTGCACGAGGGAGTGTATGCAACAGGATCAGGATATAAATAAGCATATATCTTGAAAAAATATTAAGTATTACGCAAAAGAGCACTTACACACGCACACAGGCACTGGCACGAGGATCGGATTCAAGAGAACATCCGAGCATCTCCGAGAGTGACTTTGGGACCCGTACCCGTACCGACGGGGGCTTCACTTGCGTTTGGGCCTCTAGCTAGGCGTGCGGACGCGAGTCGGTGCCGCGGCGGCCCATACTACGAACAGAAACCGACCACAGGTTCGAGCGCCCCGCCCACGAGCGCACAAATCAGAGGAGCTTGAAGTGGGGCAGGCCATAGACGATCGCCGAGGTGGAGGGCAGCGGCGCCACTGCGTCGGCGGCTCCCTCCCCCGGCAGCTCGGGCAGCGCGTAGGCCTTGCGCAGCGCGTCGGCGACGCTCTTCCCCTCGGTGAGACTGCGCAGCATCTCGACCATCTGCTTGTGGCGCTCGGCCGGCGCGGCGCCCCAGTGGTGCGCCACCACCGTTTTCACGCCGCCGAGCGAGAGCAGCGCGGCGGTCGCGTGCGGCTCCTCGAGCGCCAGGCGCGCCGCGTCCTTTCCGTTGGCCTCCTTGGCCATCCGCTGGCTGGCCGCGCTCGACTCCTGCTGGTCGAAGAGCAGCGCTGCGGCCGTGGCGCGCAGGTCGAGCGGCGCCACGTGCTCGGGCGCGAGCGAGGCGAGCAGCGAGCCGGGGCCGTGGAATAAAAATACCCCGCTGCGCGAGAGCGTCCGCTGCAGCTGCGCGGTGGAGGGCACCTCGCGGTAGCCGAGCAGCGCCGGACCCCACGCGCGGCCCAGGCCGCCCAGCACGTCCGCATCGAAGGCCACGCCCAGCGGGGTCGGAGCCTTGTCGCCTTTCTTGGTTCTGGAGGATGGCAGCGCGAGCTCGTTGCGCACGTCGACGGCGTAGCCCACGGCGTTGCCCTTGGCTTCGGGAGGGCCGCACGCGAGGCGCTGGGCGAAGAAGGCGGCAGAGAGTTCCCGCGAGACGAGTCCCAGGTGGCGCTGCCGCAGCAGCCGCAGCAGCTCGAACGGGATGGGCGCGAGCGACGCGTCGCAGATGACCACCGTCGGCGGCTGCTCGCTCCCCTCCGCAGGCGCGGCAAAGGCGGCGCCGAGTGGCCGCAGCACCGGAGCGAGCAGCGCCTCTACGCTCGCCATCGCCGCCGCCATCGCCGCCTCGGCCTGCTCGAGCGCTGAAGGGCCCGTCGCCTCGCGCGTCTCGGGAGCGAGGTCCGCCTTGGACTGCGAGAGCGCCGCGAGCGCGAAGAGGCGCTTGGCGTCGCTCACCAAGCCCAGGGCCGCCGCCAGCGCTGCGGGGGAGACCGCACCGCGCGCGACGAGCACCCGCGGCTCGTCCTCGGCGGGCACGGTTACCGCGCCGTAGAGCAGGCCGCGCGGCTCGTCGCGCGTGAGCTGTAGCACGCGCATGCCGGCGGGCAGCAGCGCTAGCAGCGACGCGAGCGGGTCGGCGGGCAGCGCGAGCGAGCGCCACGCCGCGCAGCCCGTACCCTCGTGCGAGAGAGCACCCACCGCCGCCTGCCACTGCGCCGAGCGCGCCGGCTGCGCCCACTCGCGCCGCAGCGCGTCGAGCTGAGAGAGCAGCAGCGCGAAGCGACACGAGGGGGCGCACGCGCGCCTCCACGTTTGGAGCCAGTGCTGTCGCGCGCCGCTCGACTGGGCGGCGCTGAGCCAGCGAGCGCACTCGGCCGGCCGCTGCGTCCCCGCGGCCTCGGCCAGCGCGAGCGCGGCAGCGTGCGCGGTGTCCATCTGGTCGTTGTCCACCGCGAGGCTCCACACCGCCCGCAACTCGGCCTCGCCCTCGGACGCCTCGCGCGCCCCAGCCACCGGAGGTGGAGCGGGCTCGGCCGCGGCCACCTCCTCACCAACCGGCGCTTCCTCCTCCTCCGCCGCCTGCTCCTCCGCCGGCTCGCGCCACGCCTCGGTCCCCCATCCATCGGCGCGCGCAAGCGTGAGCAGCACGTCGCCGCGCGCCAGCCGCGCCTCCATCGCGCCCTGCGACGCGGCCGCGCCCGCGAGCGTGACGGCCGCCGAGGCGTGCAGCAGCGCCTTGTGCTCGTGGCTCAGCATGGGCTCGAAGGAAGCGGCGCGAGGCCCCTCGACAAAAGCGGCGACGCTCGCCTCGCCTTCGCGCCCCGCCACTAGAGGGAAGTGAGCCTTGTCTGGCGGGTGCGCCGCCTCGACGCGCGTGCGCAGACTCGCGAGTCGCAGCTCGACCCGAGCCATCTTGTGCTTGAGCCGCGCCAGTTTGCGCGCCACCGGCAACGAGACCTTGACGGCGAGGCCGCGCGGCGCCGCCGTGAAGAGGACGCGCTCGGCGGGCGCGGCGGCGGCGGCGAGCAGCTCCGCCAGCTGCTGCAGCCGCGACTCCTCTTCCTCCAAGGCAAGGTCCGCGTCGCTGCGCTCGGCCACGTCGTTGGTCCTTGCCTCGTCCTCGGCCAGCTCGGCCCGCGCCACGAGCACCTTGAGTGCGGCCGCGTCGGCGCCGACCGACTGGAGCGTCGCGGCGGCAGACTCGAAGAGCGACGCAACCTCCGCCGTGACGGCGCGGTGGGCGGTGACAGAGACGCGCGCGCCGGGCGACTGGGCGAGGCGCGCCGTGCCGAGCGCCAGCTGCAGCTCCGCGCTCGCCACGCGCGCCTGGGCGGCCGACGAGGGGTAGGCGGACGCAGCCTCGGCGCAGAGCGAGACGGCGGAGGCGAGCGTGGCGGTGGCGGCGTCGGCGTCGCCGAGCGCGGTCTGGTAGGCGGAGAGCGCCAGCACGCACGCACACCACTCCGGCACCTCGAGCGGCGTGGCGAGCGCGCGCGACTGGAGCTCGAGCGCCGTCGCGGGGTCGGCGCGCAGGTGGGCGAGCCGCGCCTGTTGTGAGAGGCAGGCTGCGAGCGCGCGCTCGTCGCCGAGCGCCTCGAGCAGCGGCCGCGCCTCGTCGAGCCACTCTCCCGCCGCGCTCCACTCGCCCTCGCCGAGCAGCAGCGACGCAACCTCCACCCAGACCGCCGCCTCGGGGCGCGCGGCCGAGGTGGGCTGCGGCACGCGCGGGCCCGCGAGGCGCCCGCTGGCGGCGGCGGGCGGCTTGGGCGTGGCGGTCTGTCGCGCGACGGCGAGCTTGGCGGCGTTGGCCTTCTTCTGGTGCGCCGTGGGGCGGAGCGCAGGCAGCGGCTCCTCAGCCAGGCCGAGGCAGCGCAGCGTCCGCGCCTGCTGCAGCGCGGCCCGCAGCTCGATCGCCGGCTGCTTGGCGACGGCGCCGAGGTGGCGGAGGAGCGAGAGGGGCAGCAGGGCGTGGAGGAGGAGGCCGGCCTCGGCGAGGGCGTCGGCGAGGTACTGTAGGTAGAAGGCGGTGAGCTCCGGCTGCGGGATGGACGCGGGGCCAAGCACCGCGTCCGAGTCGGTCAGCGCGCCCAGCAGCGCGAGCAGCCGCGCGCTGGGCTTCCACGTTGCCCACTCGCCCACCTCGCTCGGCGTGGCGTAGGCCGCGGCGGCGTCGTGGCCCTCGCCCAGCGGCGCGATGCTGGCGGGCAGAGCGCCGCTCGCCTCGAGGCCGGCGGCGTAGGCGGCCGACTGGGCCCAGATGCGCGCCAGGTAGTGGCACGCGATGAGGCAGCGGTCGGTGCGCGCGCCGACCGAGGGGGCCATCCTGGCCAGCATGGCGTAGACCCTGCCCATCTGCTCCAAGTGGCGCACCGTCAGTGCGTCGTCGTCGCCGCCCGCCGCGACCGGCTTGGAGGCGCGCGTGACGCTGGCGGAGGAGGAGGCGGGGCGCGAGTGCCTGGCGGTCGAGCCCGACACGACGCTGCTCGCGTCGTCGTCGGCGTCGGCCTCGTCGTCGGCGAGGCCGTCGTCCTCCGCCTCCATGAGCAGGTCCACCGCGGCGAGCAGCTGGTCCTGCGCGTCGGCGGGCGGCATGCCGTTGCAGAAGAGCCACTCGGCCAGCGCGATGAGCCGGCCCACCTTGTGTCTCGGGTGCGGGGCCAGCACCTCGGCCGCGCGGAGCAGTGCGTGGAGCTGCTCGCCCTTGTTGGTGGAGGAGGCGGCGAGCGCGGCCCAGATCTTGGCCTGCGTCGTGACCGGGAAGTCCTTGATCTTGAGCATCTCGCCCGCGAGCCCCTTGGAGCCGCCCTGGCACATGAAGCGCACCTTGTGCTCCCAGAGCGGCTCGTGGCACGCGGCGGGGAGCGAGCCGAAGGCCCTGCGCAGGAGCGTGAGCCCCTCGCCCCACTCGGCTGCTTCGGCCAGCACTGAGAGCATCAGCTCGTAGAGTTTCACCCGCAGGTCCTCCACCCGCGGCTCGGCGCCGAGGCCCTCGAGCGCCGTGATAGCGCGAGCCACGGGCGCGCGCACGAGCGAGACGCGCACGCCGCCGGTCTTGGTTGCGCCGCCCGCGAAGGGGGCGCAGTGCTGCCAGAGGCGCGAGGCGGCCGAGAAGACGAGCGCCGACTCGCCGCCCTTGAGCGCGTGGCCCATTGCGGAGGAGAGCCGCTCGAGGGCCTGCGCGTGCAGCTGCGCCTGCAGGGCGAGCGCCTGGTGCGGCTGCAGCAGACGCGCGATGGCGTCGCCGTGGACGAACTCGGCCAGGCCGTACCAGCGCCACTCGTCCTTGAGCGGAGCCTTGAGCGGAGCAGCCTGCGGCGCGGCCTCGTGGCGCCGCAGCGGCGCGAGCGCCCTCTCACAGTCCTGGACGACGGAGCCGAGGTCGCCCAGCGCGAGCGACTGCTGCGCCGCGCGCACCCAGAGCTCTGGCTCGGCCAGCGGCGAGCCGGCGGCGTCGCCCAGCAGGAGCTCCTTGGCCTTGGCGAGCGCCGCCGCCTTGGCCGGCCCCTCGAGCAGGTCCTGCTGCAGCAGCTCGAGCCGCGCGTAGGCGCCCGACTCGCGCTCGGGGCCCACCTGCGGCTCCTTGGCGCCAGCGTAGGCCTGCACGCGCGCCCACGCGGCCGTGACGCTCCGCTTGATCCGGTGGCGCTCCGCCGCGAGCTCCGAGGCCCACTGGCACGCAGCCTCCGCTTCCTTGAGCGCCGCAGCCGCAGCCGCGTCCTTGGCGTCGAAGGAGCGGCGCGTCGCGCCCGGAGCGGGAGCCGCGGTGGCGCGCGCCTCGAGGCCTTGCGCGAGCGCCGCCGCAAAGGCGCACGCAAGCTTGAGCAGCTGCGGCTCCTTGCGCAGCGCCGCCTGGTCGGCCGCGCGCATCGCCGCCACGCACGCCCGCAGCGAGGGGAGCAGCGGCTCGAGCTCGCCGCTGCGCAGGAGCGCCTGGCTGTAGTTCCAGATGTAGATGCAGCCGTTGTAGACGAGGTGCTCCTCGCCCAGCGCCGAGCCCAGCGCCATGCCCGCCTCCATCTCGGCCAGCGCCCGTGCGCGCAGGCCGGCCAGCTCCGCCGCCAGCTCCGCCGCCTCCTCGGCCACCTCGCCGGGCGCGCCCTTCGCCTTCTCCGCCTCGGCGGCCGTTTCCTTGACGCGCATCTCGTCAATGAGCGTCTCGGCACTGACGAACCTCGCCTCGGCCTGCAGCCTCGCCATCTCGGGCTCCGCCACCTCCGTCGCCAGGCGCGTCGACGCCACCGCCATGGCGGCAGCTCGCGCGGGCGCGCGCATCCGCTCCGCCCACGCCGCCTTCATCAGCTCCGCCCAAAGGAAGAAGCGCTCGCGACGCAGATCCTCGGCCCCCTCCGCAGCGGGCTCCGAGCTCGCCATGAGCTGCTGGAGCTGCGAGATGATCTGCTTCTTGAGCGCGGGCGCGGCGGACCGGAGTTGGTCCAAGAGGACCAGCGCCGTCTCCTCGCTCGAGTCGGGAGTCCGGTACGCGTCCAGCTTCAAGTCGAGCCGCGCCTTGAGCCGCAGGAGCGGCTTGTCCAGGGGACGCTCGCCTTTGCCGTCCAGCGGCACGTCGAGCGCCAGCGCCTTGGCCACGTTCGCGCTCGCCTTCTTGACCAGGTCGAGCGCGGCGTCGCGCCTCGCCATCTCGAGATGGAGGGCCGCGCGGATCCCAAGCAGCGGAGACTGGATCTCCTCGAGCGCGGCGGCGGCGAGCTCGAGCGGCTGCGCCACCAGCGACACGAGCGCCGGCTGCAGCAGCGGGAGCGAGACGTTCCAGATGGCGACGCAGACGTCCTGGAGCAGCTCGAGCTCGCCCGTGCGGCGCGCCGAGCCGAGGAGCTCCTCGAGGCCGCGCACCGCCTCGACGCGGACGGAGACCATCTCGCGAGTGAAGGTGTCGGCCGAGTCGAGGCGCGCCACGCGCACCGTCTGCAGCACGAGCAGCGCGCGCGTTCGCGCAGCCAGCTCCGGGGCCGAGCCGACACGCTGCGCGATGCACGCGGCCAGGCCGAGCAGCCGCCACTCCGCCGCCCGAGCCGCAAGAGTGACCAGCTCCGCCCCAAACTCGCAGTTCCCGGCGAGCGCCGCCACCGCCTTCCGCATCGCCTCCTCGCCCCCCTCGGCCCGGAGCACCGCCGCCAGCTCGGCGCTCAGCCCCGCCACGGCGCCCAACAGCTCGGCCGCCGCCGCCTCGGACGTGGCGACCGCCGCGCCGCCGTCGCGCAGCAGCTGGGCCGTGAGGAGCGCCGCACGCCTCGGCTCCCTGGCATAGTCCTCCCGCAGCTTCTTCAGCCCCGCAGCGTCGTCGCCGAGCAGACGCGCCTGCAGCTGGACCAGCTCGTCCGCGGCCGGGGCCGAGACGTCCGACTTGAGCAGCGGGACTGCCTGCGCAGCCAGCATCGCCGCAGCCTCCTTGCGCTTGCCCAGACTGTCCATGCAGCGCGCCAGGTGCAGGTGGAGAGCGAGCCGCCACTCGGCGTCTGTCTCGCCCGCGGCGGCCAGCGACCGGAGCGCAGCCTCCAGCGACGCAGCCAGCGCCTCAGCGGCCGCGGCCGACCGCTGGCCCACCAGCGGCTTCGCCAGCGACCAGAGCACCACCGAGCCGTTGTAGACGAGGAACGAGTGCTCGGCGCCCAGCGCCACGCCCAGCTCCATCCCGCGCTGCACCTGCGCCAGCGCCGCGCCAACAGCCGCCACCTTGGCCTCCGCCTTGAGCGCGGAACCCTCGGCCGCCTGGTATGCGCACGCCGAGGGCGGGGGGGCGTGAGCGGGTGCTGCGGCTGCTGGCGGGCGGCGCCGCGACGTGGGCGGCCGCCGGCTCGGCCTTATCTATGCACACACGGCTGTGCCGCCAACGTCCCTGCGCGTGCAGGCGTCACGCTTGCTGCACACACAGCGTCTCAAGGGGCGCTGCGGCCGCACCTGGATGCGCCCGAGGACGAAGTAGGCGCGCGCGAGAAACTGGTCCTTGGGCGGGGCGGTGTTGAGGAATTGCTCGACGCAGACGCGCGCAAAGTCGGCGCGGCCAGAGTCGATCGCCCGCTCCGCGCACAGCAGGTACGCCTCAGGGGAGACCGACTCGAACGTCGCCGCCCCCGAGGCCTGCTCGAGCAGCTGCATCGCCGCCTCTACGCTCGTATCACCCTCTGCTGCGCCCAGCAGCGCCCGAAGGCCGAGCTCGAGGACCATCTGAACAAGGGCGTGGACACGGTGTGCTGTATGCGATACAACAACCTAAAGCTACGGGGCCAGTCCGCTCCGGTGCGGCGTGTGCGCTAGAGAGGGCCAGCATGAACCAATTTGTAACCGCCGTTTTTTTTTTTTTTTTTTGCGATTTTCTTGTGAATAGACCTGCCCCGCCCGCTGCTGTGAACACTGCGCTTCGCAGATCAGTTAGCCGCTTCAAGGGCAGCATGTCCTCGCTCCGAGCCGACCTACTGGAGATCCAGCAGCTGGCCACCGAGTGCAAGCGGCCACGCGTGAAGGCACGCCTTGACGTGTACGCGGCGGAGCTGCAGGAGCTGTTGGACGCCGCCACGGCGCCGGCCTCGGCGCCGGCGGCTGCGGCCGTGCCCGCGGCCGGTCCACCGCCTGTGCCCTCCGAGCCCAAGCCTATGCCTGTTACACTGCCGCCCGTGCAGCTACGGAGCGAGGCGGCACACCCGCCGGAGCCGGCCGTGAACTACACGAGCATGTACGCCCGTCAGAGCCCGCCCTGAACTACACGAGCATTAAGCAACTACTCCACTCATCCCCATCGTCTCGGAACCGCCACCCACCCCAGCGCCCCCATGTTTCTGGCCCAGCACTGGCTTTGCCTGGGACCAGGACGACTACGGCAAGGAGCCGGCCAACGTCTACGTGTACCTCACGGCGGGCTTCGACGGCATCGGCGAGGCCAAGGACTGCGTCAAGTGCGAGTTTGGACGCCGCTCGTTCGACCTGCGCGTGCTGGGGTTCCACGGCAAGAGCTACCGGCTGCGCAAGGAGAACCTGGAGAAGGAGATCGACCCGGCGCAGTCCAAGGTGGTCGTCAAGAAGAACAAAATCACCATCACGATGCGCAAGGTCAAGGGGAGCTACGGCTACGATCACTGGCTCGACCTCGTCGCCAAGCGCGGCGTCGCGGGGGTCTCCGAGGGAAAGGCGGCCGAGGCGGACCCCAGCGCCGGACTGATGGACCTGATGAAGCAGGTACTTGGCGGCCTTTGCCCACCACCATCCCAGAAGGTCCCTAGCTGTGTCTCCCACCCGCACTCCCGCCTTCTCAGATGTACGACGAGGGCGACGACTCGCTCAAGAAGACGCTGGGCGAGGCGATGCTCAAGAGCAGGCAGGGCCAGCTGAGCGGCGGAGGCGCGCCGTCCGACTTAAGCGATGACTCTGAGTTTTAGGTTTAGGTGGGGGTGGGGACAGCGTGCCGCGTGTCTACCGGCGCGCGCGCTGCGGAGCGATAGATGCTTTGTATTTTTGCCATCTCGTGTGTGTGGTGTGTGAATCGTAGTAGTATAGTATAGTTTAGTAGGAGCAGGAGGAAAGGACGCTAGCACCTTGCACTGTTGCACCGCGCGACACATGCCGCGCGAGCCAGTGCCAGCGCATCAGCATTAAGCACGAATAGATATAGATAGGAGAGTTGTAAATACGTACAGCACAGCTACGAGCTACTCGATCGTCAATCGTAATCGTAAATATCATACACGCTGTGTACTGTGTGCGTGTGCACACCCCCATAGTAGCAAGATAGTCTCGCGTACACATAATAAAAAGTGCGAATTCCAAACTGTTCAAGAGAAACCAGGTCACACACACACACGACAAAAACAAACTGTGCGTGTCAAAAGATCAACAGATCACACGCACACGCACCACGCGCGCACAAGACACGACACACGACAGCGAAGAGACAGAGAACAATAAAAAAATCACTTTAACAAGACTTAACAGAAAGACTGTTCATGTTATCGCTCTTACTCTGCGTTCGCCGTGTTCGTACACCGGTTTTCGCGCGTCCCAGCTACCTCGCGGTGATGCCTCTTACCCAGCAGCGGCTGCGCGAGCTGCAGGTACGCCAGCACGCCGTGGTCGCCGCGCCTACTCCCGCGCCTTCATGACGGCGTGCTCCTACTACGTCAGGTGGAATGCATGGCCGATGACCTCGAGATTCCAGCGGAGGCGAAGGCGTGGATTGAGGTCGAGGCGCGCGCCTTCTTTGACTCGGGCGGCGTCGAGTACCCGCGACCCCAGGGTCTGGAGGCGGCTGAGATCCACGCCTTTTACGATCTGGCGCGAGAGGACGCACGCTCCTCGTCCTCCGTCATGCTCGCTGCACTCACCAAGACTCTCGGCAGCTGCGTGCCGCCTGCGTCGTCAGCAGCAGGGTCAGCAGGAGCTCCGCCCCAGGTTACCTCACCTGCCGCACCGCCGCCGGCGGCCGTCGCGTCGGACGAAGGTGGTCAGGCCCTCCTCTTGAATTGCACGGGTGGTTCGATTGCATGCTGGCCGCAGCTCGCGCTGGGGCTGGAGGCGCGAGGCAGTCCGCCCACCGGCACTGGACTCCGAGCTTGGCACCGTGACGACGCGCCTGGGTTGCAGGGGGAGCTCACGCGGCTGGGGTTGAAACTGGGGCACCGGCAGCGCCTCGTCACCGCATTGGAAGGGCAGCATTAGCCATCAACAACGGGGTCACACACACGGCACACACACCACAGCGCAGGACGGGCGACCACTACCGGACCGTCTGGGGGCTGGCCCATATGGACGAGTCGACCTTTGGGTTAACCCAAAAGTCTCTTTCCCCTCGTGTAGATTAGGATTGTTCTAGGACGGCCCTCATGAGGAGGTTGGTGGGTAGGGGCCGCCAACTCCCGCGACCTGTAGTATGTAGTATTAGTATAAGGTATACGGTATTCACATCTATATCGTATATCTGTAGCTTATTGTTATTTATTTCAAATAAGGATGCTATATGGATATACGGTGGGCGTGGGACGGCGGTCTAAGAGTGCTCTCGTGGCTCGTGGTCGTGGTCGCCGTGGTCTCGCGATGTGTCATGTCAATATAATATATATAATATATTTTATAATATATGTATATGTATATGACATGTGTGTGTATATCTCAACCACAGAACCAGGGCAAGGGCGCTCTATAATAGTTTCGCACCTACTTAACACCGCTCAGGTTCAGGTTAAAAAAATATATATTGCATATATACATATACAATATATATATACATATACACAAACAGTTTTAGTTTCATTAGTTAATTATATTATTTGAACAGGAACAGGGATTTAACCCCCCGCCCCCGCGCAACCGCAACTACATTTAAAAAAAATATAAACAGTCAGTAAGAGTAAGAGTACTTACAAGATTGTATTGACAATTATTGTGTTTCTGTGCAATCATGTTCGTCAAGGGTCAAGACGGTCAAGCACTATGCTTATACTATATGTGTAATGCGTAATTAAAATATATTATATTACATAATGTACATGTACACATACACATGCATGTGTATACATCTGAATATCTGGCTGTGGAGGAGTAGATGCGAAAGTGCATATCCATGATTGTGATTGAGACAACTACAAGTACACAAGTAAGCGCCGGAAATCGAATAACATCCCAGCAATTGAGAAATAAATGCTTAATCTTAATGTTAAATAACGATGTTGGCCCTGTCTCGATATGTCTGTGCCTATACTATGAGTTGAAAGGGAATCTGTGTACATATCGCGCATCGTTGGTCGTTGGAGTGATATTGGAGTGGATGAGTGGATCGTGTGGTGCTTGTTGACGCTGAGTCAGGGTTAGACTCGTACACGTGCGTTCTGCAGGGGGGGCACGGCGGCGCACCCTCTCACAAAGAGCTGACACATTGCGCTGAGAGAGAGTTGTGTATGTTCCTCAGTGTCTTCTATGCCCACAGTTTTCTGTTTTCCGCCTCCGTGCGCGCGCTCTACTGTCCAATAAACCCAGCTCCGCCTCTCGGCGAGCCGCCAGGCCATTCGCTCATATCTTGCCAAGTTGCGAAGCAGGCGCTCGAGGCGTTGTGTTGTCGCGCTGCACGGTCCGAAGAGACAGCGGTCGTTTGCGTATGTATGTATGTATCTTAGATATATCTATCTATGCATGCATAAAAGACGGGGTTAACACGATATAAATAAATATATATATATATATATA
>Ga0209390_10005777_pt1 | contig 17155 bp, 20 predicted proteins | sample BON01_FD_187212 | JGI IMG/M metagenome (GOLD analysis project Ga0209390, IMG submission 187212) | Freshwater microbial communities from Lake Bonney liftoff mats and glacier meltwater in Antarctica - BON-01 (SPAdes) (version 2) | ecosystem: Environmental > Aquatic > Freshwater > Ice > Glacier...
GGATTGGATCGCCGCAAAGCTATCGATGCGCAGCGCAGCGAACGTGAGCCAACAACTCCGCCGGTTCAATCGGGGGAAAACGAAGGCCAAGCTGCCTTCCGAAATGCAGGCTTTTCTCGGTGATGCATGGAAAACGCGGATTTGACAGTCATTTTGTCAAAATTTGCACCCTGACCCCATTTTCCAGAACAATATTCACGTGATTTTGGGTTTGAAAAACATTGGTCAGCCCGTTATGATAAATGAATGAAAACTTTCATGGGACGAACTGTCGAAGAATGCGTCTCCGAGATGCTTTTCCATCCGTCCCAAGCCAAGCGGTTTCTCAGGTTTTCGGATGATGTCCGCTTGGGGCTCTTTCTGGAATTTCTCATCGGCCCGGAAAGCGAGCGGTTCAATGCCGCTCCGACTTACGGAAAAACCGGAATCGGATACTTGAAAAGCAAGGGAGCCGATGGACTCAGGAATGAAATCGACTTGGAAAAGCGTATCCGCTCCGGCCCTGAAAGGGCGGAAGCCCTCCGATTCCTTGCTTCCATCGAGGACTCCGCCAGAAAAATGACGGAGGAGTATGAACCCGCTTAAAGATCTTGAGTGGAACGAGATAGTGGAGCGAAACAAAATGCTCTGTCTTAAAGCTGGTTATCAGCACGGAAGGACTTCGGAGGGATACCAACCTGCCAAGGAACTGTTCAAACGTGAAAGCTCCAAAGAGCTGGATCTCGCCGGGGCAATTGAAGTTCTACGTCAGCTTCACAAGGTTGCGCCATTCCTTTTCCTTAACGGAAACACATTCTCCCAAATCGGGAGAGAACTCATGACGTGGCATGGCAAATCGGCCGCGCTACGTTCGATTGTAGACCACCACATCGCAGGCACGGCGGTTCTGGATCATGAGGAGTTGAAGACCGCCTTGGAGCCGGGAAAGGAAGAGTAGCGACCGCTCCCATCAGAAGGCGGCGTGACATTGACCGGTAAGCTCCATCTATCCCCCCGAAAATGCCCCCATTCTGAGGCGCTATTCTTTTTCAATCCCGCGACGCTACCCATATTCACCGCAGCCTGGCACCCGAACATCGCGAACGCCGGTTTGGGTTGCAAAATAGGGGTCATGCAAAATAGGGGTCAGGCAGCATATCTTGACAAAATGACTCGCCCTTTCTAGTTTGCTGCCATGCCACGCAGCTTACGAATCCAATTCCCCGGTGCCTATTACCACGTCATGGCACGCGGCAACCGGCGCGAAACGGTTTTCCATGACGATGACGACCGAAGGTTCTTTCTAGCCACCCTGTCAGAGGCCTGTGCGATGACCGGATGGAAAGTCCATGCCTGGGTGCTGATGGGCAACCACTACCATTTGTTCATCTAAACACCGGAGGCCAACTTGGTCGCCGGGATGAGTTGGTTACAGAACACCGTCACCCGCCGTCACAACGGGCGCCACGGCATATGGGGGCGCTTGTTCGGCGATCGCTACAAGGCGATACTCGTCGACGGGGCCGACGCCTACCATTTCCAGACGCTCGCCGACTACATCCACCTCAATCCGGTGCGAGCCCGGTTGGTGAAGCCGCGAGCCGGGCAAAGCGTGATGGACTACCCTTGGAGTAGCCTGGCAGGTGGCTGGATCCTACCGCCATCAAAACGTCCCCAATGGATCGCTGCCGAGGAAGCCCTTGGCCGCTTCGATCTGCCTGACACCGTGGCCGGTCGAAGGCGGATGGTGGAGCGTCTGGACCGACGGGCCGTGACCGAGCAGATCAAGAAATGCGGAGTCCCCGTAGTGCCGGAGGAAGTCGACGCGCGTTGCAGCCATCTGCGTCGCGGTTGGTATTGGGGAGGTCAGGAGTTTGCTGAGAAACTTTGCAGGCTTGCGGAGAAGCGGCTCAAGGAGCGCACGAATCCGTCACGCAGCTACAAGAGGACTCCAGAAACCCGGGCGCACAGCGAAAACCAAGCGGAGCAATGGCTGAGTGAGGGACTTCGTGCCGCCGGCGTGAATGCTGCCGATCTAGTTCGATCGAACGGTTCGGACCCGCGCAAACTGGCTTTGGCCAAGCTCCTCTGGACACGAACGACCGTCTCCCAGGATTGGATCGCACAAAAGCTGTCCATGCGCAGCGCCGCGAACGTCAGCCAGCAACTGCGGCGGATGTCTGAGAAGGAAAATACAAACAAACTACCGCGCGAGCTGGTTCGATTTCTTAAGGAAATCTGAAAGGCGCTGCTGCCGGACTCTAGACTTGTCAAGATTTGCTGCCTGACCCCTATTTGTGACCCCTATTCTTGGGCGCCCTTCTCCTACTCGTCCGCCGCCGCTAGGCGCGGAGGTAGCGCTTCACGGTGAAATTCTCGTGGCCTTCGACTTCCTCGGACTTGGGGAAATCGATTTCGAAGGGAGCAAGGTAGGTATCGCCGGCGTAGGAATGTTGGACGTGGCTGACGAGCCATTCGTCGATCAGTGGCGAGAGGGCTTGGTAGATTTCCGCGCCTCCGATGATGAAGATCTGGCCTTCCATTTCCGCAATCTGATCAGGGCTGTGGATGACCTCGACGCCTGCGTGTGACCATGATTTATCACGGGTGAGGACGATGTTTTTCCGTTTCGGGAGGGGGCGACCTATGGACTCGAAGGTTTTTCGGCCCATGAGGATGGGATGGCCGAGGGTGGTTTTCTTGAAGAATGCGAGGTCTTCGGGTAGGTGCCATGGGAGGGTTCCGTTTGCGCCGATGAGGCGGTTCGGGTCCATGGCTACGATGGCGGTTAGGTGGGGCATAAGAAAGTGGCTAGTGCCGAGTGATCAGTGATCAGTGTTTGAGGACTCGCCGACTGAAGTCGGCGCTCCTTTTGCTAGATGGCGATGGGGGCTTTGATGGTGGGGTGGGGATCGTAGTTTTCTAGAGAAATGTCGTCGAAGCTGAAGCCGTCGATAGTTTTTATTTCGGGATTGAGGTGGAGTGTTGGGAGTGGGCGGGGATCGCGGGTGAGCTGGAGGCGTGCTTGGTCGAGGTGGTTGCTGTAGAGGTGGAGATCGCCGAAGGTGTGGACGAAATCGCGTGGTTCGAAATCGCAGACCTGGGCGACGAGGTGGTTGAAGAGGGCGTAGGATGCGATGTTGAATGGAACGCCGAGGAATAGATCGGCGCTGCGTTGGTAGAGCTGGCAAGAGAGGCCGGGTTTGCCGCCGTCCTTGGCTTCGTGGACGTAGAATTGGAATAGCAGGTGGCAAGGCGGAAGTGCCATGCGGCTGACGTCTGCTACGTTCCATGCGGAGACGATGTGACGGCGTGAATTGGGGTTGCCCTTGAGGCCGTCGATTAGCAAGGCGATCTGGTCGATCACCCGCCCGCTGTCTGCTTCCCAAGCGCGCCATTGTTTTCCATAGACCGGGCCGAGTTCGCCGTTTTTATCCGCCCATTCGTCCCAGATATTGACTTTGTTTTCCTTGAGGTAGGCGATGTTGGTCTCGCCTTTCAGGAACCACAGCAACTCGTGGATGATGGAGCGGAGGTGGAGTTTCTTGGTCGTCAGGCAGGGAAAACCTTGCCGCAGATCGAATCGCGCCTGCCTGCCAAACACCGATAGCGTGCCGGTGCCGGTGCGGTCGCCGCGTTCCTCGCCGTTTTGGAGGACGTCGGTGAGGAGGTCGTGATAGGCTTTCATGGGGAAACTTTAAATTTTAAACTTTAAACCTCAAGGAAGATGGAGAGGAACCGCGATTTAGAAATCGCGACTGCAACCGGAAGGAGCTTCGCCGAGCATGTCGCGATTTCTAAATCGCGGTTCCTTTCCGCTGGCGTTTTTCGAAGAGCTGGGTTTCTCGGTAGCCGGCGGCTTTTGCCAGTTCGCGGGCTTTCGGGAAATCGCGGGCGACTTCGGAGGGCGCGTGGGCGTCTGAGGAAATGACTAAGCCGATACCTGCGGATGCGGCGAGCTCGAGGAAACGGGGCGCGGGGTAGGCCTCGGCGCAGGGCTTGTGCCAGCCAGCGGTGTTTAGCTCGATGACGGAGCCGTTGGCGGCTATCGTTTCGATCACGGGATCGTAAAAGCGGTCGAGATCACCAGCGGGGGTGTAGGAGAATTTTTTTACAAGATCCGGGTGGCCTAGGATATCGAACAAGCCGCTCTCCGCCATCTCCGCGTAAGTTTTCCAATACTCCGTCCAGACGGCATCGATATCGGATTCCGCCCATTTTCCGAGCCATTTCGGGTTGTCGAAATCCCAGTCGCCGAGATAGTGGACCGAGCCGATGAGGTAGTCCCAGTCGTATTTCTCGGAGAGTTCGCCGATGAAACTTTCGCAGCCTTTGATCCAATCGCACTCCATCCCGGCGCGGACTTTGATACGGTCGCCCGCTGCTTGTTTCGCGCGTTCTATCAACTCGAAATACTCCGGCAACTCACTCTCCAGCATCCGCCAGTCATCGAAAGGCTCCGGGCGGCAGGGGGCGTGATCCGAGATGCCGTATTCGTCCAGCTCGGCGGCGACCGCGGCCTCCACATATTCCTCCGGCGTACCGGTGGCGTGTTTGCAAAGCGGGGTGTGGGTGTGGTAGTCGGCGGGCATTGCTACGTTTTAGTCCTGCTTGCACTGCTCTGCAAGTTCCCCGGAGCGCTGACTTCAGTCGGCGAGTCTTTACACGCCGGCTAAAGCCAGCGCTCCGTAGCCCGCCCTTGCTTCCTGCCGGTGATCCGAGGTAACATGCCGCCCTTACCGATGAACCCAAATTCCCTCTCAAAATACCGCCCGTTTCCGGCGATCTCCCTGCCCGACCGCACATGGCCGGACCAGACGATCACCCGTGCCCCGATCTGGTGCTCGGTGGACCTACGGGACGGAAACCAAGCACTCCCACAGCCGATGTCGATTGAGGAGAAACTGGAGTTCTTCGAATTGCTAGTGCGGATCGGCTTCAAGGAAATCGAGATTGGTTTCCCCTCCGCAGCGGATACGGAGTTCAATTTCTGCCGTCGCCTAATCGAGGAAAATCGGATTCCTGAAGATGTTACGATTCAGATTCTTGTGCAAACCCGTGAGCAACTGATCCGTCGCAGCTTCGAGGCGATCGCAGGAGCGAAGCGCGCCATCGTGCATATCTATAACTCGACTTCACCGCTTCAGCGCCGCGTGACCTTCGGCGATGCTTCCCGCGAGTCGATCAAGCAGATCGCCATCGACGGAACCAAGCTGGTCAAGGAACTGGTCCCGACTATTCCCCAAACCGAAGTGGTCCTGCAGTATTCGCCCGAGTCCTTTTCCGATACCGAGCTGGATTACGCTGCAGAAGTCTGCAACGCGGTGATCGATGTCTGGCAGCCGACACCGGAGAAAAAAATGATCATCAATCTGCCCGATACGGTGCAGTGGACCACGCCGAACATCCATGCGGACATGATCGAGTGGATGGGCCGGAATCTGGATAAACGCGATTCCGTGACGATCTCGCTTCACACCCACAACGATCGTGGCACCGGAGTCGCGGCCACCGAGCTCGGCCTGATGGCCGGGGCCGACCGGGTGGAGGGCACGCTTTTCGGAAACGGCGAGCGCACTGGGAACCTCGATATCGTCACCTTGGCGCTGAACATGAACAGCCATGGGATAGCAACCGGACTCGACTTTTCTGGCCTGACTGACATTCGCCTGAAATATGAGCGATTCACCCGCCTGGTCGTGCCGGAGCGCCAGCCCTACGCTGGTGAGCTGGTCTTTACTGCGTTTTCAGGCTCCCACCAAGACGCGATCAAAAAAGGCCTCGACCGCAGGGCAAAGGAATCGGAGGAGAATCCGGATCTCGCTTGGGGAGTGCCTTATCTGACCATCGACCCACAGGATATAGGCCGCTCTTACGAGGCGATCATCCGCATCAATTCCCAGTCCGGAAAAGGCGGCGTCGCATACGTATTGGACCGCGAGCACGGCTTCGACCTTCCGAAATCGATGCATCCCGTCGTCGGAAAATATATCTGGGATCTCGCCGACACACATGGTCGCGAGCTGACCGTCGACGAAATCCGCGACGCGTTTTTCGAGCATTTCGTGAACGTGGAGAGCCCTCTCACTGTCACCCAATACGAACTCATCCATCAAGTCGGTGGCAGCAATGTCAGTTGCAAAGCGACGATTTCCTTGGATGGAAGGTCCCACGATATCGAAGGCGATGGCAACGGCCCGATCAATTCATTCGTGCATGCTTTAGAGACTGTCGGCCTAAAAGATTTCAAAGTGACCGACTATCGGTCTCACGCCGTGCAGGGTGGTTCCGATGCCAGCGCCGCAGCTTACGTCCAAGTTCAGCACGAAGACGGCCGCCTGCTGTGGGGAGCGGGAGTCGACTCCTCGATCGAGATGGCGGGCCTTAAAGCGCTGGTGACCGGCTGGAATTTGCTGCGATAGGAAGCAGTCCTAGGGAACGATCACCACTTGCCCGGCTTCGAGACCGCTGGTGATTTCGGATGTTTCACCGGAATTCCGACCTCGGGTCACTGTCCTGCGCTCGGTCTTGCCATCGGCGAGTTTTACTTCGATTGTCCAGCCGTTTGCGCCGAAATCGAGTGCTTTGACTGGCACCACCAGTGTCTTCTCAGCTGCGTATGACAACATGCGGACTTCCAGTGCTTGGCCCGGAACCGGCGTGACCTTTTCCGGCCATGTCGCGGTGAGAGTGGCCGAGTAGGTACCGTCGGGATTAGGGGCTTGGGAGAGGCTGGTAATCTTGACCGGGATCGGGAGATGCTCGCGACCGGACAGGGTCGCGACGCCTTCTGCGCCGATAGATAGTGCGGCTGCATCAGCCTGTTGCGGGAAAGCATGAACGACTAGGTTTGTAGTATTCGGGATGAAGGTGGCGAAATCCTTGCTGACAGGTGCGCTTCCCTTGGGCTCCAAGCCTTTGATCAGATCCCCGGTGGTCCATTTTCCGTCCTCGATGGAGCCATGGTAAAAAATGCCGTCCGCAGGGGCCTTGATTTCGAACAGCGTGCGGTCCTTCTCGATATCGGCGAGTGCCTCCTTATTACGGGCGAGTGAAGTTTTCAATCCGGCCACTTCCAGCTTCTTGACCTCAAGAGATCTCGGTAAATCATTCGAAGCCTTCTCAAGTTGGAGCGCGGTATCGTCCCGCTTTTCCGTCAGTAAAACCTCCTCCCTCGGCAGCTCTACTTCGAGCCTGCGCGTGTGGTCGAGCTTCTCCATCCGCAGGGCGTATTCCGCGTATTCGACTGAGTCGCGTTGCTTCTGTAGAATGATCTCCTCGGTATCCTCGGTGATATCGTCGGCTTCGTACATCTGTAGCAACTGCTTTAGCTCTTCCTGAAAAGAGGCAAGAACCTGCTGCTGGCGTTTTAAGTTCTGTTGGGCAGATTCCTCGGCAGCCTTGCGCCGTGTCTTGGTGAAATATTCCAGCTCTTCAGCGCCAATCCCGGCACCGCGTTTGATACGCGCCAACTGCTCGGGAATGGTTGTTTCAAGAGTCGAAAGATCGAGCTCCGCTTGGGCTAGCGCAAGCGTTTCGGAAGCGACAGCCTCGCGCATGTCGGAGATTTTACGATCGATGTCTGCGGTATCGAAAATCAGCAGTGGCTCGCCCTTTTTCACCTGGCTGCCATGCCCGGAAATGGAAATAATCTCAAACGTGGACCATGCCTCGGGATCAAGGCGTATGCGAACGACGTCCTGCGGGAGTGCCGTTGCATCGAAAGTATGTGAGACCGAGAATGGTTTGGCTTCAAGGGTGAGTTCAGCGGCTTGCACATTGGCGACGATCAAGGCTGGGACGAGATATTTGAGAGAGGTCTTCATGACGGGCGAGCGGTGTATAACAGCACAGTATTTGGAGCGACTCAAGCAACACCCCTCGACTTTCGGGCGAGCCAGATTGGAAGCAGGCGCGGTTTTTTCGCCATCGGCGAGGAGGGCACCAGATGCTCCACCACCTCATATCCGTCGCGGATCAAATTGCGGGTGAGATTCGGCATTTTCCGTGTGGAGGCGATGGCCAGCAGGCCGCCGGGCTGCAGCGCCTCGTAGGTCGCGGCAATCCAGCGTTTGTCATTCACGAGCGGTCGGTCTTTTCCGGCAAGCGGCGCGGAATCAAGATGGATCATGATCGCGTGTAGGCAGCCGGACTGTTTGTTGAGGGTATTCGCGCCCGGATCGTTCTCGATGACGACCCGAGAATCGTCCAGCGGCGTCTCGGGAAAAAACTGCCGGTTCCAATCGACAAGAAATTCGCGATTGTCAGCCACGGTGAAGACCCCACGCTTCTGCGGCAATTGCTCCATGATGGATTTCAACATGTGCCCCAAGCCCAAGCCTATCATCCAGATGCGTGGTTGCCGGGCCGGCCGGAACGGTGCAGCGGCCAACTTCGCGAGTTCTTCTTCGGAAGCGCGTGTAGCCGGTCCGCAAATCTGCTGGCCTTGCACCAGAAGATAGCGGCGTCCGTCGTGCTCTTGAAGTTCAAGTGTGGAACCGTCGTCAAGGGTGGCTTCGGCTAATGTAATACGTGGTTTCATGTCGGCTTGCTGGGAAATAGAATGAAGGAAATCTGATAATCCGCAAAATAAAAACCCCGACCATCTCGGCCGGGGCTATTTTTAATTTAGGGTTTTTGAAGATCTGTTATCCAGCGGTTTCCCGCTGTGACATTAGAGGCTTCCCTTTAGAACTGAAGAAGGCTTGAAACCAACCGACTTGGAGGCGGCGATTTTCAGGGCTTCTCCGGTTTTCGGATTGCGACCCATACGGGCGGCGCGTTTCTTAACCTCAAAAGTTCCGAATCCGATGATTTGGACTTTACTGTCTTTCTTCACGCCTTTGGCGATGGAGGAAAGGACTGCGTCGAGGGCTTCTTCTGCGGAACGCTTGGTGGCGTCTGACCCGAGGGTTTTCTGAATGGATTCTACAAGTTCTGCTTTGTTCATGGCAGGAGCGTTTTTGCGAATGACAGCGTGGCTTGGCAAGACAAAAGCTGGCCTTTCTTGAAGGATTTTTTTCAAGGCACTGCTTGACTTGGAGAGATTTTCCCGATTGTGCGCAAACCATAAAAGCCGATCTAACAAACTTTGGGACTTCACCGGCCTAACAGATCTCTCCTGAGTTTTTCCCCGCACTTTTAAATAATGCATCCGAAAGAGAGGAACTATTCCATGTATTCCAGACAATTTTCTGCGATTCTAGATCGCTTGTGAATTTTTTCACAAATAGCTCTTGCGGTGATTGTGGGGTATCGGTATCACCCTACGCCTCAACCACAACGGTGTTACACAAACTTTCCCATGACCCGATTTCTCGGTAAAACACTCCTGATCTGGCTTCTTGGCCTTGCGTCTGCATTCGGCGCGGGCGGGGGTGATCAGCTTCCGCTGCATGCAGAGGAAATTTTTAAAGCAGGCCCGCTTGTGATCACCAACTCGATGGTAACGGTTTGGATCGTTGCGGCGCTTGTGATCCTTGTCGCCCAACTCTCCACTAGGAAGATGGATCTTATTCCCTCCGGGCTTCAGAATACGGTCGAATGGCTGGTTGAGAGTCTTTATAATTTTCTAGAGGGTATCCTTGGTCCGGCGCTGGTAAAAAAGACATTCTGGTTTTTCGCTACGATTTTCATTCTTATCCTGTTTGTGAACTGGTTCGGCCTTTTTCCCGGAGTTGGCACCGTCGGATGGAAGCTTACCGGCAGTGGGGTCGATCCTAACGATATTTTCCGCCCATTCCTTCGCGGAGGAAACGCGGATCTGAATATGACGATAGCAATGTCGGTCACTTTCGCAGTCCTCTGGTTTTACTGGGCAGTTCGTGAGAACACGCTCAAAGGATTTTTCGCCCACATTTTCGCGCCGAAAGGGAAGTTCGTAGGATTTATCCTTGTTCCGATGATCTTGGTGTTCGGCATGGTGGGAGTTCTTGAGGTCGTCTCGATTTTGTTCCGCCCGGTTGCTCTTTCGTTCCGCCTTTTCGGTAACGTTTACGCTGGTGAGAGTATCTTGGAGAACATGGTGCTACTCTTCGGCACTGGTAACATTGGGGAATGGTTCGGTTGGATTCCTGTTCTCCCATTCTATTTCTTCGAGCTCCTCGTAGGCCTCATTCAAGCGCTCGTCTTCATGCTTCTGACCTCTGTTTTCCTCAAGCTCATCTGCAGCCATGATGATCACGAAGAAAACGCGCACTGAAAATTTTCCAAACACTCTTCCAGTCTGACCATGGCATAGCGACCGTGGGGGCTGGGACACCAACACCAACACCAACACCAATAACCAACTAGCAATATGCCATTTGAAATCCTCGCACAAGTAGCCAACAACTTCAACACATGGCACTTCGCCGTAGCAGCAGCAGCATTCGCAGCTGCCATCGGCATTGGCCTCCTCGGCTCCAAAGCCGCAGAAGCTACCGGTCGTAATCCAGGTGCGGCAGGCCCGATCCTAACGCTCTCGATCATTCTTGCAGCGCTTATCGAAGGAATCGTGTTCTTCACGATCTTCCTAGCCAGGTAAACAACTGCTTCCCGGACGGGGGCTTACAGATTAAGCCTCCGTCCTCTTTTTTCTCCAAACGCCTACACCTTTTCCGACCATGCTTCCGATTTTCGACATCCTTGCCGCCGTTCCCGCCGCTGAAACAGAAGGCGTGGTCGAAGGTATCTCGCGTTCTTTCAAGGTTTACTGGCCGCAGCTTTTCTCCCAGTTCATCAGTTTTGCGATTGTGATTTTCCTCCTCAAAAAGTTCGCCTTCGGACCGATTCAGGATATGCTCGAAAAACGCCGCGAGCGTATCTCTGCTGGCGAAGAAAAGCTCAAGCGCATCGAGAAGCAACTGGCGGATTCCGAAACCACGACCGCAGCGGCCATTGCCAAGGCAAACGAAGAAGCCCTCCGCCTCATTACCGAAGCAAAGGACGGAGCCGCTAAGCTTTCCGAACAAAAAACGCAGGAGGCAATTTCTCAGGCGCAGCAAATCCTCGCCAAAGCCGAAGCAGCTGCCAACGCCGACCGCGAAAGGATCTCCATCGAGCTCAAGCGGGAATTCGGTCGCCTCGTCGCCGATACCACTTCCCAAGTCACCGGCAAGGTTCTCACTCCTGAAGACCAGCACCGCATTAACGAAGAGGCCTTGGCCAAAGTCGGCAACTGATTCTTCCCTTTTTCCTTCCTAATTAGCCCACGATGAAAATCTCGAAAATCGCAGCCGCCACTGCCCGCCGCCTCTTCGGCCTGTGCCAAGTGAACGGACAGCTTGACGACAGCAAGCTGCGTGATCTGGTTTCCAAACTCATCGAGGCCCAACCGCGCGACTACCGCGCGATCCTCTCCGCGATCCAACGCCTCACCCGCCTCGAGGAAGCGCGTCGTAAAGTTGTCGTCGAGAGCGCGACCGCACTGAGCGCCACCGAAGGCCAGAAGGTCGTCGCGGGCCTCGCCAAGGACTACGGCGATAATCTCACCATCGAATACAAAACCAACCCCGACCTTCTCGGCGGCCTCCGCATCAAGGTCGGAGACGACGTTTTTGACGGCTCTGTCAAGGGCCGCCTCGACCGCCTCTCCAAGGCATTCTGAAACCATCTTCTCAGCCTCAAAACTGAAACCTTCCAACTAGCACACTAAAATGAGCAGCATCCTCCAGGACATCGAAAAACAAATCGCCGGCATCAGCTCGAGCGTTGAGAAAACCAATACCGGCACAGTCCGCAAAGTCGGTGACGGCGTCGCCATCGTCGAAGGACTTTCTGACGTCATGCTCAACGAGATGATCGAGTTCGACGGTGGCACCACCGGCATGGCCCTCAACCTTGAGGAAAGCGAAGTCGGCATCGTCCTTCTCGGCGATTACGCCAGTGTAAAAGAAGGCACAAGCTGCCGCACCACCGGAAAACTCCTCTCCGTCCCCGTCGGTGAAGCTCTTCTCGGCCGCGTGGTCAATGCGCTCGGCGAACCGATCGACGGCAAAGGCGAAGTCGCTGCCTCCGCCCGTTATCCGATGGAGAAAATCGCTCCCGGCATCATCAAGCGGAAATCCGTTTCCGTTCCTGTCCAGACAGGGATCATGGCCATCGACGCCATGGTGCCGATCGGCCGCGGCCAGCGTGAGCTGATCATCGGCGACCGTTCGACAGGCAAGTCGACCATCGCGGTGGATACGATCATTTCCCAGGCAAAACAGAACAAGGCCGCCGAGCAAGGCAAACTGCAGAACCACAAGCCGATGTATTGTATCTACGTCGCCATCGGCCAGAAGCTCTCCAACGTCGCCCGCATCCAGAAGACTCTCGAAGACGCCGGCGCAATGGAATACACCACCATCGTTTCCGCTTCCGCTTCGGACGCTGCCGCGATGCAGTTCCTCGCTCCATACGCCGGTTGCTCCATCGCCGAGTATCTGATGGACAAAGGTCAGGATTGCCTCATCGTTTTCGACGATCTTTCCAAACACGCCGTTGCCTACCGCCAGGTTTCCCTGATTCTCCGCCGCCCATCCGGTCGTGAAGCTTATCCCGGTGATGTTTTCTACCTTCACTCCCGCCTTCTCGAGCGTTCCGCACGCCTCACTGAAGCAGCAGGCGGCGGCTCCCTGACAGCGCTTCCTATCATCGAAACCCAGGCAGGCGACGTTTCCGCTTACATCCCGACTAACGTGATCTCGATCACTGACGGCCAGATCTACCTGGAAACCGACCTCTTCTACCAAGGTATTCGCCCGGCGATCTCGGTCGGTCTCTCGGTCTCCCGAGTTGGCTCCGCAGCCCAGACCAAGACGATCAAATCCGTTGCCGGAACCACCAAACTCGACCTCGCCCAGTACCGCGAGCTTCAGGCCTTCGCGCAGTTCGGTTCCGACCTCGATGCACAGACCAAGAAGAAACTTGAGCGCGGTGCCCGCATCGTCGAGCTCTTCAAGCAAAACCAATATTCCCCGCTCAGCATGGAGGTCGAGGCGATCTACCTCTTCGCGATGCAGAACGGCTTCTTCGACGACGTGGCGGTCAAAGACATCAGCCGTTGCCAAAATGCTATGGGCGAATTTTTCAACACCCGGAAAGGCGAGCTGCTCGACAAAATCCGCAACGAAAAACCAGACCTTAAAAAGGACGCCGCAATGGTCGACGCCGTCAAACAAGCCCTCGACGACTTCAAAAAATCCTGGAAATAATTTAAATAGACATTGGGAATTCGGGATTGGAAATTGGGTGGCCAGTTTCACCGCAGAATCCCTAATATCAAATCTCCAATATCAAGTAACTTTTTCCGCAGGAAATTATGGCCAACCTCCGAGACATCCGCCGCCGAATCAAATCGGTCAAGAACACCGCCCAAATCACCCGGGCGATGCAACTCGTCGCGGCTGCGAAGATGAAGAAAGCCCAGGATCAGGCAATGGCTGGGCGCGATTACTCATCACAGCTCAACGCGGTGCTCAGCGATATCGCCGAGAACTTCGCCGATGAAGTCTCTCACCCGCTTCTTGAAGTCCGCGAGGGCAATCGCGAGCTCGTACTAGTAGTCTCCACCGACAAAGGGCTTTGCGGACCGCTCAATACCAACGTCGCCAAGAAACTCCGCTCCTCCACCTCGGAAACCGCGGATTACGTCACTGTCGGCCGCAAGCTCCGGGTGTTGCTTGAGAAACTCAAAAAGAAAATTCTCGCGGATTACACGGTTAAAGATCCGGTTCCTTTCGCTGACGCCCGCTCGATTGCTACTTTCCTCACCAAACAGTTTATCGATGGCCACTATGACAAGGTTTCCATCGTATACACCCGCTTCGTAAACACCCTCACGCAGGTCCCGGAATTCATCCAGCTTCTGCCTGTCATACCTCCTGAACAATCTGACGATTCCGGCGCCATCGAGGGAGACACCAAAGACTCACTTTTCGAGCCTTCCGCCAAAGAAGTTCTCGCCTCAATCCTTCCGCTTTACGTCAATTTCCAAGTCTACCAGGCGCTGCTCGAATCCCGCGCTACCGAGCACTCCGCACGGATGGTCGCGATGAAAGCAGCTACCGACAACGCCAAGAAATTCATCAAGGAACTCACCTTGGAATACAACAAGGTCCGCCAGGGCGCGATCACCGCCGAGCTCCTCGAAATCACCACCGCCATGAAGGCGATGGAGTAATCCTTGTCCCAGTCCTTTTCCCAAGCTAAATTCCGACCATGAACAACGTTTCCGAAAGCACCGCCAGCAAAGATCTTGGATCTCTTGTCGAGGAAGTGTGGGAAAGCCGTGTGCCGGTCGCGATCCATCGAGATAACGGCCACTCCGCCGTAGTTATATCAATCGATGACTTTGGTGGAATGGCGGCATCCAAGCGAGAAGAATTGGATGAAACCGAATCCCTCTTGAGCAATCCCGAGAACGCAAGAAGGCTTCTTGCGGCGGTGGAGGATGTAAAAAACGGTAGGAATCTGCGGGAGCGCCATCTCATTGATGAATGAAGGTAGTTTTCCACGAACCGGATTGAGAACAATATTGTTATTGGCAGACTACAGATAAGCAAATTTTACGAAAAATCAATGAACTCATTAGAGACATATCGCGAGATCCATATGATGGCCTGGGAAAGCCCGAGTCTCTCAAGCACAATCTTCGCGGTTACTGGTCGCGACTCATCAATGATGAACATCGCATCGTCTGTCAGATAATGGAAGAGTCCGTGGTCATCATTGGCTGCCGATCCCACTATGAATTTTAACGCTTTCCCACTACACAATCTTACCCACTGATCACCGATCACTGACCACTAGCCACTTCTTCACCATGAGCAACCAAGGAACCATCGTCCAAATCATCGGCGCAGTCATCGACGCCGACTTCTCCAAAGCCGACAAACTGCCGGAAATCTTCAACGCCCTAGAGGTCACCTACGTCCTCAACGAGGTCGATACCAAGCTGGTCCTCGAAGTTCAGCAGCACCTTGGTGACGGCTGGGTGCGTGCGGTCGCGATGTCCACTTCGGACGGCCTCAAGCGTGGTATGACCCTCACCGACACCGGCAAGGCGATCTCGGTCCCAGTTGGTAAACAAGTCCTCGGGCGTATCTTCAACGTCACCGGTGACTTGGTGGATGAAAACGTCCCTCTTGAAGACGAAACTCACCGCTGGCCGATCCACCGCCCCGCTCCTTCGCTCACCGACCAAGCGGTCGCTACCGAAGTTCTCGTCACCGGCATCAAAGTCATCGACCTGATCTGCCCGCTGCTCAAAGGGGGTAAAGGCGGCATGTTCGGTGGTGCGGGTGTGGGTAAGACCGTGGTGATCATGGAACTCATCAACAACATCGCCAAAGCGCACGGTGGTTTCTCCGTATTCGCCGGTGTGGGTGAGCGGACCCGTGAGGGAAATGACCTCTACTGGGAAATGATCGAAGGTAAGGTGATCGCTACTGAAAAGGATGAAAACGGCCATCCGAAACTCGATGAGCGAGGCAACCCTGTGCTCGCCGCAGAAGGCTCCAAAGTAGCCCTCTGCTACGGCCAGATGAACGAGCCTCCGGGTGCGCGTCTCCGCGTTGCCCTTTCCGCACTCACCATGGCGGAATACTTTCGCGATGAGGAAGGCCAGGACGTGCTTCTGTTCGTCGATAATATCTTCCGTTTCTCCCAAGCAGGTTCCGAGGTCTCCGCACTTCTCGGCCGGACACCGTCCGCAGTGGGTTACCAGCCGACGCTTTCCGAGGAAATGGCTTCGCTCCAAGAGCGGATCACTTCCACCAACAAAGGTTCGATCACCTCGATCCAAGCGGTTTACGTCCCTGCGGACGACCTTACCGACCCCGCTCCCGCCAACACCTTCGCCCACCTTGACGCGACCGTGGTCCTTGAGCGTTCCCTAGCGGAGCAAGCGCTCTTCCCAGCGGTCGACCCTCTTGCTTCCACTTCCAAAGCACTCGCCCCGGAAGTTGTCGGTGAAGAGCACTACAGGGTTGCCCGTGGTGTGCAGCTTGTGCTTCAGCGTTACAAAGACCTTCAGGACATCATCGCGATTCTCGGTATGGACGAGCTTTCCGATGAAGACAAGCTGACCGTGTTTCGCGCTCGTAAGATCCAGCGTTTCCTCACCCAACCGTTCCACGTTGCGGAAATCTTCACCAACGTCCCGGGCGCCCTCGTTTCCCTCGAAGACACCGTCAAAGGCTTCGCAGAAATCCTCGATGGCAAGTGGGACAACGTCTCCGAAGGTAACTTCTACATGAAAGCCGGCATCGAAACGGTGGAGCGCGACTAAATCAAAGTTTGCTGGTTTTCAGTGTTCAGTTTTCAGAGGAAACTCCGAAGAAGAGCCTGAAAACTGAAAACTTGAACCTGAAAACTTTATGGCTTTACACCTCGAAATCGTCACTCCTGAGAAAAAGATTTTCTCGGATAGAGTAGATAATGTCTATCTGCCCGGAGCGGATGGGGAAATGGGCATCCTGCCCAGCCATGCGGGTCTTGTGACCGCTCTGCAGCCCGGCGAGCTCCGTTATCTGCGTGATGGCCAGATTAATACCCTCGCGATCGGTTCCGGTTTCGCGGAAGTCGGGCATGATAGGACCATTGTCCTCACCGACATGGCGCTTGGAGAAGCCGAGATCGACGAAGCGGCCACCGAGGAAGCAATCAAACGTGCTGAGGAAAAACTCCAATCCGTAGATCAAAGCATGGATGCTGAGGAAGTCGCCTACCTGCAAAGCGTCATCTCCAGACAGGCCGCCGCCCTGCGCTTCAAGCGCAAGAACATCCACTAGGAAATGGAGCGCGGACTTTAGTCCGCAGCCCCTCCTTCACATGCGATGCGGACTAAAGCCCGCGCTCCTTCACGCCAGCCTCTTCAACGCGGTGGAGATGAGTATGCTCTTCACCTCCGCCGCTGGATAAATCGCTGATATTGCTTTCCTATACGCCTCCATTTGACCGGAGTATCTGGCCTTGAGTTCTTCCGTGGATTTCACTCGATCCGTTTTAAAATCGATGATCTCGACCTTGGTTGCATTTCCATCCGCATCGAGGTGAACGTGCAGGCGATCGATCACACCGCTCATCCATTTGCCGTCGGTTACGGCCTCGATTCGTTGTTCGCGATGCAGGCGGATATCGCGGCCTTTTCTTGAAAATAGATCCCGGATTTCGGGAGCTTGCAAAGTTGCGGTGAGTATATTTGTGATCT
>Ga0209390_10005779_pt1 | contig 17153 bp, 18 predicted proteins | sample BON01_FD_187212 | JGI IMG/M metagenome (GOLD analysis project Ga0209390, IMG submission 187212) | Freshwater microbial communities from Lake Bonney liftoff mats and glacier meltwater in Antarctica - BON-01 (SPAdes) (version 2) | ecosystem: Environmental > Aquatic > Freshwater > Ice > Glacier...
CACCTCTCCCTCCTCCTTCCCCCCCGCCTGCTGCTGCTGCTGCTGCTGCTGCTGCTCCTTCCTTAGCCTCGGCGGATCCTCCCTCAGCAAAGAAGCAGTCACCGGCAGCAACATCTTATCCACACAATCCATCTTCCGCACCTCCTCAATCATCTTCTTCCTTGCCTCCGGCTCCTCCATCCCCGCCAACCTCATCACCTGCTGCACTTCAATCCCCCTCCTAAACCTCAAAAACGGGATCCTCTCAAGAGGCACCGGCTCATGCGACGACCACAACGCCTGATACAACTCTTGAACATTCCCAATCTCTGCAGGCGTCACCGCCCCCTGCGTAATCTGCCTCACAGTCGCCACCAACGTCTCCTCCACCACCCCCGGCTCCTGCAACGTGATCCCCACCGGAAAAGTACCATGCATCGTCAAACTCTGCACACCCTCCCTCCCTCCCTCCCCTCCCTGAGCAGGCCTCGGCACCAGAATCTTAAAGGCATTCGGTCGATTCGCGCGTTGCCATCGAAGGGAACCAAGCAACGAACGCAAGTGGCCTGGATCTTCTACCTCTAAGCGATTGACGGTCTTAGTGAGAGACAACCAAAACCCGGCTTCATTCAAACGACGTTTCCCCAAACACGCCTCACCTAACAACCGGACAATAAACTCATACAGGCTATGCCCCAATTTCTGTGGTTGCCCTGCCCCTCCACCACCACCGCCATTGCTGCTGCTAATGATACTACTACTGCTGCTTATGCTTCCATTATTCGGCCCTCCTCCTCCTCCTCCTCCACCCTCAGCAGCATGGTGCATTTCTCCCTTAAGCCCTCCTCCCTCACCTCCGTTCAAAGCAGCAGCAGCCTTCTCCCCCTTCTTATCATCCACTTCCATAAACACAAATCCATGCGGGGCCGGCTTACACACCGCTTTGATCACTAACAAAATCGACTCATAATCTGCTCCTAGATCCCTCTTCCGCTTCCCATAACACGAAGAAATGACGCCCGGCAGGGGGGGCAACGCGGGAGCGGCATGCGACTTCCTTCCCTCCTTCTTTCCTTTGGGAGCGCCACCGCCGCCGCCGCCGCCCGCGCCGATGGAGGAGGTGGTGGAAGAAGAGGAGGAGGAGGGGGGCTTGGTCTTGTTTTGCTTGGGCTGTTTGGGTTGCTTCTGCTGCTGCTGCTGCTGCTGCTTTGGTTGTTTTGGCATCATGGGTTGGGCGCGTTGCTCCTCCTCGTCGTCGTCGTTGTCTTGGTCAGCTTCACCACCACCGCCACGTGTAGCACCCATGGCACTGCTCGCACCACCGCCGGCCCCGCCGCCACCACCCCCGCCCGGGCTACCCATGAACGGAGGCGGGGCCAAGGATGGGATGGTGATGAAAGGCGGAGGGGGGGGACTCGGGGGCGGCGGCAGCAATACAATCCCACCACCTCCGCATCCTCCTCCACCTTCGTTTGCACCTGGCAGCGTTGGCGGGGAGGGCAAAAGGGCTGTCGGAGCAGAGCGGGAGGAGGCGCTTGACGAAGGGGAGGGGCTGCTGCCTTGGGGCGGATCCATGATGGCTGGCGCGTGTGCGTGCGTCCCGCGGAGAGCGTGTACGTCTAGCTTGGTGTCCTGGTCGCGTGTCTGCCTGTGTGGTGTGCGGAAGGGAGGGGTGGTGGTGGTGGTTGGTGGGGATTGCAAGAAGGCGTTGGCAAGCAAATCAAGCCGCGAACAAGTGAGTGATGAAGGAACGGTGAAGCAAGAAACCAAGGTATTTTGAGGGTCTCTTTTCTCTGCAAAACCACCCTTTAGACCACCCACGCACTCAGACAGTTCATCCACATGCCCTTCCTTGTAACCATCACACAGGTGGCCGCCAAATGTGCCTGTCAATGAGACAAAAGAATCAGGAAGCAACACGCAAAGCAAGTCAGGCCAACCACGCGGCACGACAAGCACTCGCTGCAGGCGGAATAGGAAAGCGGCAGACGTGATGCGGACACCTCCACCACCTCCACGCCACCGGCATCGCCTGGTCCTTCTCCTCCACCTGCAGCTCCTCGTCCTCTTCCAGCTAGTCCAGGGAGCCTTGCAATATGATGCCGCCTGCCAGTCACATCTCCCCCTCGAAGACGGTTCCGCCCCCCTCCACCGGGCCATCACAACGAGCAGCTCTGTTGTGCAAGCCCTGTACGACCAAGCCTCCCTCCTTGCGGCAGCATTCAACCACGACGAGGCCGCGCGTTCACTAGAAGCAGCCTTGCTGGAAGACCCTGTCTGCCTTTCCTGCTACACTGCCCTGGCCTCCAGCCTGGGCCCCAACATCAACAAACCCACCATCCTGCAAGCCTCTCTAAACCGAGCACGCGACGCCGTAAACGCCGCCTTGGTCCTCCCACCCTTTCAATATACGGGCGTGGAGCAAGCCATACTTGGGGCGATGGCTGCGCGTTTTCCCACGGAGAGGACATTGGAGAATGGGGCTGTCTATGACCACGCTTACGCCACTGCCATGGGCCAGGTTCGTAGGGACTATCCCCAAGACATCGACGTGGCTGTGTGGTGGGCGGAAGCAGTTTTGACGACCATGCCTTGGGCGTATTACAATGACAAGGCCAGCGGGGAGCTGAAGCCCGAGGCGGAAGAAGTGCGCGCTGTCTTGGAAGCTGTTCTCAGTACGAGCACCAGCAACAGCACCAGCAGCACCAGCACCAGCATCAACGACTCCACCCCACAAAAACAGCAGCAGCAGCAGCAGCAGCAGCAGCAGAAGCAGCACCCACTAGCCCTCCACCTATACATCCACCTAATGGAACCCTCCCCTCTGCTCCGTCCTAAAGCGATACCCGCCGCCTTGGCTCTACGCAACCTCACCTCCTGGTCTCCGGGCCACGGTCACTTAATCCACATGCCCGGCCACATCTTCCTTCGCACCCCCAAAGGCCTGCACGCTGCCTCCGAAGCGAACCAACAAGCCATTGCCTCCGATAAGGAATATTTTGCTTTATGTGCCGCCACCACCAAATGGAGCTATTACAAGCAGCTTTATTTCGGGCATAAACACGCCTTCCTCCTCTTCTCCTCTGGGCTGGAAGGACGTAAATCCCTCGCCTTTCAAACAGGACAAGAACTTTACAGTGAATGCCACATCAAGCTAGTCTCACATATTTTGGGTGGTAGTTTCTTGGCTTACCCTGTATGGCCGTGGTTGGCACATGACTTGCGATTTGGAGAGTGGGAGCGAGCGGAGCAGGTCGAGGCAGGGAGGGAGGACGTACCATTTGTGCAGACGATGCAGTATTTTGTGAGGGGGTTTGCCTTGGCCTCGCAGGGAAATTGTGAGGAGGCGTGGGGGGAGATGGGGAGGTTTGAAGAGATGGTGGGGAGGAATGAGAGTGGGGGGGAGGCGGATGTGTTTCTGGTGAAGGCTAAGGAGCTTTATCGTGTGGCGAGTCACTCGTTGAGAGCTCGGATGGCGTCAGCTGGATGTGTCGTATCTGCTCGTGACGAGCAGCTGCAGCAGCAGCAGCACCTCCAACGGGAGGAGAAGGAAGAGCAGCAGAGGCAGCAGCGGCAGCAGCAGCAGCAGCAGCAGCAGCAGCAGCAGCGGCAGCAGCAGCAGCAGCAGCAGCAACAGCAGCAACAGCAACACGCACATAAAAGTGATGCTGTCAGTGGATGGAAACGAGCAGTGGCCATCGTGGATTCCTTCCCTTACATGGAACCACCATTTTGGCCCCTCAATCTTCGTGCTTGTTTAGGACAAGCTCTATTAGACGAGGGACGTTTTGGGGAAGCGGAGCAGGTCTTCAGACACGATCTGAGGGAATGGCCCGGGAATATTTGGAGCTCGAAAGGGTTGGTCTTGGCCTTGAGGGGGCAGGTGGGGAGGGAGGGAGGGGGGCAGGGAGGGAAGGAGGAGGTGAGACGGGCGGAGGTGAGGTTTGAGGAGGCGGCTCGATATGTGGATTTCGACTTGGGGGAACGAAGTTGTTTTTGAGAGGGAGGGAGAGGGAGAGAGGGAGGGAGAGAGGGAGGGGTGGAAAGGAACGGGCGAACGAGAGGTTGATTACGATTTCTTTTTCCTTTTTAGAGAGCGCTGTGTGCGTGTGTGTATATTTACAACAATCCAACAACTATGTACAAAGAACCAACAAGCACCTTGAAAGCTACAATCACTTCCTCGCCCTTACGTTCCCTTCCTCCTTCCCTCCCTCCCTCCCTTTTCCTTACTCCGCCAAGCAGCTCTGCACCTTCTGCGCCACCACCCTCGCCTTCGCCAGGTCTTTAGGGGTTAAATCCCTCCTCTTATTCCCACCCAACACCACCAACCCCTCATTATTATCAAACGGCTGCAACACCACTGCCTGGCACAACGCGGGCATATATTTCATAAATTCAATCTTACCCGGCAAGACCTGCAGGTCCGGAATGTAAGTAGGTCCGCTCAACCCATCCCCATCCGGAGTCATTTTCAGAGCTTTCTGCACAATTGCCAGTATCTCCACCTCGCCTCCCACTTCAGACATGATGCCCTTTCGGAGCAAGGTCTTCCCTTTATGCCAGATCAAGACGGAGGGGGTGCTGGAAAAGGCTTGCAGGTAAGTATCGGCGGCCCAGCGGAGGACGGTGGCCTGTCGGGGGGTGAGGAGGTCGTCGGACGCTACCTCGTCTATGCGCGGGCCTTGCAATTCTACGACGTCGGCCTCGCGCACGGTAATGTCCTGTTTGTGTATTGTAAGGAGAAAGAGGGCGAGGAGGTGAGAGTGCTGTCTCTTGTCTTATGTTTCTGGCAGGCCTGCAGGGGAGGCGAAAGAGAGACGAACTTCTAATCAACCCCAAACTCACCTGCAGCGTCAGCCCGTTCAAGAGCAAGCCCCCGGCCGAGAACACGCCCAGGATGTCGGTGCGGCTCTGCGAATCAAACAGCGGGTCCGTGTACAGCCGGTTGGTGACCAGGGCCAAGAGGGCGAGGGACCCCACGCCCAACGACAGGGCATCGCTTCGGATGAACTTGAAGACGCCCACCAAGCCACCGTTGTTGTTACTCGCCTGCAGCACCACGCCGGACGAGGTTGGGCGTGGCACGGTCGTGATGCACGGCGAAGGGACAAAGGCGGTGGCGGTCGCTACGAGCGTGACCAGCACCAGCAGCAGCATGATGCGGGCGGCAAGCGAAGGTCTCTGTGTCATCATTCAATGATGACGATGTTAGTGGTGGCTTGGCCTGGGTGTGGTGTGGGTGGGGTTGTGGAGAAATTAGACAATGGGGATTAAGAAAACAGCAGAGTACGCGTGTTCAGGATGCAAGCAAGCGGTGTGAGGGTGTGCGTGGTGGGGGAGACACAGGGCAGGGAAAGTGAGCTTGCGGGCTTGACTCTCTAAACGGCTGCAGCACGACGCCGCAGCTGTCTCCCCCACCCTGCCCCAAGCACCCCCCAGCAGATTCATCTTGCCCATTACAAGCGCACAAACCCTGTAAATCAATCCTGCGCCTACCCACAACAAAGCTCCAGCACTCACAACCTTATCCTCGCCCCACAAACCCCACACAAACCCACACACAGAGATGCAGGCCCATACCAAGGCCAAGCGGCCTTGGGGAGCCTTGCTGCCCCGCCGGGGAAGGGCATTATCATCGTCATCCCTGCTCAAGCTCACGTGCGGCGGCGCCCTGATATTCGTCCTAGCCCTCGCCATGGTCCACCATCACCGGAGCAAGCCCGTGTACACCAAGAAGTCCCATGCTTGGTTCACCTCGTTCAAGCGCGAGGAGGAGGGCATGCGAGAGTGGCTCCGGGGCTGCAAGTACATTTACCTCGACGTCGGGTCCAACCGAGGCATCCAAGTCCGTAAAATTTTTGAGCCTTATCTCTATCCCGAGGCCGATGTCCTACCTGTTTTCGAAAACGTATTTGGAACGAACTGGCAGCAGCGACCTGAGGTACGACGGATGTGGGTGTGGCATGCCGAACTTCCCTGCACGTGAATCATATGTTCAATCTACTCTAACGCCCCTCTTTCTCTCCAACCACCGCCCTTCTCACACAGGAGTTCTGCGCCGTCGGCTTCGAGGCCAACCCCTTCAACACCCAGCACCTAAAAGAGCTCCAAGCAGCCTACCGCCAGCTAGGCTGGCGCGTCCATTTTTTTACGGAGATCGCGGTGGCTTTAGAGGATGGGAGGTCTGATTTTTACTTAGACAGCGACGCTCCGCCTCAATACAATCAACCAGGTTCCACCCTCGTGCCGCCCGGAAAAGACAACCCCAACAAAAAGAAAAAAACGCGCGTGCGTACCGTGGATTTGGCTCGATATATTTTGGAGGAGGTGGTGGGAGCTCGCGCTGCTACCGAGGAGGAAGAGGAGGAGAAAGAGAAACCCATCGTCGTCATGAAGCTAGACGTGGAAGGGTCCGAGCACGAAATCGTGCCTCACCTCGTGATGACCGGCGCGTTGTGTGAATTGCACACGGTCTTTTACGAGGCTCATTTATGGGGGCGGGTGACGAGCGAGGAAGGGGTGGAGGACGAGGCGTTCATCTCGTTTTTTGAGTGGTTTGCGCGGGAGCGGGACCATAAGGCGTGTCCTGTCAATTTTTTGGATTTGGACGATGAGACGTATGACACATCTGTAAAGCCTTTGCCTACACCGAAGCTAAGATAATTATAATGATGATGGTAAGGATGATGACATGTGTAAATGTAAATGAAATTAAAGAAATATCCCTCTGTCTGTGACAAACGTCGCTTGCTGTAATACATTCCTTTTTCTGGTTATTTGACCCATGCGTCATTTCATTTTATTTAGTTGTCTACTTTTCAGGTTTTGCGCTTCTTTGCGGCCTTTCCTTGCTTTCCGCCCTTGCTCTCCTTGCTCTCCTCATGCTCACGTTTTACCTTCTCCTTCTTCTTGGTGGCGGACTTAGGAGGCGGCGCCAACTCTTCCCTCTCGCTCTCATAATCAAAATCAAATTCCTTCTCCTCGTCCTCCTTCTCACTTTCGCTTCCTTCATTCGCGTCCAAAAGCTGGTCCAGCGCCAAATTACCGATGTCCCACTCCTCCTCGTGGTACGGAAAAAGAAACAAGAACGACAAGAAATCAGCTGTTGATAGCGCCGTTCCGGCCCATTCGATCGCGTGCTCCAACGTCACGTCGCACATTTCCACCGTGCACACGTCCTTCTGCTCTTGTGCCTCGTCCGCCTCCCTCCCGTCATTCTCATCTTTTACGGGGTCAATGACCCCGGCGGGACTAGGGGTACCTGAAGGGTGGAAACCATAAAGCAGGACTTGCAGGAGGATGTTGCGTGGCGTCGCTGGGGTGGTAATGTTGGTGGCACTAATCGTGTATTCCACTATTGTGGTGGGTCTCTTTATGAACGACGGCAAGGTGGCTTCGTGCATTTCCTCCTCCTCCTGCTCGTCCTCGCCCTCCTCGTCCTCCCCTAAGTCGATCCAGCCCGGTGTATTACTGTAACCCGATATACTCCCCCCTGGTCGGGGCATCGACGTGCCATGAGATTTGGGAAGCCGTTTGTAATTAAAATGCAATTCACATTTGCCCAAGCGAACGGTTGCCTCGATCTCAGTCAGCCCATTCAAAAGCCGGACGTCACTGAAGCTCCTCACCTCGAGGTCCCTGCTGAGTTTACCCGCTTCTCCCTTCAGTTTGCTGCCATTGGGGCTGGTGTGGTCGAGCTCGGCGAAGCCAACGGGCATCCGGGCGTCCTTCACCATGAGGTATCGCATTTGTTCGGTGGCATGGACGAGGTTGGCGGCGTCAAGGACACGACGGAGGGCGTCCACAGGCAGGGACCCGTCAGGCGAGTGCTTTAGGGCTAGGGATAGCAGGTCTTTCTTCAGGGCGGGGGCGGAAGCTGCGGCGCTGGACATTGGGAGGCCTGTGTTGTGTTGGTGGTGGTGGTAACGGTGAGTTTTGGCGTTAGGCAAAGGGTGTGTGCACGGTGGGTGGTGGGTAGGGGAGGAGGTCAAGGAGGCAACGGCAGCAGGCCCCACCATTTGATTTCTCTTGACCGATAACTGGCTACTTTCTGCCCGATTGCTTTGTTCACGTTGACACGCATATATTTAACATGTTTTGACCCCCATCCCTTGTCTTGCACTTTAACTGGACTTGCTGAGGCTGCTCAAAGTGCCCATGCGTCCTCCCTTCAACCTCCCCAACAACTTTTAAAATACGCTCCCAAAAGGTTTCGGGCTAAGTACTACACAAAAGCACTGGTGTTGCGAGAACGTAACGGTGCAAGATAAAGGAGGCAGAGCACAATAAAAATTGTGCCATATCCATCCAGGCACCTATCCTGCAAGTTAGGTTTAAGCCTTGCCTTTTGCGGGAGCTAGACCTTCCTAGGTGGAGAAGCGCACCTCCCCCACACGCCATACATGGAGGTCTTCCCCGCACGCGAGCCACACGACGAGAGGATGCAATTGGTATTCACATAATAAACAAGCAGATTCCAAAGATAACTTGAAAAAAAACGAATAACTACATAGAAGGAAGAAAACACAGAATCAACAACTGACCAGCAATTCTTCCGTCTTGCTTTCCTCGTTCAGGCACGACTCGTTGCCCCCGCCCTTATTCAATGTTATTATCCTCCTCCCGTGCCCATTCATCATGCCGACGCCCCACCCGCCCTGGCCACCTCCTTCAAAATCGCCTCGTGCGACGAGATCTTGGCTTCTAAATATGCATGTCTTGCCTCCATATCTGTTGCCCGTTGCTCCGCCTCGGCCACGCGTCCCTCCAACTGACTCACCACTTGCGCCCGGGGCGTCAACACAAACATCTTCCCCACCGAATTAAACAACCGTGTCTCCTCCGACACCTTGCTCAACTCAGACAAGCACAGCTCATTCCGTCGCTTCTCCCCCGTCGCCGCCACGCCCTTGGACCGCACATCCTTTAATTCCTTGTTCGCAGCAATGTACTGCTCCTGCACCTCCGTCAGCTCCTCCCCCGACATCCCTCGCCCCGCCGTCCCCGTGTTATCAGCATGGCGCACGTAGTCCGCCGCTTGCTTCTTGGCCTTGACCAACCGCAATTGCTTCTGCATCTCCGCATTGTCAGGCTGGCGTTTCAACCCTCCCTTGATCGTCTCCAACGCTGCATCAAAATCCTTCATCTCCATTTGTGCCATGGTCAAACGATAATACCCCTTCAAGAAATCCGGGTCCTTGTCCAAGCAGACTTTAGCGTCCGCGGCGGCCGAGACCCAGTCGCCTTTGGCCCCGTGGGAGGCACTGCGGTTGGAGTAGTAAATGTGGCTGTCCGGGTCGAGCTCAATCGCCTCACTGTACCGCGCAATGGCCTCGTCGTACTTCTTGGCCATGTACGCCTTGTTGCCCAGGCTTTGTGTTGGGGTGTAGGTGGGGTTGGGGTGGATGGCAGTGAGTGGGTGGAGGGCTGCGGGGGAAAAAAAGGAGGGGAGGCGTAGAACAAAAATAAGTTTGAGGGGGGAGGGTGATGGACTTACTCTTTCTTTTCTTCTGCCCCTGTCTTGCCGCTGCCGGAGCCGGAGCCGCTCGTGTCCATGCTGCTCATGTTGATGCGCCTATGGTTTTTGGTGGTCGTGGGTGGTGGGCGTGAGTAAAGGCTGGCAAAACGGGCGAAGAATCGGAGGGCTTTGGCGAAGGTATCATCATCGAGCTCCTCGTGCCCTGCACATGATGTCCAAACCCCTTATGTTTGGCATTCCAACCCCACCCACACACCCTCCCAACACCACCACAGAATTCCTCCACCTGCAAGGATGCCCTCGGCCAAGCCCTGCAAGGACGCCCTCGGTCAAGCTCTGCGTGGCGGGCGCTACGTGTGGTGCGGTCTCTCCCCTCTCCTCTCCCTATTGTCGCTCCCATCATCATCATCATCATCAACCCCCAGACCCTCCTCATCCTGCTCTGCTCTCCACACGCCCCAACACACACACAGAATGCCCACCGAGACAAGGGGGCAGCGGCGGCGGGTCGTTCCCCGCCGCGGTCGGGCAGGAAGCGGGGCGGAGGAAGGGAGCTCGTCCACCGCAAGAGGAGGGGGAGGAGGAGGAGGAGGAGGAGGAAGCGGGGCGGGCAGCGAGGGCAATAGCACCAGCAGCGGGAGCAACCACAGCAACAACAATAACAGCACCGGCAGCAATGGGCATGGGCACGGCCAGCACGCAGCGAATCAGGCGGCTGCCGACCTCCAAGCCAAGGAGCAAGCCCGCTCTAAAATCGTGACCCGCGTTAACTTTGCAATACTCCTTCTCGTCGTCTTCTTCGGGATCGCCTGGGCCGGGCACCTATACATCTTCCTCCTGGTCTGCGGCATTCAAATCATGCTTTTCAAAGAGCTGGTTGCCGTACGCTACCGCGCCGCAATGGAGAAGAAGACCCCACTTTTTCGGACGCTGCAGTGGAGCTGGTTTGTTGCTGCTATGTATTACTCTCACGGGGACAGCATCGTCAAAACCCTCCGCGAAGACCGCCTGCTCGACGTAAACGACGACGACCAACCGGAGAAATCACTCATCTACTCCTCCTTCGCCATTTTTTCGGCTCTGTTCGTGGTCACCGTGCTAACCCTCCGCCCAGGGCTTTATAAGTACCAAGTAGGTCAGTTAGCATGGACCGTGGTCATTCTCTGTTTGATCGTCGGGCAGCTTAAAGTAGTGGCTCCTAATATTTTTAGTGGCATTTTTTGGTATTTCTTCCCCGCGTCGTGTATAATGGTGAATGATATCATGGCGTATGTGTGTGGCATGACGATGGGGAGGAGGTTCGTCAAGCGACCCTTCCTTCATCTCAGCCCGAATAAAACATGGGAAGGGTTTGTGGGGGCCTTTTTTTGTACCTTGTTGTGGGCGTTTTGGTTCTCGGGTTTTTTGTCGAGGTTTCCGTATTTTACGTGTTCATTCAAGCAGTTGCGGCCGAGCGAGGAGTTTAGCTGGCAAGAGTTGTGGCCTGGGACAACCTTTCATCAGGCGTGGGTGAGGGGGGGAACGGTGGTGCCTTATCGAGTGTTTACCCAGCCGTATGTTAAGTTGCCGGAGGTGGTGGTGAGGATGTTGGGGGGGAGATGGACGGTGGTGTGGTGTAGGCCTATTCAGTTGCATGGACTTGTGATAGGAGGGTTTGGGTCTTTGGTGGCTCCGTTTGGGGGTTTTCTGATGAGTGCGATTAAGCGGGCGTATGGGATCAAGGATTTTGATTCGTTGATTCCGGGGCATGGTGGGATGACGGATCGGATGGATTGTCAGTTGGTGATGATTTTGTATACTTTCGTGCATTATCAGACTTGGATAAGGCATGTGCCGTTGAATTATGACAGGGTGTGGGAGAGTGTGGTGAGTCTCAAGAGGGAGGAGCAGGAGAAGATTTGGGAGGAGCTGGGTAGACTAGTGGGGAAGTAAGAGTTAAACACCCCTTACTCCTTCCCTTCCTCCCTCTCTCCCTCACTCCTTGAGCAAGAACGGTTGTGGGGGAGTGTGGTGAGTCTGAAGAGGGAGGAGGAGGAGAAGATTTGGGAGGAGTTGGGGCGGTTGGTGGGGAAGGAGAGAGGGAGGGAGGGAGGGAGGGAGGAGGGAGGGAGGGAGGGAGGAGGGAGGGAGAGTTGGAAGGAGGGGAATGGTGTATATTATAAATTCAAAGGAGGATGCGTGCGTTCGCAAGCCGAGGCAAAGGCAAAGACTCGGGTCCTTCTTTTTTTAGGTGGTGAAACAAAGAAAGAAGGAAAGACACAGCAGCAGCAGCAGCAGCAGCAGCAGCAGCAGCAGCAGCAGCAGCAGCAGCAGCAGCAGCTGCAGCAGCAGCAGCTGCAGCTGCAGGAGGAGCTGCAGCAGCAGCAGAAAATCAAAGAAAAGAGATAATGATGACGATGCAATGAAGACAAGACAAGCAAGAGACCAAAGACTGCACGCTTAGAAAGCTAGACAGACAATCAGCAAAACACAGCACCAGAAAGAAGAAACACTATTTCTGTAAAATCAATCATTTCCGCTCGCTCGTGCGTGTGCCTTCATACTTTACTCTCCTTCTTCCTTCTTCTCCAATGTCTCTTTGTTTGTGTCGTCGAAAGTCGCCTCTAATTTTCACCTCTAATCATCTACTCCCTCATCTTCTCCCCCCTTAATGTCACCCATTCTACCAATACACCCCTCCCTCCCCCCCTTCCTCCCTCTCTCCCTCCCTCTCCTCACTCCTCCCCTCACAAATCGCCCGACCCAGACACATATCCTCCTCCTCCTCCACCACCACCATTCCCCCCCCCCAACGCCGCCGCATTCACAATCTTCAAACTATACTGAAGCTTACTCGTATACCTCCCGAGAGCCTCGACAATCTCATCATCCTCCCTCGCCCTCGCCGCAGCCTCCCGCGCCAACCCTCCTTTCAATGCCCCCAGCTCCTCAGACACAAACGCCTGAAATCGATCATCCACCTTCTTCCTTGCCCGTACAAATTCCTCCAAATTCTGCTTCAACTCTCCCAGCTTCGCTTCGCGGGACGTTCTCTCTTGTTCAAACCTCAACGCCACCTCCTGCTCATGCTCGCCCAGATTCCTCAACAACCTCCCCTCCCTCTCCAATCTGTCCCTCCTCTCCCCATCCACCCCCTCCTGTAACTCCGCCAGCGACTGCGTCAATGCCGCCCCTCTCTCCTCCACCATCCCCAACGCCTGATCCTTCTCCCGCGCAAAAAAGTCTTCTAGAGAATCCACGCGATTCCGCAACACCCCAAGTCGTTCCTGTGCCTCCTGCGTCCTCTCCTCCAGACGCGCCGCAAAGCTACTCGCCGTGGCTGCCAGTTGCTCTTCTGCCCATTTCTCCAGGGCTTTGTTTCTCTCTAGACCGCGTTTGATTTCCGCAGAGAGTGCCTTGTCGATCTTGATGACGGATGCCCGGAGCTCTTGTAGGCGAGACTCGTCTTTCTCACGCCTTTGTTGCGTGCCCATCTTGACTTCTAAGTCGAGGTGGGAGAAGCCGTCGATGATGGAGGCCAGCTTTTGCTTGGTCTCGCTCCGCGTGGCGGCCATGCCACTGGTGTTGTTTGGGGGAGCAGGCGGCGGCACCGTGTGCCTCATGGAAGACTGGGGTCTGTACTGCTGCTGCTGGTTCGAGGATGGGTCGGAGGCCGAGGCCGGGGGCGGCGGGGGCATGGGGGTGTCTGTGCATGAATATGGAGAGAGGAGGGATGTGAGGCATTGCTTTGGGCCATGCGCATGGGCAAGGGCAAAGGGGCAACGGGAGATGGGCAACGGGAGGCGAGAGGAGAGGGAGGGTACTTACAATGAGTCTCCATCGGAGTGCGGGAGGCCAGGGTTTGGGCCATGCGCATGGGCAAACGAGAATGGGCAACGGGGGAGGGAGGGAGAGGGCGAGAGGAGAGGGTACTTACAATGATGAGACTCCATGTGTGCTTGGAGAGCGGAGGGCGGCTACTAGAAGGACTTGCGAGCGCTGTGTGTGTGCATTGAGTTGTGAGAAGCGTGTTGTGGCTTGGTGAAGGGAATGGGGGAAGACGGCGAGGCAACAACTCATAACGGCCCGGCCCCGAGCCCCGAGCGCCCATGGCATTATTGCCCTCAATCCCCTCCGCATTTTAGCCTCTGTAGTCCCTATCTCACCCCCGTTGAACGTGCATCACACCCTTGCCCACCTCGACAGCGAAGCCCTGGACGTGGTGCTGCCTTGGCGGGGTGGGATTTCCATTCAAAAACGCGTCGTCTGGACTTCCGCCTCCTTCTCATCATCATCATCATCATCATACCCCGCCACACGCCCACACAGGCTCTCCCTCGCCAATTGCATGCGGCGCCGCGTCTAAGTTTTCCTCCGACAAGCCATGCCTCGTCACCCCTTTCCCTCCATCAAAAGACGGAGGAGGGCCTCCTTCCTTGCCGCTGCAGCCCCCGCCCTCGCCCTCCTCCTCCCCCTACTCTGCAGCAATGTCGAGGCCATGCGCCGACCCTTCAGCAGTCTGGGCACCAGCAGCGGCAACACCAGAAGAACTTTGGAGGTGGAGGAGCAAGAAGCCGAGGGCTTTCGACGCCTGGCCGCACGGGGCTTGGCCGCAGATGCTTCGTCGTCCGACGCTCACCTGGTCACGGACTTGCCTGGGCTGGCGGCGGGCGCCTTCCCCACACGGCATTGGGCGGGCTTGCTGACCGTGGACGAGTCTATTCAAGGCAAAGACTTTTATTGGTTCGTCGAGGCCGCCGAGGATGCAGTGAACAAGCCGCTGTTGATCTGGTTGAATGGCGGGCCGGGGTGCTCGAGCATGGATGGGTTATTTTTGGAGAATGGTCCGTTCAAGGTTCAAGAAGACATGTCAGTAAAGGTACACCCTCACAGCTGGCACCACGTGGCCAACGTCTTGTACATCGACCAGCCTGTCGGCACCGGGTTTTCGTTTACCGGGAAAAGGCAGTATTGTAATGATGATGCGTGTATCAACAAGCATATGTACTCCTTCCTCCAAGCCTTCAGCAAGCTACACAAGGACCTCGTCTTCCCCCCCGGCGGGGACAACAGCAAGACCAAACCCATCTTCCTCTCAGGCGAATCCCAAGCAGGGCACTATATCCCCATGATGGTCGATCATATCATGCAAGAAAACAAGAAAGTAGCTGCTGGTGCCGTTACTCTTGACGTGCAAGGCATGGCGATCGGCAACGGGTGGATCGACCCTCCTTACCAATACGACGTCTCTGAATTCGCCCACGGCGCCGGCCTCATCTCAGAGGGGCAACGCAACACACTCTTGAAAAAACGAGGAGACTGTAATGCCCTTTTAGCCAAAGGCCATTATTTCAACCCCGTCTGCTTCTCGCTCCTCGACGAGGTAGTAGCAGCGACCGGCACAGAATCCTCGGGCTTCGTCTCCCTATACGACTACCGTCGATTCGACAACCCAGGCCATCGGGTCTTCCCCCCCGGCCACGAACTCGTCGAGAAATACATGAACCAAGCAGCAGTCAAGGACGCAGTGCACGCCTCGGAATCACCCTTGAATTTTCAAGAATGCACCGACCCCCCCTATGACCACCTAAAATCCCAAGACGGTCTAGGCGTCACTTCAGAAGTAGCCCGTATCCTAGAAGGAGGGGTGAGAGCCCTCTTCTTCAATGGTGCTTTTGATATAATCTGTAATCATGTAGGAAACGAAGCCTTGCTCCATGGCCTAGTCTGGTCCGGTCAAAAGGATTTCCACTCTGCGGGAAGAGCGGTGTGGTTGCCCGTGGGGGGGGGAGCGGCGGGGGAGGGACGGCCGGGGGGGTATGCGAAGAGTAGTGGGTTGTTGACTTATTTAGTAGTGACAGGGGCAGGGCACATGGTTCCTTTGGACGTGCCTGCGGCGGCGCTTGATATGATTGGTCGGTTTTTGGGGGGGAAGAGCTTTGCGGATAAGGCCCAGGGGATTAGTATGAGTGTTGCTCCTCCTGGTGTTGCTGCTGCACCTGCTGCAGGCGTTGCTGTTCCTACGGCTGCGGGGGAGGTGGTGATCAAGCCACCACCGACACCGAGATTGAAGGGTGCGAAGGCGTCGAGCACGAATGAAGGGACTGTTGAATTGGATGTTGAGGGGGTGGCAGGGCAGGAGGGAGGGGCGCAACAGACGGAGGATTTGTGGTATTCTGTGTTGGTGAACCCGGGAGGATCAGTCATGGTGCCTCGTCATGCCGCTGATGGGAAAACCGAGAATGCTCTGCCTGCCGGTCCGTTGCTCCTAACAGACCTAAAGGAAGGAGTTGAGTATTCCTTCCAGGTCGTTTCGAACAACATCGGCGGTGCCAGCAAGCCTTCGGAACCTCTCAAACTCCTCCTAGGCTGCGCTGCTCCTTCCGCTGCAGGAGGAGCAGCAGGGCCGAATGCCACCTTGTGTCAGCATGGCATGTGTGGCTTCGATGCTGTTGGGAACGACAAACGCTGCTTCTGCTACCAAGGGTGGGATGGTCCTTCTTGTGACATTGCTGCTCCTGCTGGTTCCGGCACGGCGCCCGCGAAGGGAGGAGGAGGGGATAAAGAGGAGGAAGCTGCTACTGTTGGGAGGGGAGGGAGGGTGACTTTCGTGGTGGATCAGAGTTGTACTGGGGCGGACTTGCCGCAGGAGTGTGCGTTGAGGTTTACGGTGCCGCTGCATTTATGTGTGGATGCCAAGGAGGGAGGGAAGGCGAGCGAGGGAGGGAAGGCCGAGGGGGAGGCATGGAGTGTGTTGGATGGGGAGGATGAGACGAGGGCGTTTGAAGGGATGTTGAGGAGGGATTTGGCTCATGCTCTGAATATTCACAAGGAGCAAATCCTCATGCGTTCCTTGCACCCGCTCAACAACAGCAGCAGTGCTGCCACCGAAGGTGGTAACCTGCTGGTGGTCGATGACGACGATGCTACGGCTGCTCTTCCCTCCACCCCTCCCCACTCCCACGCATCCCAACCAATGGCTCTGACATTTGACTTGCTATACGCTGCTGACCCTCCAAGTACTGTCCAGCTCTTCACGTCCCTCTGGTCTGCTCCCAAGGGGCCCTTGAGCTTCGGTCTCGTCACGTCCAATTTTGATGTTTCTCGCAATGCAGAAGTCTTGCTTCTGGCGCGGGATACGCCGTTGGCCGACGCAGGGAGCAGCAGTAGTGGTGGGGGGAGTGGGGTGGTGGTTGTGAGTCGACCAGCGAAACGTTCTTTGACTGTGAGTTTGGCGGCGTGTCTGCTCGTGGGGATGTTGTTGTTGATGGTGGTGAGGTATTCGAGGAGGAAATTTGGGATTGGGGGAGGGAATAGTAGTAGTAGTAGTAGTGGTGGTGGAGGAGGGGGGAGAGTGAGGGATGGAGGGAGGAGGAGGGGGCATTCGGATGATGATATAGATCGGGATATTGTGTTGGATGGGAGTGATGATGGTTTTGATGACGAGGATGGAGGAGGGGGGGTAGTAGAGATAATGGAGGTGCGGACCTCGCATACAGGCTCGCTAGGGGGAGGGGGGGGAGGGTCGTCCTCCTTCTCTTCTTCGTCGAGGGGGGGGTCTGTGACACGGATGGCGGGCTTGGGGTTGGGAGGGAGTGGAGGGGTGGGGAGTCGGTCGGCTACTGTTGATGATGGTGCGGATGAGAGGCTTGTTTGAGGAGGGGGGAGGGAGAAAGAGAGGAGGGGAGGGAGGGCATAATGAGAAGGACTGTGG
>Ga0209390_10005781_pt1 | contig 17146 bp, 21 predicted proteins | sample BON01_FD_187212 | JGI IMG/M metagenome (GOLD analysis project Ga0209390, IMG submission 187212) | Freshwater microbial communities from Lake Bonney liftoff mats and glacier meltwater in Antarctica - BON-01 (SPAdes) (version 2) | ecosystem: Environmental > Aquatic > Freshwater > Ice > Glacier...
GGGGGGGGGGGGGGGGGGGGGGGGGGGGGGGGGGGGGGGGGGGGGGGGGGGGGGGGGGGGGGGGGGGGGGGAGGGGGGGGAGGTGGTGTTGTTGCTGGTGCTGCTGGTGCTTCTGGTGGAGGTGGTGGTGGTGGTAGTGGTGGTGGGGGGGAGGGAGGGGGTAGTGGTGAGGGCCGGGGGCGCCGACGCTGTTGGAGATGCTGTCGCTGCTGGTGCTGCGCATGATCTTGGGCATGGGGTGTTCGATCCCGCCTTCGTGCTGTTGGTGCTGTTGGTGCTGCTGTTGGTGCTGTTGGTGGTGGTTGTGGACGAACTCCAGGGAGGAGGAGGAGGTGCAAGCGTTGGAGGAGGACTTATCTTGCCCGCTGCTCTCGGCCTTGCGCTTGGCCGGGCGACGGGGGAGGAGGAGGGTTTCCTGCTCGGAGAAGAAGGCATTACGAGCGGGGGAGGAGGAGGAGTAGGTACCAGCAGTAGAACTCGAGGTGAGCCCACCAGTGGTGTTGCTTGCGCCCGTCGTCAAGCCTTCCTCCATGCCGTAGCCCGGGGTGGGCAAGCGCGGGGAGCTGCTGTTGCTGTTGCTGCTGCTAGCGTCGCTTCGTTCTTCTTCTTCGGCGTCCGAGCAGGAGGCCGACGAGGAGGAGGAAGCGACGGAGGAAGTGGTGTGACGGGCTTGATACCCGGGCTCGAGGCGTGTGTTACGGTCAGTAAGGATGACCCATTCGGCCGTCGCGTCAGCATAGACGATCAGGTGGCAGTTGCGGCGTGAGCGGTAAGTACGCACTAAGACATCAGTCCAGTCGTGCATGGGTTTGTTGTGGTGGTGGTAGGAGAGGGTACGGCCTACTAGGCTCTCACCGTCTTTGACCAGGTCGGGGACGAGAGGGTTGCCTTCGTAGATGGGTAGGGCGGTGGTGGACTCGGGAGGAGAGGAGAAGGAGGGGAAGGAGTTGAGGATAAGTGGCTCGGAGGGAGAGGAGGAGGAGGAGGAGGAAGAGGGAGGAGAGGAGGGGGGAGGGGTGCCAGTCAGGGCGGCCATTGCGAAGCTCGTCCGGGCAGGCGGCTGCTGCTGCTGCTGTCGAGGTTGCTGCTGCTGCTGCTGCTGCTGCTGTTGCTGCTGCTGCTGTTGCTGTTCGGTGGGAGAGGCGTGGACGGCGGGAAAAGCGCTGGACCCGTGGCTTGCAGCGCTCTTCGCGGAGGAGGAGGAGGAGGAGGAGGAGGAGGAGGAGGAGGCGATCAATTTAAACTGCTGGTTGCTGCTACTGCTGCTGCTGCTCGAAGCGGCGGCGGCGGGTGCGATAAAAGGAGCGCTCTGATTGTCCAAGCTACCGGAGGCCGAGCGACTCACATTCCCTCCCAGGTTGCTCCCGCTGCTGGACCCATTGTAGGCCGGCACCCACGCAGCATTGCTCGGGCCTTGCTCGCGCTCCTCCTCGTCGACGGGCAGGCAGAGGGGGGTCTCGGGGGGGAGGAGGCCAGCTTCGATTTTCATTCGTTGTTCCTTCATGTGGATCGTGCCAGGGCAATGGGAGAGGTGGGAGCGGAGGGCGAAGTGGTTCTTGAAATTGGGTTTTCCGCACCGCTTGCACCGAATCAGGCCATTAGGCTGCACTTCAAAAGAGAGGGTCAAGGCCGTGCTTTGTCGCTTCGGGGCAGGTTGGCCAGGCACCTTGCTCTCCTTCAGGGAGCCGCTGCTGCTGTTCATGTTCTTGGGCTTGCCACCGTTGCTGCTGCTGCTGCTGCTCCCCCTGAACCCCCCTTTCTCCTTCTTCGACGGGCTCCGCTGCGGGCTCGGTCCCCTACCGCCGCCCGCCCCCGCAAGATTACCCAGATAATACCCTCCTCCTTCCCTCCCTCCCTCCCTCCCTCCCTCCCCACCACCAGCAGCACCAGCCCGCTCACTGAACCCTCCCCCACGCCCTCCTCCCCTACGCTCCTCCCTCTCCCGCTTCATCCGCTGCTGCTGGCGAATCGCATCCCTCCGCTTCAACTTCCCCCAATCCCGATGGTACTTCGGCACCCCACCCGCTCCAGCCACTACTCGATCCGCCGACTTATCCGCCTGCAACATCATCGCCCTCACCGACGACAACTCACTCCTATACGGCCCTCCCTGCCCTCCCTCCCTCCCTCCCTCCTCCTCCACCTCCCTCTCCCCCTCTTCGTTATCCGAGTCCTCCGAATCGTACACAGACGCGTCCTGCCCATACTTATCGTGGCACCGACGGTAGTACCCAACACGGTACCAAGGACAATTATAGGTCCGCTCACGCTGCCTCGCCAGCTTCCTACTCCCATTCCCCGCCTCCGTCACCAAGCAATTAAACAACGTCCACGACCCCGAAGAAGCAGCCCGGTGGTGCTGCTGCTGCTGCTGCTGTCGGTGCCGCTGCTGCGCGAGACGGGTTCCTCCCTCCTCGTCGGCTGACATGCCCGACCCGTCCTCCCCCTCTCCCTCCGACGACGACGACGACGACGATCCCCTCGAGCGTCCTCCAGACTCAGAATCCGAAAACGACGACGACGAGGCTGCCTGGCGAAAAGCCACCACCATCTTCGCATCCCCCTCCTCCTCCTCCTCCTCTTCCTCCACCACCTCCCCTTCCTCCATCTCTCCTCCCTCGCCCTGCTGCTGCTCTTCCTCCTCCTCCTCCTCCATCCGAGCCCACTCCTCACTTGGCTTGGTCTTCATAGACGTCGCGGACCCAAACGACGACAGCTTCGCATGCACACCCGTCAAGGTCGGTTGCTCCCCCCACGACAAAGGACGCGTGCGTTGATCCTTTTCCTTGGCTGCGGAGGGAGGGGTGGCATAGGGAGAGGACGCGGGCGCGGACGAGGAGGGGTCTTTAGTCTTGAGGCAGAGGAGCAACGACTCGCCATTCCCTTCCCAGGCGGCGGCGTGGTCCTTCTCGCGGTGTGTGCGCGAAGGGGGTGGTGGTTGTCCGGCGACCGAGCCCGCCGGCTTCATGATCATGTCCATCTTCTTGGAGCTGGCCGTCCCGGTGGAGTGCATCTCGGTCGAGAAAGACACCATCAACTCGGCGTCCGCCTTGTGTCCCAACGAGGCCGTGCTGTCCATGGAGCCTGAGCGCGTCGAGTCCCGGCTGAAGCTCGCCATGGTCGTCTCGCCGGCCCCATGCACCTGCTGCAGCAGATGCGCCTCGGAGAAGCCAATCAAAGGCTCCTTGTTCATCGTCGTAGGGGCTGTGGCCGTTTCCGCGGGGGCGAAGCCCAACAAGGGCACGCCTCCCGAGGTGTCCGTCGTGAGACCGGCCCCGTGGGTGCGAGGAGGGGTGCGTGCAGCGCTCATGTTGACAGCGCGCGCGTCTGTGTTCTCCCCTGATGCCCTCTTGGGGTTTCACCCGACGACGGCGAGGCGATGCTGCGGGGGGGGGCTAGACAGGCGCCGTGGCCGTGGTGGTAATCGTTTCTTCTCTGCGTGGTGTGTGAGGGTGGGTGGGGTGGGTGGGGTGGGGTGGGTGAGTGGTTGACTACGTTTTGGAGACGCATGTGTATGAATTTGGAGACGCATGTGTATGAAGAGGGTGCGTTGCTCAACCGCTCCTGGAGGCGTGCATGTTGACACTCGTGCGCAGGGCATGGAAGCTTCGCAGCGTCGACCGGTGCATGACATGGGCCGAACGCGGGGTGTGTGTGCGTGGACACACTCCGTGGAGGCGTGCCGTGGACAAGGCCTTGAGTCGTCACGCTTTTCGAGGGCAAGCCTCAATTGGCCAAACGACGACCAGCTGCATCATAGAAGAAGAAGGGCAGTCGAAAGTGTAGCTCCTCTCTTCTCAACGGAGAAACTGACGGCGTGCGTCTGTGTGTTCCTGTCGGAGCTTCCTGTTCTCCTTCCCTTTTTACTTTTTTCTTGGTACCACCGCCTTGAGTGTGTGGACCATGGCTTGGATCAGGTCGTGACCACTTTGTTTGTGGCTGTCCAGGCCTTGCGCGGTGGCTTGTGCGGTGCGCGCAACGCCGATTCACGGGACCAAGAGTGAGCTCTAAACTCCCCAACGGCTTGCTTGATTGCCAACGCCTGCCTCGCGCGCAAAATCGAAGCGAAAGATAGTGCGTACCAGGAAATGCTGCGGCAGGTCCTCCTCGTGGTCGTGGGCGTCTCGCTCGCATGCATCCAACTAACCACTGGAAGGACATATTCGTGATGCTGACCACTGCCCCCCCCTTCCCACCCACCACCACAACCCACCACAGGGTCAAGCGAGAGAACACCAACCATCAACATCAACCAAGCAGCAGCAGCATCATCAGCAGCATCATCGCGCTCATCACTTCTCCCTTGCTGCAGCAGCACTCCAGCCCTTGCCCCGCCAAGCCATGACGACCGAGCACATGCATCGTACAATAAGAAGAAGAGCGGCGTGCCTGGTGGTGGCAGCACTCAGCCTAATAATATCCTGCGTCCATGGCTTTGTCCGCCTCCCGGCCTCCATTCCCTCCTCCACGCAACAACACCGCAAGACAAGCACCATCCTAATGGCGGCCAACCAACCGCCCTGGCAACGCCGTGGACGGGAGCAGAAGCGAGACGCCGAGGACGAGCTCGCTCTGCTGGAGCAAAAGCTATTGAGCCTCGGCGTCGTCCAACCAGGCCCGGCCTCCCCTGCCTTCAAAAAGGCCAAGCCCTCAAAGTCCCCAAAGACCGTCAAACCTTCCAGAGCCGCACCAGGACCACGCGCACCAACACCTGCAGCCGCCGCCGCAGCAGCAGCAGCAGCCGCAGCAGCAGCCGCAGCAGCAGCCACAACCGAGGAGGAACCTCTGCAAGACACTCCCGCGATCAAGGGCCCTGCTCAAGAGACCTTCATCGTGGAGGCCTCCGATTCACTTGTGCGTGTCGACCGCTTCTTGGCCCTGCGCCTGCCCATGCAAAGCCGTAGCGCGCTAGGGGACTTACTGGACCGGGGGCTGGTTTTTGTTAATGGCATCCCGGCCCGCAAGAGCCTCAAGCTCGTCGAAGGCGACAAGGTCGAAATTCAGGAACACGCCGCAGTGGGCATGTCAGACGAGATCTTAGGAGAGGATATTCCTCTTACTGTTCTCTACGAAGACGAGCACTTAATTGCAATTAACAAGGCGCCGGGCATGGTCGTGCACCCTGCTCCTGGCAATCGTAACGGGACTTTTGTCAATGCCCTCCTCTTCCACGTCGCCCGCGGGGGGGGGAGCATCGAAGCAACCCCCGGGAGCGAGGGTCGTCCTGGTGTAGTCCACCGTCTGGATAAAGGCACGAGCGGCGTCCTCCTTGCGGCTAAAACCGCCCGGGCACATGCTGCGTTGTCGGCTGCCTTTTCTGAGCGACGGGTGAATAAGACGTATTTGGCTATTAGTATTGGGAACCCCTCTACGGAAGGAGCAGTGATTGATGTCCCTATTGGTCGTCATCCTCGGGATCGACAGCGGATGGCCGTGGCGATGAAGGCTCGGGCGCCGGTGGCCTATTCCTCTGTCCATCGAGGAGGAGGGGGTTTGGATCATGCGGTGGAGGAGGAGGTGGAGGAGGAGGAGGGGGAGGAGGAAGAGGTGGATTCGGATGATGAGGGAGAGTCGACTTATGAGGGAGAGCTGTTGATGGGCCGGGGAGGGAACTCGGGGAGCACGCCTTTGGTGGGGAGGACGGCAAGAAGTACGGTTAAGACGTTGGCGTATGATGGGCGGTTGGGTGTGGTGGAGGTGGGGATTGAGACGGGGCGTACGCATCAGATTCGCGTGCATTTGCAGCATCGACGGAATCCTGTTTTGGGGGATGATTTGTACGGAAATGCCCAGTGGAACGGACGGGCGAAGCGACGGTGGGGTATTAATAGGCCGATGTTGCATGCGTTGAGGGTGGAGGTGGCTCATCCTGTCACTGGGGTGCCGCTGCGGTTGGTGGCGCCTGTGCCTAAGGATATGATGAATGTGGTTTCCAACATATGGCCGCAGACCAAGGGGAAGGAGGAGGAGGAGTGGTGGGAGATGGCGGAGGGCCGGTTGAGCGAGAAGGGGGAGGAGGAGGAAGAGGAGGAGGAGGAGGCGAAGGCGGGGGAACTTGCGCAGAGAGCGGAGAAGGAACGGGTGGCGCTGTTGATTAAAGAAGGGAAGATCGATGAGTTTGGGTGGGAGCTTGAACAAGACGATAAGTTAGAAGAATGAGCAGGGGCCGAACAGTAAGTTCATTGGCCATAGTAAAGAGAGAGAGAAAGCCAAATGTGACACAAATTGCATGAGAATTGTCGAGATCATTGCTTGCTTTAATTAGTTGTTTCTTTGCTGCTGCTTCTTCTTCTATCTTATCAACATTTTCCCTTCTTTGTTCAATTCGCTCACACAATGCAAAAGCCCCGCTCGCCGCCTGCGGACAAGCACGCTCATTAAACGCCTTCAAGCGCTCTATCTACCCCCCTATTTTACTCTACCAATACCTGCCTATCCAAATAATTTCCCTACGTGTATTATCCCCCTCCCCCGTCCCGCGAGCTCACGACCCAAATTCCATCTCCCGATTCCGAGTATAATGCCTACAAACCGCCCGCAACTGCCACGAATTCGACCTTTCCGCTAACTCCAATATCGATTCCACCGTGTCCTCCCTCACTTCCTCCGTCAACCGCGCCTCGCACAATTGCTTTAAGTGATCGAGCATGTATTGATCTGCCAGCGCCAAGAGCTCCGCGGCCATCATTGGGTCGGTCTGACTTCCTACTTGCAGCACGTAAGGAGGCTCCCCCGTGTAGATATACTCCAGCATTAACTTGAAAATCTCATAAGAGCCCTCTTCAATATGAATCTCCCTCTCCGACGACTCCCGGAAACCCGACGAGAACATGGCCCGGAACCGATCACTGCTGATACTCAACACTAGCCGGTGGGCCTGCAAGGGCTTATTTTCCACCATAAAGGTCACGTCCGAAAAGTCCTCCCGGTCAAAGTACTGCCTTAAATGCCTTCCCACCAACTGCACACACGACGGAGCACTCACCAAAGGCGAGGGAACGGGGTCCGTGTCCAACACAAACATCTCCCCTAGGTATTTCGAGCCGTGCGACCCCCCGAAGATGACAAGACGACGATCGAGCATCGTAGCGCTATGCCCCGCTCTTGGCCCCGGACCTTCTCCATAGATCGACACAGACTCGGTGGTGACGTGCTCATCATTAGGGTTCCCACCATTTCCCCCGCCCGCTGCTGCTAGTGGTTGGCAGGAGGAGGAGGAGGAGCTGGAGGAGGACGACCAGGGGAGGGAGTTGCTGGTAGAGCTCGGGGAGGAGGCCTTCCCTCCGCCCCTCATGGTAAAGCTGCTTCCCCCGCAGTTGCCGTTTTGGTTGTCCCCAGTCTTGGAGCGGGAGGTGATCTCCGTCCTATTTGGTTCGGTGGCGGGTGGGGTGGGAGGAGTACAAAGAGGTGAGCAAAGATGGAGCGAAGAATCGAGAGAAGAAAGAAAGGAAGAAGTGCTTCCTTTTAACCAAACCAGCCCCTCTTCCTCCTCTCCATGCTCTAATACTAATTACCACCTAATAAAATAAAGAATCTGCAAACACAAAGCCATACACCACCCGTCCCTTCCTCCCTCCCCTCCCTCCCTTCCTCTACCACCTACCAGCACATCTCCTTCAAATCCAAAATCTGGAGGTCATCAAAACACTTCGAAGGGGCCGTGAAGTAGGAATGGAGGGAGGGAGGGAGGGAGGGAGGGAGGGAGGGAGGGAGGGTGAGTGACGTTTCTCAACACAGGGAGGGGAAGGAGAGAGGGGCACGCAACAACATCAGCAAATGTTCTCGAGCTCTGGGCGCGTAAATACACACGTACCTTCGCCGCCGGCCCCGACCCCCCAAACAAAAACAGCCGGTCACGAATCCGAGTTAATGTCATGCCGGCCCGTGGCGGGGGAGGCACCCCCCTTGGCTCGAGACGACGCCAGACCAAGGTGTTGGTGTCAAGGACATGGACATCGTTTAGGCGGGTTTGCCCATTCCACCCCCCGAAAATAAACAGACTATGATCCATCACCGCAGAGCAATGGTTGGCCCTTGCTTCGGGCTTGACACCCGTGCATTCCAAACGCTCCCATTGCAAGGAATCGACGTTCAAGCCATGCAAATCATTCAAGTACTCTTTCCCATCGCCTCCCCGAAACACAATAATTTGACGGCGCGACGGGAAAAAATCGCTCGTGTGCATGTTGCACGGACCGGGCGGGTCACCAAGGACGGGAGGCTCCACCCACTGCATATTTGCTATGTCGATATAGTGCACGTCGCTCGCTGCAAGGGGCCCCGAGCCCAGCCACCCGCCAATGATAAAGAGCTTGCCCTCTGCTAGTGTTGCCGTGTGGCCGTTGCGGCCCAGGGGAGCCTTGCCCGCGACATGTTGACAGATCCAGCGCCCAGTTGTGTGGTCAAATACGTGCAGGGTCGAGTGGTTTTTCTGGCCATCGTAACCACCAAAGACGAAGACCTGCGTTGTACGGGAATGAACGTGGGGGTGAGTATGTGTGGAGGTGGGTCGCGGGGAAATGCGGATACCACCCCACCAGCTCTAGAGCCCCACGTGCCAATGAAAAATCCAAGGAAAGGCTTGACAGAACCGCGCACTCAATGCTCCCTCCCTCCTCTCCTCACTCCTCCCTCCAACACGTTTGTGTCGAGTTTTCTTACCCGGTTGTCAACGAGCGTCGCCGTGTGGTTCTTGAGCGTGGGCATGCCAGAAATGCCCTGCGGCTTCGTCCACCTCATCATGGCGACTGCGTGTCCGGAGCGTGCGTGGCCAAAGATGGCTGCTTGGTTTGTGTGCTCTTGGGGACGGGGTGTCGAGTCGAAGCTGCCGGAGCGAGCGAAGAAGGCTGGCTGGGCTGGTCTTCAAGCGATGCACCTGTGTTTGAATTATAGGGGCAAAGGTCAGCGGTCAGATAGGTGGGTAGGAAGAGCATGACGACGTTGTGATTGCGATGATGATTGGGAGGGGTGGAGCTATGTGACTGTGGTGCTACTAGAGGGGGCCAAAAAGGCAAGACGCCGACGCACAGACATCGACAGATCATCTTCACCGCGGCTCGGAGGTTGCCATTTGTACGTGCCTGAACAAATCCTAGGTATTAGCAAACAAACAACAAAAGCAAGAAGAATAAGCAAAGCAGTTTCCCCCAAGTAATGTACGGCAGTATTTCTTTATTTCTAATCTACAATTTTCTGCGTTCATCCGCTTTTGTTAAACAATTCTTGGTGCTGCTTGAGGTGGATTGCCTGTGCTTCAGCTAGGACCCGTGTCACCAATGCTTGCACCGTCGGCACGTCATGGATCAAGCCTTGGACCTGCCCCACAAATTGGATGCCCTTTTCTAAGTCGCCCTCGATCTGGTTTGAGGTGGGGTAGGGGGAGTGAGTAGGTGAAAGCGCGTGAGTATTGTTTGGAAACGGGGGGAAAAGGAACGAATTTCTTCATCTCCTAAAACCTCTCTTCGCCCTTCTCAAAACCTAGCCCCGTGGCTTACGTATTCTGGCACGCCAACTCCTTTCACCTAGCATGCCCTGCTCCTAATCCCACCGTCCAACCACACCCATCCCCCACACCACCACCGCAGCACACAGCACTCACCGTCGCAAGCTCAAACTTCCGCGTCGCCCCGCCAAACTGCGCCAGCATATAAATCTTGTCCGGCTCCATAAACAACCCCGGCAAGACCTTAAGCGGGTTAACACCAAACCGCTTCGCCTGCTTCAGAGCCTCTACCAGCACAACGAGAGGGTTAGCCCGCTTACTCGCAGCCTCGGCAGCAAAAGGCGTCTTCATCACCCGGGCCCAAATCCCATCGATATTCTTCGAATACACCGTAGAACTCTCCGTCTGACCATCACTGATAATTACCTTCTTCACATTTTCATGCAACGGACTCTCCTCCGTGCACGCAAATCTTGTACCCATCGCCACAGCATCCGCTCCCAAGGACAAAGCCGCGAGCAGCCCTCGTCCATCTCCAAACCCACCAGCTGCAATCAAAGGCAGCTCCGGCACCTTCGATGCAATGGCCGGGACTAATACTAAAGACGTGACGTCCCCCCCGTGTGCGGCAGCTTCGTGTCCTGTCACGAGCAGGGCGTCGGCGCCGCTGGCTTTTGCGGATTTTGCTGAGGGGGGGAGGGGAGGGAGGGAGGGAGGGATGGAAGGAGGAAATGGGGTTGTTGATTACCTGGAGAGTGCTCGTGTGGTTGAGGTGAGGGTCTTTCAAGGGGTCCCAAAGAAAATAAAAGCAAAGGCAGACAAGGATCGCAGGTAGGGCTTCAGCAAACGAAGAGAAAAATAGCGTCTCATTCCAGAGAGTCATTGATGTCAATTCCTCGCACCCACATTCCAAAACACAAGACGCACCGTGCTTGACTGAGGTGACCGTAGCAATGACTTTGCCGCCGTACGCATGGGCCCTTTGTGCCAGCCAGTCGCCCTTGCCCAAGCTGTAATTGATGACGGGCACCTCTTCTTCCAAGGCGACCGTCGCGTTTTCCTTGGCGCCCTGTAATGGTTGAGAGAGGAGGGAATAGAGGCAGGATGTGAAGTGTGAGGACTAAGGGTTTACATTGATCAATATGGTCAGCTGATTTTGTCTTGCAGAGAAGAGAGAAAGTTAAGTTTAATGAGCAACCTAGAGCAGAAGGGTTGCGCAGTCCAAACTCCTTCTAGGGGCACGAGGAGACGGTCGTCAGGAGACCTGAAGGAGGAGAGGAGGGGTCGAGCAGGGAGGCCGAAGGGGAGAAGGGATAGGCGGAAGGAGTACAGCCACACTTTCTACGACCATACTTACCGGCATCATGAGGGTGGTGCCAATCCCAAACGGCTTGTCCGTGAGGCTCCGGATCTCCTTGATGGCCGCGGCCGTCTCGACGGCAGAGAGAGGCCCCGAGGAGAGGATGCCTAGCCCGCCCGCATTGCACACGGCCGCCACGAGCTTGGGCTTGGAGATCCAGGACATGCCGGGCAGCACGATGGGGTGCTGGATCTTGAAGAGCCGGGTGATGCGCGTCTGCATGGTTGACTGGTGGTGTAGAGGGGCCGTGGTTTTGCCGGGATGACGATGCACCGGCAAGGAGGAGAATTGAGACAGGCGGCTGGCTACCTGTGGCCTGTGCGATGTGGGGGTAGGGAATCGAGAATCAGTCAGGCAGGTCAGGGGCATCGTGCTTTCAATAATGCTTGGGCTGGCTGGGTGGGTTGCCTTGCTTGGTTTGAGAGCGAGGTTACACATCATACACGATTCAGAGCATGGGCCAGCAATATTGATACATCAACTCCACCAAGCAATGACCTCTGGCTTCTAATCCCAAGCCAATGCTAATCCAGCCCAACCTGCGCGACCACAAAGGCACGCGCAAGACCAGCTTGATGCGCCCCAAGAGGAGCACCTAATTGTGCCGCTGTATAAAATGTCCAGCAACAACACTCACACGCCTTCGCCTTCGCCTTCCCCACCCCACCCCATTACAGGCAACCCCCTAGCTATCAAGCAGACTACCAGCCTCATCGACCCATACAGGCAGCGCCACCATCGCGGCCATGGCTAGAGCACTACTACTTCTGCCTCTCTGCCTTGGCCTCCTCTACCTCCGTTGTGGCTTTTCTGACTCTGACCCACAGGCCGCTGCCGAAGACCCCGACAACCTCCCTGCCCCTAGCATTAGATACGAGCCCACGTGGGACTCCTTGGATTCGCGGCCGCTCCCCTCTTGGTACGACGACGCCAAGTTTGGCATCTTCGTCCATTGGGGCGTCTACTCGGTCCCGGCCTTTTCCGGTGAATGGTTCTGGTATAACTGGAAAGTGAAGCAAGATCCCGACGTGCTCCGCTTCATGGAGACGCAGTACCCGCCCGGGTGGGCGTACCAAGCGTTCGCGCCGCTCTTCACGGCCCGCTTCTTTGATCCGGCCGCTTGGGTGGAGCTCTTTGAGGCGGCTGGGGCTCGATATATTGTGACGACCGCAAAGCATCACGACGGCTACACTTTGTATCCCTCGGCGCATTCGGCCAACTGGAATTCTGACGTCGGGCCTGGGCGGGACTTGCTCGCGGAGCTGCAAGCTGCCGTTCGTGCGGGTGCTCCGAATCTTCGTTTTGGCTTGTATCACAGTCTCTAATAGTGGTTTCATCCGCTCTACTTGCAGGACAAGGCGAATAAGTGGACCTCGCAGGCCTTTGTGACGCAAAAGACGGGTGCGGAGCTTTATGAGCTCGTCGAGCGTTATCAACCCGACGTGCTCTGGAGCGATGGCGACTGGGAGGCGCCCGATTCGTACTGGAATGCCACGTATTTTCTGGCCTGGCTTTACAATGACAGTCCTGTGAAGGACACGGTCGTGACCAATGATCGTTGGGGCCAAGGCACGACTTGCCAGCATGGGGGCTTTCTTACTTGCGAGGACCGCTACAGCCCTGGTGTGGCTCAGGCTCGCAAATACGAAAGCTGCCAGACCCTGGACAAGAAGGGCTGGGCTGTCGACGGAACGCGCGACTCGAGGACTTTTTGTCTTTCTCCGAGCTGTTGGCTACTCTCGTTTCGGTCGTCGCGACAAACGGAAACCTGCTGCTGAATGTGGGTCCAGACAGCGACGGTCTCATCCGCCCTATCTTCGAGGAACGGTTGCGGCGCCCTATCTTCGAGGAACGGTTAAGGCAGCTTGGGGGCTGGTTGCGGCTGCACGGGCGGGCGATCTATGGGACGCGACCTTGGCGGGTGGCCAACGACAGCGTGGCGGCTGACGTTTGGTACACCTCGGTGACTTACTCCCACCAGGCCGAGAAGGGGGGGGATGCGCGCTCGGACTCGTCCCTCTCTGCTGCGAGCCAAGGTTCTACTACCGTGTATGCTATCGTTTTGAACTGGCCGGAGCCAAACAATCGAGAAATGCTTGTGTTGGGCTCACCGCGTGTGCCCTCAGATTCGTGGTTGCTGACCAGTAGTGAACGGCGTCGTGATCGTCGTCGTCAGCAGTTCCAGGCAACGACGACAAGCCCCGTTGTGTCTCTGGTGGGTTGCGATGACAATGTGTTTGTGCCGTGGGAGGCGCGCGATGAGGAACAAGGCGGAGGGATATGATATGATCATGGGTGGACTTGCGGTCAGTCGCCACGTGCACCAATAATCTGCCGGAAGGATGGGCGTGGGTGCTGGCTTTGCGTAGATTTGAGTGAGTACCTGTTTGTGCTTTGTGCTTAGACATCTCATATAAATGTAAATCTTGTACAGAACAGAACAGCAAATTCGGAAAAGCACAAGAGTGCATATTCGTCCTGTTGCCTTACATACATCCGCAGAGATATCAATCGCACGAAGAAGTGCGCTTTGGCAGCTAAAGCGAAGGGCACTGAGCAGAAAAACTGAAGAATATTTAGTGGCATCAAACAATCCTGTTCTGGCTCGCTTCGTTGCTCTGGTCTACCTCGTTTTACTTCTTTATCAATCATATTTAAAGTTGATGCTGGTGTTGCTTCCTTGCGTTGCGGTAACTGACAATTTTCCTTCAAGGGGTGGGGCAAGCCGTCTTTTTCCTTTTGCTGTTCGTTTTTAATGTCCGTTTGGCCATCGCAAGGGCTTTCCTTCTCGTACCAGGCGTCTCTCCCGTAACCATGTAATGTGTCTTCTAGCTTTCCATCCATCCATCTTTTTTCGTCCATTTCTTTTCGTCTCTCTTTTTCTCACTCATCGTCATCAAGCAAAAAAATGCGATATCTGAAAATGCACGCACGTCTCAGTCCCGTCTCCTCTATCTTCCCACTCATCCTGCCCATCTATTAACAACAGCGAAACATCCCTGGTTGACACACACGCCCGTACGTAGCCTTCCATATGCACTAGCCCTAATTCTTTCCGCCGTCTAACTCATCGGACGGACCATCACGCGCGCACACACATACATAAACGCACACACACACGAGTGCCCCATCCCCTCCTCTCACCTACACCGGCGAGTCGCTGGCGTCGGTACTGCCGTAAGAGGTGGGCTGGTGGCCATTCCCATTGCCGTGGCCGTTGCCCACCGTGGAGGGACCAGCCGGCTGCTGCTTTGTCATTTTGTTCTTACTGCTACTACTGCTACTGCTGCTACTGCTGCTGCTGCCGTTTGTCTTGCTGTTGCTCGATGGCTGTATTCTACTACTTCTTGACCCACCCGAAAGGAGGCTGGTGGTGGGATCGTCGGAGGCGGGAGTGGCGTAGGCCTGGTGTAAGGCAGAGGAAGAGGTAGGCACACCGCTGTTGAGGAGAAGGAAAGCAGCAGTGGTGGTGGGGGAGAGCGCGCCACCCGAGAGAATGGACGAGGCCGGAGAGGAGTTGGGCGACTGGTTGGTAAGGAGGTTGCTGGTACTACTGGTGACGCTGATCGCCTGGTGAGGCCCGCCGTTCTCCAGTTCTTCCTGTTGCTGCTGTCGTTGGCGGCGGACCTTCTGTCGCACACGCTTGAGAGTCTCGATGGCCTTCCGTTCCTACATTAAAAAGGGGAGAAAAGAAGGAGAGACAGCAGAATAAGTACCAAAAAATAAAAAATGAAAAAAGGAGAGGAAGGAGAAAAGAAGGGATGGTCACCCAAAAACCAAAAAAGAGTCCACGTACCCGGTCATCATGCTCGTCATAAATCTCCTCCTGCAAAATTTCCTCAAACAGGTCCTCGAGCGTAATGATCCCAATCGGCGCAATCCGTCCTTCCAGCGGCTTGCCCGTCCGAAGGGCCTGCCGTGTCAAATCAGGACACGACGAAACAATAGCCATGTGACTCCTCCCCTCCTGGAAAACATTAATCAGCTCAAGCAAGGACCCAGTAGGACTCACCACAATCGGCTGTCGCAACGGCAAAGTGCGGACAGGCCGACGATCAGCTGGATCTAGGACAATGAGACGTTTTACCAAAAGAAAGCCCCGGATATCTTGCCTGCCTCGGGTGCTGTGCACGGGGATGCGGGAGTACCCACAAGCCATGATCTCACAAAGCATGTTCTCATCGAGCACGTCCTCCTCACACAGAGTATACACTTCATCCATCGGCTTCAAGGCATCGCAAATCTTCTTGGCATGGCACTTAAGCACACCCGCCACAATCGTCGCCTCATCCACCGTGATAGCCCGCATGCTTTCCCCCAGCTCCTTCTCCTTCGCCGAGTGAGCATGTGCCCCCGTCCCCGCCCCCCCACCCGCAGCCCCCGGCGGCCGCCTATGCTTGACCATACCCGCCTCCCGCTGTAGGTCCACCAACGTCGAAAGCTCTTCGCGCGTGTAGCGCTTGAAGGAATTGTGCCCCAGCCACTTGTCCAGGACATGGGCGATTGGGTATGCGATAGGCCAGAAGAGTCCCATCAAAAAGAGGACAAAGCCCGAGAAGCGCGCGGCCATGACAATTTGATTTGGCCCCGTAAAGAGCGCTGAGGGGATGATCTCCCCAAAGATGAGGATGGCTGTGACGGAGATGAGCACGGCCACATACCCAGGCACCAGGCCCGACAAGAAGATGGGGAGGGCTTCGTTGGCGATGGAGTTGAAAAGCAGGAGGGTCACGAGCAGACGATGATGCCGCGCAATCAGCGGACAGATTTTTTCTGCATGCTTTCGTTCATCTGGCGTACCCACCCTCCGTTTCACCTCCAGCTCCAACGGGTCCAAGGACATGAGTCCCACCGTGAGGCCTGCTGCAAAGGCCGCACAGATGACGCAGGCCACGGCCCCAGCAAGATGCCACCATGAGCTTGCAACTTCCATGTTTGCATATCCCGCTGCATCGTCCCCGAAGTCCATTCGGCCCGCCGCCGTCGCCGCCGCGTGGGGGTATGAAGTGTAGGGCCTGTGCGTAAAGGGTGAGTGTGTAGCGCGTGAGGTTTGTGGTTACTTGCAGGTGCATTTGTGTGGTTGGATGGGGGTCCAGCAGCCACTGCACACCTTAGCTTATTACAGACAAAGCACTACTTAGCGCTGCAAACGCACAGGCCGTCCTGCCGAGACCGGCCGTCTGGCGCATGATGCACGGGGTGAAGTGATTATGTGGGTGTGAATGTGTGAAGAGCAAGAAGAACAGACAGAAAGAAGCACACTTTAACGAGGGAGGAGGAGCACCGTCCAGCCAATCAAGCCCTAGCCACCACACATACCTTTGCTCGGCTGCTGCTGCCTGGCCGGCCCTGTGGCGTTGGTGTGCGTGCGTGCGTGCTTGCGCCCGCCGCCCTGCGCCCTTTGCGCTTTTCAAACCTGTATGATTGGTGGGAGGAAGTGGAGGGAGGGAAGCAAGGAGTCAGCCGAAGCAAAGTGATGGTGGTGCAAGGGCTTCTTGTGTGCGTTTGCCTCCACAAGCACATGTAACGCCAGCCATCTACGGCTACCACGGCCAAGACTCACGTAAGCACTCGCTGCCCTGGAGTGCGCAGCCACTAGGGAAGTTGGCAGCAGAAATGCCTGCAACCCATCTCGTTCACCGTGCAGAACTCACTCTCGCGCCTCGTTTTGACTTCGGTCCGTTTCCGTGTCGAGAGTGGGGTGGTTGACATGCAAAGAAGGTCCAAAAGCACGCAGGAAACCCCAAACTTTAGGACAAAGTCGTTCGATACATCAATATCAAGGTCAATCCTTCATTTCGTGATCCTGCCCCGCATTTTGGTAAGCAAAAGGCAATGCAAAAGGGCCTCGAGAGGCTTCTTTGGGGGGTGGGAGGTTTTTGCTTGCTTTTTTTGTTTTAAATTGGCTCCAACAAGTCCAATCTACATAGGAAAACGCTTCTGGAACCTAAGACAAGTAAAACATAAATTCTGATCATTTCTGCCCAGAACCAGGGCTTATGCCTATTGGTGCAGGTGGCTTGGAATCTTCAAGTTCGTCAACCTAGCCCTTTTTTGCCCTATATGTCATAAATAACCAATCAGAATATAATAATAACAAATACACGCATAAACCACAAAAGACATGTTTTTAACCTAGTTGACACTTCTTAACTCTCACTGTGACCGGAGAAATCGGACCTCCAAGCCATTTTTCGTTTTGCCCTATTCCTCATCATCGCGAACTCGCTGTCACTCACCCCCTAAGAGGAAAGTGTGCTTCTCGTACCAAAGAAGCATTTGCGCGATGGAAATTGCGGGAAGCGGCGTCGAACATGAGGAGTCGTGGGAAAAGTACCATTTTG
>Ga0209390_10005782_pt1 | contig 17145 bp, 10 predicted proteins | sample BON01_FD_187212 | JGI IMG/M metagenome (GOLD analysis project Ga0209390, IMG submission 187212) | Freshwater microbial communities from Lake Bonney liftoff mats and glacier meltwater in Antarctica - BON-01 (SPAdes) (version 2) | ecosystem: Environmental > Aquatic > Freshwater > Ice > Glacier...
GTCAATTCGATCTGCCAGGTCACCTGCAGGCTCTCGGTGCAGCCGATGTGCGATCATCGAAGTCAATATGTTCATCGTCAAGGTTGCCACGCCCAGCCACCGTCCCAGGAACATGGCCAGCATTGCCGCCGGCAAAAAACACAAGGCAGAGATCTGCAGAATGTGCATGCTGGTGCCCAGGTCGATGCCGATCGCCGGCCCCTCGGGCCTGCCGTCCGATTGGCGGGTTTGTCATACGGCGCGGCGCCCCTGGGTCCCCCAAACTGACGCCCCCTCGGGCACGGGGACCGCAGGGGCAGAGCCCGTGCGGGGTTGCGCAGGGGCGGCGAGGCGGGGCCCCGCGTTACCCCCGCGCTACCCCCGCGATGCCCCCCTCGGATGCCCGCGCTGCCCCCGCGATGCTCTCGCGATGTCCCCGCGCTGCCGTCGCGATGCCCACGCGCTGCCCACGTGCTGCCGTCGCGATGCCCACGCGCTGCCCACGCGCTGCCTCCGCGCTGCCCACGCGATGCCCCCAGCTCCGATCGACCCCGCGCCCCGATCGACACCGGTGGCGACTGTCAGTAACCCCGCAGTCGCTTCGCACGCTTATTGAGTGGGGACTCCTCGTAGTTGGCGCCACTCTCCGCGTCGTCTCGCCCACCCCCCATCGTTGCGCAGCTGCCAATGGCCACGCCCAGGACACCCGGGGTCGAGTGGAATGCCGCGTGCCCATTGTCGAGTTTCGCCCGAACCTCAGGGGCGGTGCAATTCGCCGATTTCCAAAACTCCACCGCGGGCCCTCGCTTACCCCCCATCGTTGCGCAGCTGTCAATGGCCGCATCCATGCCGCCACCCGGGGCTGAGATGAACGTCGCGCGTAGTACGCCGAGGTTCACCTTCATATCGGTAATGGCGTCGGCGACCCCCCGATGTGGTTCCGCCTCAGCGACCGGGAAACCCGGACCTGCGGCCTCCCATGCCTTTTGCATGTGCATCACCTTGTCGTAATTTGCAGCCTGATGATCCTTGGTCACAGCTGCAGAAAGTGCCAGTAGCTCCCCCATCTTCGTCGCCGGTAGCATCCCAAGAAGCGAGGTAAGACGCACGAACATATCCTGCCGATGCTGGTCCACCGGTGTTAGTGCTTCTATGAACCATTTATATAAAAAAATTATATTATATTAACGTAGTTGACCAGTGAGTTACACGTAGTTGACCAGTGAGTTGCACGTAGTTGACCAGTGAGTTACACGTAATTGACCAGTCAGTGAACTGATCAAATAGTAGTTGACCCGCCAGTGGCCCGGCCCGCTCCTTGGTTGCCATGGGCACACTGATCTTCAACATGGGCAGCTCGACGATGCCTGCATCCGACTCGATCTCCTGCACCCACACGATGAGTTTGCCGCCACCCGCAATGGCGCTGAAATCAATGGTTGCAAGCTCCTTCTGCAACTCCTCCGCGGTCTTGCTGACCATGGCCAACGTGCGGTACGTTGCCGCGGGGGTGGTTGTATCCGCGATCACATCGGCGGTGCACCGAGAGCCTCGATACGCGAGCAACCGTTGGGCAGTCGAATGAGGTGTCATCGGTTGAACGATGCGCAACAAAAGAAACAACGCGCGCAAGTTTGCGCGAGCTGGTGGCCGCGACCGCGGATGGCGGCCGTATCGGGCCGCGGCAGCGCAGGCCGCCGTCGCCCGTGCCGTGGCAGCCAATGCCGCGGCAGCCCATGCCGCGGCAGCCCATGCCGTGGCAGCCCATGCCGTGGAGGCCCACGCCGCGGCCGCCCGGGCCGTGGCGGGCCATGCCGTGGCCGCCCATGCCGTGGCCGCCCAGGTCGCGGCCGCCCAGGCCGTGGCAGCGTGGGCGGCGGCGGCCCGGGCCGTCGCCGCCCAGGCCGTCGCAGCGCAGGCCGTCGCAGCCCAGGCCGTCGCAGCCCAGGCCGTCTCAGCCCGGGCCGTGGCAACGTGGGCGGGGGCGCCCGCCCATGCCGCCCATGCCGCCCAGGGATGCCATCTACACGAGGGGCACGGACAATAAGCTGCTCTGCCCGCCCGCCGCCGGGTTCATCACCCAAATGCCCGACCGAATCGTTACCGTGGGCAACTGCTACAGCACCTCGGCTGTATTGGTGACGGCCTACATGTTCAAAGATGCTTACGTCTTGGATGACCCCGTCACAATGGACACCTCGTCCGTGACCGACATGTCCGTTATGTTCCTTTCGGCCACCAGCTTCAACCAACCACTTGCATTTAACACGTCGTTAGTGACCGACATGAGGTATATGTTCTACGACGCCACTCTCTTCAACCAGCTGCTCTTGTGGGACGTGGGCCGTTCGAGGAACTTCATGGAAATGTTCACACTTACGGCCATGTTGACTGCATCCAGCTGCTTCGTCCACAACCACTGGAAGGGCCAGAGTGCCATTTGGAACCCCCAGGTGGCAGGCATGGGCGCGGGGATCACCGACGCGATGTGCGCGCCGTACCTGCAGCAGCTGTGCCTGCCAATCGAGCTTGTGACCACCCTGCCCACCGGCGTCGTGCTGACCGAGGAGGGCTGCTACAACACCAGCGCCGTCACCTCCACGGCGGGCATGTTCGCCGACTCGGCGATCGACTACTGGATGTGGTTCGACACGTCGTCCGTCACCACGATGTATGGCATGTTTGCCGGCGCCGCCTCCTTCTCGCGCGACCTGTCGGCGCTGGACGTGTCCTCGGTGACCGACTTTGGGCAGATGTTTGCCCGCACGCGGATGGCCGACCAGGCCGCGGCTGGGCTCCATTTCACGAGGCCGTGCCAGGTGCACGCCACGTGGAAGGCACAGAACCCGACCCACTGGGACCCGCAGGCCGCGGGACTGCCCGCGTCCATCAACGACGCGCACTGCGCGCCGTACCTGGGCGGCGAGCTGCTATGCTCGCCCGCCACCCGTTATATCAATACTGTACCAGTCGGACTCGTTGGTGCAGGCGGCGGGTGCTACGACACCTCGGCGGTCACATCTACGCTTCAAATGTTTTGGGGGCGACGGCGCACAGGGCGCGCGGCGCGGGCACGCTGGCCGGGCAGGCTGGCTACCTGTGAAGTCGCGGGCGAGATTCTCCAAAGCGCGCTCGTCTTTTTTTTGATATCGTTTTGTCAAAGGAGCCCAGATCCCGTGTGACGATGGCCGTTAGCATGGACGATGCATGGGGTCTCTCGATATACGACGGATCGCCCATCTCCCCCGTGGCTCCCCCTCCTCCCGCGGTGCCTCCTGTGCCGGCCCTCTCCCGTTCCCGTCGCGGTAGCACCAGCGGGGGCGGAGGCACGGGCCGGTCGCGGCACCACAGCTCCCCGCGGCGGCGGCCCAGTCGTGCAAGCACATGTGGCAGTGCCACGGGATCCCTCGGTCGCTGGAGTGGCGCGCGAAGCAGCCGCGTACGAGCGCGAGGTGGAAGTCGGGCGGTACGCCGCCGAGTTGGGGCTCCCGCCGGCGGCAAACGCGGGGAGCACCGGGCGCCGGAGCCGACCTCGGCGCAACCGCGGGCGCGGCGCATAGAGCCTTGGGCACGAGGGCGTCGCCGCAGGGTGGGCAATGCGCCGAGCGCCGAAATAAAATATCACTCCGACAAAGGCCGCCGCGATGCCCCCCAAGCGCCAGTTCCGCGCCTGCAGCTGCGGGTCACAAGGCGCGAAGTCGGAGGTGGCTCCGCGTGATCCAGCCACCGTCGAGGCCGGTCGGACGAGTACATCGCACTGTCGGCGCTGCTAAAGGCCAGCAACCTGCTCACCACTGACGCCCTCTGCCCCTCGGACGAGCTCAAATTGTGGCTGGTACCCCCCCGCGCTCCGCGCCCGTGAAGCGGTCCACTGCACAGGCGTCGGTCCCTATGCTTGCGCGTTCGTACATGCACGGGGGCTGGAATTACTCGGGTTAAGTCAATTGTCAATGAGCGCGTCGGTCCTTTGCCACCCAGCGGGCGTGCGGAGATGAGAAGGTCGAGAGGGGCGTGGGGCGAATCCACTTGCATCGGAGGATGTTCGAGTTCGTCTCGGTCGGTCTCTCTGCGCAGTGAACCGGACAGCAACCCCCGAGCGTGCATCATCTCCGTACCGCACAGCATCCCCGTCGCGTACAGTATCCCCCGAGCGTGCATCCCCCGTAGCGTACAGTATCCCCGAGCGTGCATCTCCCGTCGCGTACAGTACCCCCCGAGCGTGCATCCCGTAGCGTACTGTATCCCCCGAGCGTGCATCCCCTGTAGCGTACAGCATCCCCCGAGCGTGCACCCCCCGTAGCGTACAGTATTGCCCGAGTGTGCATCCCCCATAGCGTACAGTATCCCCCGAGCGTACGGCACCCCCCGTAGCGTACAGCACACCCCGTAGCGTACAGCATCGCACAGCACCCCCCGAGGGGACAGCATCCCCCGTAGCGTACAGCACCTCGCGTCGATGCGACTCCTGGCAATTTCTGATTACGCGATAAAAAAAAAGTTAAGTTTACTTATACCAAACACGCACCCTCGAACGCCTCGGCCCATCGTCATGCCAGACTGTGGCGTGATGACGGTCTTGCTGATGCACGTTTTGACGCTGGTGGGAGGTTTGAACTGGCTCACCCTTGGAGTGCGCATGTTGTCAATCGAGGCATCCCACGTATCTTGGAGCCTCGCCCGAGTCGCACCAAGCTCCGCCTGAGCCTCCCCAAGCTCCGCCTGGGAATCGACAACCTTCGCATTCGCGGTGGCAAGCTGCTCACGGGCTGCGCGGAGCATCTCCGGAAGGGTCGAGAGTTGGAGGCGCAGCGATTTGTTCGACTCCCCCAGGCTCGTCGACGGCGGGGCCATGTCGTCCGTAGCATGCAGCTCCGACGTTGAGTCCTGCGGCCATGCATTGCAGGATGCACATGCAGGCGAGCTCGTCGCGGTCTGTCCCCTTGTCCGAAAAGGGTAGCATCGCACAACACGACACCGGCCCGCCGGACCCGGTGTGACGCCGGGGATGACGGCTTGCGTCAGTTGGGGGCTGACGCTCCGCCCCTGACAAAGTATTTGCTCGGGGAGGTGGCACGTCGTGCAGAAAGTAGTTCCGGGGCTGAGGCTCCGTCCCCGACAACGTATTTGCTCGGGAGGTGGCACGTCGTGCAGAAAGTAGTTCCGGGGCCCGTGTGCCAAGGTGGACCCGAGAGTGGGCGAGCAGCTTCCCCGAGCTGACGAACACCTTCTCGCACCCTTCGCGGTCACATGCGAAGGGGCGCTCGCCGCTGTGGATGTGCTGCACGTGACGTCCCAGATCCTGCTTGGTGACGAAAGCCGTGTCGCAGTCCTTGCATGTATAATCCTTTTGTTTGAAGTGCGTCCGGATGACGTGAGATCGCAGGTTCCCAGAGTCTTTGAACATGCGGCTGCACCCCTCGACCGTGCAGGCGATCATGGCTGGGGCATGCCGGACGGAATGGCGCTTGAGGTCCCTTGCGAGGATGGTCGAGTACGTGCAGCCCTCGTGGTCGCAGCGGAATGGCGCTTCCTCCCCGGGGACTGGGTGCATCCGTGCAACGTGATGTCCCAGTGCCTGATTGGTGCCATACGCCTTGTCGCACCCCGCCGCGCTGCATCGAAAGACGGCCCCTGGGGCGATTCTACCTGCTCCTCCGCGGCGGCGGGAGGCCACCTCGACGCACTGGAGTGGGCCCACGCGCAGGGGGCCCCCTGGGGTGACTCCACCTGCTCCTCCGCGGCCAAAGGAGGCCACCTAGAAGTGTTGCAGTGGGCGCATCAGCGGGGGGCCCCCTGGGAGGATTCCATCAGCCCCTCCGCGGCCGGGGGAGGCCACCTCGACGTGCAGAAGTGGGCACATGAGGTGGTCCGCGGTGAGGGTGTATTCACGCGGAGTGGTGTATTCACGCGGAGCGGGGTGGTCACGCGGAGCGGGGTGTTCGTGGAACGCGGATGTGGTTTCACGGGGAGCTGATGGGTCCCCGCGGATCCAGGTGTGTTTCAACGAGGAGCGTGTGGGTTTCAGGGTGTGGGTGTTTCAAAGGGAGTGTGTGGGTTTCAGGGTGTGGGTGTTTCAAGGGGAGCGTGTGGGTTTCAGTGTGTGGGTGGTTCAAGGGGAGCGTGTGGGTTTCAGTGTGTGGGTGTTTCAAGGGGAGCCGCGGCGGGCGCAGGGCAGTCGCGTTCCGCGCGCCCGTCTCCGAAACGCGCGGGGAGGGTAGACGTGGCCCCAATGGAGCCCTCCGCCTCGGGCCACGCGGAGCTGCCTCGGCTGACGGCGCGGCTGACGGACCCGGCGCATGCGGTCAGCGTGGCGCGACTGGGCGGCGCGAAGGCTATACGGACCTCACTCCTGGCCGACTGCGGTCCGGACGACGGGGCGTGCTTGGCGCGGGTAGACGCAACGTTCCGGTTCCGGGCCGCCTACGGACTGGACGATGTCACGCTCGAGGATGGGTGCGGTGCGATGAGCATGCACGCGCCGGTGGGGGAGCACCCGCCAGTGGCTCGCCTGCGGTTGCAGTGCCTCGAGCAACTCGCGGAAGTGTCCGCGGTCCGGGCGTGCTACGTGTACTTGGAGCTCGGGTCGCGGCTTCGGCTCAAGTACGGCACCACTCTCATTCGAAAGCTCGACATGCGCGGGGTAGACATGCTCAAATTTGTGCAGAGGACCAGTCTCATCACAGGGCTGATCACGACTGCGACTGACCACTCCTACCCCCCCCCGGGGGGCACCCACGTGCGCGCCCTGAACTGCCCGCGCCCGTTGGCCCTGGTGCTCATTGCCGCGATAAAACTCTTGCCCAAGCGCGTTCGCGACCGCAGCCGGTTGGAGTTCTCAGAGGGGGAGTGACCGACACGCGCGCGGAGCGACACGAGTGTGGACCGGGGAGCGCCAACGGAGTCCCCCGATACAACTTTCTGCACGACGTGTCACCTCCCCGAGGAAAGACTTTGTCGGAGACGGAGCGTCAGCCCCGATACAACTTTCTGCACGACGTGTCACCTCCCCGAGGAAATACTTTGTCGGAGATGGAGCGTCAGCTCCGGGACTACTTTCTGCAGGACGTGCCACCTCCCCGAGGAAATACTTTGTCGGAGACGGAGCGTCAGCCCCGATACAACTTTCTGCACGACGTGTCACCTCCCCGAGGAAATACTTTGTCGGAGATGGAGCGTCAGCTCCGTAACTACTTTCTGCAGGACGTGCCACCTCTCCGAGTTACTTTGTCGGAGATGGAGCGTTAGCCCCAGAACTACTTTCTGCAGGACGTGCCACCTCCCCGAGCAAATACTTTGTCGGAGATGGAGCGTTAGCCCCAGAACTACTTTCTGCAGGACGTGCCACCTCCCCGAGGAAATACTTTGTCGGAGATGGAGCGTCAGCTCCGTAACTACTTTCTGCAGGACGTGCCACCTCCCCGAGTAAATACTTTGTCGGAGATGGAGCGTTAGCCCCAGAATTACTTTCTGCAGGACGTGCCACCTCCCCGAGCAAATACTTTGTCGGAGATGGAGCGTTAGCCCCAGAACTACTTTCTGCAGGACGTGCCACCTCCCCGAGCAAATACTTTGTCGGAGATGGAGTGTCAGCCGACGGGTTCTGAGCTCGCTGCACGCTCGACCCCGGTCCGTGCGGCTGCGCGCGTTGGCACGCTGGACTCTGACGACGCTCGCGCTGCCAGCTTCGAGCTACTCGATGCTGCCTACGCCTCGCTGACTGACGCGATTGCAGAGGTTCTCCATAATAAATTCGTTGTATACGCTAGCCTGAATGAAACTCGTTCACTCCTGGAATGGGGGCAATAGAGCGCGGAGAGTGCCGAGGAGTGCGGGGGAGTGTGGACCACGTTCGGCGTCGTGACTCTTCACTGGCTCACTGGTCCAGGTCCATGAGTGTCGTCGTGGCACACACAGTGTAGCCCGCGAGCGCGCTGGACACCGGCCACATGTGCCCTGTCGCTGCCTGGCTGGGCATGGGCATGGGCATGGGCGGGAGCGGAGCGGTTTGTTAGCTAATTCGGTCTGTTTTGTTAGCAAATGTGTTTTGTGGTGTTTTGCGGTGTTTTGCGGTGTTCTGCGGGTGTTTTGCGGGGTGTTTTGTGGTGTTTTGCGAGTGTTTTTTGAAAAACTGTGTTTTGCGGTGTTTTGTGTTTTGTGGATGGTTTGCAATGTTTTAGACGTGTTTTGCGAATGTTTTTTTGTATACATTTTCTGAATGTCTGAATGAGAGAAAGATGCACAGCACCGTATTGCGCTGTGCGCTGTTTTGCACAAATATAGCACAAAGCGAAAGCGAACTTTGTTCGTTTTGTTTGTTTTGTATATATTTTTTGGTCTGTTTTGTGCTGTTTTGTGAAAAACGCTAAAAACACGCACACAAAACACCGCAAAACACCACAAAACACCGCAAAACACCGCAAAACACTGTATCTGTATTTAAAAAAAACACCCACAAAACACAAAAAAACTGCAAAACACCTCAAAACACCACAAGTTCCACAACACTGTATTGTTCGTTTTGCCTCAAAAAAAACTTAAAATGATTTTTTTTAAATGCATTCTCAATATGAAACAAGTATACGATCAACGCATGCAGACATCAGTCAGGTTGCAACCCGACGTGACCCCGCGGCCCGCGGCTACGTGACGCCCCCTGGCTACGTAGCCCTCATGGCTAGCTACGTTGACTGACGTTGACCCCCCACTACGTGTCCCCTAGGCTACGTGACAGCCCAGCTACGCGTGACCCCCCGGCTACGTGACCCCCCGGCTACGCGGCTACGTGACCACGTGACCCCCCTCCCCTGCCCCTGCTACTGCTACGTGACCCCCTGCGGCCTGCGGGGGTACGTGACACCCCCCGTAATTTACGCGTATTGCGTATTGTGATTGTGTACTTTTGCGACAGATCTAACATATTTTGGAAGAATACACCGAATGCGCGCAATGTTATACGTATTGCGTATTGCGGCTGTATTGCAACCGTTTTGTGATGTTTTTGAGCGTTTTGCGTTTGTTTTGCGGTCGTGTTTTGCGACGTAATTTCACAAAACGCGTTTTGTGACTGTTTTACGAGTCGTGTTTTGCGGTGTTTTGCGGTGTTTTGCAGATGTTTTGTGAAGAGTGTTTTGTGCGATACAGTCGAATTTATCTGCTCTTTGAAAACGCCCGCAATACACGAGTGTATTGTGAGTTTTTGTGTTTTCCAGTGTTTTTCGATGTTTTTATTCGGGTGTTTTGTCTTTTTTTGTTTTGTGGAAATCTACTGCAAAACACTCGCAAAACACCCGCAAAACACTTGCAAAACATCACAAAACACCCGCAAAACACCACAAAACACCTCAAAACCAAAACGCATTTGCCAAAGATTTGCTAACAAAACAGCCCAAATTTGCTAATAAAAAACGGCCCTCGCCCGGCATGGGCATGGTGTGCATCCTGCCTTGACCTTATTGTAGAGCCGCACGACGCAGCACGGCGCGACGACGCGACCCACCCCCGCCACCTGTCCCCTGTAGATGTAGAGGTATAGCAGAGGTAGAGGAAGAGGAAGAGAGTGCTATACTCTATACTGCACCAGTATGCCACTTTTCCTCCAGGCATTTCAAGGGAAAGTGACTTTCAATAATAAGTTATGTAATAATAATAAGCGGCATAACTGATAACTGGTATACAGTACACAGTACAGCACTCTTCCTCTACAAAACATTGGCTCCTGGAGCTAGAGAGGCGCTCACCCGAATGTCGCGCAGTACACACTCTGCGGCGATCGGGTGAGCGCTTCCAGAACCAGAAAGCAGAAAGCCGATGTTTTGTAGAGGAAAAGTGCCGTACTGTACCAGTTGTATATATGTACGTATGTAAAGATTCGGCGGCACCAGCACACGCGTGACGCGCGTGCACGCGCACACAGGACACAGGCCCGCGGCGCCACGCCAGTTGTGCCACCTTTTCTCTAATTCTCTAATAATATAATAAGCGCTTATGGGTTAAACCGAGGTATGAGCTTCCAGTGCGCACTGCCAGTGCCAGTGCGCCGCCTGTGAGCGTGCATGCACGCGCACGCATGCGCATGCAGCCTACGACCGTACGACTACGACTACGACGACGACGACCGATCGGCGCGCGTGACGCGCGTTCTCTTGAGCCTGTGAGTCCTGAGGCTGCTCAGTATGACATTGGACATTGGCGCCGTGCGTGCTGGTGCTGAGGGTCTCAAGCCTATATCCTGTATTCCTGGTTCAAATCATGACTCGAATCGAAGCGAAAATCACGGGGTTCGGCATGAATTGATTCGTCGGATCGTCACGTTTAGCATGATTTGACTTGACCAATCTCGGGGTAAGCAAGAAGCAAGATATTTGCGTTGATCTGGAAGATTTGAGTCTTTGGACCGAGACATTTTGTACGTTGTATGTTGTACTTTTACACTGTGCACTGTACAGTGGCACTGTGTATTCTAAGGTCATGAAAGTCAGAAAGAGGGTTTTATGAACCAGTCTGCATAAAAAAGAGGATTTGTATATACATATACGAGTACAGCTAGTTGTGCCCTCGATTGTTGATTGGTTGACTACGACTACGACTACGACTACAAGTAAGTTGTAAGTAAGTAGAGGTCGTAAAAAAAATGAATGCACGCCCGGATTAGTTCGATCTCGAGCTGATTGCAGTGAAAGAGACATATGATCATATGTTTTGGAAGGCAATAAAACCGATGAGAGCAGACTGTGAAATTATGTTGGGCTGTTGAAAGAGAACAGCGCTAAATCAACCCTTACGTACTGTGTACTGTTATATATGGTACCGTATTATACAGGCGTTGAAGCAGTATCTACATCTGCTGTGGCGGTACGAGTGTAGCTCTAGAGCTAGCAGCTAGAGCGGCCCTTGAATTGGGTGCCCTAACCCCTAAATAGTTTGGACGCACTCAGGTCATGATGACACGGGTGCTCGGTACTCTGACTCTGACACGCGACACGCTATGATGCTAGGAGGTGATATAATGCTTGAGGTGCGTACTAATAATATGAGCCGAATCATGAATCATCATGCAACTCAAATCGAATCACTGGGTTGAGCGTGATTTGACTCGGCAACTCATTGGCTAAGCACGACTTGCTGTCGCTGGGCGAATCACGTGCCTTAGCATGATTTAGGTTCAGGCTGAATCGTCTGATTCATGAATAGGCTTGGAGGATCTTGAGCCAAGAGCAAGAGCAAGAGGGGGGCTGCTGGACTAGACGCGTATATATGTGGATGCGGTGAACTGCGGATTTCAATGCGGTGTGCTGTCGACCCACGCCCTATGTTGGGCATATGGTGTGTGCGTGAGAGTGAGAGTGGATGGGAGTGGGAGTGTCCTGGTCCTGGTCCTGGGACCAGCCTGGGGCCGCCCGCAGGAAGATTTTTTGCAAAAACTTTTAAAAAACACGTTACGGTTACGGTTACGGAGTGTCCCGCGACGGGCTGTGACAAGTCCAAACTCACACTCCCCACCTCAAACCCCAAATCCATCGTATCATGTATCATGCATACATATCACAATCACAATCTCAATATACAATATAGTTCAACTAATATTCGAACCTCACAAATATATAAGTCACGTGGAACGTGGACTCTCGCGCTAAGAATAAGAAAACGCGGTGGCCGATGCGGCCCTTGAGCAAATAGGGGTGCGGCGTGTGGTGGCGCAGTGGGTGCGTGATCGCGCAACAGCAGAGGTGATCGCGCAACAGCAGAGGCTGCGGGAGCGGAGCGCGCTCGGCGCTAAAGGCCGGAGTTGAGCGGGGTACTAAAAAACATCTATGGGAGGTGGGAGAGAGGGGCGGGGACCGGGATTGGGCCGAGGCAGTAGCCGGAGCGCCACGTATTCCAGTCGCCCGGCAAAACAAGGTGAGGCAACCCTGCGAGCTTAAAGACGCCGTGTGCGTCTCGCCTAGCTCATGCGTCGCCGCTACCCACGCGCACCAGATGATACCGAGGGGATATCCTGTGACGGTGCCGCAGCGTCAACGAGCAGCCGGCGAGATACAATGCGCGCTTAGCGCGTACGTTGGCGTTCCGCGTCGACCTGGCTGGTGAATTCGCGCGAGGGATGAACCACACCATCGAAACCAGCGACGGCGGAACGCGAGGCAGCAGAGCCCCACGCCGGCACGTCGAGCCGTGCGAGCCACGCCAACTTGGCCTCAGCCTCGCTCAGCTTCGGCGACGGCGCAGCCGAGGCGACGGCAGGCGCGTAGTTTGGCGTAGCGACGGCAACGGGAGGGCTGGCCTGGCCCTTGCCCCACGTCGGCACGTCGAGCCTGGCGAGCCATGCGCGCTTGGCCTCAGTCTCGCTCAGCTTCGACGACGGCGCAGCCGAGGCGACGGCAGGCGCGTAGGTTGGCGTAGCGGCGGCAGCGGGCGCGCTGGTCTGGCCCTTGCCCCATGTCGGCACGTCGAGCCGCGCGAGCCATGCGCGCTTGGCCTCAGCCTCGCTCAGCTTCGGCGACGGCGCAGCCGAGGCGACGGCAGGCGCGTAGGTTGGCGTAGCGGCGGCAGCGGGCGCGCTGGTCTGGCCCTTGCCCCATGTCGGCACGTCGAGCCGCGCGAGCCATGCGCGCTTGGCCTCAGCCTCGCTCAGCTTCGGCGACGGCGCAGCCGAGACGACGGCAGGCACGTAGGTTGGCATAGCGGCGGCAGCGGGCGTGCTGATCTGGCCCCTGCCCCATGTCGGCACGTCGAGCCGCGCGAGCCACGCCTGCATTGCAGCCTCCTCGCTCAGCTTCGGCGACGGCGCAGCCGAGGCGACGGCAGGCGCGTAGTTTGGCGTAGCAGCGGCAGCGGGCGCGCTGGTCTGGCCCTTGCCCAATGTCGGCACGTCGAGCCGCGCGAGCCACGCCTGCTTTGCAGCCTCCTCGCTCAGCTTCGACGACGGCGCAGCCGAGGCGACGGCAGGCCCGTAGTTTGGCGTAGCAGCGGCAGCGGGCGCGCTGGTCTGGCCCTTGCCCCACGTCGGCACGTCGAGCCGCGCGAGCCACGCCTGCTTTGCAGCCTCCTCGCTCAGCTTCGGCATCGCCGGCGCTAAAGTCGTAGAGCTAGACATGTAGGTTGGCATGGCGGCGGCAGCGGGCGCGCTGGCCTGGCCCTTGCCCCATGCCGGCACGTCGAGCCGCGCGAGCCACGCCTGCTTTGCAGCCTCCTCGCTCAGCTTCGGCGACGGCGCAGCCGAGACGACGGCAGGCGCGTAGGTTGGCATAGCGGCGGCAGCGGGCGTGCTGGTCTGGCCCTTGCCCCATGTCGGCACGTCGAGCCGCGCAAGCCAGGCCTGCTTTGCAGCCTCCTCGCTCAGCTTTTGCGACGGCGCAGCCGAGACGACGGCAGGCGCGTAGGTTGACGTAGCGGCGGCAGCAGGCGTGCTGGTCTGGCCCTTGCCCCATGTCGGCACGTCGAGCCTGGCGAGCCATGCGCGCTTGGCCTCAGCCTCGCTGAGCTTCGGCGACAGCGCAGCCGAGGCGACGGCAGGCGCGTAGTTCGGATAAGTGATGGCAGCGGGCGCGCTGGCCTGGCCCTTGCCCCATGTCGGCACGTCGAGCCGCGCGAGCCACGCCTGCTTTGCAGCCTCCTCGCTCAGCTTCGGCGACGGCGCAGCCGAGACGACGGCAGGCGCGTAGGTTGGCATCGCAGTGGCAGCGGGCGTGCTGGTCTGGCCCTTGCCCCATGTCGGCACGTCGAGCCGCGCGAGCCACGCCTGTTTGGCAGCCTCCTCACTCAGCTTCGGCGACGGCGCAGCTGAGGCGACGGCAGGCGCGTAGTTTGGCGTAGCAGCGGCAGCGGGCGCGCTGGTCTGGCCCTTGCCCCATGTCGGCACGTCGAGCCTGGCGAGCCATGCGCGCTTGGCCTCAGCCTCGCTCAACTTCGGCGACGGCGCAGCCGAGGCGACGGCAGGCGCGTAGGTTGGCGTAGCAGCGGCAGCGGGCGCGCTGGTCTGGCCCTTGCCCCATGTCGGCACGTCGAGCCGCGCGAGCCACGCCTGTTTGGCAGCCTCCTCGCTCAGCTTCGGCGACGGCGCAGCCGAGGCGACGGCAGGCGCGTAGGTTGGCGTAGCGGCGGCAACGGGCGTGCTGGTCTGGCCCTTGCCCCATGTCGGCACGTCGAGCCCCGCGAGCCATGCCTGCTTTGCAGCCTCCTCGCTCAGCTTCGGCGACGGCGCAGCCGAGGCGACGGCAGGCTCGTAGGTTGGTGTGGCGGCAGCAGCGGGCGTGCTGATCTGGCCCTTGCCCCATGTCGGCACGTCGAGCCGCGCGAGCCAGGCCTGCTTTGCAGCCTCCTCGCTCAGCTTCGGCATCGCCGGCGCAACAGTCGTAGCGCTAGACATGTAGGTTGGCATGGCGGCGGCAGCGGGCGCGCTGGCCTGGCCCTTGCCCCACGTCGGCACGTCGAGCCTGGCGAGCCATGCGCGCTTGGCCGCCTCCTCGTTCAGCTTCAGCGACGGCGCAGCCGAGGCCGTCGCAGGCACATAGGTTGGCGTGGCGGCGGCAGTGACAGCGGGCGCGCTGGCCTGGCCCTTGCCCCACGTCGGCACGTCGAGCTTGGCGAGCCATGCGCGCTTGGCCTCAGCCTCGCTCAGCTTCGGCGACGGCGCAGCCGAGGTGACGGCAGGCGCGTAGTTCGGCATAGCAGCGGCAACGGGCGCACTGGTCTGGCCCTTGCCCCATGTCGGCACGTCGAGCCTGGCGAGCCATGCACGCTCAGCCTCAGCCTCGCTCAGCTTCGGCGACGGCGCAGCCGAGACGACGGCAGGCGCGTAGTTTGGCGTAGCAGCGGCATCGGGCGCGCTGGTCTGGCCCTTGCCCCACGTCGGCACGTCGAGCCGTGCGAGCCATGCGCGCTTGGCCTCAGCCTCGCTCAGCTTCGGCGACGGCGCAGCCGAGGCGACGGCAGGCGCGTAGTTTGGCGTAGCAGCGGCAGCGGGCGCGCTGGCCTGGCCATTGCCCCATGTCCGCACGTCGAGCCTGGCGAGCCATGCGCGCTTGGCCGCCTCCTCGCTCAGCTTCAGCGACGGCGCAGCCAAGGCCGTCGCAGGCGCATAGGTTGGCGTAGCAGCGGCAGTGTCAGCGGGCGCGCTGGCCTGGCCCTTGCCCCACGTCGGCACGTCGAGCCTGGCGAGCCATGCGCGCTTGGCCGCCTCCTCGCTCAGCTTCAGCGACGGCGCAGCCGAGGCCGTCGCAGGCGCATAGGTTGGCGTGACGGCGGCAGTGACAGCGGGCGCGCTGGCCTGGCCCTTGCCCCACGTCGGCACGTCGAGCTTGGCGAGCCATGCGCGCTTGGCCTCAGCCTCGCTAAGCTTCGGTGACGGCGCAGCCGAGGCGGCGCTAGGCGTGTAGGTTGGCGTGGCGGCGGCAACGGGCGCGCTGGCCTGGCCCTTACCCCAAGTCGGCACGTCGAGCCGTGCGAGCCATGCGCGCTTGGCCTCAGCCTCGCTCAGCTTCGGCGACGGTGCAGCCGGGGCGACGGCAGGCGCGTAGTTCGGCGTAGCAGCGGCAACGGGCGCGCTGGCCTGGCCCTTGCCCCACGTCGGCGCGTCGAGCCGCGAGAGCCACGCCTGCTTTGCAGCCTCCTCGCTCAGCTTCGGCATCGCCGGCGCATCACTCGTAGCGCTAGACATGTAGGTTGGCATGGCGGCGGCAGCGGGCGCGCTGGCCTGGCCCTTGCCCCACGTCGGCACGTCGAGCCTGGCGAGCCATGCGCGCTTGGCCGCCTCCTCGCTCAGCTTCGGCGACGGCGCAGCCGAGGCCGTCGCAGGCGCATAAGTTGGCAAGGCGGCGGCAGTGGCAGCGGGCGCGCTGGCCTGGCCCTTGCCCCACGTCGGCACGTCGAGCCGCGCGAGCCACGCCTGCTTTGCAGCCTCCTCGCTCAGCTTCGGCGACGGCGCAGCCGAGGTGGCGGCAGGTGCGTAAGTCGGCAAGGCGGCGGCACCGGGCGAACTAGCCTGACCCTTGCCCCATGTCGGCACGTCAAGCCGCGCGAGCCATGCGCGTTTTGCCTCAGCCTCGCTCAGCTTCGGCGACGGCGCAGCCGAGGCCGTCGCAGGCGCGTAGGTTGGCGTGGCGTCGGCAGTGGCAGCGGGCGCGTTGACCTGGCCCTTGCCCCACGTCGGCACGTCGAGCCTGGCGAGCCATGCGCGCTTGGCCGCCTCCTCGCTCAGCTTCAGCGACGGCGCAGCCGAGGCCGTCGCAGGCGCATAGGTTGGCGTGGCGGCGGCAGTGACAGCGGGCGCGCTGGCCTGGCCCGTGCCCCACGTCTGCACGTCGAGCTTGGCGAGCCATGCGCGCTTGGCCTCAGCCTCGCTCAGCTTCGGCGACGGCGCAACCGAGGCGACGGCAGGCGCGTAGTTCGGCATAGCAGCGGCAACGGGCGCACTGGTCTGGCCCTTGCCCCATGCCGGCACGTCGAGCCTGGCGAGCCATGCGCGCTTGGCCTCAGCCTCGCTCAGCTTCGGCGACGGCGCAGCCGAGGCAACGGCAGGCGCGTAGTTTGGCGTAGCAGCGGCAGCCGGCGCGCTGGTCTGGCCCTTGCCCCACGTCGGCACGTCGAGCCGTGCGAGCCATGCGCGCTTGGCTTCAGCCTCGCTCAGCTTCGGCGACGGCGCAGCCGAGGCGACGGCAGGCGCGTAGTTTGGCGTAGCAGCGGCAGCGGGCGCACTGGCCTGGCCCTTGCCCCACGTCGGCACGACGAGCCGTGCGAGCCATGCGCGCTTGGCCTCAGCCTCGCTCAGCTTCTGCGACGGCGCAGCCGAGGCGACGGCAGGCGCGTAGTTTGGCGTAGCAGCGGCAGCGGGCGCGCTGGCCTGGCCATTGCCCCATGTCGGCACGTCGAGCCGCGCGAGCCATGCGTGCTTGGCCGCCCCCTCGCTCAGCTTCAGCGACGGCGCAGCCAAGGCCGTCGCAGGCGCATAAGTTGGCGTGGCGGCGGCAGTGGCAGCGGGCGCGCTGGCCTGGCCCTTGCCCCACGTCGGCACGTCGAGCCTGGCGAGCCATGCGCGCTTGGCCGCCTCCTCGCTCAGCTTCAGCGACGGCGCAGCCGAGGCCGTCGCAGGCGCATAGGTTGGCGTGACGGCGGCAGTGACAGCGGGCGCGCTGGCCTGGCCCTTGCCCCACGTCGGCACGTCGAGCTTGG
>Ga0209390_10005783_pt1 | contig 17143 bp, 14 predicted proteins | sample BON01_FD_187212 | JGI IMG/M metagenome (GOLD analysis project Ga0209390, IMG submission 187212) | Freshwater microbial communities from Lake Bonney liftoff mats and glacier meltwater in Antarctica - BON-01 (SPAdes) (version 2) | ecosystem: Environmental > Aquatic > Freshwater > Ice > Glacier...
CACGCCCCCCCCCCCTCTCGCGGCGCTCCTGCAGAAGGGCCCCGGCCGCAGTGACACCAACCGCGCATTGGCACCGGTCGCGCACCGCCCACTGGCACACGAGGCGAGTCGCTGCACTCGACGCGCACGTTGCCCTTGCGGGGGCGTCTCTCGAGGCGCAGCACAGCAGCATAGGCGCGCTCGAAGACACCCGCCGCAGTCCACTTGGTGAACGCTTGGAAGACGGTGGTGTACCCAGCACCCAGTGTGCGCCAGGGGCCACCGCTCCAGAGCAACAGGGCCATGCGCTCGAGTACAGCCCTGATGGGATGGATTGACACGCGGGCGACCCGTCGTTGCCACGGGCAATAGCGTGTTCACGGCGCACCAGCTTTAACCCTCTTGCCGACATGGGGCATCCAATGTCGCTATCGCTGTCCCAAATGAGCATGGGCTTGAACAAGGCACCAAAGTCGCAAGCATGCAATGTGTTGAGTCGACCGCCGACGTCGACGCGCATGAGGGAATGCCTGACCAGGCTCCTTGACTTCAGGCGCGACGATCGGGCGCATCAGATGGGCTTCGGGGGGTCCATCCCCGGACTGTGGATGCTGGAGAGGCAATGGAACCACGGATTCCGCGTCAAGGATGATCGGTTGACATCCGCCATGGGGGACACTGACATGAGAGAGGGCTGGGCCAACGTCGGTGTGGTGGACCCGCTTGACCTCTTCGCGGTTGCATTTGCGTCATGGGCATGTGTGACCACAAAGGGTCAAATGCGCGTCGCTGGCGTGGCAGGCCAGGCGGCGTTGAGGGGCCCCCACGGGGACGAGGGCGAGGCCAAGGGCGGGGGCGAGGGCGGGGGCGAGGCCGAGGGCGAGGGCGAGGCCGAGGGCGAGAGCGAGGGCGAAGGCGAGAGCGAGAGCGAGGACGCGGACGAGGGCAAGGGCGAGGGCGAGGACGAGGACGAGGACGATCACCAGGAACCGCGCCACTCGCAGGGGGCTCTGGTGGCTCAGCCACTCTGGCGCCTGGTGCCGCTGCACAGTATGCTCGAGTCCTGTTTCGGCCCGGTTCAGGGGTTTGGCTGCGCAGCTCGGACACGCGCCACAGGCACACCGTAGTGAAGCTACCCGTTGCGCAACTCGACGGCCTGCTCGGGTTGAAGGCGCTCGAGTCGCTGGGGCTCCGTGGATACGCCATCGTGCCAGGGCCTGCCTCGGCAGCGGCAGCGGCAGCCATGGCGGTCAACCCGGGGGCAGTGGTGGCGCTCGACCTGTCCAGGGGCCCGTTGTCCCAAGTCGAGTTGCGCGACTGCACCGGGGCCACGGCGCTGGTGCTCGACGGCGGGGTCGCAACAGGGGTCGAGCTTCGGGTCGCGTTGACCAAGTGCAACACATTGACCAGCTTGCGGGTGCAGGGTGCGCGGGTCGTCTCCGTGCACACCGAGAGGTGCGCCCGCCTCGCGGAGCTGCACTGCGCCGACACCTCGATGCGCCACGTGCAGGCACACGCCCTGAGCCGTTGCAGGCTGCTCAGGGTGGTGACGCTGCCAACCGCGCTGCTCAGCATCGGCGAGAGCGCGTTCGAAGGCTGCAGTGCACTCGAGCTGCAGATCCCGCAGGGCGTGAGGCACATCGGAGCGTCGGCGTTCGCCAGCACCGGTCTCGTGGAGGTGGAGCTGCCGCGCACAATGCAGGACTTGGGCGCGGGTGCATTCGCTCACTGCCGCAACCTCGTGACCGTCAACATGTCGTCCACCGCGTTGCGCACGGTGCAGAGCAGGCTCTTCGAGGGCACCCCCAACCTGACCACCGTGACCCTGCCCATGGTTGGAGACATCGGATACCGGGCGTTCCATGGGTGTGGGGTCACGGAGATTGAATTTCCCGCGTCGCTCCGCAGCATTGGGCACAGCGCCTTTGCCAACAGTGGCCTGACGCGCGTGTGCCTTCCAGCCGGGCTGGTGGAACTGGGCGAAGGGGCCTTCGAGCATTGCCACTCCTTGTAAGAGGTGGACCTTGGCGCCACCGGGGCGGTGCAGATGCATACCCTCAGCAATCAAGCGTTCAACGGGTGCATCGCCCTGCGTGCAGTGCAGCTCCACCAGCTCATTCACATTGGAGACGAAGCGTTCCAAGGGTGCACCGCGCTGCACGGGGTTCACCCGCACGTGCTCGACTTGCGGCGCCTCACTAGCATTGGAGCCGGTGCATTCCGCTCGAGTGGTCTCCGAACTGTGGTCCTCGGCGCGTGGGGCCTGCGCTCCGTGCCACCCAAAGCGTTCGCCTATTGCAGCGACTTGGCCGCGGTAACCCTGCCGCCGGGGGTACGGATCGGGAAGGACGCGTTCCGCGGCTGCCGGTCGCTCAAGGTCGTCTCCTGCGAGCGGATCGGCGAACTCGACGAGGGCGCCTTCGCTTGGTGCAGGGCGTTGCCGAGAATCACGCTGGGCGATGGACTCTGCGTGATCGGAGCCCGTGCGTTCGAGGGGTGCGCCGCGTTGACCCAGATCAAGCTGCCATCCAGCTTCGAATTCATCGAGGATTCCGCCTTTGAGGGGTGTGGCCTCGTCGAGTTGACAGCTCCACTGCGTGCCGCGCTCAGTGTCATCGAAGTGGCCGCCTTTCAGGGTTGCCGCGCCCTGGCCACCGTGGACCTGCGCAATGCGGTGGACGTCCGCTGCATGGAGTTTGCGGTGTTCCGCAATTGCTCCGCCTTGGCGACCTTGCGCCTGCCACCGACGCTCCTTCGCATCGACCGCCATGCCTTTGCGAACTGCACACAGCTCTCCAAGTGTGCGTTTCCCATCCATCTCACCGATGTGGCAAAGGGTGCATTTGAGCATTCCGGGCTGCGCTCCGTGGAGCTCCCAGCCACACTCGAGACGCTGGGCCACCGAGCATTTGCCCAGTGCAAAGCGCTCGAACGCGCCGATCTCGGCAAATGCACGGCGTTGACACTGACCGAGTTGACCACGTACAATCGGAGCGTTGTGGACGAGGGCGTCTTTCCGGACGAGGGCGTCTTTGACGAATGCGCAAAGCTGTCCGAGGTCGTGCTTCCCGTCACAATGGGAGCCGACGTGCACCTAGGTGCATTGGGGCTGCATGCGTTCTACCCCATTGGCCATGGCAATGTCTTTCGCAGAGGTCGCTGAAGCCCGACGGTGCACGGCGTCCCCTGTGCGCAGTCAGCCACGCCTTGCTCGTCCATGCGGACACCACTGCCCAACTCGAGTGTCTGCCAGGCCTTTGCTGGCCCTCTGGGAGGGGGAGGGGGTCGCGAGCCAGCCAGCTCGTCTGTACGCGCGAGTCCAATGTCGGCCAATCCGCCACACCTTGAGTTGGAACTGGGGTGAACCCGATCCATCGGCTGTACTCGAGCGCATGGCTCTGTTGCTCTGGGGCGGTAGCCCCTGGCGCACACTGGGTGCTGGGTACACCGTCATCTTTCAACCGTTTCACCAAGTGGACTGCGGCGGGTGTCTTCGAGCGCGCCTATGCCGCTGTGCTGCGCCTCTCTCGACTGCCCCCAAGCGCAACGTGCGTGTCGAGTGCATCGACTCATCGTATGTCAAGAGCATTTACGGCCGGGATTGTATCGGGCGCAACCCGACCGACCGCGGTAGAAATGCGACCAAGGTGTTGGTCATGGTGGCCTCCGATGGCGTTCCGGTGGCCCTGGCCATCTTCCCCGGTAACACATCTGATCAACGGACAGTCGATGTGACATTGCGCGCGCGCTTGGCGTCACGTGACATTGCGCGCGCGCTTGGCGTCACGGGCGGCCCCCCGGGGCGGGGGATGCCGATGTACGCGGCAAGGACTACGACAGCGCCGCCAACCGAGCACTCCTACGGCGGTACGTGTACGTGGACTGCAGCTCTGCACGGAGGCGGAGGATGCACCGTGTCGTCAACTGCCCCTGTGGGGCGCAATGTGGTCGAGCGCACTTTTTTCGTGGCTGAACGACGCGTTGAACCTGTACCGCCGGGTTCCAGCGGAGGACTGCTCGGCGGCAAGCCACGGCAATGGCCTGGCCGCATCCAGGTGCAGCGAGTCGGGCAGCGCCAGCAGGCCCTCGTCCGCCACCAGGGCTCGGCAGATGCCCATCCGGCTCAGTGTCCTGGGACGGACACCGCGCCGCCCGAGACGGGCAGCGGCGTGGCGGCCGATGACGAGGCGGCAAAGCGCGCGGTGATGGCGGCGTTGCCCGCGGCCGCTTGGGCCCAGGCGCCTGCACCCGCGCACTTGGCCGCGCCCCCGACCCGCAGGGAGGGCTCCGCGATCGCGGAGGTCGCTGCATCCAAGCCCATCGGCGGCGAGGTTGCTGCGCGGGGCGGCAGGGTTGATGCGCGGGGCGGCGAGGTTCTTGCACGCTGCGGGGCGGCGAGGTTGCTGCGCGAAGCGGCTGGGTTGCTGCGCGGGGCGGCGAGGTTCTTGCGCGCTAGGGGTCGGGTCGGTTTTCCATCGTGCAAGTTCCGAGCACGACGTTGCCGCTGAGTTGCCGCGTCTCATGGGGGTCAACTGCTCGATGGTGCAGATCGCCATGGACTCGAACCCCGCAGAGGCCGCTGCGGAGCATGGGGGTTGCGGAGTCAAGAGCAAGGTGGGCGAGCGCAAATGTGGATGTCGGGCTTCGAGTGCCGCCTCTTGCCGCGTCGCTGCGACCACCGGCACACGCGCCGTGGCGACCCAGACGGGCACACCGGCCGAAGCCAAGGAACCCAAGGCGTGCGCGGATGAGGTTGACCTCACGAGCTTGCCCGACGACGCCTTTGCAGTGGTGCTGACCGCGATCGACCAACCGCAGGCCGCAGCGCGCATGCTCGCCGCGTGCCGGCGCGTTCGCGTGGCGGTTCCGGTTCCACCCGATTCAGCGAGCGTGGGACCCAACGCGCCGATGGTGGTCCAAGTCCAGGCCATGCCGGCCTTCCTGCGCTCGCCCGTAGCAAAGTTGCACCGCCTAGGCAGCGGCCGCCCCGGCCCCGGCGGCGGGGGCCTTGAACTGGCCGCCACGCACGGCTGGGTGCATCTGCTCCCGGGGCTGGTGGAGCACGGGGAGCGCTGGAGCGACGAGACGCGCCTACAGGCCGTGCGGCACAACCAGTTCAAGGTCGTCGAATGGGGGTGCTTGCACGCTCCCGCTTTCTCCTGGGGTTCGACCTGCAGCGACGCGGCCGGTGCCGGCCACCTCGAGTTGCTGCAGTGGGCGCGCGCCCAGAGCCGGCCCGCCCCATGGGATGAGACCACCTGCAGCGCCGCGGCCTACGGCGGCCACCTCGAGCTGCTGCAGTGGGCGCGTTCCCAGACCCCACCCGCCTCGTGGGACGAGCGCACATGCGGTGCCGCGGCGCGCGGCGGCCACCTCGAGCTGCTGCAGTGGGCACGCGCCCAGACCCCGCCCGCCCCATGGAACGCGTGGACCTGATGGGGCGCGGACTACGGCGGCCACATCGAGCTGCTGCAGTGGGCGCGCGCCCAGGATGAGTACGGCGAACTCCTTGAACATTAATATAATTGGGTGGGGGTTTGGTTTCCATTGTGCAATTTCCGAGCACGACATTGCCGGTGACGGGGTGTGCAGCGTGTATAATGGGGCCCCTCGAGGACGGGCATAGGTGTCAACCCATTCACCCATGCGCGTGCGCCGCATGTGGCGTGCGCGTGCACGTGTCGCTTGCACGCGCACCGTCTGCATATGCGCTGCGTGTGCGCGCGTGCGGGGGGGGGGGGGGGGGGGGGGGGGGGTTAATGGGTTGTGACAACAATTACCGGGTTGAACCTCTCCACCGGGACCCAACCACCTCGCATGGCCACACCAGGCCGCGCCCAGCGCGCGGTGGCCGCCCATCGCGACCCACTGTTTGTCGCGACGTCGGAAGACGCTTCGCGGATAGGAAGGCTTATGGACCCAGAAGGCCCGGGCGACGACGATTGGGACATTGTGCAAGTGGCCCATGAGGATGCGACCGATGCCGACTACGGCAAACGCCAGAAGCGACGACGCCGCAGTCGCTCGTCCCCGAGTTCGACCCTGAACTCGAGCTCGGGCAATGGATCGCGTTCGCGCCCGCTGGCGGCGGCACCGGAGGTGGCGGCGGCACAGGAGGTGGCGCCGGTGCAGGAGGTGGCACAGGCGGCGGCGCAGGAGGTGGTGGCGGCGCAGGAGGTCGCACAGGCGCCGTCGCAGGAGGTGGCGGCTGCGCAGGAGGTGGCACCGGCGCCATCGCAGGAAGTGGCGGCGGCGCAGGAGGTGGCACAGGCGCCGTCGCAGGAAGTGGCCGCGGCGCAGGAGGTGGCACAGGCGCCGTCGCAGGAAGTGGCGGCGGCGCAGGAGGTGGCACAGGCGCCGTCGCAGGAGGTGGCGGCGGTGCAGGAGGCGGCACAGGCGCCGTCGCAGGAGGTGGCGGCGGCGCAGGAGGTGGCACAAGCGCCGTCGCAGGAGGTGGCGGCGGCGCAGGAGGTGGCACAAGCGCCGTCGCAGGATGTGGCGGCGGCGCAGGAGGTGGCACAAGCGGCGGCGCCGGGGGTCGCGGCAACACCGGAGGTGGCGGCGGCGCCGGAGGTGGCGGCGGCGCCGGAGGTGGCGGCGGCGCCGGAGGTGGCGGCGGCGCCGGAGGTGGGGGCGGCGCAGGAGGTGGCACAGGCGGCGGCGCAGGAGGTGGCGGCGGCGCGGGAAGTGGCGGCGGCGCAATTGGCAAGGCGGGCGGCGGCTCGGGCGGCGGCTCGGGCGGCGGCTCGGGCGGCGGCTCAGGCGACGGCGCAGGCGGCGGCGCAGGCGGCGGCGCAGGCGGCGGCGCAGGCGGCGGTGCAGGACCAGGCCCGTTGGGGAGAATTCCGCGAGTCGGACTACACCGACCCGGCACCGGAGACGACCGAGGCGAGTGGGCGCAATACAGAGGAACGACGAGTCGTCACACAGCACACAGGCTGGCTGCGCGCCTGGTGCGCCTCGGGCGAGCTCACCTCCCTGACATAAGCGCAACTGGACGAGTTCCGCGAGGCACTGGTGCAGGCGATCTCGACCATCGACAAGTTCGAGATGGCGCAGGAGGTTGCCGCCGTCGCCGCATGCAAGGTGTGTTACACCAACAGGGTGGGCCGCGCGCTGCGCTGTGGCCATGTGTTTTGCCACGTTTGTGTCGCGATGGTGCAGGTGTGCCCATTCTGCAAGCTCAACATCGACGCCACCGGCGTCTCTCGACTCTTCCTGTGACTCGAGTTGAACAAGCGCGGTGTTTGGTGTTCGATGGATGTCCGAGGTTGTGTCGTGGCCCAGCTGTCTGGGTAGTACTGCCAAGGAACCCGAGTGCCGGACGATTTCCAGGCCGCAGTAAGGTCAGTTTGGCGGAGCTGGGGGGGGGGGGGGGGGGGGGGGAGTCCGAGCCCTGCGATGGGTCATGGCACAGAGGAGCTGGGAAGTCACATCCAACCATTGCCGACTCGCCTCGCCGATGTGCGCATCACCGTCAAGGGTCTCACTTGCACAGCCGTGGGGCGTGGATGCGTTGCACGCGACTCCATCGACCTCCTTCGGGCGTTGATGCACTCTTTGATCTCGTGCCACAGGACGTGCTGCTCGCTATAGTGGAGCTGCCGGGTCGACTGGAACTGGCGATGTTCAAGTGCACATGTCGCGCTGCATGGGCTGCAGTGCGACGGGTGGAAGTCAGGACCCCGCGTCGGCCGGTCCGCTGTTGCAATCTGGCTGCCGAGGGTGGACACCTGCAGCTGCTGCAGTGGCTGCTGCAGCAAGGCTGCCCCATTGACCAGGCTACCCGCGTCGCCGCCTATGCAGGCCAGTTGCATGTGCTGGAGTGGATGGTGAAGGCTGGCATACTACCCGTGAGTGGACTGGGTGATGTGATGATTGGAGCAGCCAGCCAGGGCCACGTCCATGTGCTGGAGTGGCTGGCTCCCAGGGTACGCCTACCGGGTGACTGGCGGGTGGTGCACGATTTGTACCAAACGCGCAACACAGAAACGACATTCGTCGACCGGATGGTTTCGAGCGCTGCATACAATGGCCATGTGGATGTGCTGCGGTGGGCTCGTGGTCGAAACTACACCAGCAACGACGTCGGCTTCTGGGCATCTGTACGACGCGACGCCGTCGCAACTGGCAATTGGCATGTTGTTCACTGGATTGACGCGGTCAGGCCAATGTGCAGAGCACAAATGCCCGATCCACTTTGCTACGCACTAGTGTTGACCATTGGAATGGTGTATGCTGGATTAATACAGGCCATCCTGCTTGCATGGTAACGGGTTGCTCGTGCACACATTGGCCAGTGGGCCAACACATTGGCCAGTGGGCCAATGTGCCCTTCCCCGTGAATCGGACGGTAAAACTGGTTGGTCCGTTTCCGCCACTCCTTCGAGTGGAGGCGCTCAAGTCGAGTGGGCGTGTCACTCGAGGGGTTGGCGCGCGTGCTATGTGGCACCCGACCCCCGCCCATGAATATGGGGGGGGGTCGGTGGCGGTCCGGTTGCCGCGGGTGTACGATGTGACGCCAGTCGGGTCTGTAGTGGTCACATCGAGGAGTTGACAAGTGTGCATGGTGTGGCCAATCTCGCCCTTGGTGGTCACCCAAGTTTTTGGCGCGCGTGTACCGTGTGGCACCCGTGTCGCGGGTGTGCGACCTGGCGCCACCCTCGAAGAGGTTGGTGCGCAGTGTATTCACCGCGCACAGTGTTTGCCATGCGCACCCAAAAAATGTTGTCAAACAGACAATAGCCTTTGAGCGGCAAGCGCTCCGCTGCCCGGCTCCGCTGCCCGGCTCCGCTGCCCGGCTCCGCTGCCCGGCTCCGCTGCCCGGCTCCGCATGTCCTCCCTCCCATCGGCCACCGCGAGAAAACGGCCCCGACGGCGAGGTGCCGCGCCCCGCCGGCGTACGCTTGGTGCGCCTCGTGTGTTGTGGGTCTGGTTCTTGCTGCCTTTGGCTCGTTCCGCCCCGTGCGGCGGCGGGCACCCGGTTGGGCCGAGTGCCCCAGCAATTGGGCGAGCGCACGGCACAGAGCCCCGACCGCCCAACCCACGGGCCACAGCGGCCCTTGGCACTGTCGACGTGCCATGCTTCGAGTCCCCGCAGCTGTGGCCCCCAACTGCGCCCACAACAACGGGACACCTGTCAACCGCGGCTGCACTGCCCGGGGCGCCCCCTCAAAGGCGTGGGTCCCTCTCCCTCTCGGCCAGGTTCCATTCCCTCGTCTCGTCGCTGCGCGCCCGCGCCCGATTCCCGATTGCCGCGCCGCTGGTCCCAAAAGTGCCGCCGCCCGTGGTCCGCACCCCAGCGCCCATGGTATGTGGGCCAAAGCCAACGCTGCCCGAGGTGTCGCCGCCCCTGGCCCCTGCGGTACCGCCCCTGGCCCCTGTGACACCGCCCCTGGCCCCTGTGCCGCCCATGGCGCTACCACCCGTGGCCAGCATGCCGCTGCATCCGGGCCCTCACGTGCCCCCCGCGGTCCTGCCGACCTCGCCACCGCCCGTGGCGCCGCCGCCCATGGCGCCGCCACCCGTTGCCCGCGCACCGGTGCCCGTGGCGGGTTCGCCCATGGCGTCGCCACCCGTTGCCCGCGTGCCGGCGCCCGTGGCGCTGTCGCCTATTCCGTCGCTGCCCGTGGCATGCACGCCGCCGCCCATGGCCCGCGCACCCCCACATGCGGCCGCCGCGTCCTCCGCGCCGCCACATACGGCTGCAGCGCCTCCCCTCGCAGCATGGCCATCCGCGCCGGTGGCGCCGCGCGCTGCGCCGCCCGAGTCCGTTGCGCCGCCACGCGCCTCTCCACCCCCGCCACACGGCCATCTGCACCGGCGCCGCCGCGCGCTCCGCCGCCCGTGCCTGCCGCGCTGCCGCGCCCGCCGCCGCCCACCTCCGCCGCGTCGGCACGCGTCGCGCGGCCTTCCGCGTCTGCGCTGCCTGCGCCGCGGCCCGGGGACGGAGCCCCTCCCCCCGGCGCCTTGTACGAGGGGATCGTCCGGATCTCATTCCTCGGGTGGCAGGTTGTGGCGATACAGGTCAACTCGGACTCCATCCTTGAGCTCCAGTTAACCGGAGCCATCTGGTTCCCCAGCACGGCACTGCGGTACCACTGCCTGGCAGCGGGCCCCCTCGAACTCGAGCTGCCGCATGCGCTCCGCCAGATGATGCACAGGCTCCATGCCAACTTTGAGGGGGACACGTACGACGCGGCGCAGGACACGGCGACCTTCACAATCTCTCCCTTTGGGGTGGGTCGCGTGCACGTTCGCCTGGTGCGGGTGCCTCAGGCCCATTGACCCTTGTGCATTTGGCCGGAGCGGGCACTCGGTGCGCGGCACCGCCTTCCGGGCTGCATTGCCACCGCGCCGCGGTCCGGTGCCGCGTCCACGGGCGCATTAAAAGCCCCCCGGGGGGGGCGGGGGGCTACGGCATCGCTCCGGGTTGGCGCGGATCGAGGATCTGCTCGTCGACGGTCTGGCGCACCACCAAGCGGTGGACGTGGACGTGGCGCGCCTGGCCAAAGCGCCACACGCGCCCCACGGCCTGCGTCTCGTAGGCGTCAAAGTCGTGCTGTTCTTTGGTGAGAAAGGGGTGCACAAAGACGCAATGCGAGGCGGCGGTGAGATTGGCCCCAGCCGCCGACTCGTCGACGGCGTTGAACAGCAGGATGCGCCAGGCCTGGGTTCCGGTGGGGTCGCGCTGGAAGGCAGCCACCGTGGCTGGCGGGCCGACCCGTGCAGCCAGGTCACGGCGTGCCCGGCCGCCTCGAGGGCGCCGCGCACCGCGCCGAGCAGGTCGGCGAACTGCACAAAGACGAGCGCGGCCTCCCTGGGGGGCAGCGCGTCGAGCAGGGCGCAGAGGGCCGCCAGCTTGACCCCGTGCGGCGTGGGCGCGCACCGGGCGGGGGCGAGCGCGCCCGGGTGCACCCGGAAGGGGTCGAGGGCGACCACGGCCGCGGCGCACGCGGTGACGTCGCAGCCGGGGTGCGGGCAGGGCGCGCCCCGGTCCGCCCGCTGCTGCAGGTCATCGAGGGTCCCGGCGTGGCCGCAGCTGGCGAGGACGGCGTGGCGCGCCGGCCACGCGGCCGGGCCGGTCGCCATCGCGCGGTCTACAGCCTCAAAGTAGCGCAGCGAGCGCATGCGGCCGACCAGCTCTTTTTGAACGCGCCGCAGCGCGTGGACCTTGTCGCGCCCCCAGGCCATGGCGTCGGCCAGGCCGAGCGCCGGAAGCTCGGGCAGCGCGTCGGCGGGCGCCTGGCCCTCGCCCTCGGCGACGGCCGCGCGCAGGCGCGCCGCCGCGTCGACGTCGCCGCACGCGCCCACCTCGAGGTCGAGCCATTGCGGCAAGTGGGTACGCGGCCATAGCTGGCGGGGGTCGGCCTCGGGTTGCGAGGGGTGGGCGGCGTCAAAGGCGCCGATCGCACCCCGCGCCAGCGCGACGAGTCGCGAGACGTCGCGCGCGCACTCGTCGAGCTGCGCCCTGCGGAGCGCGACGACGGCGCCGGCGGCGCCGGCGGCCGCGCCCTGCGCGCATCGCTTGAGAAGTGCCTCGTCGGCGCTGGCGGAGCCGGCGATCGCGCGGCGCAGCCGCGCCTCGCGGTAGCCCGCACGGGTCAACCCGAGTGCGCGCGCGGTGCAACCGCCGCCGCCCAGGTCGAGCGCGACGAGTTGGCCCTCGAGCTCCGAGTAGAGGGCGCGCTCGTCGGGTGGCAGCACCAGTGGCGCCGTGTGCCAGTGACAGGGGATCTCGGCCAGGTCGGCGGTGTTCTGGCGCACAAACGTGCGCAGGAAGGCGTGTGCCACAGTGGCGCGCTCGGCGTGCCACTGGTCCGAGGTGCGTTCGCGAAAGTACTGGAACGAGGCGACGGGCGGCGCTTCCTTGCGCCGTTGGGGCGGCAAGTCGCCGACTGTGACGCGGCCGACGTTGACGCGCAGCCAGATGGCCAGGTCGGCCACGGCGCGGAAGGATGACACGTTGGGCGTCCCGCTGAGGACCCAGCGCGACTGCGCGGCGATGCCTCCGACGATGGCGACGCGGTCGCGCTCGAAGTTGTACGTGTACTCGTCCACGATGACGCGGTGCCAGTCGAAGAGCTCGAGCAGCGCGCCCCGGTGCAGCCGCCAGTCGGCCCCGTCGGCCTCGGCCCCCGCCCCGGCCTCGGCCTCGGTTTCGGCACCGGGCTCGGCCTCGGCGGCCTCGGCGGCCTCGGCGGCCTCGGCGACCCCGGCCTCGGCGGCCTCGACGGCCTCGGCGGCCTCGGCGACCCCGGCCTCGGCGGCCTCGGCGGCCTCGGCGGCCTCGGCCGCCTCGGCGGCTTCGGCCCCGGTCTCGGTCTCGACTTCGGCAGACTCGGCGCCCACGTCCACCCGAGCGGTCGCGTGTGCCGCGCGCTGCTCGGCGGCGTAGATGGCGCGCTTGCTCTGGGCGCAGGGCGCGGCATTGGCTGCGGCCCGCGCCGCACGCCCGCGCGCCACCACGCGCCGCGCCGCGCCGTGGTCGCCGCTCCGGAGCAGCGCCCCCACGGCCTGGAGCCCGACGCAGGCCCCGGCGTACACCGCCTCAAACTCACCGAGGTCGGCGCCGCGCGGCGCGTCAACCGGGCTGCCGGCCTGGTCCATCAGGTGCCGGAAGTAGTCGTCGGAGCGCATCAACGTGATGGCGCACAGCACGACGTCAACCTCCTCGAGGGCGAGTACCGACAGGCGCGTGAGCTCGCCGACGGACGACACCACCACCACGCGCAGCGCCCCACCTCCGAAGCGCGCCACCTCCTCGCGCCACTGGCGGAGCAGATGGGCCGGCGCAAACACGAGCGTCGCCTTGAGCGGGTGCCGCGCGGGCCGCGCGCCGAGCGGCGGGCTGGGCGCGCGTGAATTGGCGTCGATTAGCGCGATGGCGAGCACCGTCTTGCCGTAGCCGACCTCGTCAGCGAGCACGCCGCCGCGCACGCGGCGGGCGACGCGCGCGCGCGCCTCAAGCCGCCACCCGAGCACGGGCAGCGCCGCCTCCGCCACGGCCTGCTCCTGGAATGGCTCGTCGGCCGACTCGCGCTCCACCATCCACTGCAGCGAGCCGAGCTGCTCGGGGCGCAGGGCGCAGGGCGGGCCACGGCGGCCGGGGAAGGCGCCAAAGTGCGGCGGCGCGACCTGCAACGCGCGCGCGCTGCCGAGCAGCGGCAGCGCGGCCCAGCCGGCGGCGGGCGCCGCGCCTTGGGCGGCCACGTCGGGCACCAGGCGCCACTCGAGCTGCACGTCGCGCCGCGGCGCCAGCGCCAGCTCGGCCAGCGCGCGCAGCGCCAGCGCCGCCGGGTTGGCCAGCACCTCGAGCTCGGCCTGGCTGGCGTCGGCGCCGACGCGGTGCCGCAGCCGGAAGCCCTCCGGGCGCGCCTTGTAGGCGCGCTCGTAGGCGGCCGCCGCCCACACCCCGCGCGACGCCGCCGGCCGGGGCGGGGCGCAGGTGTCGCATGGGGACCGCCCCGCCCCTCAGCGGCGCACGGCCCGCGGCGCGTCGACCGCCGCCCAGCCGCGCAGCGTGGGCGGCCGCACGACGCGGGCCGCGACCCACCGGAGCGGCGCGAAGCGCGCCTCGCCCCCGAGGCGCGGCAGTGTCTGCTAGACCCCCCGCGGCGCGTCAGGCCACGGCGCGCCGGCGGCCAGCGACACCCGCACGCGCAGCACGCAGAGCGCTGGCGGCACGCCGGCGGGGCCCTCGCGGGGCCGCCTGACGGACGCCGCGGGCCACGCGGCAAAGGCCGGCGGCATGTCCAGACTCGCATCGCACAGCCGCGCCCCCGGCGCCGCGGCCCAGGGGCTGAGGGCCGAGCAGACGACGGCCGACTCGCCGGCGGCCCAGGGCCGCCACGCCGGGTCGAGGGTGCCCGCGACGCGGCGCGAGGCCGCGCCATGCGGCACGCGCTCGGGGCTCTCGGCAAACACAAAGCAGTCCTGCCGCCCGGCGCCTGAGCGGTGAGTGTCCAGGTAGAGGAAGCTGGGGGGCGCGGCCGGGGCCACGCGCCGGTGGATGGCGATGAGCGCGCCGCCGCAGCGCGGCAGCAGCCGGTATTCGCCCCGCACGTCGGCCAGCGCGCCGCCGTCGAGCGCGTTGGCCGCGGCGGCGTCGGCCGCCTACACCGCCCAACACGCGTGGCGTGTGACGCCCAGCCACCCCTCGAGCCCGAGCTGGGCCTGCCACGAGGGCTCGGCCGCGCCCAGCGCGCGCAGCGGCAGCCGCACCCGCACAGCCGCGCCCGGGGCGCGCAGCTGCCAGCCGGCGCCCCAGAGCGGGACGCCCGCCCCTGGCCGCACGCTGCACCGCCACCGGGCCCGCGTCGAGGTCGGGCAGGTGGAGCTCCCATTTGGCCAAGTCGTGGTGCAGCGTGAGCTGTAGCCGCGCCGCGCCGGCGCCGGCCGCGGTGCTGGTCCAGGCAGCGCTCCAGCGGTCGCCGCAGGTGATGCCGCGGAAGTGCCACGCCGCGCCGCCGAGCGCGTCGAGCGCCGCCAGCGCCCCTCGCGCCTCCGACAGCGCCGCCCACAGGCGGCGCGCGTCGGCGGCGAGCCCCGGCAGACGGAGCCGCATCGGCAGCGCCGCCGCCAGCTCGGAGCCAAAGGCGGCCGGCGACGCGCGCGGGCCCACCGGCACGAGCGGGCCGTGGCCGCAGCCGCCCGCCGCGAGCCCGCAGTCGGTGCAGCGGTGCAGCCCGGCGGCAAGCTCGACCCGGCCGTCCGAGGTCCAGGGGCCGGAGGAGCCGGCGGCGCGGGCGAGCAGCCCGGCCACGTCAGGCGCGGCCGCCGGCACCGGGGAGAGCGACAGCTCCGCCTCGAGCTCGGCAATCGGCGCCACAGCCACCCCGGCCTCGGTCGCCCCGACCTCGGTCGCCCCGATCTCGGCCGCCCCGGGCCCAGCCGCCCCGATCTCGGCCCCCCCGGGTTCGGTCGCCCCTGGCTCGGCCGCCCCGGTCGGGGGGCACAGCCCACCCCGCGCGAGCAAGAGCGCTGCGACCGCGCAGGCGCCCACCACCGTTGTCGACATGGCGTTGCCCGCCAGGTCGGCCATCTGCTCGTTCGTCTCGTGCGTCAGGCAAATGTCGTCGATCGGGATGCCCTGCAGCGCCAGCACCTCGGGCCCCACGATCGGGCCGCCGCGCGTCGTGAGGTAAGGGATCATATTGGGCGTCAGGCAGGGGCACAGCCCCGGCCGCACAAAGCCGCTCGAGCGGTCCACGTTTTGCGACAGGTTCCAGACCAGCGTCTTGTAGTTGGCGTCCACGCCGTTTGCCACCAGCCGCAGGTAGTTGATGTCCATCAGGTCAAGCACGCGTGGCACCTGAGCCCGGTACCAGTCGAGCCAGGCAAACTCCGGCCCGCCGCACCTGCCGCGCGCCTCCCACGACGTGAGCGGCCGGCCCGGGCCGAGCCCCTCTAACGCGCGTGCGCGCAAGTGGCTCGTCTCGCAGCGGCCCCAGTCGACGGCGAGCCGGCGGCCGCCGCGGCCGGCCGCCGCGGTTGCGCGGGCGCGCTGCACGCGCGGGTCGCCCTCGGGCAGCAGGAAGGCGTCCATCGACGCTGACGCCGGCCGAGCTAGCTCGCTCACCGCGCGCGCCCAGCCGTCGAGCGCCGCCTCCGCCTGCTCAGGCGTAAGGCCGCCGCGCGTGTCGAGGGCGAGCAGGTAGACGCGCATCCGCGTCTGCGGCAGGTAGTACTCCTTGGTGTCGATGCGCCGGTACCGCGCAGCGTAGCCGGCCGCCGCGTACTCGGCCTTCATCCGCTCCCAGGGCGCGCCGCAGACATTCTCCTGGAGCACCACCGGCGGACGGTGGCGTTTGACCAACGCCATCATGCCATAGAAGGTCTGTGCCGACTCGCCGCGCGCGTCGATGCCCTTGCGCTTCACGTTCATGCTCGAGTAGTCGACGCACGAGGTGCCCGCCACGAGCAGGTCGACGTCGCCTGGCACCGGGCGCCGCACGCCGTAGGCGGTCATGGCCGTGTCGCCGCCCAGCTCGCCGATGTTGCGGAAGAGCAGCGGCGGCGAGAAGTTCCGCTCGATGTACGCCTGCTTGAATGGCTCAATCTCGCAGGAGAAGACGTGCTCGATGCGCAGCTCGGGCGCACCAGGCGCGCGTTGCGCCAAGGCGCGGCTCTTCATCTGCAATGCCAGCACCGGCGACTCGGTGCCCGAGCACATGGTCGCGACGCGGACCGGCCGGCCGGCCCGTTTGCGCGACAGCGCGGCGAGGGAGTGGCCGGCCAGCGCCGACTCTGGCGCCGCGGCCCGCAGCTCTACTCGGCGCACAAAGTCGTCAAACATGGCGACTGGGTCGGTCATCACCACAACAGGGGCCGGCTCGGCCGGCTCGGCCGGCTCGGCCGGCTCGACCGGCTTGGCCGGCTCGGCCCCCAGCGTCGCCGTCGATTTGGCCTCCGGTGCAGCGTCGCGCACGAGTGCGCGCCGCGCTCTGGTACAGGGGCGAGTGGTCGCCTGGGTCAATGCGCTTCGCTTCGCCGCCCGTGTCAGCATCTGGTGCACCCGGTCTCCTTGTCGCCCATCGCCCATTTTCGCCCGACTGGCACGGACGCACTCCCTTGCACCCGCCCCGGGTGCCACCATGGCCGATCGCGGCAAGTGGGGACACATCGACCCCCACCCACTGGGGCGACCTGCCCGTGCCACGGTTATACCCGAGCGACCCTGTTGCTATGAGCGGCAGCTCTTGGCGGGCGTGGGTCAACCCGAGCTCATGGCGATCGGCCCCGGCGCGCTGTCGTGCGACTCTGGTTAATCCACCTTGACGCTGTGCAACTCTACTGGTGCACGGCGCCTACCACGCGCACGGAGCCACTTGTGCCCGAGCCGCACCGCGCCACACCCCACCACCGCCCATGACATGGCAGCGCCCGGCGTCGCCCCACCAAGCGCCGCCCATGGAACGGCTGCGTTCGGCAGTACCGCGCCCAGCTCCACCCATGCGCGTTCCCCGTCGACCCGGGCAGCCCCGACGCACAGGAGCCCGAGGGTGGCGAGCAGCGCACCGAGTGCGACACGCCCCAACGCGCGCATCCAGCGCAGCGGTTCGTACAGATGTGCCATGTCCCGCGAAAATTATACCATGCGCCGAGCCTGCGGGTGAATTTGGGGCTCAGGCGTCGCACGGGGACCCCCCCCCCCCCCCCCCCC
>Ga0209390_10005784_pt1 | contig 17142 bp, 13 predicted proteins | sample BON01_FD_187212 | JGI IMG/M metagenome (GOLD analysis project Ga0209390, IMG submission 187212) | Freshwater microbial communities from Lake Bonney liftoff mats and glacier meltwater in Antarctica - BON-01 (SPAdes) (version 2) | ecosystem: Environmental > Aquatic > Freshwater > Ice > Glacier...
CTTCAGGCAATCGTGCTGCCTGCGTTACGTTTTCTCGACAGGCCGACGCATGCCTTCAAAAACGCGCCTTGTCAGCACGATTGCCTGAAGGCCAGAGATATATCAGAGTTGTTCAGAGGCTCCCTAGTTTGTAATAATTCTGTAAAGAATTTGTAATGTCGCTGAGCTTTGCTTAGACTTCGCGCCAATGAATTATTTCGACATTTCATATACTGCCATCGGCGGCTTGGGCCTTTTCTTCCTAGGCCTTAAATTCCTTTCCGAAGGATTACAGTCCGGCAGCACAGACGCACTCCAGCGTATTCTCGCTACCCTCACTAAAAACCGATTTCTCGCCGTTCTAGCGGGCATCGGGATTACTGTGGTGGTGCAGTCCAGCAGTATCTCCACGGTTATGACGGTCAGTCTCGTCAATGCGGGGCTAATGGAGTTGAAGCAGGCGATCGGGGTGATACTCGGAGCGAACATCGGCACTACGGCGACGGGGTGGATCATCTCGATCAAGGTCGGCAAATACGGTTTGCTCCTGATCGGTCTCGGCATCTACCCCATGATGGCGGGCAAGTCCGTCCACGCGAGTGCCATTGGTAAAACCTTAGTCGCCTTAGGCTTGATTTTTACCGGCTTGGAGTTCATGAGCGGGGCCTTCGCGCCGCTGCGCTCGGATCAGAATTTTATCTCCTACTTGCATCTTTTCGATGCCCAAACCCTCGGCAGCCTACTGGCCTGTGTCGCGATAGGCTGTCTGCTGACTGTGATTATTCAGAGCAGCTCGGCGATGCTAGGGATTACCATAACCCTAGCCGCCACTGGTGTTATCGACTTTAATACGGCGGTGGCCCTTATTATCGGCGAAAACGTGGGCACCACTATCACGGCACAATTGGCCGCGATCGGGGCAAACACGTCCGCGGTGCGTACAGCTCGCGCACACGCTATTTTCAATTTGTTGGGGGCGGTGATATTCATCGCGATGTTCCCCTATTATGTGAACTTTATCGAATGGCTGGTGGCCAGCCCTGCCGATGCGCTCGACGCGGACGGCAGTCGCCCTAATATTGCTTGGCATATCGCAGTAGCACACACCATGTTCAATGTGTTGAACGTGCTGCTATGGATACCGCTGATCGGCTTCCTAGTCAAAGTCGTGGTCTGGTTAGTGCCAAGCCGTGGTGAGAAAGAAATCCACAAACTCAAGTATCTGGGTAATCGTTCGACGATGGCTCCCGAAGTTGCCTTACAACAGGCAGACCTTGAGATGGACAATCTCGTGGAAATAACCCGCGAGATGTTCAATCTTACGAAGGAATACACTGTAAAAGATTCTCACGACAAAGAGTTGTTCGATCGCATCAATCATCTCGAAGACATCACCGACAATATCGAAGAAGAGATGATCAACTTCGTTACCACGTTGTTAACCGATTCCGTCACGCAGGGCCAATCTGCCCGTGCCTATGGCTTGATTCGTATGGCGGATGAGCTGGAGAGTATTGCCGATAGCCTGCAGTCGTTCAGTATCTATCGCGCGCGTTTGTACAAGCAGAAAGAATCACTCAGCCCTGCGGCATGGGCAGACCTAGTGGCCTTCTTTGATGAGGTGGATAGTTTTGTTGGCCGTGTCTGTGGGGCGCGTAAGAAACGTGCCGACAGCACTCGCATCAGCACATTGATGGAAGAGTCCAAACGATTGAATAAGATGGCAAATAATATGCGTGACGAGCATATGGAGCGACTTAAGGCTGGTACTTGTCAGTCCTTAGCTGCCCAGTCCTATAGTGATATGTTCGTCTCTCTTCGCCACATTAAGAACCACGCCCTGAACATTCTCGAGACCTACGCCAACTAGGTAGGGAAGCTCACGCGCTCATTCGTGCCCTGCGGGCACCATCGCTTTGAAACTCACTAAAGACAGCACCGATGCCACCAGCATAAGGAAGAGCATCGGATACACCGTGCCGTTGAAGATCAGCGCCACGGCCTGAGCTGCAACCGCTGAAAAACCCATCTGCATGAACCCCGTTAAACCCGAAGCGCTGCCCGCTAAACTCGGCGCGGCATTAAGTGCGCCTGCCTGAGCGTTGGGCAGAGTGATGCCATTGCCGAAGATCGCAACGGCAATGGGGAAAAATAATCCTGCCGGGTGGGTGAAACCCGCAATATGGATGCAGATGGCCGCTACAATGCCGATGATGGAGATGCGCGAACCGTAGTCAATCATGCGGTGTATGCCGAAACGCTGCCCGTAATTACGCGTAACGTAATTGCCGATCATAAAGCCTAGCGGCACGCTGATAAAATAATAGCCATATTCTGTGGCGGGGCGCTTCAGTACGCTGACCATGATCTCTGGGGCCGCCGATATGAAGCTAAAGAACACTACTGACACGAATGCCACGCTCAAGCCGTAGCCGCTAAACAAAGGATTCTTTAATAGTGCGATATAGGTGCCGAGCAGATTCTTAAGACCGGTGAAGGGCACCGGCTCCTTTAGGGTCTCGGGCAGAAGATAAAGCAGCAGACCAAGCATTATACTGGCGAAGAAGGCGACGAGGTAGAATACCGAATGCCAGTCGTAACGCACCATAAGTTCGCCGCCCACTGCGGGTGAGAGCATCGGCATGACTACCATTACCATGACCAGTGTGGCGATTACTGAGGCAGAATGGCGGGCATCGTAGACGTCCCGCACGATAGCTCTGGCGACTACTAGGCCCACCGCGCCACCTGCGGCTTGGACCACGCGCCCCGCAATCAGCAATTCGATAGTCGGCGCCATGACGCACAGTACCGAACCGATGATGGTGATGCTGATGCCCGTGATAAGTACCGGTCGTCGGCCATAGCGGTCCGACATAGGGCCATAGACAAGAGTCGCTAGAGCAATGGCCGCCATCGACAGGCTGAGTGTCAGCTGTGCTACCCCGGTGCTGACACCGAAGCTTTCTTTGATAATGGGGACCCCGGGCAGGAGTATTTGCATGGCGACCGGGCCGAGGGCCGAAACCATAGCAAGCAGTAAAATGAGCCCTTTGGAAAGGCTCTGTATTGGAGCGGTCATAGCGTGCCTTGGCTGCTAAGGGCGCAGCACGGAGTCGCGGTTTTGCCGCGCATCGGTATTATTCTGGGAACTGAGAATTACACTGGAGCCGAGCAATCTCATCCGTTGAGATTGGGCTATATCGTATCCCAAACTGAAGGTTTTTGCGTGGAATTCTTGCACGAGTTGCTGCTCAGGGCTCAGTGTCATCGTCGCATCGAACTCTCCCATCTGCACGCAAGATAGAGGCACGCCTCCTCTTGTGCTAAGACAGATAGTGAGTTCATTCTGAGGGAAAACCTCCAGATTCAAACCGTTAGGGTTGGCGCTAAAACGCGGCGAGTCTGCTAGATACTCGACAACCTGGCGCTCGAAGGGCGCATCCACTCCCGTAATACGCACGGGCAGGGCAAGGCCAAGGCGGCGCAACAGACCTGGGTCCGATTTCAACGCTACTTCGTAATTGTTCAGTGCAAGTTCGGTATTGCCACGGCGCCACTCTACATCGGCCACTCGGGCGGACAGGCGGGCCTTGAGCATGACCTCCTCGGCGGGCAATAGGCTCATGGCACGCTCAGCACTCTCCAACAATTCCGTGTCGTTGCCTTTAAGGGCGCTAACTTCCGCACGGTAGGCGAAGTAATAGCCCTCGTTTAGACGAAACGCCCCCGCCTCACGTGCCCGCTCCAATATTGTAGAGATCACGCCTTCGCCCAATAGTGCCACTAGGTCGGGCTCTATCCATTCGGGAATATGTACGTCCAGTGGCGCGTAGGGGCGCAGTCTGTTCATCAGCGTTTGCGGATCCGCGAATAAAGAAGCTGCGTGGCGGCCAGAGCGCCAGGACTTAAACCAGAGGCCAAGCGCATCAACGCGCGCACTGATTGAGTCGGGAAAATCTAGCCAGCTTGCCTCCTCCAGCTTCTTCTCATAGGCAGTGCGGTTGGCGATGTGATTGATGAGTGCTGCGATGGAATCTTTCTGCGCCTCATCGGCGCTGAAGGAGCCCGTGCGATCGGGCTGATTCAGTGCGGTGGCACTGAGCGTCGCAGCATCTTCTGGGTAGCCTGCCAGCATCAGGAATGTGGCGCTTACTAGGAAGTGTTCGGCGCGGTTCATCACTCCCACTATAGGTTCCTGTTGATCGCGCCACACCAATAAGCCGTCCAGCGCACTGCGCGCCTGATCGAAACGGCTCTGATTCATATATAGGTAGAGTAGGTTTATCCAGGGATCGCCCACACTGTCCGGGTTGAGGTAGCGTGTGGCGCGGGTGAGATAGTTCTCGGCGTCTTGCGCGCGCAGCATGCTCAATGCCACCTCTGCGGCGTTCATTAGATAGACGGTGTCGGCCCTGCCTTCGTCGTCGCTGGCCAATGCATCGTCTTCGTTCATCGATTTGTCGCAGGCTTCTAAGGACTCTGCAGGGCGAAGGCTAGCGAGCTCCACGGCACACAGCGTGTTCCAGGCGCGACTGCGCTCGCGCGGGTCATTGCTATTGGCGAGCACGCTGTCAGCACTAGCGCGAGCCTCGTCCCAGCGCTGCATCTTGATCAGCGGCCAACCGCGGAAGGACTCCATCTCCTGCCCGTAAATGTCTTCCATCTTATCCAGATAGAGTAGCGAGGCTTCTTGATTGCCCATCAATTGATGTACATAGGAGAGCTGAGAGAGCGCGAGGAAATGCCACTCCGCATTGCCTGCGGCCATTGCTCTGCCCATAGAGGAGTAGTTAGTTAATTCTTCGGCGCGGTTCAAATGAAAGAGTGCTCTGGCTAGGTTCCCTTCTACATTTACTAAGACTTCGGCCAGTGCAAATTGGGCTGCTGCGGACTCTGGTTGCTCGGCAATCCAGCGCTGGGCAAGCTCCCGCGCTTTGACGTTCTCCTTCAAGGCAAGCGCATCGCAGATCTGCAAGGCTTTCTGTTCGGAGATGCCAAGCATGCCGAAGCAGACTGAGGCGGTACCGGGTAGGTCAAAGCCATCGAGGCCGTCCTGAGCGCGTGCAGGCATAGCAATCATTGCCATGAGGCTCAGGCTGCAAAGGCTTAGACTGATTCGACTTGCTAGGTTGTTCATTGATTCCCTAGCGCAAGGTTGCCCGCGCCAATTGTTCCATGGGTTCGCGCATACAGTCTTTCAGCACGCGGGTGAGGTCGGCTACACCTGGGGCCAGTTCGATGCGGTGGCCGAGCACGCGGGGCAGCAGGGTCTCGATATCCTCGGCACTCACGAAGCTGCGACCGCGCAGAGTCGCTAAGACTTGAAGTGCTGGCAGCATCAACACCATGCTACGGGTCGAGTTGCCCTGCAAGACACGCTCGTCGGCGCGCAGATTGCGTGAAATATCCACTAGTGCGGTCTTGATTGCTGCGCTGATGACGACCTCTCGATCGATGGACTCGCGGGCCTTCAAGACTTCAGAACGTGCCACTTGTAGCTTTTCAGCTGTCACTGGGTCGCGGCGGCTCTTATAACTGTCTAGAACGTCGAGCTCTGCCTCGCGCTCGATATGCTGCATCGTGATCTTGAACAGAAAGCGGTCCAGCTGTGGCGTGGGCAGGGGATAAGTGCCGACCAGGTCTAATGGGTTCTGAGTGGCGATCACGAAGAAGAGTTTGTCCAACTTATAAGTCGCATTGTCGACGGTAACTTGTTTCTCACCCATCGCTTCGAGCATTGCTGATTGCACCTTCGGGGAAGTACGGTTGATCTCATCTGCAAGTACTACATGGGCAAAAAGAGGTCCGTGCCGGAAGTGGAAGCGATTGGCATTGGCATCGAATACCGACCCGCCGGTAACATCGGATGGCAGCAAGTCAGGCGTGAACTGAATGCGGCGAAACGGCACGATGGCACTATCGGCATCGTCCTCGCTCGTGGTCACGATAGCCTCGCCTAACGCTTTGGCTAGGGTAGTCTTGCCCGAACCGGGGAAGTCTTCCAGCAGCACATGGCCATCGGCCACTAGGGCGATAATAACTAACTCGATCACGTCATCGCGGCCTAGCACCTGACGCTTTACGGCCTCGGATAAACGACGCAATACCGCCAGCGCATGCTGCAGTCCGGCGGACAGCGTTGCCGGTGCAGCAGCGCTGTTGACTTGGCTCGCGTCGTCTTCTATCTGGCTTTGTTCACTTGTGGCTTCCAGTGTCATTCCTACTCTCCAGGGCGTCGCCGCCATGCTGGGCGAGCGTTGCGTTTAGCGCTGATTGATTAGTGTGAGTCTCAATGGGTGTATAGCCACGAGACGGGATTCAGGACGGCGATTGCACGCCGCCACAATGGCTTGTGTTGGCGAATTTCCTGTTTGATGCTTCTGTCCAGCGCCAACCAGTCGATGTCCTGCGCCATATCCACGGACACGATCTGCCCTTGTTGCTGATCGTCTGCCTGCGAACCCAGCGCCTTGCGCAAGTGGGAATAGGTCATCGTCGTGAAAGAGGGTGTCACGGCGCTTAAGCGTCGCGCGAAACCCTCTCGGCTCTCCCCGTAACGGCGGCGCAGGCCATGAGCGTTCAGGTTGTCCAAGGCCGCACGGTAACTTAAGCGATAACGCTGCGTGGGCTGGGCGTAATAAGGTGCGCGCAAGCGGTAAATCTTCACGCTATAAGCCAGTAGCAACAGTGCTAAGAAGATTAAGGCGATTGCGCGTAGCACAGCGGCAATTGGGAATGCGCCTTGCTGCTGCGAGGCGACGAAGTCGTCGAAGGAGGATTCATCACGCAGCATGTCACCTAACATTTGTTGCAGGCTATTCTGTGGGTCTACCGACATATCCACTAAGGTGCGTGAGGGCGCAGGGTCCACGATGACCCAGCCGATGCCTTCGAGGTAAATCTCTGGCCATGCGTGGCCGTTAATCGCTTGAATCAAAAGCGAGGAGCCTCCGGCGCGGTTACTCGCGGGCACGGAGTAGCCGATTCCCACACGGGCGGGCAGGCCGATACTGCGGTATAGATAAGTCCCCGCAAAGGAGAAGTGCATGCAATAGCCAGTGAGATCACCGAACAGGAAAGAAGCTGCGGGGTCACCAGCATAGGCGTGTTCATTCTTGAGGCTGTAGATGCCGTTGCGGTCTAGATAATCTTTAATCGCCAACGCCTTGGCATAGGGGTCGTCGGCAAACTCGGGGCGCAGCTTGGCCAGAATCGAGTCGGCAAGGGCCTTGTAACGCGGGTCTGCTGGCAACTCTAGATAGGCCTGGCGTTGCTCCTCACTCCAGTCAGGGTCGCCCGCCTTGCGACCTGTTAGGTCAGAGAATTCGTATTGCGGGACCATAGAGTAAGCGTCATAAGTCTGCTTGAAACGCAGATTGTTCGGGTTTGGTGTATTAGCGAAGGCGATGGGCGTGTCGAGTCCGAAAGGCGTGCGATGTGGCGCCAGCAGGCCAATAGTGGTGCGCACGGCAGTGCGTAGCTCTGGTGCATCTAAGGGCTCGGCGATCTCGACGCGGGTGGGCGTGAAGAATTCAATAAGGTCTTCGTCCATGTCCTCGCGATGAGGCACGACCAACAGGCTGCCATTGAACTCGGAATAGGCCGATTCGCGGAAGTAATAGGCACCACCCTTGGGTTCATAATCGTCCCGGAAGAGTACGACGGCCACCGGGGCCTGCATGTCGCTGGTGTCGTTCTCTCCATCACGGAAGGGGTTCTCATCCTGTGCACCACCCGCGCCCCTGGCCGCACCGGTCAGGCCAAGGTCATCGGTCATGCGCGGCGTGGGCATGCCAAAGAACTGCACATAGATCAATAGGGAGAAACACAGCACGCCGAGCACCGCGAAGTGGTAGGGCAGGCGGCGGTGATTGTGCTCGATCATCAGCAAAGCAGCCAAGGACAATACGGCGACGCAGCCGAAGGCCATCAGGATTGAACTGGGGTCGATGCCGCGAGTCAGGGCGAAGTCGCCGATGAAGAAGGGGCGGTGAATCATGCCTTGGCGGTGGGCCGATAAGGTAATCACGAAAGCCGTGGCGACAAAGAGAATCTCCAGCACTCTGCCGAAATCTGTGCGATGTGCTATTGAGCGCAGTAACAAGGTCAAGCTGGCGCTAAAGATGAACCATTGTAGCACTTCACCTGTCTCGTATGCGGCCATCGGACCTAACAGGCCAGCAATCGTAATGCTGGAAGTTAGTGCGGCACCGAGCCCGACACCGACGGCGAGGACAACGATAGTGGCCATAGCGATTACAGCCAAACGTAGGTTCTGCAGTGGCGGGCGGTCGATGTAGGCGTCGACGAAGAAACAGCTCAGCACACAGCCGACAAAGGCGGCAATTGAGCCGTTCTCCGTGGTCAGTGAAATACTCAACACCCAGTAACTGCTGGCGATAATGAGAGCCCGCAGACTGGTGGGAAGTAACTGGCTGTGTGTCTTGTCTTTGCTCATGGTTTTCGCTTTATGGCTCTGTAGGGAGCTATACGCAGCTCCCCTAGATTCTGTTCATTCGTTTGTCGAAACTCTGCCCTGTATCGCGATCAACAACAAGGGTCGATTCTACAAGCTGACCGACTTGCGTCAACAAACGGCTCAAATCCGTGAGTGACGTGCTCTCAAGCGTATTGCTCTGCTTAGCGCCTGTGCCGCGAAACAGCAGGCGTTGCCAAGTTTTCGGAGTCTCTTCGGGCGCCAGCCCATCGGTCGCTAACACGACAGAGAAGCGCACATTAAAACGTGCAATGCTGGCTCGCAGCTGCGGCAACCAAGGCGCCAAATGCGCCCCGACAAATACAATGCAATGAATGCTGCCCTGATTGCCGTGACGCTGCAGAAAGGCGTCAAGTCCGTAGGGCAGGGGCGTATCGAGAGCGCGTGAGCCTGCGATGAGCTCCAAGGCCTCGTCTAGCTGCGCGCTGACATGATCGCTGCCATCGGCGCCAAACAGCCAGTCTTCCCCTAAAGCCCTCGACTCTACCGCCACACGGGCTACGGCAGCCGCTGCCTCGTCGTTGGGGCTGGAGATTAGATAGGCAAGCGTACGGCTACTGTGAAAGACGCTGCGCTCGGGCAGACGGACGTTCAATTGGCGGTTGCGTGCATAGACTTTCCACATGATGTTGCGCACAGAGTCACCCGCCACATAGGGACGAATCTCCATACGATCTCCCTCTGGGTCGCCACCGGGGTCTGGAATACCATCCTCCGCCGTTAAGGAGCGCAATAGGGGTAAGGCTTTGATATTGCCAGCCTGCGGCAGCGCTAGAAGCTCGCCTTCCTGTGTGAAGCGCCAAGTAAAGCGGCTAAAGCCGAGCACGTCGCGCACTGTAAAGCGCCGCGTGATCTGCTGCGTACGGCAGCGTTTGCGAGGCACAATCTCCTCTTCCCAGCGCAACTCGTCGTCGGACAGGCGGTTTCGATTGTGGATCGCGTCGGGATGCACGATCTCCCAAGTGACGCCGATCAGTGGTAGCCAGGGCATGGTGGATAGGCTGAAACCGGTCTCGTTGGGATAGCCCGCCTCGGCCTTGATGCGCGGGGTGTGGCGGCGCAGCAGGGCTTCCATCTCGAGGGTATGGCGAATTTGATGGCGTAGAATCAGGCCGCCAAGCAGCACGATTACGGTAGAGAAACACACGATGGCGAGGGCGCATACCGCGAGGGCAAAGACGACGAGGTCCATGCGGCCATAGCCATAACGCTGCAGGGCGAAGAGAGAAATCAGCAGTACTGCGAGACCCTGTGTACTCAAGGGGAAGCGCTCCCACAAAGGGTAGAGTGTTGAACTTGATTTCGAGATGCTCAATCTAACCGACATTAACAGCCCTTTCATTCTATGACTTAACTAAGACCCGGAACGACTGCTGCCTGTTACATAAAATCGCGCGTAACGATTACGAGCACTATGGCCAGATATAGGCCATATAGCTTAGGTATCCCAGCAATAAAACAGTGCCTTCCGGGCGACTTAGGGTTTTACCACTCCACGCCATGGGCAGCAGAATAACGGCAAAACTAATCATCACCACATAGTCCGCAGTGCTGAACCCGGCGCCCGAAAGAGGGCTGATCAGGGACGCTATACCGAGGATGGCGAGGATGTTGAATATGTTCGAGCCGACGATATTGCCGATGGCGATGTCGGACTCTTTTCGAACAGCGGCGACCACGGAGGTTGCAAGCTCCGGCATGCTGGTGCCGATGGCGACTATGGTGAGGCCGATAATAGCCTCGTCGACATTGTAAACGCGCGCGATTTCGACTGCGCTGCGGACGAACAGCATGCCCCCGACAATCAAGCCTGCTAGTCCGATGAGGATGAGGATGACGCAGAACCAGGTTTTATTCTTTAAAGACTGCACCTCACAGGGCAGAGCCCCATCTTCCTCGGCATTGTCTTTGGAGCTGCGGTAACTATGCAGTAGGAACCCTAATAGCGCCCCGACTAGGATGAAACCGTCCCAGAAAGTAATGGCCTTATCCATCGCCATGAGCCAGATGACGAAGGAGATAACTATCATCAAGGGGATTTGTTCTTTTAGCAGAGAGGTTTGCACAGAGATCGGCCGAATCATTGCAGTGATGCCAAGGATCAGACCGATATTGGCGATATTGGACCCGATCACATTGCCTAGTGCAATCGAGCTGTTGCCGCTCAGTGCGGACTCAATGCTGACCGCCAATTCAGGACTGCTAGTGCCGAAGGAGACCACTGTTAGGCCAATAACGAGCGGAGTGATGCCAAGGCGAAGTGCGAGTGCTGAGCTGCCACGAACGAGACTTTCAGCGCCCCCCACGAGTATAAGGAGGCCTGTTACAAATAAAATTAGAGTCAATGCCACAATGTACTGTCCTACTCCGCCTTGCGGTGTTGATCGACCGGGTGGATCTCGAGAATTAGTGCGATTTATCGCTTAGGCCGGGCATCCTATCATGAGCGGGAATGGTTTACCGCAGGGATTTTTGGACTCGGATTAAACATTGGCGCATAGAATTATTGTTGCGCGAGTGCACCAAATGCTCGTAGTTGAGCAGCTGGGGAATCTCGACTATCGCGAGGGCTAGTAGGACCGCACAGCCATAAAGCACTTCGCCGTTGACCAGCAAAGACGCAGCAGTAATCCCTATGACTAAATTGATAAGGCCGCGCAGCCAACGTCGCAGATAGAAGTGGTGAGCGCCGAGAAAGAACAGCGAATTGAGAACAGCATAAGTTGTAGGACTCTTGAATGCTGATTGTTCACACAGCAGATAGGCCTGGCGCTGAGCCTCAGATAGCAGTGAAACCTGCACTCGCAGCTCCGTCTCATCGAGATTTAACTCTTTCTCTGAAAACATCGTCCAGTGCTCGCAGTGTAGGATATTAGGCGAGAGAGCGCTTTTGCCAGAACATGACAGCGAAGAGTAACCCAGCGCCGACGATATGGTAAATCGTCGTGAGGGGTGCCCACATCAAAAGCCCTGCCGAACACAATAACATTACGGCAGTAAGTGGGTTAAGAGGTTTGTCTAAGCGCCATTGTAGTAGCCCAGCAAATGCGTAGAGTCCAAGACAGGACCAAGCAAAAATGCTCAAGCGCTCCGGCCAAGTGCCGGATATCAGCGGCGAGTAGGCGAAAAGAATAGGAATCAGATAAAGCCCCTTCGCCAGCTTCCAGGCAGTCATCCCCGTAGCCATGGGCTTGGTGCCAGCAATACCCGCGGCGGCGAAAGCGGCCAGACAAACAGGCGGCGTAATATTGCTGTCCTGGGAGAGCCAGAAGATGATCAAGTGGGCGCTTAGTAGCATGCCGCCCAAGATCGCTGGGTCTAGCAGCTCTGTGCGCAGAATTTGCCGCATCTCCAGCGGCATTTCGCGCAGCGCCACCACGGGATCACCACCGAACAGGCTTAACGTGGCGCGAACTGAAGTCGGCAAGTCGGTCGATTGCAAGGCCTGCAGCAGATAGTCCTGCGCGATCAGGTCGTAGATTACCGGCGCAGAGAGCGTGGCTAGGACGATGTAAGAGGCCGTAACAGGTAGGCCCATGCCCAGTATCAGTGAGGCTAGTGCTACCAATGCGATGGTGATTAACAGGCTGCCCTGAGCCCATTCCACAATCATCAAGGAGAAGGCATTGCCCACCCCCGTAGTCGTAACTACGTTAATTACGAGACCTACCGCGACTAGTAATAGTGCGGTAGCAGTCATGTTGCGCACACCGTCGACAGTGGCGTCGAAGCAGTCCTGCAGCGACATTGGGTTAGACGATATCCATGACGCGGCGATAGTGGCCGCGATAGCGAACACCGCAGCAAGCAGCGCTGTGTAGCCGATCAATAGGCTGCCTACTAACACGGCAAGTGGCAGGATGAAATGCCAACCTTCCTTAAGCACCGCACGCACGGTCTCGGACTGTTCGATGTTCTCTGGCAACAGGCCGAGGCGCTTCGCCTCGATGCGCACGAAGAAAGCAACAGTGAGGAAGTAGAGCAAGGCTGGCAGGACGGAGACTGCCACGATTTGGGTGTAGGGTAGTTGTGTATAGCCTGCCATCACGAATGCCCCAGCGCCCATGATTGGCGGCATGAGTGCCCCGCCGGTCGAAGACGCAGCCTCTACCCCCGCCGCGAACTGGGGTGGAAAGCCGGAGCGCTTCATCATTGGAATGGTGATGACGCCGGTGGAAACTGTATTGGCGACCGCGGACCCGGAGACAGAACCCATTAAGCCCGAACCAACCACTGCCACTAGCCCTGCACCGCCGATAAAGCGGCCAGCCAAACAGCGTGCAAGCCGCACGATGAAATCCCCAGCACCGGATTTCAATAAGAAGGCGCCGAAGAGGATGAACATGAATACATAGGTGGCAGATATATTGGCGGTACTGCCAAACATGCCCTCGGAACTGAAGAAGCTGCGGTAGAGCACGGTCTCAATACTCAAGCCTGGGAAGGAGAACACGCCGCCGATGTAACGGCCTAAGAACAGGATATACGCTAGCGCGATCACAATGAGTGTGGGGGTAAACCAGCCAGTGGTGCGCCGTGTGAACTCAATAGCGAGCAGGACAGCGATGGCTGAGACGATATAGTCGGAAGGAATAAACTCCGCCTCGCGGGCGTAGAGCGCATTCTCGAACAGCATCAGGTAGATGGGCACGCCGATCGCCAACGCCGCCAGCACGATATTCAGGCCGTATTGAAACTTAGTGTCCGCCTCACTCGCCGACAGCTTTTCGTTGGCGCTGAATGCACATAGCGCGCAAAAACCCCCGAAGTGAATGGCCGCAAACCATAGCTCCGAGAGCGATGCGAATAGATTGGTATACACATGGAATAGCGCAAATAGGAACGCAGTCCAACGCAATAATGGAGATTTCATCGGTTTTGCTTACTCCAAAATCAAGTGGGGCGGGATGTCGAAGCCGATCTCGCGATAGTAACGCAGGGCGCCCGGATGTAAGGGCGCAACCATGCCGCGCAGTGCGCGTTCTAGCTTCATGTCTTTGGTGGCGGCATGAATGTCTTGTAGGGTACCAAGATTCTCCCAGATCATTTTGGTGACCTGGTAGACCGCTTCATCAGGCACGTCTGAGCGCACGACTAAAATATTAGGTGACGCGATAGAACGCACGAGGACATCGAGATTAGGGTAGGTGCCTGGTGGAAAGTCATACCAGTCCCACAGGTCATAGCGGCGGTTGAGCGCATCTAGCTCTTCCTGCGAGAAAGTAAGCAGCGTGATGTCATTGCCCATTTGTGCGAAGGCTTGTGTGATTGCGCTAGTGGGCGCCCCAGCAGGGACATTCATGCCGACCACATTGCCATCTTGCATGGCGCTGGCCGCGCCTTCGTAGCCCATATAAGCCAAGTTCATGCCGTTTTCGTAATCGATGCCCAGTGTTTCTAGGATAAAGCGACCAGATTGCTCGGCACCGGAGTTGCGTGCACCGAGGACAAAACGCTCCCCTTGCAGATTGCCTAGGTCGGAGATAGTACCGTTCTCGACTAATGAGGTGAGAAGGACGAAATGCTCTACGTTGAACCATAGCGCACTGACACTGCGCATGCCTGTCTGTGGATTACGTATGGGACCTTCCCCATCCCACGCCCACGCCGCGAAGACGCCCTGCAGAATGCCAAACTGAGCTTCGTTGTCACGCAGTAGCTTGACGTTCTCGAGCGAGCCTGCCGAGCTAATCGCGGAAAGAGAGATATTGTAGGCGGGTTGTAATTGGGACTTCGAGATCGTCGCCATCGCCACCCCAATGGGATAGAAGGCACCGCCAGAGGTCGCAGTGGTCAGAATATAGGGGCGATTGGCAGAAAGCTCGTCGCTACAGGCGCTCAACAGGGCCAGCATGGCGACGCCAAGCATGAGGCGTTGGAGCCCAATGCGTAACCCACGTAGGAGGGGAGAGTTGCCGAGAGTAGTCAGTGAATTGCGCATAATACTTTATTCTTTTTGTACGGATAAGAACGCGCCGGCAGGCCGGGCTTGTTAGTAGTCTATTAGTCCGAAGAAGGTGCAATCCGTGCCTTCCGAGGGCGTTCGATGAGAACATATTTTCCTCAAAAGCACAAATTTGCAGATTCTATCTAGACTGCGGTCATGCTCTGAATGTAGGAGTGCCTGCCCTATTTATGGGGGGCTTGCCCGTGAAGGGTCCAGTACGGCAATGACCTATTCGCGGGCAAGCCCGATACTACAGATATCAACCTTTTTACTATTTGTCACTCAATGCTTAGTCGCCTGAATTAATTGGAGCGCGACGATATGCTTCAAGCCATTATCGCCTACTAAATTAAGAAACCTTGCCTTCACTTTCTGTATGGAATCGATTCGCCGTAGTGCGAGATCGTACATGCTGCTAAACCAATCCCATGCTTGCTGTGCTGACCACAATAATGCCACTTCGATTCGATCGATAGAAACATTAGCAAAATGGCTAAGGAATAATTTCCGCAGGACTATAGGATCTCTCAAATTCGACTCACGAAAACTCACATCTTCGTACTCTTCTTTACGGGCATACCCAGAAATGCAATCAATGAAAAATTTCTGGGCATCGCTAATGGGTGCATCTGCTCCCACGATGGCCGCGAATCGTCCACTTGATTTTAGTACCCGACTAACCTCTTTCAATGCACCTTGGTGGTCGCTCATAAGCATCAAAGCCATGTGACGGAGCACCGCATCGAAACTAGCAGAGATGAATGGGAGTTGTTGCGCTCTAGCGCGTGTAAATCGTGCACTTTTGGGAGAGCGTTTTAGCGCTTGGGCTAACTCGCCCTGACTGATGTCGACCCCATGTAATTCCAATCTTCTAGTCTCATTCGAAACGCAGAGGACGTGCCACTAGGATTTCGGTCGTGAAAATTCTGCACAAATTTTTCGAGTGCCGTGATCGATAATATCGCCTAAGAATTGTAGGGGAAAACCCAAGTAGCAAATGGCTTTGAACCAGAAAGTATTGCTAAATTTAGGTGTTTTCGATAGTGATGCCAAGGGAGGCGATTAGTTCGTAGTAGCTGAACAGGACGAACAAGAAGAACACGAACAAGACAATCTCGTGCTTAAAGTGGTTACTGTAAAAAAATTCACGATCCTTATGGTGAAACACATCCATCAATTCATCCCCGAAGCGGATCGACAGGAAAGTCCCGATGACAGAGAGCACGACGATGAGCCAATAGGGAAACGGCGTGGTGATAATCGATTCCATCAGGCGAGTAATTAGCGTGGTCTGGTAATACTCACGGAAATACAACATGGCGATGGCATTTAGCGCAATCGCTATCGCCCACACGAATATCTCCGAGAATACCATTCGTACTCCAAACAGTACTCGAATAGGAAAATCCAACAGAAAACCCGCATCTGCCACGGGCGTGCACAGCACAAAGAAGCTCCAAGTGATCAGTGCGGCAATGCCACCGGTCAGGAAATCGTATTGGTAGGTGAGATAGGCAAAATAGCCAACCAGAATGAGGCATAAGGCCGAGAACTTAACGAGTACCTGTTGCTTAGGGTTTTTCATGGGCTTCATATCGGTGGAAAACTGTGGGCGGGTTTAATTCTTTGATACTAAGGTTTCTATCAAACTAACGCGCTTTTCGTCGAGATTGCGGTGCAAATTGTAAGCCTTCAACTGGATATCTTCACCCACGAGCATATAAACTCCCAGAGCTGGTAAGCTCGGCGTTTCCTCTGGTATCTGTGCATTCGCGAAAGCCTTCTGTGCGAGCGCTGTCTTATCACTCCAAACGTCAACTTGAAAACCCGCGCTACTTAAGAGATCGCGGAAGGCATCGGAGAGAACGAGGTAGCTCATCGAGCTGTCTTGTGCCCAAGGCACTGGGAAATACAAGGGAAAATTCTCGTCGCTGCATATCTCATATAGCACAGCGCGGCCCCCGGGTTTTAGCACCCGGTAAGTTTCCTGCAGCCAGGTCAGTTTGTCCTCTACGTTCATATTCATTTGCAGTGACCACACGCCATCGAAGGCATCGTTTGCAAAGGGTAGCTCCAAGGCACTACAGGCTTGAAATTTCACTTTTTCCTGCATATTAAGTAGCTGTGTCAAACGAGAGGCAGTATCGATATAAGCCTCGCTCAAGTCGATACCAGTGACTCGGCAACCGGTTTCTTGGGACAGTCGTCGAGTAGAGCCCCCAATACCGCAGCCCACATCGAGGATATGCATGTCGGGGGTAAATTGAGCCAGCTCAATGAGCTCTTTCGTAGCGGCGCTCCCGCGGATATGAAACTCATCCACGGGTTGAAGATCGTCCAGCGATAGTTGCGTTAAATCTTTCCCTAATGTATTCAAGCCGGCAATGATTTTATTGAACAAATCGTTGGGAGAGTAGTACCTGTGTATGCGCTGGACATTCTTAGTCATGAGAAATCACCAATTCCTAAAAGATTAGTGTTAGAAGGAACGCTGTATTGTTTTGACAGGTTTTTTAGGCGGCGCATTAAAGGATAGCATCGATTCACTGATCGAATTTACAGTAAGCGCCAATAAATCAGCACCTACATTCCCGTTCGCCGATCGCACACACTGACTTCCTCACCCATTCCATGAGGAATCAGCATGACCCCAACCGAACGAGCGCACGGCTGGCAACAGCATATCACTGACTGGGAAGCCTCCGGCGTGTCCGGC
>Ga0209390_10005788_pt1 | contig 17135 bp, 10 predicted proteins | sample BON01_FD_187212 | JGI IMG/M metagenome (GOLD analysis project Ga0209390, IMG submission 187212) | Freshwater microbial communities from Lake Bonney liftoff mats and glacier meltwater in Antarctica - BON-01 (SPAdes) (version 2) | ecosystem: Environmental > Aquatic > Freshwater > Ice > Glacier...
CCACAGAATCGCCCCCCCCCCCCCACCCCCCTTCTTATATACGGCGACGTGGCCCCGGCGCTGCGCGTGGCGCGGGGGCGTATATAAGGGCCGCGGCGCGACCGCAGCGCGCGAGTCTGCATGCACCCCCGCCACCCCGCCGTGTGCGCCACAGGCTGCCGCGCGTGCGGGGTCTTTGCCGTCGATGTGGACAGCTGCGTGCCGCCGGCGGCGGCGGCCGCCGCGCACTCGCTGTGGCCCGAGCTGCGCTTTGTCGAGGACCTTGTGCGGCGGCCGGGCGTGACGGCCAGCAGCCTGCTGTGCGCGGTGCTCCCCGCACACGTGACGTCGTCGCAGTACTACTACCTCGTGTTCATGACGGGGCGCCTCGAGGCGCTGCGGCGGCGCGCCGACGTGTACGGCATGGTCGCGGACCTGCACGCGCGCGCGCGCGCGCGCGACACGCTGGCCGTGCCCCCGTTTGACATCCACTGACCCGCGCTGCTGGCTTGTGCTGGCATGCGCTGCTGGCATGTGCTGGCGTCCGCTGCTGGCATGCGCTGCTGGCATGTGCTGGCGTCCGCTGCTGGCATCCGCTGCTGGCATGTGCTGGCGTCCGCTGCTGGCATGCGCTGCTGGCATGTGCTGGCGTCCGCTGCTGGCATGCGCTGCTGGCATGTGCTGGCGTCCGCTGCTGGCATGCGCTGCTGGCATGTGCTGGCGTCCGCTGCGCGCTAATCGGAGCGCGGCGGCCGCGGGCGGCACGGGCGCCACCGCCGCGCGAGGCGCGCGAGGCGCAGAAACTCGCGCGGCAGTCACGTGTTGGCCTTCGGGGACGGAGGCGCGGGCCCGGACGGCGGCGCGGGCGCGGGCGCGGGGCGCTGGTGCAGCACCTCGTCGCTCTCCTCGATGCTCTGCAGCGCGTCGCCGAGGACCTCGTCGATCGCAAACACGCTCGCGCGGTCGTCGCCGAGCTGCAGGTCCATCTCGAGCTCGTCGTCCGAGTCCATGCCCCCGGAGTCGAGCACGCGGCCCCAGCCCGCGCGCACCGCGACGTTTTCCTTGCGGCAGAAGTACAGCGCGCCCGCGACGTAGAGCGCGAGCGCGACGGCGGTGCACACGACGAGCTCGTTGACCTGGCGCCCGCGCAGCAGCGCCCAGTGCTGCACGAGCGACTTGCCGAAGGCGACGAGCACGAGCACGCACGGCACGTGCACGCTGCAGCGCTCGCGCACCGCGAGGCACAGCATGAAGACGCAGAACCACACGCTGCCGCCGGAGGAGAGCAGGAAGAGGTCGCCGAGCGCGCTCTGTGTGTCGAGCAGCGCAAACACCGACACGTCGAGCGCCCACGACACGAGGCAGAGCGCCAGGACCGCGATCGCCGAGACCGCGGGCTGCGTGACCTCGAGCACCACGGGGAGGCGCACCGTCGACGGCGCGTTGCGCAGCAGCGGCGCCGCGCACGCGCAGAGCACCCAGAGCACCCACATGCGCTGCGGGTACGCGTTCGCGGACCACGTGAGGTACTGCGAGACGCTCGCGTCGTCGGCGGCGCGCGCGGCGGCCGCCGTGGCCGCCGGGCTGGCGAGCAGCATCCCCGCGAGCGTCGCGTTGTCCCCCGCGAGCGCGCCGTCGGGGCGGTTGTGGTGCAGGTAGTCGCTCGTCGCGTTGTAGAGCAGCGCGTGGAACTGCGCGAGGTCGTCGGCGAAGCCGCGCCCGCTCTCCCAGCCCTCGCGCGTCGCCTGCACCCCCGCGATGTACACAAACACGAACGCGAGGCTGTGCGCGAGGAGCCCGCACAGCACGACGCCGCAGAAGAGCACCTTGCGCGTCGTCGGGCGCTTGAAGAAGATGCCCCGGCGCAGCTCCGCGTGCGTGCTCTGCGCGAAGAAGCCCAGCGAGAGGCACACCGTGCACGTCGCGTCGTACACGGGCACGCACACGAACAGCACGAAGAAGCCGAGCGCGAGCGGGTAGAGCATGCGCCAGACCTCCTCGCGGCTCACGTACAGCTTGATCTCCGGCGCGCGGTGCCCAAAGTCGATGGTCTGCGTGAGCAGCCGCGTCGCCGTGAAGTGGCTCGTCACGCTCGCGTACAGCTCCGAGTTGCGCCCGCTGCGCGCGTCGATGTCGGTGTCGTTGTCGTCGGTGTCGTTCTCGTGCTCGTCGACACGCACGTCCGTGAGCGGGCGCGCGCGCGGCGTCCCGGGGGCCTCCCCCCGCTGGCACAGCGCGCCCGCGCACACGCACGCCCACTGCAGCGCCGTCAGCCCCGCGTACAGCAGGTTGCTGAGCAGCAGCGTCGCCGCCGCGCACGCCACCATGTTGTAGATGTTGTCGTGCTTGAGGTGCACCGTCGTCGACCCGACCGCGCACGCGCACATGCCGAGCGCCAGGATCGCGGGGCCGGCAAGATGCACGGTGCGCGGCGCGTAGTCGTACTTGCCCATTGTACCGTGCAACGCGCCCGCGCGCACGCGGAGTCTTTATACCCGCCGCGGCTGCGCCGCGCGTTTTACACCGCCCGCGCGCACAGCCGCGAGCCGCGCGCGCGCGCGCGCAAAGCGCGCCTTTTCCTCGCGAAATTCGCGGGGGGGGTGGCCGGGCCAAGAGAGAGCGCGGGGGGGAGCGCGGGAGGGAGCGCGGGAGGGAAGCGGGGAAGCGGGGGCGGAAGCGACAGGGGAAGCGAGGGCAACGGGAGAGGCGGGAAGCGAGGCGCGGAGGCGAAACACCGGGGCGCGGGTGCCGCGGCCCACATGCCAGCGCTGGGTATATAGGCAGCGGCTGCGGCCCCGCTCAAGCTCTGCGCGCAATGCTCTGTGCGCGCTTTGTGCTGGCGCTGGCGCTGGCGCTGGCGCTGGCAGCCCCGCAGGCCGACGGCGCGTGCGCCGCCGGCACGGGCATGTACGCGGGCGAATGTGTCGCGTGTGCCCCGGGGCTGTTCAAGGGCGTTGCGCTGGACACAGGGTGCCATGTGTGCCCCGACGGCAAGTACGCGCTCGTGCCTGGCCAGCAGAGCTGCGTGGACGGGTGTCCCGCGGGGCAGTTTCCGCAGACCCTGACCGCCTCCGCGCCCTTTTTCACGTGCAACACGTGCACGCCCGCCGTGTACGACTCCGCGACACACGCGGCGACGGCGTGCTCGCAGCACCAGGACTCGCGCCGCTGGGCGACGGGCGTCGCGAACGCCGCCGCGCTGCGCGCGTGGGTGCCCACGCGCAGCGCGAACCTGCTCGAGCAGGGCGCAGCCCCCGGGCACTCGGCGCCGGTCTCCGGCTTCGAGAGCGTGCTGATGCAGACGGGCGCGGAGCACGTTGCGCAGTGCGTCACTGTGGCCAGCGGCGCAGAGGCCGGGACGCGCCCCACGCTGGGGCCGTGCGTGCGGACCGGCGCGTTTGCCGCCACCGCGCGCGCAAGCCGCGCGCTGTTCCTCCTGCTCGAGCACAACGGCGTGCACGCTGCGCGTGCACGCTGCAACTGCGCGGCAGAGGTGTTCCGCCTGCCGCAGGACGGCGTCCTGCCGGGGTGGCTTGCTGCAGCGGGCAACGCGGCCCCTGCGTCGCTCATGGGCGCGTTTGCGCTGCGCGTGTTTGTGCCGCGGGACGGCGCCGTCGAGCTGAGACTGAGCGCCGCGGTGCTGCCACCCGCGCGCTGGCAGGGCGCGCTCCTCTCGGTGCTGGTGCGCGGGCTCGGCACGGTGCAGTTTGCTGGCGGCCTGCAGCGCAGCATCCCGCACGCCACCTCGTGGTCGCGCATGTGGCATTACGCCAGCCCCGCGCCGGAGGAGGTGCTGCTCACGCTGCGCGGAGCGAATGGCGCCGAGCTGGCCGAGATCGAGCTCGACAATCTCGAGCTCTCGCCGGTGCTCTCCGAGGCGTTCGTGCAGCCCCCCCCGTCCGGCCTCCGCGAGGTCCCCCAGGCGTTCGTGGAGCCCGCGCCGCCCGGCCTCCTCCAGGTCGACGTCAGGCTCGCGGACCCGTGGCTGCGCGCCATGACCGACAGCGCCACGGCCGATATCATGCGCAAGACGACCGCAGGCGCGTGGGCCTCGCTCGCGCTCTCGGTGTTTGTCTCCGTCCCCGTCGCCGTCGCCGCGCCCGAGTGTCTGGTCCGCCCGGTCATCCTGTCGGACCTGCCGGGCGCGGTGCCGGAGGACATCGCCGCGATGCTCGGCCTGGACGGCATGGCGTGCGCGATCGCGGCGGGCGCGGACTCGTGCGACCTCTCGCTGCCCCTGGCTGCCATGAGCAGCGGGGGGCACATCGGGCTGGTGCTCGGGGCGGACTGTGCGGCAGGCGCGCAGCTCTACGCGTCCGCGCGCGCGGGCACCGCGCGGTACGCGTGCGCGGACGGCGCCGTCTTCCCCCGGTTCCGCGCGCGCAACACTGCCTGCGCGCAGTGCTGGGCGCCCGCGGCGCCGCTGCCGTGCGCGGCGGGGCAGTACGTGAAGGGCTGCTACAGCGAGGCGCCGCGGGGGCGGCACGCGCGCTGCCGCGACTGCAGACTCAACATGCCCGCCGACAGCCTCGCGGTATTTGTGCCGCCCGCGGCGCGCGCGTACCGCTGCGCGCGCGGGTGCCCACCGGGCGCCGGCGGGAGCGAGACGCCCGACTGTGTGCTGTGTGCGCCGGGCTCCTACAGCACCGTGACGCACGAGGCCGCATGCGTGCCGTGCCCCGCCGGCTCGGCCGGGCTCGTGCGCGGCGGCTCGGACGCCGCGAGCTGCTCGGCAGCGCCCGCGTGCGAGCGCGGGCTCGTGTTCGACAGCGCCTCGATGCAGTGCACGCCGTGCCCCGCGGGCACGTTCAAGGACAACGCCGGGAGCGCGCCGTGCGCGCCGTGTCCCGCGCTCAGCACCACGGACGCGCGCGGCGGGGCAGTGTCTGCGCTGCAGTGCCTCTTCTGCACGCGCCACGCCTTCTGGCGGGGCGCGCGCGGGTGCGCGCGCTGCCCGACGTGCCAGAGCATCGCGGAGGATCGCCACCAGCGCACGGCGTGCGAGCGGTGCCCCTTTGCCCCGGCGCCCGCCGGCGACGCCGCGGACCGCGCGCAGTGCCCGGTGCTTGGCCTGGCGTCCGCGTGCTTTGCGCAGGCCGAGATGCAGGACGTGCACGCGTGCGCGGAGAGCGTGCTGGCGGGCGCCGAGGTCGCGACCCTTGCCGAGCTGCAGTTCGACGCGGAGGCCGCGCCGCCCGCGTGCTTGGCCGCGGTGTACTCCGGGGCGAGCTGCCGCGGCGTCCCGCCCACGCTCAAGCTCGACCCGAGCTACGGGCTGGGGATGCCGAGCAGCGCGGCCATCGCCGACAGCAACAACGCACTGTACATGGACGACTGGTGGACGCACTGCGCGGCCAAGACCTTCATCGTCCCGAAGGCCAACGTGTGCAAGGTGTATCTCCCGGGGCCAAGCGGCGGGGCCGCCACGCGCCGCCGCGTACTGTACGTGCCCTCGGGCTACCCGAGCCTGCAGCCCAGCGCAGCGCAGGCGGTGGCGCAGAGCGCGCACAAGACCACCGCGAGCAACTACGGGTGCCTGGTCTGCGGGGCGCTCGAGACGCGGGACCCGGGCCTCGAGCTCGAGCACGCGCCGGGCATGACGGTCTTTGCGCTCTCCGCGCCCGAGTCCGCCGCGGTCGCGGCGAAGACGCAGTTCTTCGACGTCGCGCGCCTTGGGCTCGACTTCCTCAAGGCCGAGCGCGTCGTCCCCGACTACGAGGCCTGCATGCGCGACACCACCGACACCGAGACCAGCGTCAACGTGGTCGCCACCGAGGACGTCGCGCGGCGCATATGCATGCTCCCGACGCGGCTGCGCAGCAACGGCGTGAACAGCTACATGTCCGTGGACGCGGCCAACCAATACGGCGAGCTGGCCGCGCTCGACGACGCGTGGGCGGCGCACTTCAGCGCCAAAGACCGCGCGGAGTCTGCGCCGTGGGGCCTGTCGGCGGCCTTGCAGGCCGTCACGTGGATGGCCGTGCGGGTGCACATGGCGCCCGCGGCGGGCTCGGAGCCGGCGCACCCGGGGCTCGAGCTCGCCACGGACACCGGGGCGCACACGCTGACCGCGACGTGGGCCGAGGCGGCGACGGGGGGCGTGGCCACCGCCTCTGCCGTCATCGACGGCACGTGGCTGGCAAGCGCGGGGCGCGAGGGGCGCGTGCGTCTCGCAGTCCCCGCCGCCGACGTGCTGTCCATCGAGGTCTGGCTGTGCTCGGAGGGCGGCGCGCTCTTGTGCACACAGGTCGCGGAGGCGGCGAGCGCCGCCGCCCTGCAGTACTACGTGTGCGACGAGCAGGAGTTTGCAACGAGCGGCGCGCGCCTGCAGCACGGCGCGCACCTTGCCGCCCTGCGCAGCACGCTCGGGGCGGCGTACATGTGCGGGCTGCGGGACCCCGCGCCGCGCCTGGCGCGCGCGGCCTCGCGCGCTGCGAGCGCGCAGAGCTTTGCCACGCGCGAGGCCGGCGGGCTGTGCGCCTAATGAACATCTTGATAGCATATTTGCAAGGTCAGACTGTGCGCCTAATAAACGCATCTTTGCAAGGTCAGACTGTGCGCCTCATAAACACCTTGATAGCATCTTTGCAAGGTCAGACTGTGCGCCTCATAAACACCTTGATAGCATCTTTGCAAGGTCAGACTGTGCGCCTCATAAACACCTTGATAGCATCTTTGCAAGGTCAGACTGTGCGCCTCATAAACACCTTGATAGCATCTTTGCAAGGTCAGACTGTGCGCCTCATAAACACCTTGATAGCATCTTTGCAAGGTCAGACTGTGCGCCTCATAAACACCTTGATAGCATCTTTGCAAGGTCAGACTGTGCGCCTCATAAACACCTTGATAGCATATTTGCAAGGTCAGACTGTGCGCCTCATAAACACCTTGATAGCATATTTGCAAGGTCAGACTGTGCGCCTCATAAACACCTTGATAGCATATTTGCAAGGTCAGACTGTGCGCCTCATAAACACCTTGATAGCATATTTGCAAGGTCAGACTGTGCGCCTCATAAACACCTTGATAGCATATTTGCAAGGTCAGACTGTGTCTGTCTGTGGGTGTGTTATACCCGGGCCACGGAGTCGTGCGAGTGTGCGCGCGCGCACTCGGCTGCCTGTGTGTGCAAAGCGCGTATTTTATGAACAAACACGGCGAATGAGAGCGGCGCAATACGGGGGGCGTCACTGCACGTCGGCCACCTCGAGCCGGCTGATGATGAGCTTGTCGAGCGTCGCGGCGTCGTGCCTGCTGTGCAGCTCGGTGTGCAGGTTGCAGCGCCACGTGTTGATGCCGTTGACGAGCTGATCGTACGCGCCGGCGGGCAGCCCGAGCTTGCTGGCGGCGTGCGCGGGGCTGCTGACGAGCACGTGCAGCACGCGCTGCGCCGTGAGGTAGGTCGACAGGTCGTATGCGCCGCGCGCGGCAAACGCGCGCACGCAGTACAGGAGCATCGCCTGGCACGCCGCGGGCTGCGCGTGCGCGCACGCGCAGCACTCCGCGTTGCGGCTCAGGACCTGCCGCAGCAGGCACAGCGTCGACACGCGCACGGCGCGGTGCTCCGCGCCGTTGCTCGCGGCGGCCTCGACAAAGTCCGCAAAGAGCGCGCTCGCCGCGGGCGACGGCGCGTGCTGCTGCGCGAGCCAGAGGCGCGCGACGCGGTGCGTGCGCAGGATGTGCTGGTTGCCGCGCCCGGCGTGGCGCAGGCTGTGCGCCATGAGCCCGAGCGCGAGCACCCGCAGCTCGCCGCGCGGGAGCGCGCCGGTCTGTGCAAAGCCGTGCAGCAGGCGCCCGAGGAAGAGGATGAGGCTGCGCCCGCCCGCGCTGCGGTACACGCGCGGCACTTCCACGCACGCGCGGCAGAGCTGCCGCAGCGACTCCCCGAGGTCCAGCGAGTCGAGCACGACGCCCTGCGCCGACGCGAGCAGCTCGGATGGGGGCCGCTGCGCGAGCGCCGCGGTGTGCGCCGCGGAGTGCGCCGCCGCGAGAATCTCGGGCGAGAGCCGCTGCGCGAGCACGTGCATGATCTTGAGCAGCAGCACCGCGCTGCCCGGCTCGTCGGCGACGTACTCGCGGTCGCGCAGGACCGCCGAGAGCAGCTGCGCGCGCTGCAGCGCCGCGAACAGCACATCGACGGGCACCTCGCGCAGCGCGTGCAGGAAGAGCGCGAGCCCGCGCGGCGTGAGCTCGTGCGGGCTGCGCGCGCACAGCGGCCCCGCGAGGCGCAGGATGTGCTCCCACGTCGCGGGCATCACGCCGCTGCGCCGCACGAGCGCGAGGTGGTGCACCGCGGCGCAGAGGTGCGTCTGCGCGGGCGAGTCCGGCGCGAACTCCCGCGCGCTCATCTCGCACATGCTCTGCATCACGCGGTTCGCGGTCACGACGGGCATGGCGCCCGCGTAGAAGAGCACCGCGCGCGCGAGCAGGTGCGCGAAGCACTCGCGCACGCCGAGCGAGTGCGGCGGGCCCGCGGTGACCATCACGAGCTGCTCGACGCGCCCAAAGGTGTCGTCGTCGACCTCGGACGCGCAGTTGACGAGCTCCGCGGCCACCGCGGCGACGGCCGCGTACGCGTCGGGCGAGACATCGGGGTTCGAGTAGACGCGCGTGAGGATGTAGTCGAGCGAGCGGTGGTGCAGCACGTGCGCCGCGAGCGCCGCGCGCAGGTCCGCGCGCGCGAGCAGGCGCAGCAGCGAGTGGTGCACAAAGAGCGCCATGAGCTCGTGGCCGTCGGACACGCAGTCGCAGAAGCGCACGACGAGGTGCTCGAAGACGGCGCCGTCGAAGCGCCCCCCGCAGATGCACTCGAGCACGCCGACGGAGATGTACTCGACGTTGATGTCGTGCGTGAGCAGCGCGTACTTGGCGACGAGGCCGTGCGCAATGGCCGCGAGCACCGCGGGCTCGAACCGCTCGCGCTCGCTCACGAGGCACAGGCGGTCCCCGACGTGCACGACGCACTTGTGCATGCACACCACCGCGGCCTGCATGTTCGCGCGCACGTGCGCGCGCTCGAGCGGGCGCGCGACGTGCTCCGCGAGCAGCGCAAAGAGGCCCCCGAACGCGCCGGAGCGGAACGCGTGCGCGCGCAGCATCGCGTGCCCCGCGCACTGCGAGCTGTACGCACACAGCGGCGGGATCGTCGCGGGGAGCGCCTGCAGCGCGAGCTGGTACGCCCGCGCGGCCGCGGGCGAGTTGTCGCGCACCGCCATCAGCAGGCGCGCCCCCGCGACGAGGCGCGGGAGGTCGCGGTCCGCGCGGGCCTGGCGCGCGACGAACTGCAGCAGCAGGAGCACGACCGGCGAGTGCCGCGCGCGCTTGCACACGCGCATGAGCATCGCGGGCGCGCGCCAGCTCACGCCGCCGCCCGCGGCCTCGCACATGCGCCTCACGAAGACCCCGCTGTCCTCGAAGTCCTCGTTGTGCAGGAACTCCACTAGGCCGCCCGACATCGGCGGCGCGGCGTGCTAGTGCTCCCGCGCGCGGCGCGCATTCGCCCCCCCCCCTGCGGATGTTTGTGTTTTTTCCGACGGAGCGGGCGCGCCCGCGCGCGGCTCAGCGCTGCTCGCGCGGCATGCTGTGCTGCGCGCGGCTTGCTGCGCTGCGCGCGGCTCAGCGCTGCTCGCGCGGCATGCTGTGCTGCGCGCGGCTTGCTGCGCTGCGCGCGGCTCAGCGCTGCTCGCGCGGCATGCTGTGCTGCGCGCGGCTTGCTGCGCTGCGCGCGGCTCAGCGCTGCTCGCGCGGCATGCTGTACTGCACCGCGACAAAGAGGATGGCGAGCAGCGACTTGGCGGAGCAGCTCAGCCCGCAGTAGACGATCGTCGCCTCGAGCCAGAAGTCGCGGGCAAAGCGCGGCTCGCGGATCTGCGCAAAGTCGCCGCGGTACACGCGCAGCGCGAGCCAGGCGAGCTGGTAGATGCACACGACGCCAAACAGCGAGAAGAGGCCGCACTGCACGCCGAGGAGCGCGCCGATGAGCTCGTGCGGCATGTCGCTGTCCTCGGTGCAGTTCTGGGTGTTGCCCACGATGTCCTGGAACTGCGCGACGAGGATGCCCCAGATGACGCAGTGCGCGGCGACGGCGTAGGCCACGAGGCCCAGCGCGCGCCACAGCCGGCCCGCGGCGCGCGCGCCGTCGCCCACGCGGATGTCGGCGATGGCGTCGCGCAGCATCAGCTCGATCCCGTAGCCCAGCAGCACCAGCGCGCCCTGCAGGAACGCCAGGCACAGCAGCAGGTTGCGCTCGCCGACAAAGAACGTGGTCGCCACGACAAAGACCTGGAACGGCGACGTCAGCGCGTACTCGGCCCAGCGCGAAAAGTCCGGCCCGCGCGCGCCCGGCGCGGCGTCGAGATCCCCGCCGCCGCCCCCGGCGCCCCGCACGGCGCCGTCGGCGTCGGCATCGTCGTCGTCGGCGTCGTCGTCGCTGACGCGGGCGTGCCGCGCGTTGAATGCCTGGAAGAGGAACGAAAACACAAACACCAGCGCGAGGAAGGGCCACACGCTCACGTGCCCGAGCCTGAGCGGCACGGGGAGCATAAACGCCCGCGAGCCGTTGAAGCGGTACTCGGCGACCTGCAGCGTGTAGTCCTTGGAGCTGTTGTCGCACTGCTTCCAGAGCTCGGCCTGCACGTGCGCCGTGACGTTGGTGTTGTTGAGCACGACGATGCTGTCCACCCACAGGTTCGCAGTCGCCTCGGGCTGCACGCCCGCCATCACGCACACGGTCACCAGCGCCACGAACGAGCACGCCGCGCTGCAGAGGTTGCAGTTGCGCACCGAGCGCTCCGTCCGCCAGCCGCGCGGCGCCGCAGGATCGCGCGGCGGCTCGCCGCTGTCGAGAGCCCCGTACCCGCCGTAGGCTTGGCGGGACGCCATCGTGTGCGTCGGCAGTGCTGGGCGCGCGCCTGCGTATATATATAGTGTGCGCGCGCGGGCGCAAGGCCCGTGAGACGCGGACGCCCATGTTCATCGCACAGCTGGCCGCCCACGTGCTCGCAGCCCCGCAAGCAGGAATCTGGCGAGAGCCGCGCGACGCCGCGGCCGCCGCGCCCGGCATAGTCGCCCAGCTGCAAATGCAGGTGACCACGCTGCTGCGCCAGGCTGCCACGAGCAGGGACGGGCTGCAGGCCCGCCTGCGCGCCCTGCACGTGCGCGTCGAGGCCGGCACCGCCGCCATCAGCGAGATGCTGCACGAGAGCCCGTACGTCCTCTGGGACCCGTGACGAGCAACCGGACCGCCTGCAACGCGGGACCGCACGCCGCTCGATGCCCGCACCAGCGACGCCCGCCTTGCGTGCGTGCGTGCGTGCGAGCGCTCACTCGCGCCCGTAGAGGCGGACGAGGTCGAGCGTGTCGACAAAGACCGCGGCGGTGGTGGCGATGCTGAGCACGCAGCTCGTGAAGAAGACGGCGCCGCGCAGCGCGGTGCACGGCGCGAGCAGCAGCACCGCGACGTGCGTCTCCGAGTACTTGAGCCCCGCGCGCTGCGCGGCGCTGAGCTCGTACACCAGCACCGAGAGCTGCGCGATCTGCAGCGCCGCGAGCAGCACCGCGCGCAGGCTCACGCGCCGCGCGCGCGCGAGGCCGAGGATCAGCAGCGGGACCCAGTTCAGGCACAGCAGGCACGGCGCAACGAGCACGACCAGCGCGGGCGAGGCCCTGTTCTCGAACGCGTGCGTGAGGCACGCGACGTACATGCTCGCGACGAGCACAAAGGTGTTGAGCACGTGCGTCGTGAGCAGCGTCGGGAGGTCCCAGTCGCAGCCCGCGGGCCCCTGCGCGGAGCACTTGCTCACGACCGCGAGGATCGTGCACGGCGCGGTCGCCGCGCTCCGCGCGAGCCGCGTGACCGACGCCGACAGGCTCGAGTGCTCCGCCGCACACACGCGCGCGCTCGGCATGCAGCGCTGGCTGAGCCGCACCGCGACCGTCGCCGGCGCGGACGCGTTCAGCGGCACCACGACGAGGAACTCGTCGGTGTAGGGCTCCGGCATGCGGTCGATCTCGCGCAGCCCCGGCACGTGCGTCGCGATCGTCGCGAGCGCGCCGCGCGCGCGCGAGGCGACGCGCGCGCCGCCCGCGAGCGCGATGCTGTGCAGCGGCCACGCGGCGACCGCGCGCGCGCGGCTGGGGTCCGCCGCCACGTACACCGCGCGCGCGTTCGTGACGTAGACGTTCAGCACCATGCTCCACGCGGGGCGGAAGCACGGGCCGCCGCCGCCCGCGGCGACGCGCACGCACCACTCGAAGCACGCGAGCGCGCCCCCGGCGTCGCCGCAGGTGCGGCTCGCGACCGTCGCGGCGGGCCCCGCGAACTGCAGCGCGCGCGCGCCCGCGGCGGGGAGCGCGTACTGCTCCTCGAGACGCACGCTGCGGTACGCGGCGAGGCCGCACTCGCGCGAGCCGCCCGCGGGCCGGTCGCGCGCCCACGCGACGAGCTCGTCCGCGCTGCCGCTGCCCGAGGCGAACGCGCACGGGCCCGCGGCGCTGCCGGGGCCCGCGCGCTTGGCAAACGCCATGCGCCGCGAGGCCTGCGCGACCGCCGAGCTCTGCAGCACAAACGACGCCGCGCAGCACATGACGATGAAGAGCACGTACGTCGTGTGCAGGTTCGCGTACACCAGCCGCCCGCGCGCGATGTGGCGGCTGAAGGCGAAGCCGAGACACACAAAGCCGACGATGCAAAAGTTAAAGTACGTGCCGCAGAGCCCGAGCGCGACGAGCTGCAGGAAAATGAGCGCGTGCACGACGCCGCGGTTGTACTCGAGCATGCCGCGCGCGCCTGGGCGCACAGCTTATATAGGGCGCATGCGCGGTTTATTCGCAGCAATATCGCGCGCGCGCGCTGCCGCCGCCGCCGATGATGGCGTGCACGTGCTCGCACAACGCGAAGAGGCACTGCTCGACGGCGGCGCTGTCGAGCTCCGCGGGCGCCGCCGGCTTCGGCACGGTCACGCTGTAGATGCACGTCCCGAGGCGCGTCACGCGCACGTCGAGCTTGGTGCGCAGGAGCACCGCGCGGTGCGCCGCGGCGCGCGCCTGCAGGCCCGCGGGGCACCCCGCGCACACGTCCCACAGGCGCGGCCACGAGCACGTGCCGTGCACGTTGACCTCGTCGAGCCGCGGCACATACGCGACGGCGGCGCCGAAGCTGCGCCGGAGGACGTGCGCGAGGTTCCCGTCTTGCGCGATGTCGAGCCCGCACCCCGTGGTGCCCTTCATGATGATCATGTGCACGAGCGGCGCGGCGACCGCGACGAGCCCGAGCTCGCTGCACGCCGCGTCGAGCGCCAGCGCGGCGTCTGCGGCGCACGCGAAGGCCTTGCACGTCACGCGCCGCGCGCCCTGCTGGCACGGGAAGATGTGCAGCACGCCGAGCACGCTCGAGATGTAGAACTCGCTGCCGCACGGCCCGCGCTCGTCGCGCGCGTTGATCGTCGTGGTGTGGCCCGTCGCGCGCACCAGCCCGCCGACCACCGCGGTGTAGCACGCGTTGACGCAGCGCGGGGGCCCGAACGCGTGCAGCTGGTGCAGGAAGTGGTCCGCGAGGAAGAGCACGCGCCGCACCGCGTCCGGCACGCGCACGAGCACGACGGCCTCCGCGAAGAAGCCGCAGTAGTGTGCGGGCGTCGTGTGCTGCGCGACGTCGGCCGGACGCGCGACGCGCTGCAGCGCCGCGGGGTCGTACACGCGCGCGGCGCCGAGCGCGGCCGCCGCGGCCGCCGCCGCCGCGCACCGCTGCACAAAGAGCTGCCGCCCCTCGTCGCCGCGCGAGTGCTGCCACACGCACACGCTGCCCGCGCACCACAGGTCCCAGCGGCTCTCGAAAATGTCCACCGACGGCGCGTCCGGCGCGCCCGGCGGCTCCTTGAGCACGCGGAACACGCACCGCGCGCTGCGCGTGTGCACCGCCCTCACCGCGCTGGCGCCCGGCGCGTCCGGCAGCAGCATCGCCGGCAGCCCCTCAACGTGCGTGTTGACGAGCGCGTGCAGCGCGTGCGCCTGCGCATCCCGGCGCAGCCCCGTCCACCCGGGCTCGTCCGCGCGCGCGAAGCGCAGCATGCCGCGGTTATGGCGCGGGGCTGCGCGTGCAGGCGGATGTCGTCCCCGGGTCCCGGGGTTGCAACTTGCGCCCCCCGCTGGCGCGCACCACGAACGTGCCCGGCAGCATGTCGGGGTGCGTCAGGTTGAAGAAAACAAGCGTGTCCCAGCCGATGTGGTGCAGCATGCTCGGGCTGATCAGCGCGCCCCCGCGCGAGCCGAGCAGCGCGAGCAGCAGCACACACCACCGCACCGCCCGTTGCAAGAGGCGCATGGGCCTCGCCTGTGCGGGGGACTGTATATACGATTCTGTCTGCTTACTGGCACTCATCCGCAGAAAAAAAAACGCCCACAAAACACACACAAAGTGCTGCGACCCGCAGAGGACTTGCTCTTGGACTCTTGATTCGCGCAAAAAAGACAGACTTGTTGTTGGACTCTTGATTTGCGCAAAAAAAAAGACGGACTTGCTATTAGAATCTTTATTCGCGCAAAAAAAATACACCACGTGTCATCGCGCAGGCCTCCGATAGCCTACGGCGCACACACGCGCAGAACTCGCTCCCCCACGGCGCGGCTCTTGATACTGAGGTTCGCATGCGCGAGCACCAATTGCACGCGCTGCGCCCCCCCGCTCTCCCTGAAGGCTGCGTGCATGTGTGCGTACGGCGCCACCAGGCTCGCGAAGACACCGAGCGCCTGGCTCTGCAGGCCCCACGCAGTGACGTGCTTGTCCATGAGCGCGTTCATGCGCAGCACGACGCCGCCGTGCTCCTGCGACGTGTCCTGGATGAAGGCAGCGTCGGTTCCGGCGAGACAGCTCAGGGCGACGCACGCATTGTGCACGGTGGAGCGCCTCATCACCGACCACTGCAGAGCCGCCATCAGCACGCGGGCCCCGCCGCACCGCGACACTTCGCACGCATTGTGTCTGCACATCAGCATGCTCTGCAGCGCGCTCACGCCCGCCTCCTGGATCTCCACACTCTCCGGAAACGCGCCTGCCGGATACGCGGTTCCCGCGCAGTTTGCCAGCGCAGCCACCACGACGGCCACGGCGCCCGCGGGCGCCACGGGGTGCTTCTTCTGCGTCCTCGCGGCGGGGCGGCTGAGGTGGCCCAGCAGGCGGCAGCACAGGAGAACCGTCGCCCCGTCCTGTGGCGAGGCCGCAATAGCCGCGAGCACCGCGGGCATCACGAGGGCAGACGCAACGGCGCGACGGTGCCGCCTCTCCGCGGCCAGCCTCACCAGCACCTCGAGGGCCTCCTGGCGCGCCTCCTCCGTGCGCAGAATCACGGCGCCTCCGGCGAGCGCCTCCACGAGGCAAGCGACGACCCCTGCCGCGACCATCCCGAGCCGCATCGCGCGGTCGCGCTGCACCAGCGTCTTCAGCAGGCGCGTGCTCACCCTGTCTGCTTCGCACCACACGGGGCGGCTCGCATGGAGGCCGATGGCGCGCAGGCTCTGCACCACGAGGTGCATGCCGCGCGAGGCTCCGTAAAAGTCGATGCGGGAGGGCGTCTGCCGGTGCACCAGCTGCTGAAGCGTCTGCATGCACTCCACCTGCAGCGACCGCGTGTCGGGGAACGCCGCCATGCAGTGGAAGAGCATCGCGTCGACCCCGCCCAGCAGGAGGAGCCGCGTGCGACCGGCGTCGGCGAGGTGCTGCACAAACATGCAGCCCGAGTACACAATGTCCGCGCTCGCCGCGCTGTTCTGCAAGACGTCCACGACCGTCGCAATCAACTCGGGCGTCGTCACCGTCACCGTTCGCGTGGTGGCGCGGCTGCCCTCCATCATGCGGTTGAGCGCGTGCAGGGCCAGGTTCGCGACATCCATGTCCGCACGATGCCTGTGCAGCACGCGCACCACCTGCGCGATGACGCCCGTGCGCATCATGTAGTGGCTCGTCTCGTGGGTGACGGGAAAGTCGCTGACGGTGATGCACGCCTGTCCCTGCAACGCCTGGTGCTCCGCGTGCGTCTGCATCGCCGCTCTGACGAGGTCCGCACAGTCGTGCACAAACTCCTGGTCGGTGTCCTCGTCCTCCACCAGGCTCGCGATGCTGCGCATCACGCAGACCTGCGTGTCTGCGTCGTACCTGTGCGCACGCGCCTCCCGGACAAAGCACCCCCTGGCGAGCATGTGCTCCTCGCGGACGTCCGTCGAGACAATATCGTGCACGAGCCGCGGCATCTCGGCGCAGAAACGCTTCCCCGAGTCGCGCAGCGGGCGCAGCCACGCCTCGTCGACGACCGCGTGGCCGATGCACACCTCCCAGGCCTTGCACACGAGCCTGAGGTCAAAGAGCCACTCGACGACCGCCTCGGTGGCCTCGTCCGCACGGAACACGCGCGAGAGCACGTCCGGGTCCAGCAGCACGTGTCCGGCTTGCGCCTCCGCGCCTGCGTCCGGCGACAGCGGCGGCGGCGGCGTAGCGGTAGCAGGCATGCTCGTAGCGGTAGCAGTAGGCCGATCGCGCAAACCCTCCCGAATATTGACGATTCGAAGCATCCGACCCCGTGCGAAGAGACGCGCACGAACCGATTTTTTTTACAGAAATTAAAACCCCTCCAATTAAAACCCCTTTATTTTGACTCCTGTGAAGCGACACACACGAACGGGTTCGTGTGTTTTGCGAGGATTTTTTTTCTTTCTGCACCGCGGTCCTCGCGCCAGAAAAATGAAAAAACGCGCCACAGGCCCGGGGCGCGCGCGCGCTGCGGGCGCGCGCGCGATGCGCTCGATCAACATCGAGTCGTACAATATCGTGCTGCAGGGCGAGGTGTGGAAGCACGACATCGCGCCGTGCTGCCGCGAGGCCGTGAGCCTGCTCGAGAACAACGAGTCCATCATCACGTGGCTCGCGCCGAAGAAGAGCAGCGAGGGCCACGCGGGGCACATCCCCGCGATCTGCTTCCAGGCGCAGTACTGGACCCTGTCGCTGCGCATGTCCAAGTGCGTCTTCCGCTCCGTGCGCCTGCGCCGCGGCTTCAGCAACATCCAGACCGTGCACGGCATCCAGACGCTGCGCATCCCGCAGCTGCTCCTGAACGAAAAGCAGCGCACGCAGGCCCGCTTCGAGGTACGCCCCGCCGCGCCCCCCCCCC
>Ga0209390_10005790_pt1 | contig 17133 bp, 16 predicted proteins | sample BON01_FD_187212 | JGI IMG/M metagenome (GOLD analysis project Ga0209390, IMG submission 187212) | Freshwater microbial communities from Lake Bonney liftoff mats and glacier meltwater in Antarctica - BON-01 (SPAdes) (version 2) | ecosystem: Environmental > Aquatic > Freshwater > Ice > Glacier...
CCCGAATGAATTGTTCGGCTTGTACTGGATCAAAATCTTTCTTAAAGAATTTGTTTATTGTCGCCAAATTGATTGGCATAGAGAATATTTCTTCATTGTGCTTAGTCCAAACTTTGTGTTTGTAATCGGTAAATGAGGTGAATTTGTTTACGTAATCCCATACCCGTTCGTTAGATGTGTGAAACAGGTGCGAGCCATAGACGTGCACCTCAATACCCGTTGTTGGATCAAATTTAGAATATGCATTGCCACCAATGTGAGAACGTTTCTCCAAGATAAGAACGTTTAACCCGAGTTTTTCCGCTGCTTCACGGGCGATTGTCAGCCCGTAAAATCCAGAACCTACGACGACTAAATCTGTCACAAAAGTCCCTTTTCATGGAGGCGGGGTGGCATTAAAAGCATGATCATCCTCTAGGCTACTTTAAGACGACTAGGAGCACTTAAGTGAAATTAGACATTGCCCTTCCTTTCTATGGTGATGTCACCTTTTTAAGGGAAACGGTCGCTAGTGTATTAGCCCAAACTGACCCAAATTGGTGCTTATTGGTTGTCGATGATGGGTATCCAGATGAGTCACTACCAGGATGGTTTGCTGATTTAAATGATGATCGTATTTTTTACCAACGAAACGAAGTAAACCTTGGTGCTAACGGTAATTTTCAAAAATGCCTGAAGCTGGTGACAAGTGAGTACTGCGTAGTAATGGGAGCAGATGACCTTCTTGAACCTAACTATGTTGAAATTATGCGAATCGCAGCTACGGAAAATCCTGGCCTAGCCATGTTCCATCCAGCGGTCACGATAATTAATGAAGAGAATGTTGGAATTGAAACTCGCCTTGATCGGGTAAAGAATCTAATTCGTCCGAGTGGAACTAGCCCACAAGTTGTCTCTGGTGAAGTACTTGCAAAATCTTTAATGCGAGGAAACTGGATGTATTTCCCGTCAATCATTTGGAAAACCGAAAAGATTAAAGCAATTGGTTTTAGGCCTGGGTTAAATGTCTGTCAGGATCTTGCCCTAGCAGTTGATGTAATTATCGCTGGCGGAGAGCTAGTAATTCTTGATGACAAATTGTTTCGTTATCGCCGCCATTCATCCAGTGATTCATCAGTTCGAGCATTCTCGGGGGAACGCTTTGTTGAGGAAGCAGATTTCTTTAATGGGCTAGCGCGCGAATTTAAAAAAATGGGTTGGAAAAAAGCGGCACGAGAAGCTCGACTTCACTTAACATCCCGCTTGCATGCTGCAACAATCATAGTTCCGGTCATTAAGGCTAAACAGAATCCAAGTGCTCTATTAAGGCACTTATTTTTAAGTTAGTTAGAAGTCTTCAAGTACGGCGCTGATGTCGCCAACGTGCAAGTACTTGGTGTAAGCAGCCGTGACCTTTTCTGGGTCACCTTGCATTGCGATCTTGCCGTGATCCAGCCACAAAACTTCAGTACATAAATCTTGGATCGTGGCCAATGCGTGAGAAACTATGAGCAGAGTTTTTGCTTGGTCAGCTAACTCCTGAATCCGCTCGAAGCTCTTTTCCTTGAACGAAGCGTCGCCAGCAGAAAGGGCTTCATCGATAACTAGAATTTCAGGATTAATTGTTGTTGAAACAGAAAATGCCAGTCGGCTATACATTCCTGCTGAGTAAGTGCGCATTGGTAGATCTATATGGTCATGAAGCTCAGCAAAATCAACAACAGCATCAAAATTTTCTTCGATTTCCGCGCGGCTCAAGCCAGCAGCCAGACCGCCTAAAAGTACATTCTGGCGGCCACTTAAGTTTGGATTAAACCCAATTCCCAATGAAAGCATGGCGCTCACTTGGCCGCGAATTCGAATCTCACCAGAAGTCGGAGGTAGTAAGCCAGCCACCGCTTTCATCAATGTAGATTTGCCAGCGCCATTTGATCCAATGATCCCGAGTACTGTCCCATGTTTTACCTCAAAAGATATTCCTTTTAGAGCCTCAACAGAAATAACTGATTTATTACCGCGACCAAAGCTGACAAGTGCCTCTTTAACATTAGGAGTGCGATTTAGTCTTGTCCGATAGGTAAGTCCCAAGTTTTTAACAGCGATCGTTACTTCATCAGAGCCGGGCAGCGAACTCACCTTCTCGGGTAACTAAGAAAACAAAACCGATAAAGAGTGAGACAAAAGCCCAGCTAGTAGCAATTATCCACGTCCACACATCAAAGGTGTTACCGCGAACTATTGATCCAGAGAATATTTCCACCATGCAAAAAATTGGATTTAATAACGCTAGGAACTTTCCACCAAGTTGTTCTTTCGCTTGTTCTGGAAAATATAGAACAGGCGAAATAAACATCAGCATTCGTAACAGGAAGGGCATTATTGCAGCCGTATCCCTAAAATAAACTTGAGCGGTTGCTGCAAAAAGTGCTAAACCTGTCGCGAAAATCAAAATCAAAAATAATGCTGGTATTGCTTGCAGCGCATAGATGGTAACCGGGTAACCCAACACAAGATATAACACACCATAAATTCCCAGTGCCGGTAGGAAAATTCTCCAGGCTGTAAGTACATTTGTCAGTGGAAGTAGAGCTCGCGGAAATTGTGTGTTATTTATCAGCCCTGCTGCACTTACGATTGAAGTCGCACCACGAGTTGCTGCTGTTGAAATGAATTCAAGTACAAAGATGCCAAGCATTAAGTGCAAAAATCTTTCGGCCCCTTGATGCCCGCCCTGGATCACAAAGATAAACAAGTAGTAAACCAAGGCGCTTAATAGTGGACTGAGGATATTCCAAAGGCGCCCAAAAAATGTATCCAGCTGCTCATTTTCTCTATCAGCTCGGGATAATTCACTGATGAATTCGCGCCTAGCCCATATATCCCGCAGGTATTGCGGGATGTTAGGAAACCCAGCCTTAAACGGCCGCAATACCCGAACCTCTAAATCACCATTGGATTCAAGAGAATATTCTGACATGCTCCTAGTCTATAAGAGCCCAACTCTGATCAATAACATAACCGTTTATCTTCAAAGTATTTCATTCAAAATTCTAAGTTAACAAGGGTTAACATGTACTTTAAATGTAATCGCTAGAGATGAGTTTTATGAAGTTTTGTATTCACATGTCAAACAATTTTGAATCAAGTGATCTTGCAACTTTTGATTCAAGTTTGGTATCTCTAGGAGAATCCATTTTCGTGAGAGAGCACACGGAATCTAACTTGGAGAACACTCTATCCATCTGTCTGCTAATTAATCATCCTGTAGTTTTAAATGCCGCATTTCTCGATTCAGTGTCCAAAGCGCATTCGGATCCTTCAATAAAAATTACGTATACAGACCATTCCTGGATTAGCTCCGCAAACTCCAAGCACCAAGTGATTCGGCCACCAGCGTGGTCTCCGGAGAGATTTTTATCGGTGGATTATCTTGGCCCAGTCATTTGTGTAAATTCAGAAATTGTTGATCTCTACTTAAGGGATTCAGTGCAGCACGACTCCTTGGATGAATTAAAAATATCCGAACTACGAACCGAGATCCTGCTTAGTTCTTTGGAAGTAGGGCATCAAATTAAACACGTTGAAGTTGTTGGCTATTCAGTGAATAGTGAGATGTGGATACCTGAAACAAATACACGGCGAGAGCAAATCCAAAAATTTTTGTCTACCCATCGACCACAATCAAAAATATTAAATTCACATACGCCATGGGGCATTGTTTCAAATGTAGGTTTAGCGCCAAATAAAATATCTATCGTAATCCCCACGCGAGGATCGAAAAAGAATTTGTTTGGCTCGGCCTTGATAACAGAATGCATTAAGTCACTACTAGATCAGGATTTTGGTAAATCAAATATCGAAGTGATTATAGTTTTTGACTCAGATGTAAATCTAAATTATTTAGCAGAGATTAAGAAGATCAAAAAACCTGGCTTAGAACTTATCTTTATTGAATACCCCCCACCTTTTAACTTTTCGAAGAAATGCAATCTTGGAGCCGAATCAGCAACTGGGGAGGTAGTTTTATTCCTCAACGATGACACGATTTGGATTTCCCCTAACTCACTATTGGAAATTGCAGGATGCGCAATGCTAGACGGGGTCGGCGCAGTCGGATCCAAACTTCTTTTTGAAAATGGCAGTATCCAACATGCTGGTTACATCATGCGGAATGGATTTGTTGGCCATGCCTACATGAAAGATGTTGATGGCTTCGGGCCATTTGGTGATTTAGTGGTAACACACGAAGTAGTTGGTGTTACGGGCGCGTGCCTGGCTCAACGCAAAGAAATTTGGGAGTCGGTTGGTAAGTGGAATGAATCTTTTCCTGCTTCCTACAATGATGTTGACTACTGCTTCCGAATCACTGAATCGGGACTCAGTATTTTGCAGGTAAATCAAGCAAAGTTAAAGCATTTCGAATCTGTCACTAGAAATCCGAAAGTTTATCCGCGTGAGCGCGAGATGATCGAGCAACTATGGGGCCACAAATTCAAAGTGGAGCCATTTTTCAGAATGGCAGTCACGACTCCTGAAATGCGAGCCATTCGTGGCAATACCCTCGTCAGATATGTTAATTACGCGAGAGCAACATTTCGGCGCCAAGGAGTTTTGGGACTATGGGGTCTTTTGCTTAATGTCGGTCGTAAAACCTTTAGCCCTAAAGCAAAAACATAGGCAATTAGATACTTTCCTTCACTAACGCATGCATTTGTGGCGATGATACAAATCTTTCCCAATTATCAATTCCGAGATATAGGTCCCTATTTCGAAAGAGATCCTTTTTTAAGAATGGGCAACCAAGCTCTAGAAGATGTGGCCACATGTAATGAGTTGGGTTCACAGTTTTTCCAGAAAGAATTTCTCGAGACCCGATAAACCATCCCCACTCTTTTCGAAAATCAAGAAGTAACGAACTGGCTGAACTTGAAAAATAAAAATCAGATAGTTCATCAAAATCCCACAATGCCCCAGATGAGAGCCCAAAACTTTCAATATTTTGAGCAAATGGTATCTCTAAACGATTTACAGTAACTTTCTTGTCGTCATTAAGATGCAAGTGTTCAAACCAGTCCCAGAAATCAGTGGTATCAACCACAGATTTTTTTAAGTGCAGAAAGTAGCTTTGAAGATGCAACTGATGCTCTCGAGAATTCGTAATCGCAGTGACATCAAAATTGGATGCCCGCACTTTTTCCATCAGCGGTGATAGGGAATGTTGCAATTTATAGATTGAGTTATTTATCAGAAGGATCTCAGCGATTGACGGGGCAAGCGGTCTTAGAAAATTCAATCCCGCTTTGTAAGCTCCAAAGTCGTAGCCCAAATTCGACCGAAAACTAAAATGCACATTTTTTTGGAATTGGAAATCTAAATTTTTGCACTTGTTTCTTAATTTGTTTAAGTTACAAACAACAAGCACTTGATCGAATTCGAGGGCGAGAGTGTTGATTAAGTTTGCGTCATGATTGGAAATGGCATCATTCTTTGACCAATGCACGAAGATTGCAACCCTTGAATTGTCAACAATCTCAAATTCTTTAACGTCTAGAGCGTTAAGTTTAGTTGCTTTCATGTTCGACTATATCGATTAAGTATTTGCCGTAGCCACTTTTAGCAAGCGGAGAAGCCAGTTTGATTAATTCAGCTGTGGTAATAAAGTTTTGCCGCCAGGCAATTTCTTCGATGCATCCAATTTTAAGGCCTTGACGTTTTTCAACAACTTGGACAAATTCACCGGCGGCCATCAAGGAATCGACAGTACCTGTGTCTAACCAAGCGGTCCCTCTATCAAGAACTGTGACTGATAGTTTTCCTTCTTTAAGATAAAAATCATTAATTGAACTTATTTCTAACTCTCCGCGGGAACTCGGAACGATAGATTTCGCAATTGCGACAACCGAGTTGTCGTAAAAGTAAAGCCCTGGAACGGCAAAACTACTTTTGGGAGTAACTGGCTTCTCTTCAATAGAAATTGCCTGATTATTGGAATCAAATTCAACAACGCCATACTCTTCCGGATTACTTACGTGGTAAGCGAAAATGTGTCCACCAATGACATCAGAATTCTTTTGAAGTGCAGTGCCAAGTCCTGTTCCATAGAAAATGTTGTCACCAAGAACAAGGCACACTTTTTCGTCACCGATGAATTTTTCACCAATTAAAAAAGCCTGGGCTAATCCGTCTGGACTTGGTTGGATCTCATAATTAATTTGGATTCCAATTCGAGAGCCATCACCCAGCAGACGCTTAAACCCTGGCATGTCATCAGGAGTGGAAATGATCAAGACTTCTTTAATTCCCGACATCAACAATATTGATAATGGGTAGTAGATCATTGGTTTGTCATAAACCGGCAGAAGTTGCTTACTGACGCCTTGGGTTATCGGGTGGAGCCTAGTTCCAGACCCACCAGCCAAAATGATTCCGCGCACAAATGAAAGCCTACTGGATGCTCAGATAGACTTTGATTACAAGGAAAGGTCGTAAATTGAAGATTCTTGTCACTGGTGGCGCTGGTTTTATTGGTTCTAACTATGTGCGCCAAGTATTAAACGGTGCGTACCCAGGTTCTGCTAAATACGAAGTGACCGTCCTTGACTCGCTCACGTATGCCGGCAATCCGGCGAACCTAGATCCGATTCGCGAGAACCAAAAATTTGAGTTCGTACACGGTGACATCCTAGATACCGATCTGGTTAATGACCTGGTTGCCTCAGTTGACGCCGTTGTTCACTTTGCTGCTGAATCTCACGTAGATCGTTCAATAAGTGGATCCCGAGAATTCATCATGACCAATGTTGTGGGCACCCACACTTTGCTTGAAGCTGCGCGAATTTCTAACTTAGGAAAGTTCGTTCACATTTCAACCGATGAAGTTTATGGATCTATTTCAGAAGGTTCATGGGATGAACAGTGCCCGCTATTGCCTAATTCTCCCTACTCAGCATCAAAGGCAAGCAGTGATTTACTGGTGCGCTCATATGGCCGCACCCACAAAATGAATGTTGTTACCACGCGGTGTTCAAATAACTACGGCCCTTATCAATATCCAGAAAAAGTTATTCCGCTTTTTGTTTCTAACTTGATTGATGGGCTCAATGTTCCGCTTTATGGCGAAGGAAACAATATTCGCGATTGGTTACACGTTGATGACCATTGCGATGGCATTCATAGAGTGCTGGAAGGTGGACGCTCTGGTGAAATTTACAATATCGGAGGCGGAACGGAATTAACCAACAAAGAACTAACTGGATTATTGCTCGAAGCATGTGGCGCAAATTGGGATCGCGTTGATCGAGTCGAAGACAGAAAAGGACATGACCTTCGCTACAGCGTTGACATAACCAAGATCTCCAGTGAACTCGGTTACACACCACAAGTCGATTTCAAGCAAGGACTTGATGCAACTGTTCAGTGGTATCGAGATAATCGCACTTGGTGGGAACCTCTAAAGAACGCGAAGTAATGACAACTGGTAACTGGGCAATACTTGGGGCGGCAGGAATGCTGGGCCAGGAGTTTATGACCAATATCTCTGATCGCTCAATTTCAGGTTTTGATCGCGCTGAATTAGACATCACGAAAATCGATTCTGTTCGAGAAGTAATTCAAGGTTTTGACGTTGTTGTTAACTGCGCAGCTTGGACTGCAGTTGATGATGCCGAAGAAAATGAAGAAGCTGCCTTAGCAATCAACGGAACTGGGCCATCCAATGTTGCCAGAGTCTGCGCCGAGCTCGGATCCTGGCTGGTTCAAATCTCAACGGATTACGTTTTTTCAGGTAATGCCAGTTCGCCGTATTCTGAAGATGCACCTGTTGGACCAAAGTCTGCGTACGGTCGAACCAAACTTGCTGGCGAGATTGCAGTTAAAGAATTCTTGCCAAATGATCACTACCTAGTGCGCACTGCTTGGCTCTATGGTCAGTACGGTCCAAATTTTATCAAGACTATGGTTGCTCTTGAGAAAACTAAAGAAACACTTTCCGTAGTCGATGATCAGGTGGGCCAACCCACTTGGACATTGGATCTGGTAAATCAAATTGTTAAATTAGTAGACAGTAAAGCTCCCGCTGGAACTTTCCACGGCACATCAACCGGGCAAACCAGTTGGTTTGGTTTAACGCAAAAAATATTTGAGCTAATTGGCGCCGATCCAAATCGAGTGTTGCCAACTACTACGGATAAATTGCCACGACCTGCGCCGCGACCTGCCTATTCAGTTTTGGGTCATGACAATTGGCGTTCGACTGGACTTGAGCCAATTCGATTGTGGGACGATGCGCTACAGGCAGCATTTGCTAAGGGTTCATTTAATGCTTCCTGATTGGGTTTTTCGAATTGGCTGGGGATTTCCGATTGCTCGGGATTACCTGCAGGTTCGTATGGAGGCAGCCCAGTTAGCCACATCCATTCCTAAGGCTAAAAATGCTCGTCAAGTGCTAAATTCAGCCGTTGCTAATAAGAGAGCGCCTGCGGACGCTAACCGCCTGCGTTGGGCTATCAAAACATCGGTTCCAGCTGGCCCCGATGGCGATAGCTGGGGAGATCTTTACTTCGCGCAAGAAATAGTTGATGCTCTGATCCGCAAGGGTCACTGGGCCAGGGTTGATAGGCGCAGCGAGGTAATCAATTCGAATTCAATCCAGGACGATGTAGTTCTCGTGCTGCGCGGTATTGAGCGAATCCGACCACAATATGGCGCGATCAATTTACTATGGATAATTTCGCATCCAAGTCGCATTTCAAAAAATGAAATTGCGTTATTTGATCGAGTTTTTGCTGCAAGCAACAAATGGTCGGCAAAATATTCCAAGCAGACTGGCATAGAGATATTGCCATTATTGCAGGCAACTAATCCAGAAAAGTTTAATCCAGATGTTGCTAAGCCTGATTCTGGTGATGCTGTTCTTTTCATCGGCAACACTCGTCATAAATTTCGAAGGATTATTAAGGATTCTCTTTCAGCGGGAATTAAGCCAACGATTTACGGTCAAGGCTGGAATGAGTTTGTCGAAGCTGGTTTAATAGCAGGAACTTTTGTCCCAAATTCAAAAATCGCTGGCAAGTATCGGTCAGCCGGTGTGGTGCTAAATGATCATTGGGCTGATATGGCTAAGTTTGGTTTTCATTCGAATCGACTTTTTGATGCAACTTCAGCCGGTGCTCGCGTGATCAGTGACGAAGTTGATGGACTTGCTGAGATTTTTGGTGGGGCAGTCCAGACTTACAAAACTCTGGAGCAACTAACTGATTTAACTTCACCCGCAGGTCAAGCGAGGTTCGGCACGCCACAAGAAATCACTGATCGGGCGCGCCAACTTGGCTCTGAAAACTCATTTGACGAACGCGTAGGTCACTTGATTGCAGCTGCCCAACAGGCTCTGAAAAGCAACTTGGGTAAGTAGTTCCGGCAGAAATTCCTGATTTACCAAGTCTCTGACAGACTTAGTTGGTGGGAACATTTGCATCTGAGTTTAGAAAAATCCAAACCCTAGTGTTTGATCGATTCACTCGTGCTTCAGCCAATCCAGATGAACCGCGCTTGCTGGCGCAAGCCTCTTGCCAAATCCCAAAAGAGCGACGTGTGGTTATTGTTGATTCTGATTTTGCCTATGGAAATGCGCGCGCTCTGGCATTAGAGCTAGCTAAAGAGTTGACTGAGAATGAACTACTTTTCATTCCTTACGATGAAACTGGGCTGATTTGGGCAAAAAGTCACGGATTGAATGCAGAATTATTTTCAACGAAATCTGGACCCGGTTCAGCAGAACTTTGGAATTCAATTCTGCGCGCCAAGGTAAGCGTGTATGACAGCCACAACTGGTGGCGATCAAGAGATCAATTGATTCAGCGATCCTTGCTTGCAGGTTCATTCAAGATACAACTTTGGCACGGAGCAACTGGTCCCGTCGGAAAAGTCTTTGGTCTTGAGCGCTTGCATACCGCTCCCACGTTTTGGCACTTTAGCGCAGTTGCCACAAGCAGCGTAGGGTTTGATGTTTTAGTCAATGAACCATCCCAAGCGCAGTACCGTAGAACTCGCAGCATGATTGCCGAAAAGTCAGTTCATGATGTCGAATATCGCCTTGTCGAAGCTTTAGGCGGCAAAAGCTGGACACCCAGCGAATCAAAAAGGATTTTGATTGCGCCAACTTACTCCGAATCAATAGCAGGCGAAGACGCCCTTGTTAGGTGGATTTCTGAAGTGGCTTCGATTGCCAAGAGCAAAGCTTGGGAAGTGGACATTGCACTTCATCCAGGAGCAAAACCAAGAGTTGCAAGCGCAGTGAAGCGAAGAACTGGAATAAGTCCGCGACTGGTTGCCACTGCCACCAGTGAGTTACGAAATTATCGAGCAGTGGTTACAGACTTCAGTGGCATCGCACATGATTCGCTAATGTGCGGCATTCCAACCGTTTCAGTTCTTATTGATTTCAATGATTACCAGGCGCTGTGCCCAGCCATCGTAGATGATGAGCAGATGGCAATTTCCTATGTCGTTACTAGTTCTGGCGAACTGGAAAAGAAACTAGTTGAAGCCGTAGATGATGACCCACTTGTGGCGGCGCGCAGTGCTTATGTACAGTCTGTGATTTCACAACTGGGTGACAAACCAGGATCAAACACTAAAGCCGCAGTATTAAGCGCCCTTAATTCTTAAAAAGCCTTTGGAAGCCTCAAGGTTGACTTAAGGCGAATCATATTTGATCGGTAAATTCCAGAAAGTTTTTTAAGTCTTGACTCGTTTTGCAGCACATCGCGGCGAGCTCTTAACAGAGAATTTAGTTGTTCTTTATTCGCTGTTCCAATTAATCCAACTATGCCCCGCCAACGAATTGAAGTCTTTGGAAGCATCTCGGGAACAAGTCTGGCCTTACTAAATTCATTCATCCAAGAGATTGTTTCGTTCCATTGTGTGGGTTTAAGTAATGCCAAGCGTTTCCAGAACAGTTCTCGAGCAATCTCAATTTCCCAATGTCTAATCATTAAGAAGTTACGATCCTCTAGTCTGGGCACTCCTTGATCCAAAATGGAAACCATAGTTTTCAGGAAATCAAAACAATCACTGGGTTGATAATCCCGCAAGGTCAGGTTGGTTCCAGTCGGTGAGTATCTGACACCAACAGTAGGCGGATCAGCGAGAATCGAAATTTTGTTCGCCGCTAAATAAACTTTCAACGAAAATGGTTGATCCTCATCTCGTCTTAGTTTCGAATCAAACCTGATTCTCTCATCGTTAAGCAATGATCTACGGATTAACTTCATTGGGTTTAAAGCCCAGTAAATCCGGGAATCAGTTAGTTCTACCTTTGATTTGTTCCCAGAAAACATTCCCCGAGGAACGCCTCTGCCGTCCAAACTTTTTAATCTTGGTAGCACCACGTCAGAATCATTCGCCACTGCAAAAGCAATTGCCGAGTTAAGGCCCCCAGGAAGAAGAACATCATCTGCATCTAGAAAGAATATAAAATCTTTGTTGGCTATTTCAATTCCATGATTTCTTGGCCCAGCCGGACTGCCACTGTGGGCCAATTCAACAATCTCGAGTGGAAGCCTGGATAACCAGTCATTCAAAATTTTTAACGAACCATCATTAGAACCGTCATCAACGGCAATAATTTGCCAATCTATGTTGGGATTATGTTGTATCTCATGTTCGATCGATGAGAGTGTTTGTGCAATGGTATCCGCTGCATTGAAATAAGCGATGATGATAGAAACCGAAGCTGACACATTCCAAGCATATCTGGTATTTGCGCCCGCTAGGGTTTAGTTATGAGCGTTGAAAAATTGGACATTCCTGGAGCCTGGGTTTTTACCCCACGACAATTTGCAGACGATCGAGGAGTCTTTTTTGAATGGTTCCAAGACTCAACCTTTAGAGAATATGCCGGAGATGATTTCAAGTTGGCTCAAGCTAATTGTTCAGTTTCGCAAAAGGGAACACTACGAGGTATCCACTTCGCGGATAATCCTCCGGGACAAAGAAAGTATGTGACCTGTTTAGCCGGCTCCGTACTTGATGTCTTAGTTGACCTTCGAAGAGGTTCTCCAACATTTGGTAAATGGCGATCTGTGCAACTAGACGTCCAAGATCGAAAAGTAGTTTCTATTCCAAATGGCGTAGGTCATGCGTTCATGGCACTCGAAGACAACACCACGATTGTTTACCTTTGTGACCAGCGATATAACCCAACTGGTGAGCACGAAATTCACCCACTTGATCCAGAAATTGCAATTGCTTGGCCCGAAGGAATTCTGCCGTTGATTTCAGCCAAAGATGCCGCCGCACCATTATTTTCAGAAGTGAAAGATTCATTGCAGATCGAATAGCTGCATAAATTCACTTTGCATACATGTTCGTATTCCCTGATTTTTAGTTAGCGGAGATTCCCTGCAGCCAAAGCTTCAACGAACCATTCGTAAGTACTTCTTAAACCTTGGTCCAACGTTATTTCACTCGTCCAGCCCAGATTGTTAATTCGAGTGACGTCAAGAAGTTTCTGAGGAGTACCGTCTGGCTTTGAAGTATCCCAATTAATTTGACCATGATAATTGGTGACCTGAGCAATTAGGTTAGCTAGTTCACGTATTTCAAGATCAACGCCAGTGCCGACATTTATGGCAGTGCCGTCGTCATAACCTTGGAGCAAAAATAAGACGGCCTTTGCTAAATCATCAACATGTAAAAATTCTCGACGAGGAGTGCCAGATCCCCAGAGTGTTACCGATTGCGCGCCTGACAAACTGGCTTCGTGAAATTTACGTAGTAGCGCAGGCAAGACGTGACTGGTTTGAGGATCGAAGTTGTCACCTGGACCATACAGATTTGTCGGCATCGCTGAAGTCCATTTTCTACCGTATTCTTTGCGATAGGCCTGAACAAGTTTTACGCCAGCAATCTTGGCAATTGCATAAGCCTCATTTGTTTCCTCAAGGGGACCGGTTAGCAGTGAATTCTCGTTGATTGGCTGCGGCGCAAACTTTGGATAGATGCAAGAGGATCCAAGAAATACCAGATTTTCAACATTGAAGCTATGCGCCGCGTCCATCAAGTTTGTCTGGACTTGAACATTTTCGCTCAAGAACTCAACTGGAAAATTGCTATTGGCTACGATCCCACCAACTTTGGCTGCTGCGATGATTACACCATCAGGCTTATGCTCACCCATAAAGTCAAACACTGCCGAGCGATCGCATAAATCTAATTGATCCCTAGTTGCACCAATCCAGGTGTTTTGTCCAGCAGTCTCGATTTGGCGGACGATGGCAGATCCAACAAGTCCCTTATGTCCTGCCACAAAAATTTTTAGTTGCTTCTCATGCATTGAGGACTGGCTCATCTTTTTGATCTAGTCCACTACTTCTTCTCCAGTTAACAACATTGCCAAGCAATAGTGTTAAAATGATTATTAGTGGCTCCCACACCAATGACAATTTTTCTACCGCTTTTGAGTGGTTACGTCGCCTGATTTTACTAGCCTCACGTACAGCAACTCGCCGTTGTGCAACTGATATAGATGTTGGATGCCATCTAAATGACGCAACTTTTCGATTCACAAACTCAATTCCCCCCATTTTCCTTAACCGCAGAAACAAATCCAAATCAAATGCCGTGCGATATTCTGGATTTAGGCAACCAATGTCGTTGAATGTACTTCTGCGAAACAGCGACCCAGGTTGGGGCACTAGATTAGGCCCCCAGGAAAGAATCCTAACTCCTAACGCGCCAGCCCTATTTGTTAGAATTTTTTCACCTTTTGGACCGATATAGTCACAAATTCCAACCACAGCTACGACCTTTGGGTTCGACGTCATTATTTCTCGAGCGTTGGATAAAGAATTTTTCTCTACCAGATCATCGTCTCCCAGCCAGCTAATGAATTTGATGTGATCAGGAAGAGACACGAATGCCTTATTAAGGGCATTCGCTAACCCATCGCCTACATCATCGATACGCAAATCGAATAGATTTTCATTTGCCAATTCCTCGAGATTGATCTCACTGGGAGCGACAATACATAACAAAGCTGCCCCAGATTCTCGAAGCGAAGTTAGCGACTGATGCAGATAGTCAGTTCGTAATCCCAGAGTCGGAACAACTATCGCGACATCTGGCGATGTATTGGTACTGATCGCAACCAACGTGCTTGTGCTGGCAATTCGAATAGTGGATTCAATGCCACCCAAGGTAGTCTCCTGATTAAAATAATCATTTACAAATTTCTTTCCTAGTTCCGCTGCACCAGACTTTTCTAAAGTATTTTGTTGTTTTACTTTCATAAAAGTTTCGACAATTTTTTCTGGAGAATCGACCCAATAGATTCCAGCGTCGTTTCCGAGTGATCCAAATAATCCGGATAAGCGCGTTGAGACGGTTGGAATTCCGGTAGCCAAGTATTGCAAAACTTTGTGGGGTAGCGCCAAATTGGTAACTAATGTTGGCTCGAAAGGGTTAATCAACACATCAGATACCGACAGGTAGTCAGGAAGCTCCCCATAACTAATAACACCTGTAAAAATCACTTTGTTTTCTAGTTTAAGTTCTTTAACCTTTTTCCTTAACTCAGTTTCAATACCTCCACCACCAATTATCAAAAGCCTGTCGTTAGGCCCTGCTAATAACGCAAAATCTGAAACAACTTGCAGAAGTCCCGAAAATGTAAAAAGACTACCCATGTAAGTAGCTACAAATGAGTCTTGTTCAATTGCCATATTCATTCTCATTTGGCGGCGATTCTGCTGGGCAAAGTGAGCAAGGTCAAGCGGGGGAAAATTGACGATGGGCGCATCCAGCCGCCCACCAAGATTTGTAACGTAGTCTCCCAGAACTAAGTTATTTGCAGAAATAATTGTGGCTCTTCGATAAACATCTCTTTCGGCCAATTTAACTAATTTAGAGGTAAGTCCCTTACGAATAAGGTGCGAAACATCAAGGGCTCGAAAGACAACTGGAATCCCTACTTTTTTTGCTATCCGAACTGTTTGCCAACCAGATGTTGGTACTGCATAAAGCACTACAACATCAAACCCACCCTTTCGAATTAGTTTGCGAAGCTGGGGGATAACCGTGATCGGGGCCAATATGCGATCGATAAATCCACCACCGATGGTTGGGGGGGTGATTAAGTTAATTTTTGCCTCTGGATACGCCCGACCAGATATCAGGTTCCTTCTAGTGCGAAGTGATGCGTTCCTGACTCCAGTATCTTCTGGAAACTCCAAAAAATGCACTTCATGTCCAGCAATAGCTAGCAATTCGGGGAATTCGTGCATTTCAAAAATGACCTTGGAGCGATAATTCACCTCATGTATAAAGAGAATCTTCAACGCAATTCCCCCACCGACCGGATGGAAAATGAGTGGAGAAACATTTTTACTTCCTTCCCACTTCGGTCTAAACCATTGTTTCCATAGTAGGCTAACGAAACACCTTAGATGATTGTTAGGTTAGTTAATTGAGCCTACTTGTAGTAATTCCTGCATTTAATGAAGCGAATTCCATCGGGAACGTTATCCGTGACATTCGAATCCACATTCCTAACGCTTCGATCTTGGTTGTCGATGATGGGTCTAAAGATAAAACGGCAGAAGTCGCAAAGTCTGCAAACGTTAGTGTTGTTTCTCTCCCATTCAATGTTGGAGTTGGTGGGGCATTGCGCATTGGATTCTTGTATGCATTTAGAAATTCATTTACCCAGGTCTTACAAATCGACGCAGACGGGCAACACCGGGCTGAACAAGCAAAGCTACTTCTAGAATCTGCTCACGGATATGACATTGTCATTGGAAGTAGATTTGCCGAGTCAACGCATAAATACGAAGCTAGTTCCTTGCGACGATTAGCAATCAGATTGCTTTCATTTGTGATTTCAAAAATTTGTAAAACAAAGTTAACTGATGTTACGTCAGGATTTAGATTATCTTCCAGTTCGGCAATTGAATTGTTTATGCATGAGTACCCAGTTGAATATCTAGGAGACACTGTCGAGTCACTTGTGATCGCTCACAAATCAGGTCTTTCGATTAAAGAAGTCCCAGTTCAAATGTCGCAGCGCGAATTCGGTTCGCCAAGTCAAAATTTTCTAAAATCGAGCTGGTATCTTTTGCGCGCCACTCTCGTAGTTATTTTATCCCTGATACATAGAAAGTAAAAGAGGAAGGAAAAGCAATGCTTAAAATTACTATGGGTATAACAATATTTATAACTTTAATATTTATTTTTGAGCTACTTAGACGCAAAGCCTTGCGAGAAAAATATGCATTTGTTTGGATAGTGACTGCGCTCATACTTATAGCTGGAGCCCTATTTCCTGACTTTGCCATAAGAATAAGTACGTTTTTGGGGTTCGCCACTATTGCAAGTTTCCTCATGGTGTTTTTTGGAATCATTATGCTATTTATCACCATGCAACTAAGTTTGGAATTGGGAAAAGTAGAAGATCAGAATCAAAGACTCGCCGAGGAATTAGCATTACTCAAACTAAATTCTGCTGAATAAAACTGCAGCAGCAAGCCCAAGTTTGGTTTCGCTGGCTATTAAAGCAATGAAGTTCTCTGCGTTATAGTAGGGAGATGTCAACGGTTTCTATCTTGGGAAGTACGGGAATGCTGGGACATTCCGTTGTGCGAGGGTTTGCTGGGTTTGCCGGGACATTGACTGGGTCAGCAAAACTTGTTGAAAGTAATCCACTACTTCACCAAAGTTTTTTTCTAGATGCAACCGTGCGCGAGTTACCCGAAGCACTTCATAAATTAGGGCCGACGGATTATGTCATTAACTGTATCGGGGTTATAAAGCCGTATATTTCAGAAGATTCTGCAGCTAGTCGCGAACGGGCGCTACTAATTAATAGTGTGTTTCCTTACGCATTGGACGCCTTAGCCAGTGAATTAGGATTCAAGATCATTCAAATTGCAACTGACTGTGTTTTTTCTGGGGAAAAGGGAAATTATTTAGAAACTGATGTGCATGATGCGATTGACACTTATGGAAAAACTAAGAGTCTAGGTGAAGTTCCGTCCACAAATATGATGAATGTCAGAGTGTCAATTATTGGCCCAGAAGCTGGTCGAAGTACTTCACTTTTCGAATGGGTGCGAAACCAGCCAGCTAATTCGCAGATTAATGGATACTCAGATCACTTGT
>Ga0209390_10005792_pt1 | contig 17121 bp, 11 predicted proteins | sample BON01_FD_187212 | JGI IMG/M metagenome (GOLD analysis project Ga0209390, IMG submission 187212) | Freshwater microbial communities from Lake Bonney liftoff mats and glacier meltwater in Antarctica - BON-01 (SPAdes) (version 2) | ecosystem: Environmental > Aquatic > Freshwater > Ice > Glacier...
AAAAGGCAATATCGTGTAAAGGCCAGGGGGGGGGGGGGCACGGGGTAGAGGGCCAGACCCGGACGAGCTTGGGTTCAAACCGAGGGGTTTCGTCTGCAATGGCCGCACCTGTTTGAGGAGTAGTATACGTATAACTATGCAGTTAGTGGTTGCAGAGCGGGACTCGTGCCGAGCCTCTCTGTAAACTGAATCAGAAACCACTACACTCCGGCCTGGGCAGCAGGACAAGAGCGCCGCGCGGTGAAGACAGTGGGGCACAGAACGAGAAGAGGTGCAGGCGGGCAAGAGACGAGGCAGCAGGCCAAGTGGGCAAGCAAGAATCAACGAAGGGGCAGGACTAGCAGTGCGAAGCATGCAGCTGGAGAACGCGCGCGGCACTGAATGACCTTGTTGAAACTTTGTTGAAACTGTGTGCCGTGCCGTGTTGTGTATGCGGTTTACGGTTTACATGTCGAGGTGGGGATAATGCAGAGCTTGGTGTGCACAGTCTAAAAGTGTGCGCCTGGTGCCGGCGTAGCAGCGGTGACGAACGCGGGGGAAGCAGCGCTCCATACCTAGGAGAGGAGAGAGAGCGGAGAGCGTACCATCGACATCCCGGGGTGAGAGAGAGGGCACTTTGTGAAGTGTGTGTGGGTTGCGGAGCGCGCGTGTTAGTCGCGGCGGAGTTCCAGAACGACTGTGTGTGGGTGCGCATAGTCGCTAGTGCAGTTTAAGCTAGAGAAGAGAGGGCAGCGAGCAGGAATCTGTACCTGTTTGGGGAGGACGCCGCCGCTCGCAGTGTGGCTACGCACTCGGCGAGGACTTCTTCCGAAAGCGGTTCGACGCATCCAAAGTCCCTCACAAAACACGCGTTCGCGCGGGCGAACTCGGCCGGCACAAACTCGTTTTTCACGCCGAGGGCGCGCAGCAGCGTGTCGTACTGACAGAGCGACGGCGGCACCAGCGCGAGATACCGGCAGAGTCCCTCCTCTGCAGTAGCGCCCTCGCCAAAGGCCACTTGCGCGGGAGCGAGAAAGCCCTTCGCCTCGCCCGTCCACACGCTCTTTCTCGCCTCGAGCACTGTCTTGACTCCGGAGAATTGGTCCGGCGAGTCGATGAGCAGTTGCAGCTGTACACGAAAAGGAATAAGTGGATTAGTAGTTAGAGGCGAGGCGAGGCGGCGAGCTCGTCGTTCTCTTCGCCTATAGCACTGTCTAGACTCCTCATAATACGTCGGGCGAGTCTATGAGCAGTTGCAACTATATAAAAGGGACGTACATGTTGATGTCCAGGCCCCCAATCTGAATGTAAATTGCCACATTGTCTCGTGGGGGTATCCAATATTCCACACGTGGCCAATCCTATTCTACCACTGACATTGCCCCAGGAGTGCCGCTACCGTTCCAGCGCCTCCACCGTGGGTGGCTGTAGCTAGAGGCGATGCGAGGTGGCGAGTGAGTTCACTTTGCCTAGAGCGCCGTCTTGACTACCGAGAGGACGCCAGGGGCGAGTCGTGAGCAGCTGCAGCTGCAAACGAAATGGGACAGTGGTTGGGGTACGTAATTAGGAACAAGGCGAGGGAACGAGTTCGTAGTTTCGATAGATAGACAGATATGGACAGGTAGGTAGGTAGGTAGGTATTTGATCGATCGATCGATTCGATCGATCGATCGAGAGACAGACAGATAGACGGACCGATAGACGGACGGATCGATCGATCGACTAATAGATAGATAGATGTATGTTTGTTTGTATGTATGTATGTATGGATGGATAGATGGATGGATGAATATAGATCGATAGATAGGAAAATAGATAGATCGATAGCTAGATATATCGATAGATAGATAGATAGAAGGATAGGCCGACAGACAGACAGACAGCCAGACAGATAGAAGATAGATGGGTAGACAGATAGATAGATAGGTAGACAGACAGATGGATGGATGGATGGATAGACAGACAGATAGATAGGTATAGATAGACAGCCGGCCGCCTACCTGGTCATAGATCGGGCAGACGCAATCGTCCAGCAGCTGGGTCTCGCGCGGCCCGAGCTCAGCCACGTATCCAGCGCCGAGCTCCGCGAGCTGCGCGCAGAGCAGACTGGCGCGCGGCGGTCGGTCCCACCCAAAGAGCTGTTGCAAGAAGGGCGAAACTACGTCGCTGTCCAGAAGGTGCGCGCAGTGCGAGACGAGCCACGCGTCGGAGACGGGACGCACCGAATCCGGAGACGCGACGCTGCTGTTCGCAGCCGACTCGCGCCACGGCAGGCGCGGGTGCGGAGGCGCAGTGAGCACCGGCAGCCAGCGCACGTGCAGCAGCACCTCGTACGGCCGTGAGCGCCCCGGAGCCGTGACTGGTGCGTTTCGGAGCCGGAGATTCACCGGCCGTAGCGCGAGCGTCTCCACAGGGTCTGAGGCGTCCATGTGGACGGTGTAGCGCGACTCACCGTACGCATCGACCACCAGCCCCACCTGCCCGTTCAAATCGGCCCGCGACGACAGCCCCACCACCACCACCCGCTGGCCAAGGTATGGGTCCGCCGCTGGTGAGGCGTCGTCTTCCCCAGCAGAATCGTCGCGAAGAGAGGAGGCGTGCATATCCATGTACCGCAGCAGTGCCCTCGCTCGGTGGGCGGCCGCGTCGCCGTCGGTCGCCGAGAGCTCCTCAATAGAGCGCGCGCTCTGCAGCACGGCGCTCCGCGTCACTTCGCTACGCAGCCCGAGCCGCTCCAGCGTGCTGAGCACCTCGGCCGAGCCAAATGGGCCGCTCGGAAACGCGCCGCTCATCCCCAGCAGCTCTGCAGCTTGCTGCACGCGAGGGTGGAACAGCTCGCTTGGACGCTTCAACAGCGTACCATCGGCTGTGGGAACGAAGCGCGCCTCACGCAGCGTGTCGAGCAGCGACGGGTCGGCCTCGGCTAGCGAGTGGAGGTCGCGTAGCACAGCCACCATCGCCCGGTCGCGCTCGGAGGCAGGCAGCTGGTCTAGCCGGCCAAGGACGCTGGATCGCAAGAAGGAACTCTGGCTAGGCTGCGCAATGCCCAGGCACCGAAGGAGACCCAACTCGCTCTCGGACGCATGACGCACGAAGCAGCCGTCCAAGAGAAGACCCGCGGAAGCGCCCGCAGGCGCAAGGCGGTGGGTGCCGGTCTCGAGACTAACGCAGTCGCTGCCGTCACTGACACCGGAAGCAGAGGCCGAGTGCAGCTCAAAGATGGGCAGCGAGCGAAGGAACGGCAGTAGCGCCCCGTCGGCTCGCAGCTCCGTCTCCTCCGCCTGCCAGCGCCCAGCCAGCAGCGCCCGCAGCGCCTGCCGGTCAGCAAGCGACGAAGCGGCGAACATAGAAGCCACCGACGAGCCAGAGCCCTTCGCGGTCGCTTGCAGCGCCCGCAGCACGTTGCGGGCCGATGGCGCCGGCGAGTGCGCGCGCAGGCCCACGTGAGCCATGCTGACCGCTGGATGCACGCAGAGGCAGCCCACGCGCTCGAGCGCGCCAGCAGCCGCGTCGCCCAAGGAACTCAGATCGAGCATCCGCGACGCCGAGGGCGATGCCGGCAGGCTGTAGGCCTGGCCCGTCCGCGTCGGGAGCAGCGGCCAGCCGTCCAGCTCAGAGAGGTCCACCTGTGCCTGCTCGCGCCCCAGCAACGCCCAAAGCTCCAACAGCCACTCCACACTCGGAGGCCCCGCCGCCGAGTCTCCAGTAGTCGGTGTCAGGCTCACGAGCTCGCGACCTCGCCAGGCTGGCGGCAGCAGCAGCGGCAGCATCGCAACCAGCTGGGCCGCCGAGAAGAGCCGCGCGTTGGTCTGGCCCGATACCGCGATGAGCCGGAGCTCCTCGACCACCATGCCGTCCTCCGCGTGCGCATCGACCACGCGCGACGAGAAGGGCGCGAGCAGAGGCGCGTCCTCTGCTGCAGTGCTGAGCAGCAGCGGCGAGCCAGACGGAGCCTCGAGCCGCGCCCAGCCACCAGATTGCAGGGGCAGCAGACGCAGACCGCGCAGTTGGCTCACGTTTTCGTTACGCAGCCCAATCGCGCAGTGGCGAAGCAGCTGCAGCGCCTCTCGCCGCGATGCCTGGCCCTCGGTCGGGCTCTGGCGAGGGAGCCGCGTGTCCTGAGCCAGCCACGCGCGCACGGCCGGGGGAGTCGCGAGCGACAGCGACGCGCCAGCCGCCGCGGCCGCCTCGGACAGCAGCTGGAGAACGCCAGAGGGAACGGTGGCGAGGGGCATGCCGCGCCGAAGCAGCAGCGCGCGCGCCTCGCTGGGTAGGCTCGGCCCGGTCCCGTCCGCGTCTATGAAGAAGGCGGTGCGCGCGGCAACCCACGCGCCACCCTCCATGTCTGAATGGATCAAAGGCTGGTCCAGAAGTAGAGCGTAGAGCGCGCTCACCAGGTCACCCCATGGATAGGGTGGCTTTGTCTGAGGCCAGAGCGCGTAGTAGGCAGGCAGGGGCAGGATGCTGCGCGTGCAAAGCAGGAGCTGGCCGTAGCATGGCGCGAGCACCTCTCGCAGCAGCGCCGCGTTCCACTGCGAGCGGAGTTGGCCCACGCCCACCATGTCTTTGCCATGCCAGATGTCGCGCCGGTTGGCCGAGAGCTCGAAGTAGCCATTCGCGTGGAGGGGCAGGCCGACCTCAGCGGGAAGGGGCAGGAAGCAGAAGGCCCGCCCGTTGATGGGCAGAGGCGGCGTGTCGGTGGCGCTGAGGGCAGTCGCCTCCGCGTCACTGCTCAGCCCACCACTCCCCAAGCCACGCTTCCTCAGCCGTGTGGCCATCCCGCCCCACGGCATGAGCTTGAGCCTCCGTCCCTCTGGCGTGAGGCACATCTCGCAGATTCCCTTCGCCCCGCGGCCCAGCGAGCTGCACACGAGCCACTCCTCTTCCCTGCCCTCGACCGCCTCGCCACCGCGCGCCGCCGGGCCGGGCACCACGCGCACGCCGAGCCGCAGCGCCTCGCTCGGTAGCTGGCGCACGTCCGCGTGCCTCAGCCGATCGAAGAAGGCGTCGGCTGAGACGCGCGCCTCGGCTGTTGCAGACCCAGCTCCGGCCGCTCCTCCCGAGATGTAGCCTGCAATGGCACCCTCGTGCTTGGTCCCGGGCAGTGTGGCGCGCGTGGCGGTGAAGAGCACCTCGGGCTCCTCGCCCGCCGCACGGCGCACCGACACCTTGATACTCCGCACGTTCTTGAGGAAAAGTAACAGTTCGCTCACCTCGCCCTGCAGCGAGCCGAAGAGCGTCCGCACCGCGTCCGGCGTGTAGGCGTCTTTGCGCACCTCGGAGCGCGCGGCGGTGCGTTCTGTCCGCAGCGGGAAGCGGAATAGCGTCCCGTCGAAAGGCGTGGCCATGTCGCAGCCGCAGAGAAGGTAGGGCTCGAACTGGTCGGGGAACTGCTCCAAGAAGGCTTGCCCAGCAAACTTGATCTTGAGCCCCGGGTTCTGAGGCGTTGCGCCAGGCAGAAAGGCAGCCGATGGGTCGAGGAAGATGATGTGCGAGCCGCTGACGAAGCTCGGCACGTCAGTGAAGTGGTAGACGGCGTTGAAGCCGAGGCCGAAGCGACCCGTCGCCTCGCTGCTAGCCAGCTTGGCGTTGGAGCCAATGGAGGCGATGTTCTGCAGGTCGCGCGGCGTGAACTGCGCGTCGTTGTACACGCAGAGCGCGGCGCCCTGCCACTCGCCCATCGAGGGCGCCAGCAGTGACGTGGCGCCGTGGCTCGCCTCGTCGAGCAGAAAGCCAACCTCGGTGGCACCCGCGTCGTCGGCATTTTGGATGAGCTCGTGCAGGATCCCCACGCCGTCGGCGTAGAGCTCTAAGATGCCCTGAAGGCGCTTGGTCAGAGACTCGTGCTGGCCGAACGCCTCCACATTCTCCTTTTGCCCCAGCGTGAAGCTGTCTGCGCTGCGGCCGATGAGCCAGCGGCGCAGGCTCTGTGCGCCGAGCTTTAGCGCCACGTTGTGTGCAACTCCCGGGTGGACGCGCCGCCGAGCGCTCGCCGAGTGGAGGGCCGCGAGCGCCGAGCCTCGCGCCGCAGCGCCGGGCTCGGAAGAGGCCGCGTCGGTGAGCCAGGGCGTGTCGTCGAGGAGGAGCTCCGACGCAGCCATGAGCGCGCCACTCGTGTCGGGGAGGTAGACCTGCAGCGGAGGCAGCGGCTGGTGCTGCGGCGAGGCGAGCTGCTGCGCCACGCTGAGCACGAGCTGCAGCGCGTCGGCCGCGAGGGGAGAGCCCGCGTTGTCGACGGCGAGCCTGTGCAGCAGCCCGAGCAGCTGGCTCGACGAGAAGCGTTCGCGCACGCCCAGTTTGCGCAGCACCGAGGAGAAGCAGCGGAGATCGGGCGAGATGACGTGGAGGTGTGGGCTTAGGCTCAACGGTGAGTCTAGCGCCGTGAGGCCAGACTCGACGAAGCCGGAGCCCACCCACACGCAGGGTTGCTCGCGCAAGGCCGTCAACACCGCCTCCGCGTCCTCCTCTGCGCCCTCTCTGCCCGAGGAGCTCGACGAACGCTCCAGCGCAGCGTCGATGGCGTGGTAGAGTGTGCACACGGCCAGCGCCATGCACTTGCGGTAGGATACGTCGTCTGTCGAAGCAGGAGCCGGCAGCGCGCCCAGGGCACCGAGCTGGGTGCCCAGCACAAAAAGATGGACCGGCTCCGTCAAGCCGAGCACGCGGAGCAGGGTTTCGTCGCGCAGGCTGCCGTCGAGGATGCGGTGGGAGGCGGAGGCGAGCCAGGCGTCGTCGGCGGGCCGGACGGCGGCGGCGGGCGCGACACGGCTAGTCTGGCCGGCGGTCCACGGAAGAAACGGCTCGGGAGGGTCCGCCAGCACGGGGAGCCACGCAATGGAAGCGAGTTCCGAGTTGAAGGTTGTGCTGTCCACGTCGTGAGCTGCGGCAGTCGGCTCTCCGCCGCTGCCGAGGATGGACGATACCAGCGCTCCCATGGGCTTGGCAGAGGGCCGAATGAATGTGATCAAAAAGGCGGCGTGCATGTCCATGTACCGCAGCAGTGCCCTCGCTCGGTGGGCGGCCGCGTCACCGTCGGTCGCCGAGAGCTCCTCAATAGAGCGCGCGCTCTGCAGCACAGCGCTCCGCGTCACCTCGCTACGCAGCCCGAGCCGCTCCAGCGCGCTGAGCACCTCGGCCGAGCCAAACGGGCCGCTCGGAAACGCGTCGCTCATCCCCAGCAGCTCTGCAGCTTGCTGCACGCGAGGGTGGAACAGCTCGCTTGGACGCTTCAGCATCGTACCATCGCCCGTGGGAACGAAGCGCGCCTCACGCAGCGTGTCTAGCAGCAACGGGTCGGCCTCGGCTAGCGAGTGGAGGTCGCGCAGCACAAGCACCATCGCCCGATCGCGCTCGGAGGCAGGCAGCGTGTCTAGCCGGCCAAGGACGCTGGATCGCAAGAAGGAACTCTGGCTAGGCTGCGCAATGCCCAGGCACCGAAGGAGACCCAACTCGCTCTCGGACGCATGACGCACGAAGCAGCCGTCCAAGAGAAGACCCGCGGAAGCGCCCGCAGGCGCAAGGCGGTGGGTGCCGGTCTCGAGACTAACGCAGTCGCTGCCGTCACTGACACCGGAAGCAGAGGCCGAGTGCAGCTCAAAGATGGGCAGCGAGCGAAGGAACGGCAGTAGCGCCCCGTCGGCTCGCAGCTCCGTCTCCTCCGCCTGCCAGCGCCCAGCCAGCAGCGCCCGCAGCGCCTGCCGGTCAGCAAGCGACGAAGCGGCGAACATAGAAGCCACCGACGAGCCAGAGCCCTTCGCGGTCGCTTGCAGCGCCCGCAGCACGTTGCGGGCCGATGGCGCCGGCGAGTGCGCGCGCAGGCCCACGTGAGCCATGCTGACCGCTGGATGCACGCAGAGGCAGCCCACGCGCTCGAGCGCGCCAGCAGCCGCGTCGCCCAAGGAACTCAGATCGAGCATCCGCGACGCCGAGGGCGATGCCGGCAGGCTGTAGGCCTGGCCCGTCCGCGTCGGGAGCAGCGGCCAGCCGTCCAGCTCAGAGAGGTCCACCTGTGCCTGCTCGCGCCCCAGCAACGCCCAAAGCTCCAACAGCCACTCCACACTCGGAGGCCCCGCCGCCGAGTCTCCAGTAGTCGGTGTCAGGCTCACGAGCTCGCGACCTCGCCAGGCTGGCGGCAGCAGCAGCGGCAGCATCGCAACCAGCTGGGCCGCCGAGAAGAGCCGCGCGTTGGTCTGGCCCGATACCGCGATGAGCCGGAGCTCCTCGACCACCATGCCGTCCTCCGCGTGCGCATCGACCACGCGCGACGAGAAGGGCGCGAGCAGAGGCGCGTCCTCTGCTGCAGTGCTGAGCAGCAGCGGCGAGCCAGACGGAGCCTCGAGCCGCGCCCAGCCACCAGATTGCAGGGGCAGCAGACGCAGACCGCGCAGTTGGCTCACGTTTTCGTTACGCAGCCCAATCGCGCAGTGGCGAAGCAGCTGCAGCGCCTCTCGCCGCGATGCCTGGCCCTCGGTCGGGCTCTGGCGAGGGAGCCGCGTGTCCTGGGCCAGCCACGCGCGTACGGCCGCGGGAGTAGCGAGCGACAGTGACGCGCCAGCCGCCGCGGCCGCCTCGGACAGCAGCTGGAGAACTCCAGAGGGAACGGTGGCGAGGGGCATGCCGCGCCGAAGCAGCAGCGCGCGCGCCTCGCTGGGAAGGCTCGGCCCGGTGCCGGCCGCGTCTATGAAGAAGGCGGTGCGCGCGGCAACCCACACGCCACCCTCCATGTCTAAATGGATCAAAGGCTGGTCCAGAAGTAGAGCGTAGAGCGCGCTCACCAGCGCACCCCATGGAGCGGGTGGCTTCGTCTGAGGCCAGAGCGCGTAGAAGGCTTCGGGCGAAGTGCAGAGCGCCCGCGCCTGGTCGAGCAGCTCCGCGTAACACGGCGCGGCCACATCGCGCAGCAGAGCGAGGTTCCACTCTCCCCTTAGCCGCCCGCCGCCGAGCGTGTCGTCGCCGTGCCAGATATCTCTCCGGTTGGAAGAAACCTCAAAGAAGCCGTTGACGTGCACGGGCAGGCCCGTCCCGCTGGGAAGCGGTAGCAGGCAGTAGGGCCGCCCCTCGACCGAGCGGCCCGGCGATATGAGAGCGGCGACGCCCGCCCAGGGCACCGGAGAGAGCCCGTACTTTTGGCACGCCGGGTCGAGGCAAATCTCAAGCGCCCGGCCCGCGCCCAGGCCCTGAACCACAAGCCACCGCTCGCTGGCGCTGGAGGAGGGCCCCGTAACCTGGCCCGGCGGCGCTCCCGCCGCGTCAGATACTGCCGGCCCGGAGATGCGCACTTCGATCTGCGAGGTGGAGCGAGACGGCGTGAGGCTGCGGAGGTCGTGGCGAGCGGCGGCGACGAGGTCGTGGACCCCGACGTTGAGACGCGCCGCGCCCGACGCGGCGTCGTGGGTCGAGAGGGCGCGAAGCAGTGTGGGCGCCGGGTCGCCCTCTCGCCAGACGGAGACGCTGATACGGCGCACATGCGTGAGGAAGAGCGCCAGCTCGGGGAGGAGCGCGAGGAAGGAGTGGAGGAGCGCGTGGACGGGCTCGCCCGCAAAGGGCTGCGATGAAATGCGACTCTCCCGTGCCTGCTCGGCCGTGCGCAGGGGGAGGCGGAAGATGGTGCCGCGGTACTCGGAGGCGAGATCGCAGCCAAACAGGCGGTAGGGCGCGAACGTGTCTGGGTGCGACGCCACCATGGCCGGGTCCTCGAGGAAGGAAATCAGTTTACCTGGCTCGCGCGCGTTGGTCGAGACGTGCGAGCAGTGCGGGTCGAGAAGGACCAAAAAGTCGCGCGAGAGGAAGGACGGGAGGTCGGTCGCGTGGTAGCACGAGCAGAATCCGACGCCGAAGCGGCCCGTCTTGGTTGAGCCGCCTTCCGCCTTTTGAGAGCCACCGATCTGCTGGATCGACTCGAGATCCTTGTCGGAGAAGACGGCGTCGTTTCGCGTCACCAGCGCCGGGCCCTGGAACGGCGCGGTGCCTGGCAGCGCAAGCGCGCGCGAGCCGTGCGTCCGCAGATCGAGGAGCACGTCGAAAATCGACGCGCCCGCGTCGTCCGCGTTCTGCACCATCTCTTTGAGCAGCGACCCCTCCTCGTAGTTCTTGAGCACCTCGCTGATGCGCCGGCACACGTCCACCTTCTGGCCAAAGTCGCGCAGGCCGGCCATGTCGCCGCTGTTGCCGTCGCGCTGTGTAGCAGGCAGGGCTGAAGCCGTTGACGCGCTTGGCCGGTTCTTGGCCTTGCCCTTGGCCGCGAAAACCGCGGGGCGGTTGTGGGTAAAAGTTGCAAGCGCTTTTCACGTGAACGGAAACAGCGCAATCAATTGGGGTACGTGCAGACCTACCATACTCTATGTGTAACTAGGCCCCGGTGCATGCGGGAGCCGCAATAGACAGAGTGCTGCGATTGCGCTCCCTTTGGACGCGATTCACTCCGCCACTCACTGCTCACTTTCTCGTTTTCCTTTCTTTTCTCGCTCACTCTCTGCGACACTCTCTCGGCTCTCTCGGCTCCAGGCTCAAGTTGCCCAAGGGGCGCGGAGGCGCACGCCTTCTCCTTGCGGGAAATACTACATTGGAGAATGGCTTTGGAATCGTAGACTGCTGTTGCCGCTGTGTTAACTTTCACAGTGTACAGTGTCGTCTTCCCTGTGTATATATTATATATTACGCTGTTCAAAAATAGACGTGCTAGAACTGCGTATTCGGGTTAACCCGATATATATATATATATATAAATACCTACATATACACACACATATATATATATATATATATGTATATATATATACATACACACACACATATATATATACATGTGTGTATATACACATATACATATATACGTATATATATATATATATATATTATATATATTTACATATATACATATATATATATATATATATAGAGAGAGAGAGAGAGAGGGAGAGAGATCTATTTATCTATATTAGAGGTGTCCGTACAGGCCACACAACCAGGTGCGCGCACGTGAACCTGCGCACGCACATGCGAAACATCCTGGGGTACCTGGAGGAGTAACACTATAAGACCGCCGCAGCGCCGCAACGCGTAGCCATAGCAGCTGTGTGCGCCGGATAGCCGAGAGTCTGAATCGCAGTTCATGACCGTGGTGCACAACTCCGCGTTCAGGCAACTTCACAGATTATCCACCCCTCCCTCCCCTGGCCGAGACGCCCCGCAGCCGCGCCCAGCAGATCCCGCCCCCTGTCGCGGCGGCTCTCCACTCAGGCCGTGGGTGGCATGACAGGGCGCCTCTTGGTCGAGGAGGGGCTGGGCCGCCAGGGCGCAACGAGGCGCGGCACCGCGGCAGACGCGAGGGCCGGCGGCGTGCGGCCGCCCGAAACGGACACCTCGCGCGGAGCCCTGCCGAACGACGGCCGGTCGCCAGCCAGCAGACCGAAGGCAAGACCGGCGGCTAAGCTTTGGAGCCGCGCCGCCTTCCCGCCCCCGCCATTGCCGCGCCCACCACCGGCCGGGGCGGAGGCCGCGGCGCCCGCTGGAGCAGTGGAGCGCAGCTTGTACGCGGACGCGATCGTCTGCAGGAGAAGCACGAACGCGAGCGCCAGGGCGAGGCCGAGCGTCACCGCTGCAGCGGTCGAGGCGCTGCGGGCGGTCGTCACGCTTTCGCAAACTTCCTCAGACTCGGCCGAGCTGTAGAGCGTGACCAAGTGGCTCGTCGCATCCTGGATTCGGGCCAGCGAGTCGCGCAGGCTGTGCCAGTCGCTCGGGCCGTCGGCGGCCGATACCACTTCGGAGCTCATGGGCTGTGTTGGTGCGGTTTGGGCTATTTTTGGAAAACACCGCGCGGGGAATTCAGTTCGCCATGGTAGCGCCGGCCCAGCGCGGGGCTGTAGCGCTGCGCCGCTGTGCTGTTAACCCACGTGTTGCTCCCCAGGCGATGGCGCACCCGGCGAGCTTCGGCGGAGGCTCGTACTACGGCGGAGTCTACGAGAACTGGAGCGAGGTTCTTTCGGACATCAACCCGTACGCATTTGCCTTCGTCGGGACAGGACTTGCCATCGGCCTGTCTGTGCTGGGCGCCGCGTGGGGCATCTTCATCACGGGCTCATCGCTGCTGGGTGCCGCCGTCCGCGCCCCGCGCATCACGTCGAAGAACCTGATCAGGTGCGGCCTTCGGCTGGGTCGCACTGAGAAATGCACTGCGCAGACAACCCAAGGGGGGAGGTGCTTTTCTGACGTCCGTGGAAGGCACAGCTGTGCGCGGTGGTCTGAGGGCGGTGGGCGATGGTGTTGATCTGCCGCTGAAGCCGGTCGCGGGCTCCGAGACGGACCGGCGGGTCGGGCCGCGCGCTCGCCGCAGCGCGCAACTGGTTGCACCCCCCCTCCATTCGGCGCGCTCTTAGGACCCGACCTCCGCGCGCCTTGCCCGCAGTGTCATCTTCTGCGAGGCGGTCGCCATCTACGGCGTCATCGTCTCGATCATTCTGCAGTCCAAGATTGAGCACCAGGACCCGGCCATCATCCTGGCCAAGCCTGAGGCGGCGCGCAACATCGCCATGAGCGCGGGCTACTCCATGTTCTGGGCCGGCATCTGCTGTGGCATTGGCAACCTCGCCTGCGGGTGAGCGCCGTTCTAGGCCCTCCCCAGACGTGTATACCCTCTGTTTTAACCGGTTCTCGTCAATTCGGAGAATTATCCCCTTCTCCAGCTGCGGATACGGGAAATGAATCTCCCGTGTGGTGACCCCGCGCGTTGCATGCGCTAGCCTCTGCGCCTGTTCCCCTGCGCCCCAAACCCAACCTAAACCCGAGCTCAACCCCAAGCTCCAGCTGAGCTGCGACCCCCAACCCCTGACAGAGGCCCCCCTCCCGTGTGGTGTCCCCGCGCGTTACTAGCACTAGGCGCCGCGCCCCGTCTCGTGAGCAGAACAAGGCTGCGCCAAAAAATAAAACACGCACGTAAAATAGAACTATTGTATCATTTCAATGTCCTCCACCGCGCGTCTGCAGGGTCTGCTTGCGGCAGCGGGTGCACTATGTTCTGCATTTGCGGCAGCTGGTTCTGTAGTCCCCCTACCCCCTTGAATGAATTGCGCTGCAGTAGCGAGTGATGCCCGGCTGCTACGGTGGCGGGGCGGATTGTAATCATAGTAGTAATACACTCACACTCTGCCCCTATGGTACGCCGCTGCAGGGTCTGCGTCGGAATTTGCGGCAGCGGGTGCGCGCTGGCGGACGCTCAGAACGGCGCGCTCTTTGTCAAGATTCTAGTCATCGAGATTTTCGCCTCTGCGCTGGGCATCTTCGCCATCATTGTCGCAATCATCATGTCCACCAACGCAAACTTCAAGGTGGAGTGAGCGGCGCCCGGAGCTGCGGCTCTAGGCGGGTGTTCCTATTATACGATGCTGCACCGGCTCCGGGCGCTGTGGCTGGACATCCTAGTGCTCGGATGCTCCGCAAAGCCCTGCGAAGGGAGGCCCTGCTCAGGCGCAGGGTGCCCTGGACGCTGCACCCTGCGCAGCTTCCTAGGTATTGCTCTCGGCGGCGTGGCGGCTGGCGGACGCGAGCGGCGCCCGGTCGGGACTTCGGCGCTCGGCAGGCCTTCGGAATTATCTACGGCGCGTGGCGACGACGCGGCAGCGGACGAGCGCGAGGAGGTGCGCGGCGCGGCGGAGCGCCGCCCCAATGTGTCGAGAGGAGCGGCTGTGTGCGTGTGTGGAGGAGGAGGGGAATGGGCTGGCTACTGTTATCAAACAGTGCAGCTCAGAGCAGCACGCCACGGCCAGGGGGCTGCCGCGTGTGTTTGTTTGGCCAGGGGGCCGCCCGCGTGTGTTTTGTGTGGAGAGAGGTCCGGGTGTTAGAGAGCGGTGTTGCCAATCTGCGCGCCTTACTACCAGCCCTGCCCGCCGCAGCGTGCGCGTGTGTTTGTATGTTGTGGCGTTTCCACCCAGCTGTTCGTTTGTGTCACGCGTGCATTATACGAGTAGCCAGAACGGAATTAGCATCGGTATTTCTCAGCTATTTCTGGAATCATAAAGGGCTATTTTTAGACCTAGTAAAACATGGTCGTCCACGCGCTTTCTAGGCTGTTGCTGTTGGCCGGCCTGGCAGTGGCTAGCGCGCTGCACTGCGCGGTGCGACCTCTGGTGGTGCAGAGTGCGATCTCCCGTGGCAGTGCACCACAGATGGTGAAGCTCAAGGAGATCCTGCCAAAGTCCGGCACGCTGGGGCCCTTGAAGCCTCCGCCGCTGCTGGACGAGGAGGGCAACGTCGTGTCGGAGATTGAGGACGAGGAGCAGGAACAGGAGTCGCAGCTCGTCTTGATGTCGACGCGGCTCGGGAACGAGGTCGACCTTTCGCCCATGGCGGGCCCACCGGTGCCTGTCGACGATGGCCAGGACGACGACAACCGTCCCGTGTTCGCGTGCTTTTCGGTGTTTGCGCCCAAGCAGGCGACGTCGGACGCGCTGCGGGAGCGCTACTCGGAGTGGGTGGACAATGCCGAGGCGGTCGGCACGACCATCTGCCACTCGTTCTATCTGCTCGCGGCCGCCGCCACCGACGGCGCGTTCCTCGAGTCCCAGATGGCCAACTGCGTGGTGCGCCGCGCCGGCCCCTATCTGCCTGGAAGCGCGCGCGCCCTCTCGCGCACACACACACATGCTTCCCATACGTGATATGTTCCCTCTGCGTCTCTCTCTCGCCCACGTCGCAATAGTATGCTCCAGCCACGGACACTAGCAAACGCCGCCCCCGCCCGCGCCTATTCACCCCTGCACTGCGGCCAGCTCACACCCCTGGCCAGCTCACACCCCTGGTCCGCCCCATCTGCAACCCACAGACGCTGACCGACGACGAGCTCGACGCACGGGAGCGCGAGCGCGCCCAGGCGGATGCCGACGGCGACGCCCCCCCGGCCCCCGACGGTATGGTGGAGGAGGTAACGATGCGACCAAAGATTGAATCTACTGTTCCAGTACCAATATTTAGCCGCGCACCAAATAGGAGAGGGCGGGTTGTGGCAGTGGCCGGGAAGGAAGTGGCCACGTGCCAGGTCCGGACCACTGCGGTGAGTAGGCGTCCGTATGCGATGTACTCTTGTATGAGGCGCTAAGTTAACCCGATGCGATGTACTCCTGTATGAGGCGTTGAGTTGAGTTGCATCGTTTGTCCTTTGGAGCAGGAGGTGCAGCTCGTGAGCGCCAACCTCAACGTGGTCCGTGCCTCCTCACGCGAGGCCGCCGTCGTCTGGGCAGAGACGGACCCCTGCGCCTCGTGCGGCGGCTACGCGAGCGCCGACGTGTTTCAGTGGGTCAAGCTCGACTCTGAGGGACACAACCTCCCGCGCGGCTCGTCGGCCGTCTACCTCATCTACGCGCGCGACAAGCCCGCCGCCGCAGGGCTGCGCGCCGACACGCGCGACGCGCACCTAGACTGGCTCGCCGCATCCGGCCGCGTGCACATGGCCGGCCCGCTGCTCGATGCGGACGGAGAGGCGGTGGGGTCACTGTTGGCTGTGAGCGGCGAAGGGTTGGCCGATGTAGAGGCGTGGGCGGCGGCGGATCCGTACGCGGCCGCGGGCGTGTTTGGCGAGACGGTGGTGGCGCTCGCGCCCGAGATGGCGACGATGGACAGCCTGCCGCTCTACGCCTGGTGAGCGAGGGCACGGAGGAGGAGGAGGGTAGAGGGCTGCAGCTCGGCAGGGAGCAAGCCAGTCCTCAGAAGAGTAGAGAGGAGCGAACCGAGAGTAAATCGAGAGCTCTCTGCCCGCGCTCGCGAGTCTCGATTGTGCGAGGATGATAGTGATAGAGAAATTCGCCGCATAGGCAATAAGGACGAGGAACAGCCAGCACAGCGCGCTGGGGCGCCGAGCGCCGACCTCCGGCGCTCTTATTCGAAACCTGTAACTGAACTGGCTACTGCGCCTGACAGAGCACAGAGCTGCCTGTGCTTTGTTGTAGATGGTGATAAGTTTATCCCTACGAAACACCTACTAACACCCCCCCCACTCTCCCCCTCCCCACCACAGCAGCCAGCCCGCAGCGGCTCATATGTATACGCTGTATGCTGTATGCCTCAATCTGCATGGGTGTATATGGTTATGGTGTGTGTGGTGATGGTGATGGGGTGTAATATTAGTATGCTCTTACTTACTGTGTAGTGTGTATAGTATTATATTATAGGCTCGTATGTCGTATGTATTTTTTTATGTTATGTTATAGGTTACGTGCATGGATGGTTCATGTTCACGGTGTGTGTGTGTTGTGGTGCATAGTCTAAGTCTATAGTATAGTGGTAGTATAGTAGTAGTTGCGTATATGTACATAGTTTTGTGATGTAATGTATATACGCAGCACACGCACATATACATATATTATATATATATATATAAATGATAATGATAATAATGGTAATGGTCGATTTCTGGATTATATCTTGTTTTTATAATCGGTTGATTTGAGGCGGTTTCGCTGCCATGTGTCGCTGCTCCTAATATAAGTCCCTATATAATATAAGTAATAGTAATAAGGGCCTATACCTATAGGCTATAAGGGCTCCTCCCACTACTAGGTAGATTATGTGTATGTGCACTGTAGGGATTCAATCTCACAAAGCACTCGCAGGCCGCATATACGCGTGCGACTCCGCCTCCCCCCTGAAGATCCCGCCGGCAAGTGTCGTTGATGATAAAAAACCGTCTCACCCACCGAGCGCAAAATAAGAACAGATAGGTGTGGACATGCCCCACAGCGCAAACGTCCACAAAAGACAGCAGCTAGCTGCCTCTGAGCCTTGCGGGCGCGACGGAGGCAGACCTGGGTCTTCGTCGTTCGTCGAGCGTTGAAAAGCTCGAAAGACTGCCGAACACAGAAACAGGCCCACTACTGCGTGCCTAATTAGAATTGGCCCACGCAGAGTTGCGATCAACATGTCCGGCGCCCCTCGGGGGGCTCCAGAATCGGATGCTCCAACCTGTCCTAGTAGCCAGCAGCAGAGCCCAAGGCGAGCCCAAGGCTCTGGGGGACTGGCCACCAGACGGTCGAGCACCTGTACAGCTCTCCAAATAAAACGGGCTGCAGCCCCCGCGGGTATCCTCCCAAGGCCTGCGCTACTCGTGCTATGAGACGAAATTCTCAACAGCGAAAAACTCAAAGTTATATACATACA
>Ga0209390_10005793_pt1 | contig 17117 bp, 12 predicted proteins | sample BON01_FD_187212 | JGI IMG/M metagenome (GOLD analysis project Ga0209390, IMG submission 187212) | Freshwater microbial communities from Lake Bonney liftoff mats and glacier meltwater in Antarctica - BON-01 (SPAdes) (version 2) | ecosystem: Environmental > Aquatic > Freshwater > Ice > Glacier...
ATTGATATTGCAAAAGTATAATATTATTACCCTGAAAGATGGGGAAAAAACATAACATATAACGCAAAAAGGATAAAACACTATGATATACAGAAGACAATCTGTCAAGAACCGCGAGGGGAAATCGCTGTTATCATTGGGTTCCCAAGTAACAATATATGTTAAACGTTTTTTGGAAGTAGATAAATATGATTAACTTATGTTAATAATTTATTGAAAATTTTTTTATTTTGACTTTTATATATTGCTATTCCAGACCCATAGATATTTATTTCTGTTATCATTCTTTTGAAATTATGAGTATTTAGATATGTGTCAATATCTTTTATTAAAGGACAATTATTATACAGTTCTTTAGTATATATTTTAATATAAATTATATTAATATTTTTAATATTTTCTTTACCACCTTTCAAAGCCCATAATTCACTTCCGGAAATACATATATACCACATGTCGTAATTATTATAATCTATATTATATTTTTCATAAAAACTATCTAATGTTATCGACTTTAACAAAACAGTTTCTTTATGAAAAATATCATGAAGAGATGTTTTATGTGTTTTATATTCTAATATCGAAGATGCTTCGCCATTATTAGATATATTGAATATATATTCCATATCATCTTTATCAGTTATTAAAGCATTATAACTACGTATATTATATATTTTCGCGTTATTATAAGCATCTATCCATATTATATTCTTAATATTTATAGAATTATAGAGATTTAATACATCAATATTGTTAGAACCAATGTGAATGATGCCTTTAATACTCATACTATCCAGATAATCTTTGTAATTATATAGCATCATTGGGTATATATTCGTAATATATTCTTATAACTTTAAATATTCAAAGTATATATTATACTACTTAAGGAAAATGAGTAGCGTATAATCTTTTTATTTTAGGAGATTGTAGAAAAGTTTGAAATTTATAGAAATAATTAATATAGGCTTTGCTACTCAAAATTATTGTTAAAATATTGTTGAAAGATTGTTTAGAATGGTCTTAAATAAAATGAGTACGAATTATATTTTTTCCAAGAAATTATAGAAAATGTAAAAAGTTATAGAAATATATTAATTATACTCTACGCTACTCAAATGGTATTCTTAAAGATTTGCAAAATAGTTATAAAAAATGGTAATAAATAAAATGAGTACGAATTATATTTTTTCCAAGAAAATATATAAAAATGTTAAAAGTTATAGAAATAAATAATTATGTGCTAGGCTTTTCAAATGGTATTCTTACAGATTGGCGAAATATTGTTATGAATAATGCTACTTAAGGAAACTGAGTACGAATTATATTTTTTCCAAGAAATTATAGAAAATGTGAAAAGTTATAGAAATATATAATTATGCCCTACTCTACACAAATGTAATCTTAAAGATTTTTAAAATATTGTTTAGAATGCTATCAAACAAAATGAGTAGAAAAAGCCTATAATCTTTTTTTTCCAAGAATTTATAGAAAAGTTTAAAAGTTATAGAAATATATAATCTCTTTATTTTAGGAGATTGTAGAAAAGTTTGAAATTTATAGAAATATATAATATAGGCTTTGCTAATCAAAATAATGTATTAGCATCATCTTTTGTATATTATACTAATTAAGGAAGATTATATAGATACTAATATTTATATTAAAATTGATTGTGGAAATTAAAAATGTTATCATCTACCTAACCAACCTTACGTGTATTAAAAACAAGAAGAATAAAAATACGAACAAAGTTACATATTGATAATGCTCATAATGTATTTGATTACTGATGGAAAAATACAGGCAATTGGTCGAAATATGTATAATACAGGATTGCAATTATTAGAAATAATGTTCTTCTCGGTATTCGTTTTATCTATGTTATTATTATTTACTGCATTAATGAGTAGAATTTGAATTGTCATAATGTATCTCAAAAGATGATTATCTTTATTATGTTATGTTAGAAAGATATATTGTATATTATTTATTTTTATATTCCTCAAACTTATTGACATAATAAAGTATTAATTTTTAGATTATATTAAAAAAATGATAACTGTTTAAAAAATATTATCATCAACAAAACAATAAGCGTATTAACGAAAAGAAGAATAATAAAGGATAAAAATACGTAAAGATTTTTACTAACACAGAACGCTACATATTGATAATGCTTATAATTTATTTGATTACAGATAGAAGAAATATGTATTTTACAGGATTATATATATTAGAAATAATGTTCTTCTCGTTATTAGTTTTATCGATGTTATTATTCTTTTCACCATTAATTGAGTAGAATTTGAATTATCATAATGTTTTCAAAATAAGTTTATCTTTATTATGTTATGATACAAAGATATATTATTTATTTTTTTTATTCTTCAAACTTATTGAAAAAATAACGTAATCAATTTAAGAATATAAAGTATTAACATTTAGAACACATTAAAATATAAAGTATTCTCTTGATATTTATGTTTTATTATATTAAAATTGATAGTATAAAATAAAAGATTATTATCGCTAAAAGCTAAAAGACTAATATCGTATTAACTACGTTTTAACAAAAAGAATAAGAAAAATATGATTGGATATATACAATGCTACATATTGATGATAGTAATTTATTTTATGACTACGGAAAAAATATGGCTATTTGGTATAAATGCATGTTTTTATACATTATTATCAATGATAATAACCTTATTATTGAAAAAAGTAATTAGAAGTATCTAAATGATTAGAATATATATTGGGGATGATTTCGCATTAACCCTTCTATAATGTTAAGTATATACGGATGTTATATTTTTTATATTCTTGAATTTTATACTACTTAAATAAAATAGTACATAATTTTTTATAATCCTGAATATCTTAAAAGTTATAAAACATTTCTAAATAATTAATTATGTACTCAAAAATATTTTATAAGATTATTTAATGATTAATGACTTATTTTTTTATAATATTACAAATATACCACCTATTACATTATTATTTATTTATGTTAGATTTGATGATATTAAAATATGGATAAATATATATAGAATGCCCCCTTTGGTAATAGGACGCAATAATATAACAATAGGTGGAAAGATAATAGAAACATCCAAGTCTATTGGTTTAACACCAAAAGTAGAAGCAATACCTGCTTTAATGACAGAAGAAAGAATGTATCCACCCGTTAGAGATATTAATTCTACAAATCACTCTATAACAGGACAGGCATATGGTAATGGTTTTTATGTTTCAAGTTTTAGTAGTTCTCATTCATCTTTTCCACCTTTTAGATGTTTTAATACAAGTGATAGTACTGGAGGTCATTGGAGTAATACATATATTCAACCAAATGGAACATTTAGCTCTAGTTTGACAGATAATATCGTATCGGGTTATAACGGCGATTGGTTGAAAATAAAGTTTCCTGTTGCAATTAATCTTACAAGATACGCTTTTCTTCAAAGATTCGGAAATGACGGTCTTAAAAGCAGAGCACCTCAAAACTTTAAAATATATGGTTCGAATGATGAAATAAACTGGATAGAATTGACCCACGGAACAAATCCAATATATGTTAGTGGATTATATGAAACAACAATATCAACATCAGGAACTTATAATAGTTTTGGTTTAGTTGTTAATAAATTACTTGGTAATAGTTCTGGTGCAAATGTTCTTAATTTTGATGAATGGTTTATATATGGTATGGAAAAATTAGATCCAAATAATTATTCAATCGTGCCTTTTCACGAACCAATAAACGACGATTATAAGTATATACCATTTGTTAATACAGGAGCAAATCAAACATCATATACTATACACTTTTCAGAAAATACTGAATGCGATATTTTAATTGTTGGTGGTGGTGCGGCTGGAGGAACAAATGCTGGAGGTGGAGGTGGTGCTGGTGGGTTAGTTTATGGGTCAGGTCTTATATTAAATGGTACATATAATATAGAGGTTGGAAAAGGAGCATTACAAACTGCTAATCCAGACAATGGAGTAAATAGTACTATTAATATAGGTGGGGTTTCTATAATAGGAGCTGGTGGTGGTGGTGGAGTAGATGGTGTTAATAATGGACATAATGGGGGTAGTGGTGGAGGTGGTGCAAGTAATAGTCAGGATAATATTGACCGTAATGGAGGAGTATCAATACAGGTAACAAGTTATACTGGAACACATAATAGTGTATCATATACATTTACAGGTTTTGGTAATAATGGTGGAAGAGGTAGAAATAACGAAAGCGGAGGATGGGATAGAGCAGGTGGTGGTGGTGGTGGAGCAGGAGCGGTAGGTAATACATCAGGTGATTATATAAGCGACACTAATCAAGCTACAAGAATTAGTCACGGTGGAGACGGAGGAGAAGGAAAACAATATAATATAACAGGAACAAATACTTTCTATGCTGGAGGAGGTGGTGGTGGTATTCATAATAACACTAATACAGGAAGCCCTGGTTCTGGTGGTTCTGGTATAGGGGGGACAGGGGGGAATCCATATAATAATGGAGGAAATGGAACAGCAAATACAGGAAGTGGCGGAGGAGCAGGTGGTGGAGGAGGTAATATTGGTGGAAATGGTGGTTCAGGAATAGTTATAATTAGATACAAAATTATAAAAATACCTTTTGATGCTCAATGGACATATAATTCTACAAATCCTAGTGTATATCATCTTGGTAATGTTGGAATTGGTACTATTAATCCTACATCCGCTTTAGATGTTTTAGGGTCAGTAATTGTTAATGGTGGTATTTCTACAAATTCATATATCGCAAGTACAAAGACATTCAAAATTGAACATCCTTTAAATATCAATAAATGGTTATATCATGGATGTATCGAAGCTCCAAGATTTGATAATATATATAGAGGTAAAAAAATGGTCATTAATGGATCGTGTGAAGTAGATATTGACAGCGAATGTAATACAACTGGTGGAATGACGACAGGAACATTTATGGCATTGAATAATAATTTTTCTTTACACTTGCAAAATAAAAATTCATTTGACGGAGTAAAAGGAGAAATAATAGATGGAAAAATAATAATTAGTTGTGAAAATATCGCTGACGAAATAGAAGTTGAATGGTTAGTTATAGGCGAAAGACACGATGACGGTATTGTTAGAAATAAATTAACAAATGGCGAAGGGATGTTAATATGCGAACATGAATTGACATTTTGAATATAAACATAATATGTTTCAAAATATATATTAGGAATAGAATGCCGCCTTTGGTAATATCACGCGATAGTATAACAATAGGTGGAAAAATAATAGAAACAACCCAATCTATTGGTTTAAGCAAACAAGTAGCCGTTAATCCATTAGCGAATACATTTATAGAAGAACCAGTTTTTAACGATACATCTTTAATAGCACATTATAAGTTTGATGGAAATTTAAACGATAGTAGTGGTAATGGAAATGATATAGTTGATATAACTGGAACTATTGATTACCACAGTGATATAAAAACGACGGGTCAGTCTTCTTTAATTCAAACGAATGAATATATTCAAATAAGTGCATTATCTGCTTTAACTGCTTTATGGAGTGGAGCATTTTCCATAAGTTTTTGGGTATATCCAGTACAAACAATAACTTCATATATGATTGGTGGATGGGATCATTCTGTTGTTAGTGGTGCTTCAAGGGGTGGTTGGCATTTGACAGTTGATGCATCAAATAAACTGGGATGGAATGCCTTAACTAACGATAGTTTTCAAACTGTAATTACAAGTGATGTTGATTTATATATAAATAATTGGTATCATATAGTCATTTCAACAAGTGGAACAACTTATAATATGGTAATAAATGATGTATCAAAAACAGTAACTACCACTGCTTTATCAACCCCACATACCAGTATGACTAATAGAATTTTAAGTATAGGTAATGCTAATAGATGGGGGGATAGTACATTTGACTATGACGATTTCGGCGGATATTTTGATGACTTCCGTATATATAATAGAGTATTAACACAAAACGAAATAACATCATTGTATTTTAGCAAAAATACATTAGTTCCAATAACGATAAACGACGATTATAAATATATGAGTTTTGTTAATACTGGTGCAAATCAATCGCAATATTCTATAACCTTTAACGAAAGTACAGAATGTGATATTTTGATTGTTGGAGGTGGCGGTGGGGGGGGGAGAAGACACGGAGCAGGTGGTGGTGCTGGTACTTTACTATATCATAAAGGACAAATATTAAACGGAACTTATAATATTTCTGTAGGCAACGGTGGAAATGGTACTACTAATGCTGCTTCAAGTTTAGCAACTATTGGAAACTTTAGTGAGTTTAAAAAGAGCGATAATACAAAAAGATATTATGCTAATGGTGGAGGTGTTGGAACGTCAAGCGACAGTCAATCAGCAACAACAAATGGAGGACAAGGATATTTATTTAATTCTGCATTAACATTACCAACTAATAATGTATTTAATGATGTAACTGTTTCTGTTGTATCAAAACAATATCAAAATACATTATCATCTCCAGAAGGTTGTAGAGGATTTGTAGGTGGAGGACAAGTTGAAAACTTTAAAGGAGGAGGAGGAGGTGGTGCGGGTAGTTTAGGACAAAGCCACGGGTTGGAAAGTACTATAAATGATGGATATGGTGGAGATGGATTAGGAGTTGATATAACAGGTATTAATGTTCTTTATGCGGGAGGTGGTAATGGTGGTGACTTTAATGGAACTGTATCGCCTATTAGAGACCCTAATAAATTAACAATTGAAAGCAGAGGTGGTGGTGGTTTTGGTAGCGATAACAATGTAGCAGAGGCTGGTATGAATGGAACTGGTGGAGGAGGAGGAGGACAAGGTAATGATTTACATAATGGCGGAAACGGTGGTTCTGGAATTGTTATAATAAGATATAAAACAACTAAAATAATAGTACCTATAAACATAAATGAAGATTATAAGTATTTTTCATTAACATATAATGATATTCCAGAGGTTGTATATGACTTTACGCCATATAATACTTTGCAAAGTTGGATAAGTTATGCTAATTCATTTGGTGCTACAACAAATGTAAATAATTTTAGTCTTGGTGGTGTATTTATAGCAAGTACTCCCATAGGAGAAATAACTTATCCTTTGCCGAATAATTATAATTATATTGATGTTATATTTAGTAATCTATATAGTGGTGGAAATGTTAATCTTTATATTGATAATGTATTAAAAATGACAGCAACCGCTGGACAAACAATAACATATTCGGATACATATACAACTGGGCAAATATTAAAGATAGATGAGACTAATACTGCAGTAATAGGTAAAAACTTAATAATCAAATTGTCAAGAAGACAATCGCAATATTCTATAACCTTTCAAGAAGAAACAGAATGTGAGATTTTAGTTGTTGCGGGAGGTGGAGGAGGTTCTGCCGGTGGAGGTGGTGCAGGTCAATTTCAATATATATCATCTACAATTTTTAATGCTAATACATATAATATTCTTGTTGGAAAAGGCGGAAATGGTTCTACTGGCGGTACAAATGGATTACAGGGAAATCATAGTAAAATAACACAAACTAATGGAACTGATATTTATATATCATATGGGGGTGGTGGTGGCGGAGGGAACGCACAAATTAATCCTATACATACATCGGGACAAGTAGGTTCTTTAGGAGGGTCAGGACACGACCGAACAAGTATTCAAGGAAGTACTTCTTTTGGAAATGTGGGTGGTAGTGCATTAGCGTCTGCGTCAGGAAGTGGTGGAGGTGGAGGTGGTGCAAATCAAATAGGAGGTAATGCTTATGTTGTTAGTGGGTTATCTACCCAATCATCACAAACAACATATTATAGAGGAGGTCAAGGAGGTAATGGGTCACCCATAAGTATAAAAGGTTTTCAAGAATATTATTCAGGTGGTGGAACTGCTGGCGTAAATACAAATAATGGAACTGATACAAATCCTATGATTGTTGTTTTAGGTGGAGGTGGGGCTGGTTCAGTAGCACCTAATCAGTTAGGTTCTGCAGGGACATCAAATACGGGTGGTGGAGGAGGTGGAGGGGACTGGGAAAGAAGTTCTGGTGCTTCTGGAGGTTCAGGAATTGTAATAATTAGGTATAAAAAAATAGCAGCACCTTTTGATGCACAATGGACTTATAATTCAATAAATTCAGGTGTATATCATTTAGGTAATGTTGGTATTGGTACTATTAATCCTACATCCACTTTAGATGTTTTAGGTTCAGTAGTTGTTAATGGTGGTATAATATCAACATCATTGGATGCAAATACAAAGAATTTTAAGATAGCACATCCATTAGGTTTAAATAAATGGTTGTATCATGGATGTGTCGAAGGTCCAAGATTTGATAATATGTACAGAGGTAAAAAAATGGTCATAAATGGATCGTGTGAAGTAGATATTGATAATGAATGTAATACAACTGGTGGAATGACTTCTGGGACATTTATGGCATTGAATAATAATTGTCAAGTATTTTTAGAAAATAAACAAACCTATGATATGGTAAAAGGAGAGGTAATAGATGGAAAAATAATAATTAGTTGTGAAAATATCGCGGAAGAAATAGAAGTGGAATGGTTAGTTATCGGTGAAAGACACGATGAAGGTATTATTAGAAATAAATTAACAAATGGCGAAGGGATGTTAATATGCGAACATGAAGTGAATTGACATTTAGAATATAAACATAATATGTTTCAAAATATATATTAGGAATAGAATGCCGCCTTTGGTAATATCACGCGAAAATATAACAATAGGTGGAAAAATAATGAAAACCGCTAAGACAGTTGGGACAAGAATTTTAGATCCCGATATTGAAATAATAACTATTCATATTGATCATATTGAACGTAAATACCCACCAAGCGAACCACTTGGATTACCTGGTAATACAGATGCTGACCAACTAAATAATAAACATTTATGGAACTTAAGCGAGGTTTATGATAGTAATGAATATGCGACTTTTATGAGTGATTTAGGTGGTACTAATAATACATATCTAGATAATGATACAAGAGTTGGATTTTCTCAAACTATAAGTGGTAAAGAATATCAATTTAGGACAAATTATAGCGGTGCTTCTAATGGTAAATTTTATGACTTATTTGATAACAATCATTCAACTAACTGGTATGTTAGACCTAATACTATATTTGCAAATGACGGCGCATACGTTATAACACAACCTTGTTTTAATAATCATGATATAACATATTTAGATGATGGAACTAACATACGTGGTATATGGGTAGAATTAGGTATTTCAATACCAATTGTATTAACTAAATATAGTACTGCATTTGCTGATAGTGCAAACGACCGAAATATTAGATCTCTTGAAATATGGACTATCCTAGGTTCTAATAATAGGTTAATTTGGACTATAATTCATGATGTTCCCGGTGATATATCAAGTCCCGATGTAGTTCATGATGTGCAACCGCATATGACTGAAATATTTTATCAAACATTTCCTCAACCATTACCGTATAAATATATTAGAAAGATTTTGCGTAAAATAGATACTAATACTTGGTATGCACAAACAACATTTAATATATATGGTAGAGAGGTTGTTCAACCACCATCTATAACACCGCAACAAATAGATACCGATTATAAATATATTGTTTTTACGAATACAATACCATCTCTTTTAGCACATTATAAGTTTGATGGCGACTTTAATGATAGTAGTGGTTATAATCGTCATTTATTACCTTCTGGAACTAATGACCCAGTAATAACAAGCGATAGTAAGGTTGGTATAGGTGCTTTAAGACATATAAATGACGTAGATACATCATCTTTTACAAATGGTATAAGAAACGGAACATTAAAAATACCAACAATAGATTTAACAGGTTCTCCATTTACAATATCATTATGGTTTAAGTTTGTTAATAATACAGATGCACAACAAGCTGGAATTATATTATTGGCAGAAGCAGAAAGACAAACGACAGCAGGTTCTTTTGAAATATATATAAAAGCTGATACTGGACAAGTTATGTGTATTTATAGAAGTAACGGAGGTGCTTTTGGTGGTAATATAGCAACTGGTTTATTATTGAATATATGGTACAATATAGTTGTTATTACAAGTTCAACATATTCGGAGGCTTACATAAATGGAATTAAATCTACAGAAAACTTCCCGCGAAATCATAGTTTAGGACTTCCCGATGGTATATATGACACTAATTATTTAGGATGTTTTAATAATAATACGTTTAAAAATACATCAGACTGTTATATTATAGATGACTTACATATATATAATAGAGTTTTAACTTTAACAGAAATAACTTCATTATATACCAATAGTTCTTTAGTAGCACATTATAAGTTTGATGATGACTTTAAAGATAGTAGCGGTAATAATAGACATTTAACAGCAAATCAAAACTTACCCGTTATATCTGGAGACCAGTTTAAATATGGTAATAGTTCGTTTTTTACAAGCGATAGTTTAAAATTACAAAATGTAGTAAATGGAAGTGGTGTATTAACGAGTGGTTATACTTTTCATAATAAACCATTTTCAATAGCATTATGGCATTATCAAACAAGTTATAATGGTAATTTTATATCACAAACTAAAGCGTTCGCAAATAATCAATCATTACATATAAATTACGGTTCTAATGGATTGTATAGATTTGGATTTTATGGAAATGATTTAGATATAACAATACAAGGTCCTAGAGATTTGAACAATTGGGTTCATTTAGTTTTTCAAATAGACAGTTCGAGAAGAAGGGAAATATGGCGAAATGGTGTATTAGTTAGATTTGGTACATCAACTGCTTTTCTTAATACAGATAATGCTAATATAATAGTGGGATCTGGTCTAAATGGATTTTCTAACAGTTATATGGACGCATTACGAATATATGATAGACCATTAACACAGGCTGAAATATTAGGATTATATAATGATAATGATACACCTAAAACGCCTTATGTTATTAATTTTCCAGAAGAAACAGAGGTTCAATTATTATTATTAGATAACTTAAAATATGTTGAAACAGCCCCTTTTTTATTTTCAGGAATAGCAAATATAAATATAGGAGATACTACATCTTTTAATGCGTATAATACAAATACAAACTCAATCGCGTATAATACAGGAGTTTTATCTCTAATAACTGGACAAAATATAACATATAATACACCACAAGTAATAATAAAATATAAAACTACTAAAGACTTTGATGCACAATGGACATATAATTCTACAAATCCTAGTGTATATCATTTAGGTAATGTTGGAATTGGTACTACTAATCCTATGACAGCACTGGAGGTTATTGGGTCAGTAGTTGTAAATGGTGATATAACATCAACCTCGTTAGTAGCAAATGCAAAGAATTTTAAGATAGCTCATCCATTAGGTTTAAATAAAAGTTTATATCATGGATGTGTTGAATCATCAAGATTTGATAATATATATAGAGGTAAAAAAAAGGTTATTAATGGAACTTGTGAAGTAGATATTGACAAAGAATGTAATACAACAGGAGGAATGACGGCAGGAACATTTATTGCATTGAATAGTAATTTTTCGTTATATGTAAGAAATAATAAAACATATGATAGAGTTTATGGAATTATAAATGGTTCTATAATAACAATAAATTGTGAAAATATCGCCGATGAAATAGAAATAGATTGGTTAGTTATTGGTGAAAGAAAAGATAAGTATGTTATAAATGTACCAATGACAACTAATATCGGGAGTTTAATATGCGAACATGATGTTAATTGAATAATATAATTATATTGTTATGATATTTATGAAAGAAAAGGTTTAATTTTTTCATATTGTTTTTTTGTGAATTTAGTATAACAATTCTTTCGAATAGGTATTCTGGATTGAGTGAATAAATCATCTTCGTGCACAAAGTCTCCTACAATTCGTCTATCAACAATACACGATTGACCACCACCACACGGACAAATCATTTCAATATTCATATTTGCTACGCTATTATTCATAATAAATGTAATCATAATATTTAATAAATCCTTATCAATTTTTATTTTTCTATATTATTACTTGTTTCTAAATATATATATAATGTTAAATGTATTAGCATTAAAAATATAAAGTATTCATTTAAAAAATATAATGTATTAGCATTTCGCCCATATTAAAAATATAATGTATTAACATTTCGCCCACATTAGAATTTTAACGCATTCATATTAAAAATATAATGTATTAGCATTTCGCCCATATTAAAAATATAATGTATTAACATTTCGCCCACATTAGAGTTTTAACGCATTCATATTAAAAATATAATGTATTAGCATTTCGCCCATATTAGAATATAAAGTATTCATTTAAAAAATATAATGTATTAGCATTTCGCCCATATTAGAATATAAAGTATAATTTAAAAAATATAATGTATTAGCATTTCGTCCACATTAGAACATATAGTATTCATATTAAAAATATAAAGTATTAGCATTTCGCCCACATTAGAACATATAGTATTCATATTAAAGATATAAAGTATTAGCATTTCGCCCATATTAAAAATATAATGTATTAGCATTTCACCCATATTAGAATTTTAACGCATTCATATTAAAAATATAATGTATTAGCATTTCGCCCACATTAGAACATATAGTATTCATATTAAAGATATAAAGTATTAGCATTTCGCCCATATTAAAAATATAAAGTATTAGCATTTCGCCCATATTAGAATATAAAGTATAATTTAAAAAATATAATGTATTCATTTAAAAAATAAAAAGTATTCGCGTTAGAATTTCAATATATTCATATAAAGTATAATTTAAAAAATATAATGTATTCACTTTAGAATTTTAATGTATTCATAATAAGAATATAAAGTATTCATTTAAAAAATATAAAAATATACAATACATAATATAACACATAATACATAATACATAACACATATAATAACCATTTTCTAACACCGAAGAAGAGCGAGCGTCACTCCCAAACATACATCCTTCTCCATCTGTATCTTGTTCTTCTCGTCTTCAATCTCCTTTACCAAAACATAGTATTCCATTACTTTTTCTTCTATCATTTCGTAATACTCTTCAATTTCGTAGTCATATAACCACCATTTATTTTCCATAATAATATTTTCACCCATATCAAATATTTTACATAGTTCTCCTTCTTCGCTTTCCATATATTGGACATTGTCCTTCTCCAACTCTTCTTTCATCTCATCTAAAGTTTCTTTTATCTCTTCGAGTTTATGAACTAGCTCTACACCAGCTACTTTCATAACATTATCATCACCTAATACTTTAACAAAAGTATAATCTTCCCATATTTGCCAGTCTTCGTCGCGATATCTAAACAATTCACTTGCCTCGCACTGTAGCTGTTGGATAGGAACAGGCATCTTCTTTCGTTTTCTTTGCTTTTTCTTTTTGCGTTAATACGCCGGTAGCTTGTTAGTTTTTTGTGATACGCCTTTCTTGGTTTTGCGGATGATAATTTTTTTAATTTGTACTATCAATTTTAATGTTTAAATTATTTTTTCAGGACAAATATATTCTTAAGGTTTTTTGCTAAATAGTTATGAATAATGCTACTTAAGGAAAATGAGTAGAGAAGCCTATAATCTTTTTATTCGAAGAATATATAGAAATGTTTAAAAGTTATAAAAATAATTAATTATGTGCTAGGCTTTTCAAATGTATTCACGACGATTTGCGAAATATTGTTATAAATAATGGTATTAAATAAAATGAGTACATAATTATATTTTTTCCAAGAATATATAGAAATGTTTAAAAGTTATAAAAATAATTAATTATGTGCTAGGCTTTTCAAATGTATTCACGACGATTTGCGAAATATTGTTATAAATGAAATGAGTAGAGTAAGCGTATAATCTTTTTATTTAGAGAATTAATAGAAATGTTTTAAAGTTATAGAAATGTATAATATAGGCTTAGCTACTCAAAATGTATTATTAAGGTTTTTGCGAAATATTGTTAATAATGGTATTTAGAGAATTAATAGAAATGTTTTAAAGTTATAGAAATATATTATTATGTACTCAAAATATATTCTTACAGATTGGTGAAATATTTTTAATAATGCTACTTAAGGAAAATAGTACATAATCTTTTTATTTTAAAAATATATTGAAAATGTAAAAAGTTATAGCCTATAATCTTATTATTTTAAGAGAATGTAGAAAATGTTTAAAGTAATAATAATGGATTATCAAAGATTGGCGAAATATTGTTAGGAATGGTATTAAATAAAATGAGTACATAATTAATTAATTTTAAGAATATATTGAAAATGTAAAAAGTTATAGAAATAAATAATTATGTACTCAAAATATATTCTTAATGTTTTGCAAAAAGTTGTTAATAATGGTAATAAATAAAATGAGTACATAATTTAATAATTTCAAGAAAATATAGAAAATGTTAAAAGTTATAGAAATAAATAATTATGTACTCAAAATATATTCTTAATGTTTTGCAAAAAGTTGTTAATAATGGTAATAAATAAAATGAGTACATAATTTAATAATTTCAAGAAAATATAGAAAATGTTAAAAGTTATAGAAATAAATAATTATGTACTCAAAATATATTCTTAATGTTTTGCAAAAAGTTGTTAATAATGGTAATAAATAAAATGAGTACATAATTTAATAATTTCAAGAAAATATAGAAAATGTTAAAAGTTATAGAAATAAATAATTATGTACTCAAATGTTATTCTTAAAGATTTGCAAAATAGTTGGTAATAAACTAAATGAGTACATAATTTAATTATTTTAGGAGAATGTAGAAAAGTTATAGAAATATATAATATAGGCTTTGCTACTCAAATGGATTGTTAAAGATTGGTAGATAGTTGTTAATTATGGTTTATAAATAAAATGAGTAGATAAGCCTATAATCTTTTTATTTAAGGAGAATGTAGAAAAAGTTTAAAAGGTTATAGAAATATATAATATTAGGCTAGGCTACTCAAATATATTATTAAAGATTGGCGAAATATTGTTAGTAATGGTGTTAAATAAAATGAGTAGCATAGCCTATAATCTTTTTATTTTAGGAAATTTTAGAAAAAAGTTTAAAAGGTTATAGAAATATATAATATAGACTAGGCTATTCAAATGTATTCTCAAAGATTTGCGAAATATTGTTATGAATAATTGTTATATATCATTGTATAAATTTGTTCTTAAAAAATAGTTTATACATTAAAATTGATATAGTAATAGTATATTATTATTACCCTGCAATACGGGAAAAAACAAAGTTTATAGCGCTAAAATGATAAAACGCCTTGCTAAACAGAGACAATTGTCAAGAACCGAAAGGGGAATCGCTGTTATCATAGTGTTCACAAGTAACAAAGTAAACAGAGTTTTTTAGTAGTAGATAAATATCATTACCATTTATTCACTTATTTTTTTTATTTTATAAATATAAAACATACAATTATCTATTTAAATTACACATATTGTTTTAATACATTTGTCCTGAAATAATAATTTATACATTAAAATTGATACTGTAAATTAAAAAGATAATTTATCCGCTAAACAAATATAAGCGTATCACAAAAGGCTAACAAGCTACCAGCGTATTAACGCAAAAACGAAAGAAGTCAAAATGACAAGACAAGACCGCAAGATAAGGAGAAGATTGCATAACAAAGTACGTATTATAACAGAAAAGTTCTTTGAAGACCAAAAGAAGAGGAATGAAATTATCGAAGAAGAAAAAAGAAAAATAGCAGAAAAAATACAGACAGAATTGGATGTGTGTCTGGGGGTAACTATCGCTTTAATGCGATTGTAAATTATATGTGTTATATGTTTTATATTATATGTTTTATATTTTTATGTTTTATATTTTTATATTTTATATTTTTATATTTTATATTTTTATATTTTATCATCAAAATCAAATAATAGAATTCTCGTAATTATACTTTATAACTAATCTAAAAAATATGGATACATTGGAATAAATAATATTTTATTTTACTATAATTTGCATAACCTTATCAACTATTTTATATTTTACGGGAGATAAATATGATAAACATATATCTTTATTTGTATTCATACATATACAATTATCAGAGTTTTTTATGTGGTATGATGAAGATTGTACTAAAGGTATTAATAATATAGCAACATATTCGGTTATGATTATTTTAGCATTACAATCAATATCTATTATAATTGGTGCAATAATATTTAAAACAACATATATACCTAATAATATATTATATGCTATTCTTACTATATTTATGATTGCTGTATTTTATTCTATATTTTCAAATTTAGAACTATCTCACAAAAAGTGTTCAATAAAGGTATTGTTATTACAACGATATTGGTATTATTATTAGATAGTATGTATAATACTACAACATATATAAGAGAGTATGAGAGTATGTTGTGTTTAAAGTCTGTTTCCTTACCATTTTTAATAATTTTATATAACCTTATAAGAAATATAAAGTATTAGCATAATTATTAAAAATATTTAACAAATCTAAACATATTTTTCAATGATATATATATATATTTTAGAATATTATGGAAATTTTAAAAGGTTATACGCAATGCTATTCAAATGGATTGTTAAAAGATTGTTATGAATAATGCTACTTAAGAGAAATAGTAGATAAGCCTATAATCTTTTTATTTCAAGAGAATTTAGAAATGTTTAAAAGTTATAGAATTATAAAATTATGTACTCAAAATATATTCTTAAAGATTGTTATGAATAATGCTACTTAAGAGAAATAGTAGATAAGCCTATAATCTTTTTATTTCAAGAGAATTTAGAAATGTTTAAAAGTTATAGAATTATAAAATTATGTACTCAAAATATATTCTTAAAGATTGTTATGAATAATGCTACTTAAGAGAAATAGTAGATAAGCCTATAATCTTTTTATTTCAAGAGAATGTAGAAATGTTTAAAAGTTATAGAATTATAAAATTATGTACTCAAAATATATTCTTAAAGATTGTTATGAATAATGCTACTTAA